>Ga0307516_10000177_pt1 | contig 82023 bp, 73 predicted proteins | sample 19_EM_MG_FD_203310 | JGI IMG/M metagenome (GOLD analysis project Ga0307516, IMG submission 203310) | Populus trichocarpa ectomycorrhiza microbial communities from riparian zone in the Pacific Northwest, United States - 19_EM | ecosystem: Host-associated > Plants > Roots > Unclassified | place... | reverse complement strand
GAACGTCGGCACGATCGCGGTCGCCGACCGGCTCGGCCCCCAGCGGATCTTCGAGTACCAGCGGCGGTTCGGGCTCGGCAGCACCACCCAGGAGGGCATGCCGGGGGAGAGCCCCGGCCGGCTGCTGCCCCCGGCGAGCTGGAGCCCCTCGGCCTCCGGCTCGGTGCCGATCGGCGCCAGCGTGGACGCGACACTGATCCAGCTGGCCGCGGGGTACGCGGCCATCGCCAACGACGGCGTGTATGTCTCGCCGAGCCTGGTGCGGTCCACCGTCGACGCCGACGGTGTGGTGGCGCCCGCCGCGGCGCCGCGGACCCGGCGGGTGCTCAGCCCCCAGGTGGCCGCCGAGGTCCGGACGATGCTGGAGGCCGTCGTCGTGCTGCCCGATGCCACCGGCGGCCGCGCGGCCGTGCCCGGCTACCGGGTGGCGGGCAAGACCGGCACGGTGGACCGCCTCGTGAACGGCCGCTACACCACCGCGAACACGGTCTCCTTCATCGGCATGGCGCCGGCCGAGGCGCCCCGCTACGTCGTCGCCGTCTCCGCGGCGGTGCCACAGGGCACCGGCGGTGACGTGGCGGCACCGGTCTTCAGCAGCATCATGGGTCTCACCCTGGGGCGGTACCGGGTGCCACCCTCGACGACCCGGCCGCCGTCGTTCGGCTGACGTGCAGGGTAGGTTGTGGGCTGGCGTGGCTGGGATGCGAAAGGACGACCACATGCTCACCGGGGAGGACCGATGACGACAGACCGGTCCCGATCCACCGGACGCCCGACCCTCGACCAGGTCGCGGAACGGGCCGGGGTCGGCCGTGGCACCGTGTCCCGGGTGGTCAACGGGTCGGCGCAGGTCAGCCCCAGCGCCAAGGCCGCGGTCGAGGACGCGATCGCCGAGCTTGGATACGTGCCGAACCGGGCCGCCCGCACGCTGGTGACCCAGCGGACCGACTCGATCGCCCTGGTCATCTTCGAGTCCGGGGAACGGTTCTTCGCCGAGCCGTTCTTCGGCCGCATCGTGCAGTCCATCGCCTCCGTCCTGGTGGAACGGAACCTGCAGATGATCCTGATGATCTCCCAGTCGGCCCAGGAACGGGAACGGCTGGAGGGCTACCTCACCCGCCAGCACGTCGACGGCGCCCTGCTGTTGTCGCTGCACGGCACCGACAACCTGATGTCGAAGCTGGAGCAGCGGGGGGTGGCCACGGCCCGGGCGGGCCGACCGACCCAGGCGGAGCAGGGCTGTTTCGTCGACGCGGACAACCGCGGCGGCGCCCGCGAGGCCGTGGAGTACCTGCGCCAGTCGGGGCGCCGGCGGATCGCCACCATCACCGGGTCGATGGACATGGCTCCCGGCCTGGCCCGCCTCGACGGGTACCGCGACGTGGTGGGCGAGGGGATCGTCGTGCACGGCGACTTCAGCGAGGAGAGCGGCGCCGCGGCGATGCGGGAGCTGCTCGACCGGCATCCGGGCATCGACGCGGTCTTCGCGGCGTCCGACATGATGGCCGCGGGTGCCCTGCGGGCGATGCGCGAGCGCGGGCTGTCGGCGCCGGGGGACATCGCGGTGATCGGCTTCGACGACTCGGTGATCGCCCGGCACACCGACCCGCCGCTGACCAGCGTGCACCAGCCGATCGAGGAGATGGGCCGGCAGCTGGTCCGGCTGCTGCTCGCCAAGATCGACGGTAACGACCCCGGGCCGGGCGGGCCCGTGCTGAGCACCCGCCTGGTCCTCCGCGGCTCGGCCTGACCCACCCGCCGGTGTGCCGCGTGGGCCGGCTGGCTGCGGGCCTGGGGGTCAGCCCGAGCTCAGGGCCGCGTGGAGGTCGGCCAGGCGGGAAAGCAGGATCTCGCCGCGGGCGCCGTCCACGCTGCCCTCGCCGACCCGGTCGCGCAGCTTGCGCCGCAGCTCGGCCACCTGGTGGTCCGCCTCGCCCGGGTCCGCGCGGTCCAGCGGCCGGAGCAGGTTGAGCAGGTCGACCGCGACGTCCGGCCGGATCTGCCCCTCGGCCCGGCCGGCCTCGACCGCCGAGCGGACCCGCGCGAGCGCGACGTCGACATCCAGCGGCTCGGCCGTGCGAAGGGTCCGCGGGGTCGCCGTCACCGTCGCGGGCGGCGGGGACGCCGGGCTCGACGGGGGCGGGGTCGCCGCGGGGAAGCGCCCGGCCTCCACGGTCGGCCGCGAGGAACCCAGCGCCGCGAACAAGGCGAGCACCGAGACGGCCAGCGCCACGAGCGAGGACCAGAGCACCAGCCGCCGGCGACGCGAGCCCGGCCGGGCCCCGCCGCCCGACCCGGGAACCGGCCCACGCACCGGCCCGTCGCCGTCGGCCGGGTCCAGCGCCGGGAGCACCATCTCGGCGGCCGAAGGCGGTGGTGCGGGCCGGTCCGTCGCGGCGGGCGGCGTGACCAGCTCCGCCAGCCCGTCGCCGATCGCCGCGGCGGTCGGCCGCCGGTCCGGCTCGTCGACCAGGCAGGCCCGCACCAGCTCGCGCAGCGCCGGGGGCAGGGCGGACGGCAGCCCCGGCGCCCCGCCCGCGCGGGCCGCCGCCAGCTCCTCCCAGGTGTCCACCGGATACGGCGGCTGCCCGGTCACCATCTCGAACAGCAGCACGCCCAGGCCGTACACATCGGTCGCCGGTTCGGCGGGTTTGCCGTCGAGCCGCTCCGGGGCCACGTACGCCGGGGTTCCGAAGGTCGCGCCGGTCTCGTCGTCGTCCGGTTCGCCGGTGACCGCGCTGATGCCGAAGTCGAGGATCTTGATGCCGGTCGGGGTCAGCATGACGTTGCCCGGCTTCACATCGCGGTGCACGACCCCACTGGCGTGCGCCGCGGTCAGCGCGCCGGCCACCGCCGCGCCGATCGCGGCGGCCTCGCGCCACGGCAGCGGCGCGCGTGCCAGCCGGGCCGCCAGCGTCTCGCCGGCCAGCAACTCCATCACCACGAACGGCGCCACCGAGCCGTCCGGGCGGACCGCCTCGTCGTAGTCGTGCACCGCGGCGATGTTGGGGTGCGACAGCCGCGCGCCCATCCGGGCCTCTTTCCACGCGAGCTGGAGCACGTCCGTGCGGGCCCGATCCAGGCCGGTGGGGAGCTTCAGGGCGACCGGCCGGGCCAGCAACTCGTCCTGGGCGTGCCAGATCTCGGCCATGCCGCCGGTCTCCAGGCGGGACACCAGGCGGTAGCGGAACGCCAGAAGGGTGCCCGCCGCCGGCCAGTCCTCGCTCATTGGATTCCTTCCGTGGATACTCCGGCTCTCAGGCCGGAGCGGAAGCGGAAGCTACGGCCGCGCGGCGCGTCGCCTCGATTAGCACTAGCGGGGTGACTAGTCTGTGGGGTGTGTCGAGTGCGGTGAAGCGGGCGTTCCGGTACCGGTTCTACCCGACCGACGGGCAGGCCGCCGAGCTGGCCCGGACCTTCGGTTGTGTCCGGAAGGTCTACAACCTGGCCCTGTCCGCGCGGACCGAGGCGTGGACGCTGCGGCACGAACGGATCACCTACAACGCCACCAGTGCGTTGCTGACCGGTTGGAAGAAGACCGAGGAGTTGGCGTTCCTCACCGAGGTCTCCTCGGTGCCGTTGCAGCAGGCTTTGCGGCATCTGCAGGTGGCGTTCACGAACTTCTTCGCCAAACGCGCCCGGTACCCGAGGTTCAAGAGCCGGAAACGCTCGCCCAAGTCGGCGGAATACACCACCAGCGCGTTTCGGTACCGCGACGGCCGGCTGACCCTGGCGAAGATGACCGAACCCCTGGCCATTGTGTGGTCGCGTTCGTTGCCCGAGGGCGTGTCGCCGTCGACGGTGACCGTCAGCCAGGACGCGGCCGGGCGGTGGTTCGTGTCGCTGCTCTGCGACGACGTGATCCCCGCGAGCACGGCCAGTGGCGCGGTCGGAGTGGACGCCGGTCTGGATCATCTGCTCACCTTGAGTACCGGGGAGAAGGTGACCAACCCGCGGCATGAACGCGTCGACCGGGCGAGGCTGGCCCGCGCCCAGCGTGAGCTGGCCCGCAAGGAGAAAGACTCGGCGAACCGGGTCAAGGCCCGGCTCAAGGTCGCCCGGGTCTATGCCCGGATCGCCGACCGGCGCCGCGACCATCTGCATAAGCTGACGACTCGGCTCGTTCGTGACAACCAAACGATCGTGATCGAGGATCTGACCGTCCGGAACATGGTCAGAAATCACACGCTGGCCCGGGCTATCAGTGATGCGGCCTGGCGGCAGTTCCGCACGATACTGGAATACAAAGCCGAGTGGCACGGCCGTGACCTGGTCGTGGTCGACCGTTGGTTCCCGTCGTCCAAGCTGTGCTCGGTGTGCGGTGCGCTGGCCGAGACGATGCCGCTGACCGTCCGCGAGTGGACGTGTCGGTGTGGCATCGTGCATGACCGTGATGTGAACGCGGCGCGGAATATTCTCGCGGAGGGGCTCTCCGTGTCTGCCTGTGGAGGCGGTGTAAGACCTCAACGGGAGTCCTCCCGGACGGGGCAGTCGCTGGTGAAGCAGGAAACCCGGCGGGTGACCGCTGGGGTCCCCGGCCTTAGGCGGGTGGAGGAAGTCAAGTCGGAACACTCGCCCAGCGCACGCGAGGTGTCAACTCGTGGCGACATCGCATGTCACCGATGCGATCCCCTGACCCGTCTCCGACCACCGACCCGCCTCAACTAACCGGCCAGCTCGCCGAGGGCGGCGGCGAAGGCCTCGTGGTGGCGGGCCACGTCGTCGGTGGTGGTCCGCGGGCACATCAGCGCCATGTTGTGGAACGGGGTCAGCAGGACACCCCGGTTCATCAGGTACGTGTGCAGGAAGTCCTCCAGCTCGGCGTCGGCGGTGGCGGCCGAGGCGGTGCCGTTGCGCGGCGCCGGGGTGGTGAAGCGGTATTCCACCCGCGCCCCGAGCTGGGCCACCGACCAGGGCAGGGCGTGGTCGGCGATGATCTTCCGCGCGCCGTCGGCGAAGGCGGTGGCCACCTCGATCATCCCGGTGAACGCGGCGTCGGTGAGCACCTCCGCCAGCGTCGCCCGGGTGGCGGCCATCGACACCGGGTTGCCCGCGAGGGTGCCGCCGACGCCGCCCATGTCGATCAGGTCGAGGTCGCTGCGCCCGGTCAGCCGTTCGGCGAGCGCGGCGCTCAGCCCGTACGCGCCGACCGGGATGCCGCCCCCGATGGCCTTGCCGATGGTGATCACGTCCGGGTCCAGGGACCAGGCGGCGGTCGCGCCGCCGGGCCCGGCGGAGAAGGTGTGGGTCTCGTCGTTGACCAGGTATGTGCCGTGCTGGCGGGTCAGCGCCCGGACCCCGGCGAGGTAGCCCGGCTCGGGCAGCACGATGCCGATGTTGGTCAGCGCCGGCTCCATCAGCACCGCGGCGACGTCGCCGTGCGCCAGCTCGCGGGCCAGCCCCTCCAGGTCGTTGAACTCGGCGACCCTGCTGGTCAGGGTCACGTCGCCGGGCGCTCCGACGTTGCCCTCGCGGCTGCGTGGCCGGCCGTCCGGGCCCACCACTATGAGCGACTCGTCGACCGAGCCGTGGTAGCAGTAGCTGTTGACCAGGATGCGGGTGCGGCCGGTGACCGCGCGCAGCAGCCGGATCGCCCAGCGGTTGGCGTCGGTGGCGGTGAGCGCGAAACTCCAGGACGGCAGCCCGAAGCGGCGGCTCAGCTCGGCGCCGACCAGCGCGGCGTCCTCGGTCGGCACCATGGTGCTGGCGCCGCCCAGGTCCGCCAGGCGCCGGGTGACCGCGGCGACGACCGGCTCGGGGGAGTGCCCGGCCATCGCCGCGGTGTCACCGAGGCTGAAATCCACGTACTCGTGGCCGTCGATGTCGGTGAGCCTGGCCCCGCGGGCCCGGTCGAGGTAGACCGGGAAGCCGGCGGCGCTCTTGTTCATCCAGGTCATCGGCACCCGGCCGAAGAGGTGGTCGGCGCGGGCGTAGGCCGCGGCCGACCGGGGGCGCCGGTCGGCGAAGGCGGCCCGCTCGCGGTCCGTCAGCAGCCGCAAGCGGGTACGGTCAATGGAATCCGTCGGCATGGCGCGACGCTACCAACGAACCGCGCGCACCGAGACCCACCGGACGACCGATTCCACGATCCCGCCGGGCGCGGTCAGAAGAGGGAGAGCTGGCCGGGGGTGGGGTCCCGGCGACTCGTCAGCCCGCCTCGCAGCCGCCAGGGCTGCAGCTCGGGCATCGACTCGGTGATCACGACCGGCGGGCTGCCGCCGGTCAGCGCCCACAGCGACGGCCCGAAGTTGATGCCGCGTCCGGACAGGACGGACCGGACCGCGCCGAGCCGCAGCGGCAGCCGGGCCGCGTGCAGCTCCGGCATCGGCAGGTCCGCGCGCATCCGCATGAGCCGGCGGTTGCGCTCGACGATCTGCCGGGCCTCCGGCCGGGCCAGCTCGTCGGTGGCCTGGGCGCCGACGACGTCGCGCACCGACTGCGCGTCACCGGAGTCGATGGCGGCCCAGGCGGCGTCGACGGTGTCGAAGGCGGCCAGCAGCCGGGCCGCGGTGGCCGAGCCGAACCGGCGGACCCCGGGCAGGTTGTCGGACGGGTCGCCGCGCAGGGCCGCATAGTCGCGGTACTGCGCGGCCCGGACGCCGCAGAGCGCGAGCAGGCCCTCGGGGTCGACCAGCACGGCCTCGTCGAAGCCGCCGTTGCGGACCCGCAGCACCGAGGTGGTGTCGTCGATCAGCGCGAAGGCGTCCCGGTCGCTGGTCATCAGCACCGACCGCCAGCCGTGCCGGCGGGCGTGCGCGGCGGAGCTGGCCAGCACGTCGTCGGCCTCGTACGCGGGCGGCACGACCGTGCACACCCCGGCCGCACCCAGCAGCCCGGGCGCGCCGGCGATCTGCTCGCTGAGGTCCGCCGGCTTGTCGGGCCGGTGCGCCTTGTACCCGGGGTAGTCGACGCGCCGCGCGGAGTCGTCGGGACAGTCGAAGCCGACCAGCACGGCATCGGGGCGCAGGTGCGCGGCCGCGCGGGCGAGGTAACCGACCAGCCCGCGCAGCGCCCACACCGGCCGGCCGGTCTGGTCCAGCAGCCCTTCCATGGCAGCGGCGTGGTAGGCGCGGTGCAGCAGGCTGTTGCCGTCCAGGACGAGCAGCAGCGGGGCGGGGGGTGACACCCGGACAGCCTATGCCGGGCCGTAGCGGGCGACGAGCTCCGCACCGAGGCGGGCGAGTTCGGCCCGGACCGGCTCCGGCTCGACCACCTCGACGGCCGCGCCCCAGCCGGCGAGCTTCTCCGCGATGGACAATGCCATCGGGGCCGCGACCCGCACCCGGACCCGGCCGTCCGGCAGGGTCTCCAGCGACTCGCAGTGCCGGCCGAAGTGGTCGCGCAGCACCGGCAGCAGGCGCCCGGCGATCAGCACCGTCGCGGAGAGCAGGGACCGGCGTTGTTCCACCTCGCCGACCACCCGTTCCCACTCGCGGGACAGGTCGAAGCCGGCCGGTCGCTCGGCGACCTGGCCGGTCACCTCCGCGGCCGCGATCCGCTCCACCCGGAAGGTCCGCTGCCCCTTCTCGGTGCCCGCCACCAGATACCAGACGTCGTCCTTGTCGACGAGCCCGAGCGGATCGACGAGCCGCCGCGACACCCCGCCGCGGCCGGCGTAGTCCAGCACGACCTTCCGGCGCCGGACGACGGCGTCCTGGAGCAGGTCGACCAGTTCCGGCCGTTGCTTGTCGGGCTCGCCCCACCGGGCCGGGTCGACCACGACGACATCGGCGGCTGCCTCGGCGTCGGCCCGGAACGTGTCCGGCAGCGCCCTGATCAGCTTGCGCAGCGCCGACCGGATCGGCGGCGCCACCGCGGCGGCCGGCCCGGCGAGCAGGAAGAGCGCCCGGGCCTCGGCCGAGGTGAGCCCGGAGAGATCGGTACGGGCGCCGCCCACCAGCGACCAGCCACCACCGCGGCCGGGCTGCGGATAGACCGGCACCCCGGCCGTGGACAGCGCCGCCAGGTCGCGCCGGGCGGTGGCCAGGGACACCTCCAGCTCGTCGGCCAGCTCGGCCGCGGTCACCCGCCCCCGGGCCTGCATCACCAACAGGGTGGCCACCAACCGGTCCGCACGCATGCCGCGATCCTGTCAGGAAAAGTGCTCACATGGTGAGCACTTCAACCCCGCATGATGGGGGTGTTCACCGAGCAGAGCGCAGGGAGAGACCGATGTTCCGAGGATTCGCCACCATCAGCTTCTACGCCGACGACCTCGCCGCGGCGGCTGACTGGTACGCCGAACTGTTCGGCACGAAGCCCTACTACGCCTTCCCGCCGGCGCCCGCGGAACCGGCGTACGTCGAGTTCCGGATCGGCGACGACCAGGACGAGCTCGGCCTGATCAACCGCCGGTACGGCCCGCCCGGCGCGGCCACCACCCCCGGCGGCGCGGTCATGCACTGGCATGTCGACGACCTCGCCGGCACGGTGGCGCGGCTGCTCGCCCTGGGCGCGACCGAGTATCAGCCGATCACCCACCACGGCGACGGCGAGGGCTTCGCGACGGCCTCCGTGATCGATCCGTTCGGCAACGTCCTGGGCGTCATGCACAACCCGCACTACCTGGAGATGCTCGCCGCCCGGGCCGGGGCCGGCTGACCTCACGCCGCGGAAGGGCTCAGCTCCGGCGGCGGCCGTCCGATTGTCGGGGCCGACGACCGGAGCAAAGGAGCCGAGATGCACCGTACCCGTATCCGCGCTGGCCGCCGCTGATGGCCGCGGCAGCCGACATCGTCGCCGCCATCATGAGCGGCTTCGTGGGCCTGGGCGTGCCCTGGTGGGGCTGGGCCGCCCTGGCAGTGATGATCTTCTTCGGCCTGCTGGTGCCACACCAGCAGACGACCGAGGCGGAGGCCGAGGTCTACGAGCGCCGCCGGGAGATCGAGGAATACCTGAGCAGCCGATGACACCCAATTGCCTGGCGAGCCCGGGCCGCCGGCGAATACCATCGCCGTATGACGTGGCGATGTTGATCCACCCGTAGGGGCCACCCCCGCGGGCCGCCACGGGCGCCGTTCATCCGGTGCCCGTCGCGACCCTGGGGAAAGGCCTCATGACATTCGACTCCGCACGCGTGCGCCGGCTCGCCGCCACGCTGTACGCGTATGCGTTCCTCGCCGACCTCATCCTGCTCTACCCGGTGTACGCGCTGCTGTTCAGCGACACCGGCCTGCCGGTCTGGCAGATCTCCTCGCTCTTCGTGATCTGGTCGGCCGGCAGCACGCTGCTGGAGGTCCCGTCCGGCGCCTGGGCCGACGCCGCCTCCCGGCGCCTGCTGCTGTGCCTGGCCCCGCTGGTGACCGCCGTCGCCTTCGCCCTCTGGGTGCTCGTCCCGTCGTATCCGGCGTTCGCCGTCGGCTTCCTGCTCTGGGGCGCCGGCGGGGCACTCGCCTCGGGGTCCCTGGAAGCACTGGTCTACGGCGAGCTCGACCACCTCGGCGCGGCGGGCCGGTATGCCCGCACGATGGGCCGGGCCCGGACGGCCGGCACGGTGGGCGTGCTGGCGTCGACCGTGCTGGCCGGCCCGGTGCTCGCCGCGGGCGGCTATCCGGCAGTGGGCGCGGCCAGCGTGCTGGCCTGCCTGCTCGCCGCCGCCGTCGCCACCCGATTCCCGGAACATCGCGAAGCCGCCGCCCTGCCTGGGGGCGGTCCGGGTTATTGCGGGGCTGCCGCCGTCCTGCCTGGGGGCGGTCCGGGTTATTGCGGGGCTGCCGCTGCCCTGCCTGGGGGCGGTCCGGGTTATTGCGGGGCTGCCGCTGCCCTGCCTGGGGGCGGTCCGGGTTATTGCGGAGCTGCCGCTGCCCTACCTGGGGGCGGTCCGGATGATTGCGGGGCTGCCGCTGCCCTGCCCGGGCGCGGTCCGGGCTATTGCGGGGCTGCCGCCGTCCTGCCTGGGGGCGGTCCGGATGGTTGCGGAGCTGCCGCCGGGTCCGGGGGCGGCCTTGAGCGTCGCGGACCTGCCCCCGGGACCGATCCTGGGTCTCCCGGGGCCGCAGCCGAGGCCGGGCTGGAGCAGGACGAGGGCGCGGATCTGGGTTGGTGGGCCAGCCTGCGGGGTGGGCTGGCCGAGGTCCGGGCCGACGGTACGGTCCGCGCGGCGGTGCTGCTGCTCGCCGTGGTGACGGCGATCTGGGGCGCGCTGGACGAGTACACCCCGCTGCTGGCCGGCGACACCGGCGTCGCCCGGGAGACCGTGCCGGTGCTGCTCCTCCTGCTCTGGGCCGGCGTGACGGCCGGTGGCCTGCTCGCCCCGCTGGGCGAGCGGCTGACCACCCGGGGGTACGCCGCCCTGCTCGCGTGCTCCGGCACCGCGCTGGCCGCCGGCGCGCTGTATCCCCGGCCGGCCGGGTTCGTGCTGGTGGCGGCCGGTTTCTGCGGCTTCCAGCTGGCCACCGTACTGGCCGACGCCCGGCTGCAGGCCCGGATCACCGGCACCAGCCGGGCCACTGTCACCTCGCTCGCCGGGACCGTCACCGACCTGGGCACCATCGCCGTCTACGGCGGCTACGCCCTGCTCGCCACCGGGGCCGGCAACGGCGTCGCCTTCGCGGTGCTGGCGGTGCCGTACCTGATCGTCGCGCTGGCCCTGGTGGTCCGCCGGCCGGGTCCGGCGGTCCCGGAAGTGCCGCCCCTCGCGAGCGGGACGGGGCCGCGGTGATTGCGCAGATGAGCAAGCGATCATCGGCGGTACTTCCCGCAGCACGTCCGTTGCGCGATTGTGCAGTGGCACTCGCAAGGACGAGAGGAACTGTGATGTCCACATACAGCCGACGGTCGGTCGCGGTCGCCACGATCAGCGCAGTCGTGCTCTGCGTCGCGGCACCGGCGCACGCAGCCGTGACGCCAGTGCCGGCAAGCGCCGCATGGCGGATGGCGCCGTGCGTGCGGGCCGATGACATGCTGATGGAGCCGAGTGGTGAGACGTACCTGGGCACCCTGGTCCTCCAGGGCTGGGCCGTCCAGTGTGGACCGGTGGTCGGCGGCGGTGGCTTTCGGATCGCGACCTACCCCGCGGGCGAACCGGTCGGCTATGCCCCCGGTTACAACGCCCGGTCCTTCGGCTCGACGGCGGTAGGGGCGGTCAGGAGTTTCGGTGTCGTCGCCGTCCCGAACACGCCGGGTGAGTACGGCGTCTGTGTGCTCGGCGGAGAATCCGAACGCGTCAGCTGTCAGCAGGTCATCGTGGCCGGCGACACCGCCGCGTCCTCCTGGCGGCTGATCGCCCCGGATTCACCCCTGGTCGACAAGGACGTCGTGGCCACGCCGCCCACCGGGTCCATCCTGCCCGGCGCTCCCGTCAGGGTGCCCGGCGACACCGACGTCAAACCCGCCTGCGGCACCTGCTTCTGACACCGCTTTCCCAGAACAGCCTGACCCGCGCCGGACGGGGGTGGAGCCACGACCCGAACCGGGCAGGATGGGGTCATGACCGAACCGCAGTTGTTGTCCGCCTGGGCCGGCCACTGGACCGGGGCCGGCACCGGGGTGACGGTGATCCTCCCGCCGGCCGGGACCGTTGGCTCCGGCGAGGTGCGCGGCGGCGCCCCAGCCACCCGCGAGTTCGCGCTGCTGGAGCCGACCCGGCTGGTGGACCGGGTCGACGCGGTGGTGCTCTCCGGCGGTTCGGCGTTCGGGCTCGCCGCCGCCGAGGGAGTGATGTCGCTGCTGCGCGAGCGGGGGGAGGGCTTTCCCACCCCGGCCGGCCCGGTGCCGATCGTGATCGGGATGTCGATCTTCGACGGCTCGGTGCTGACCGGGCCGCCGGACGCGGCGAGCGGCCGAGCCGCCGCGCTGTCCGCGTACGCCGGCACCGAACTCGCCGGCGGCCGGGTCGGCGCCGGCACGGGCGCCTCGACGGGCAAGTGGCGCGGCCGGCTCGACCCGGGCGGGCTGGGCCGGGCCGAAGGAGAGGCCGGCGCGGTCCGGGTGGCCGCCATCGTCGCTGTCAACGCCTGGGGTGACGTGCTCGGCCGCGACGGCGACCCCCTCTTCGGCGGCCCGGCGCGCCCGGCCGCGCCGTCCGCGATGCAGAACACCACCGTGGGGGTCGTGCTGACCGACGCCCGGCTGTCCAAGAACGACTGCTTCCTGCTCGCCCAGAGCGGCCACACCGGATTCGCGCGCGCGATCCACCCGGCACACTCGCGGTTCGACGGCGACGCGGTGGTGGCCCTGGCGACCGGCCGGTCCGCGGCGGAGGCCGACCTCGACCTGCTCCGGGCGGTCACCGTCGACACGGTCGCGGCCGCCGTCCGCGCGGCCGTCGGGCCGCCGGCCTGAGGTGTGGTGTCCGTGCCGCGTAGAAGATCTTCGGCTGCTCCGTGGCGGGGATGCCGATGCCGCGGTCGGCGACCTCGACGCGGGTGATGCCGCCGGCCAGCGTGTGCGCGCGGATTTCCACCTCAGGTGTCGTGCCGGCCGGCGGGTATTTGATGGCGTTGCCGATCAGGTTGTCCAGTGCGTGGCGCAGCAGGGTGGCGTCGGCGATCACGGCCGGCAGCGTGCCGGCGACGGTGCCTGGGCGGTGCCGGTGGTGATGTGGTCGGTGACGATGTGGTGTAGCGGCGTGGGGTGCAGGTCGAGTTCGCGGTCGGCCCGGGCGTAGTCGAGTAGTTCCTGGGGCGAGCCGGTTCATGCGGTGCAGGCCGCGTTCGATGGCGGCGAGGTCACGCTGGAAGTCCCCGTCCAGTTCGCCACAGGTCGTGCAACCGCCCACCGGTGCGGAGCGGATTCCAGCGCAGGAAGCCCGCCGGTGGGACAGGTTCTGAGATCCACCCCAGGGAGCCGCGCGTCTACCCGACCTCCCGGTTCCACCGGGCAGCGGGAGCGGCCGTCATTCGGCTCTTGTTATTAGATCGACCGACATCTATAGTTCAGCCACCCTTCAAAACCGATCTCCCAGCGGCAGTCGAACGATCGTCGAAACGCTTCGACAGCTCAGCGTGACGATCGGATGACATTGCCAACCGCGTGGCTGCATGACACCTTGCTGGCCGGGAGAGGAAGTACCCATGGGTTCAAGAGTGAGGAAGGCTGGATTCGCCTTCCTGGCCGCCATGTTGGCATTTGCCGGATCCGTATCCGGCGTGGCGAATCCGGCATCGGCTGACGTTGCGGCCCAGCTGAACGCTACTCAGCTTGTTGCCGACATGGGCGCGGGCTGGAATTTGGGAAACTCGCTGGAAGCCAGCGCCAACGGCATCCCCAGCGAAACGGCATGGAACAATCCGACCGTAACGCAAGCCCTCATCGACAGGGTGCGGGCGGCGGGATTCAAGACGATCCGCATCCCGGTCGCCTATCTGGGACATATCGGGTCCGGCCCGAATTACACGGTCAATCCTTCCTGGCTGAACAGAATCCAGGAAGTCGTCAACTATGCCTATGACCGGGGCATGTATGTGCTGATCAACATGCATGGAGATGGCTACAAGAGCGTCACCGGATCCTGGCTGATCTGCGATTCATCCGATCAGGCAACAATCAGGGACAAGTATCAGAAGGTCTGGCAACAGATAGCGACCAGGTTCCAAAGCTACACCGAGCACCTGATCTTCGAATCCATGAACGAAAACTTCGACGGGCAGTACGGAAATCCGACCCAGCCGTGCTACTCGAACATCAACACCTACAACCAGATCTTCGTGGACACCGTAAGAAGAGCCGGCGGAAGCAACACCTCGAGGTGGCTGCTCGTCCCCGGTTGGAACACCAACATCGACTACACCGCGGGCAACTACGGCTTCGTGCTCCCCACGGACCAATACCGGTCTCCAACCATTCCCGGCACTGAGCAACGGATCATGATCTCCGTGCACTATTATGACCCGTGGGATTTCGCCGGAACGGAGGACGGCACCATCACCCAGTGGGGGCCGGCCGCGACCAATCCGGCGAAGACGTCGACCTGGGGACAGGAAGACTTCCTGGACGCACAGTTCAAGAAAATGTACGACACCTTCGTGGTGCGAGGATACCCGGTATTCGTCGGTGAATACGGCGCGGTCGACAAGACATCGTTCGACTCATCGAACAACAGATATCGTGCGGACTTCGCGCGCACCGTGGTTGCCACTTCCAAGAAATACGGGGCAGCCACCGCTTACTGGGACAACGGCTTCAACGGGCAGTACGGGTTGGGAATCTTCAACCGCAGCTCTGCCGCGGTGACCCAACAGGGCATCATCGATGCCATCATGGGCGCCACTCCGCCGCCCAGCAGCCCGCCGCCCAGTTCCCCGCCGCCCAGCAGCCCGCCGCCAGCCGCCACCGGCTGCACTGCGACGATCTCCACCAATGCCTGGACCGGAGGCTTCGTCACCACCGTCAAGGTCACCGCCGGCTCCGCGGCACTGATCGGTTGGTCGGTGTCCATCACTCTGCCGGCCGGCACCGCGGTCACCAGCGCCTGGAACTCGCAGGCAGCCGGCACCAGCGGCACGGTCCGCTTCGCCAATGCCTCCTATAACGGCAGAGTCCCAGCCGGAGGCAGCACCGAGTTCGGCTTCCAGGGCACCGGTGTGCCGCCGACCGGCGCGCCGACCTGCACCGCGAGCTGACACTCGCCGCACCCCGGAACGGAGGTGACCGGTGACCCGGTCGCCTCCACGTTCGGGAGGCGGTGGGCGGCCGCCACGGGATGGCGACGCGCCAGACACCGTCGGAAACGTTGCCGGCCGTCGGTGTCGCGGTCACGCCGCCGAGAGGATCTCCGGCAAGCTTCAGCCAACCTGCGCACTAATCTGAGCCACGTCGGGTCCTGCGCCCAGCGAAGGCTCAGCTTCCAACGCGTGGGACGTGCGGGAGCACCTTGCCCGACACGTGGGAGGAGCCCATCACGTCGTTGCCGCCGAATGCGAGCGTGATGCGAAGGCCCCTGTTGCCACCTGCCGCCGGAACCTTTCCGGAGATCCAGCACGTGTGCATGTTGGTGAGGTGCCTGGTCATGATGGGGATGCGCTTCCTCCCAACGACCGCACCGTCGCGGCGGACGACGGCCACGATGCTCCCGTGACAGGCAGCCTTCCTGGACACGGCACGGGGAACGATGATTTCGCTCATGAGAACGACCGTCCCACGAGAGGCGTAGGCGCTCACGATCCGGATGTCGCTCATGGGCTTCTCGTCACCAGCGGCGGGGGACGGGTCGGCGGCCTGGGCGGCGACCGCGGGCACCAGCCCGAGAACCGCACCCGCGATGAGGCTGCCCGCGGTCATGAAGGCTTTCCTGATCATGGATGCACTATCGGCACGGTCCATCGCCAACTTGAGACCTGACTTGGCTCAAGATTTTGATGGTCGTGGTGCTTGAGCGCCTCAGGCCGCGACGGGGGAGCTACTGGAAGCGTTCGTCAGATCAAGGGGCCGTTGCTCATGAAGCGACCTTGATGCCGCCACCGGCCAGGACGGACGCGGCCTGGGCTTGCTCGGTGGGCTCGCCCGCGGCGGCGGGATGGGGCGTCATTGCTGTCCGTCTGGCGGGTTCGGCGCGGACGCGGTGCCGCGCCTGTATGGTTACCCTGTGTAGCCGATAGCTCGCTGATCTGATGCCTTGGTGACGATCATGCGTGAGGAGGTTGCCGGTGCACCAAATCGTGCGAGGTAGTGCCAGACCCGCTTGACGTCCTGCTGGTCGTAGTGGCCGCTGCGGGCAGCGTCGCCGATCACCCGGGGTGTGAGGTATCCGGCCTCGGCAAGTCGGGTACCCAGGTCGACGTATCGCTGACCGCGGTAGTCGGGGTGCCGGTGGAGTTCGGCGACGGACAGTCGAAATCCGGGGTGCCATTCCAGGGGGCAGGGCAGCTGCCGAGCGGCGGTCTCGACGTCGGTGTCTCGGTAACTGGGGTCGAGCACAAGGGCTTCGACGTCGCGGTCGAGTCGGACCCCGCCGTGGACCTGGGCCTCTATGTAGTCGTCCAGCTCATCTTGTTGATCGGCGATGGCGAGGTCGATGAGGGACATGCGGCTGGCGACGGCGAAGGCGGTGGGTTCCATGTGGCTGTCCGGGTAGCAGAACGTCGCCCTTGCCAGGGATGCTGCGGTCAGCCGCAAGTGGGCTGATCCGAAGCGGGGTGCCGCGCCGACGATCTTGTGGCGGAAGTTCAACCCACCGTAGACGGGCCGGACTCGGGCGGGGGCGTTGTCGTAGGCGCCGCCGAACATGGTGTGTTCCCAGCGCCATCGGTCGCCGCCGGGATGCGCGGTCAGTCCGCCGTTGCTGGTGCCGGTGACAAACTGCGATAGGTAGCTCCCGTTGGCGCGGAGAGCTTGCAGGATGGGCTGGCCGGCGGCTATGCGGTCCGGATGAAAGTTGAGTGTGATCCGCAGGGACGCCTCGGCGGGCGGACCGTCCGACAAATTGGCGACGTGCTGCAGCGCCTGCTGGCACGAGGGGTGAATGGCGCCAGTCTCCCCGTGGCCCGTACTTGTAGAGACGGTTTCGCCCTCGCTGCCTGCCACATCCACGGCGATCATCGTGCCAGGGCCTCCGGCCCTCGACCGTGCCCACGGCGAGGTTGCGCGCCAGCTTGCTGGTTGCGCCACCCGTCGAGCATCGCGTCGAACACCTGCTCGGCCGGGCGCAGCAGCGGCACCCCATCGACCAGTTGCAGCCGCGCCGCTCCCGGTGTCCTATCTAGTCGATCATGAGGCACGACGGACGCCCTGAGCTGCGGTGCCTGAGGCAAATCTTGTTCCTGATCGGAGCCGAACGCGACCGGCCGCGTAGCTCGATGTGTCCTGGCCTGGCTCTCGCGGGAGCCGGACGCGCGCCAGCTCGATCGGCGTTGTCCCGCGGCCGTCGCATGCTGGCCGGAACAAGTTCGCTACTCTGGCGAACAGAGTTGCGGTGATTCGGCGAAGCCAGAATTTGGCCGTCCCTCGCTATTCGGCCTGCCACTCCGCATGCCTCCGGCGTGCCTCCGACGTTCGGACATTGTCGGGGCCGTAGGTGGCCTCATAGTGCGCTACCAGGTGGTTCTGTAGCGACACGGCCTCGTCGACGCGTCGCGCCGCAAAATAGGCCTTCGCGAGTTCCGCCTCAGAACGCAGGAAGGTGACGCTGCTCTGGCCCAGCACGGCGCATGCCTCCATGGCTGCCTCAAGCATCGGGATCGCATCGGGGCTTCCGGCTCGAGCATGCGCCGCCGCCAGCTGTTGCTGAGCGGCCAGTCGTGTCTCATTACGCACGCCGAGCCCCACGGCATCGGCAAGTGCACCGGTCAGCTCCGGGAGCGCGCTGCTGTCGCCGAGTTCGGAGTGCAGCTGACCGAGCAGGATACGGGCCACGAGTCCCTCCGGCGATCTGGCTCGGCCGGTCCGCTCACGGCGCTCGACAGCGTGCTTGACCAACGGAAGGGCCTCGACGAACCGTCCGGCGTCGCGGTAGCCGAAGGCTAGATCCAACGCAGCCTGTTCGGCGTTGTAGCTGTCCTCGCCGAAGAGGGTGCGAGTCTTCGTCAGTAGCTCTTCGAGAAGGGCAATGCCGTCCGCGGTCTGCGCGCGCTGAATGTAGATCGAGCCCAGCGACATCTGCAGCGCGAGCGTCCAGTGATCGTCCGGCCCTGCGATGTCGAGGCTGTCTCGCAGGGCTTCTTCGAACATCGACGTGGCCGCTTGAGTGCGTCCGGCGAGGCGGTAGGTGTTGGCGAGCTGCCACCGAGCCTCTACTGTGTGTTCGCTATTGATTCCATGGAGCTGAGCCAGATCTTCGACGACCTGCTCCATGAGCTCGAGAGCGTCCGGCAAGGCATCGCCCTCCTGCAGTGCGGCTGCGTAGGACTTGGTGAACATGAGAGTGTCCAGGTCCAGTCGGCCTAGGACTCGCGTCGCGGCCACTACAGTGGAATTCAGTTCCGCGATAGCTTCTTGAATCTCGCCGGCCTGTCGGTAGGCGGCGCCCAGACGATGCCGGGCATGCAGGACGTCGCGGTGCGTCGGCCCAAGGTAGTGCTCTGCGGTCGTTGTCAACTGCTGCCAATATCGAACCGCGGCGCCGCTCTCCATCTCATTGCCAGCGAGGTAAAACAGGTAACGATGCTTCCTCGGCCAGAGGAGGTCTCTGAAGTTGCGATTGAGCGTCGTGGCGCTGGACCGGAGAACGGTGATCAGCTCCATCGATGCCCGCGCGTCGTCTCGCGGCCATGCCTGAAACAGCGCCTCGGCACACGCACGAGCAACACCCTTCAACTCACGCATCGATGTGGCCTCTCGGACCGCACGGGCGGTAAGCGCGTGCACCTGAATCGAGCGTTCCGCGCCGATCACGTCGTATGCCAGCAACGCGAACTCGTCGAGTAGCACGAGGGCGTCATGGATGTCCTGCAAACCGATCGGGCGGCCAAGGCGCCGTACCCGCGCCCGCCAAGACCGCCTGCGCCGCAGGTGGCGTGTCAAGGCGGGACTGGACCAGAGCCCTACCGGATAGCCCAGCGGATCCAGCACCGACGAGACCCGCAACACGGCCAGCGCGATGCCGGTTCGGTCCACCGCACGGACGGCGGCTGACCCCAGCAGCAGGCTCGCGGACACTTGCCGCCCGTACCTCTCGGTATCGGCCGTGCGAGGAACCAGCGTGTCGAGCCTCGCCTGCTGAACCAGGAAGCGGGACAGGTACTGCCCGCAGCGTACCTTTTGGGCGATCATGTAGGCGGCTGCGTGGGACAACGCCAGCGGCAGATAGCCGAGTTCGGCCGCCAGCCGCGCTTCAGTGCCGTCGAGGAGTCCCTCCGTTCGCTGACCAGAGAGACGACTTCGGAGGTACTCCACCGACTCGCCTTCGTCGAAGACGCCGACCTGTATCACGGTCCGGCCACCGCCGCTGGCGGCCGCCTGATTTCGACGCGTGGTAGCGAGCACCCAGCCAGTGTCGGTCGCCGAGTCTGGCCACCACCCTTCGAGCTCCGCGAAGTCCGCGATGTCGTCGAGCACTACAAGCCAGTGCTCCTCCTCGGCGGCGAGCCAACCTAGGAAGGCGCGCGCGTCCGCGGTGATGTCATTGTCCGACCCGGTTGTCACACCGAGCCGCCGGGCCACCGCCGCATACTGGGACAGGGTGGAGTCCCTCGAGTTGGCATCGACCCAGACGGTCAATGTCACCGCGCGACGCTTCTGTGCGTCTCGCACGAACGATGCAGCGAGCTGCGACTTGCCGCACCCGCCACCGCCGATGAGTACCTGCGTCACTCCGCCCGCACCGCGGGCGGAACGAATTTCGGATTGCACCTGCGAACGTGGCTGGAAGGCCGTCGCAACGGCGGGCACGTCACCGAAGCGTGTTAGCGGGGCGGACGCTGGTGCATGATCACCGTCCGGCTGGCTGGCTCCGGGTGCGCGCCGCGGGAGAAGCCCATCATAGACAGTCTTGGTGAGCCCGACGATCCCCACGAAGGCACCGAGGATGCTTGCCAGCTTGTCCGCTCGGTCCCAGCCGAGCTGGGCGAAGAGGAGTCCCAACAGCAGCAGGGCTCCGCCGACCAGTGTGACGAGGAGCCACAACACCAGCCTGCGCCTACGCATGCTTGCCATAGTGACCGCCGGAGGTACCGAATGCATCACTCGATGCGTGGATCGCGGGAACGCCTCCTTGGCGGCACGCTGCAGTACATGCCGGGTGGTCGATCCACGGTGAGCGCGAACGGCGTCAGCGGCCCAGCTGGTTCAAGATGCCGGCCACCTGGTCAGGGATGGTCACCATCGCCATGTGGCCGGCATCGAGCGTCGCTACGTCGGCGCTGGTCCGTTCGGTCGACTTGGCCTGCAGGTCGGGCGGGTAGCACTGATCTTGCGAAAGCTGCACGTACGTCCGCGGAATGGGCAGCCGGTAGCCGCTGAGGTCGACGGTTTCGGCCAACAACGCGGCGGCGTCGTCCACTATCCGGCCGAGGATGAAGTCGGACTGCTCCTCGTCGGCGTCGTTGCACAGCATGTATCTGGCGGCCTCAACGCCGACGGTGTAGACACCGCCCGCAATGCCCGCCTCCACCGACGTGCGCACGTCCGGGTCGATCTGGTCGAGCACCCGGGTGCCATCTTGCGGCACCACCGCCGAGAGCAGCACCACGTGCCGGATCCGCTCCGGCAGCAATGCCATGACCCGCGGCACGGTGACGCCGCCGAACGAGTGGCCGACCAGGACGACGTCGGTCAGGTTGTGTTCGACGATATCGGCGGCGACGGCTTTGGCGCAGTCGTCCAACGTGACGGTGCGAATGTCGACGTCGGCTCGGGTGCCACGGCCGGGCAGGTCAACAGCCAGCACGTCGCCGTCGAGTAGCGGGGTCAGGTGGTCCCAGCTGTTGGCGCCCAGAGCGGCACCGTGAATCAGAACGAACGACATGGCGTAGCTCCCCACGGACGGCGTCCGCCGACCCTAACTGAGTTCAACTCAGGTGTCGAGACCTCCGCTACCTGCCGCCCCAAGTGCAAGCATCGTCGCGCCGACGACGACCGGTCGCTGGAAACGTCGCCCACGAAGCCGAGACCGACCGACCTGCCGCCGCCCGTGGACCGTCGCAGGGCCTAGTCGTAGGTGCCGTTGGTCTCGGCGTAGCGGGCGAACTTGGCGCCGTCCCCCGACCTGCTGACCGGAATCTCCGCTTCGACCCATCAGCCGCGCCTCACCCCGGCGCGGCTGAGTCATCGTCAGCGAGACGAATCTGACCGACCAAGGCCGGCAACTACCGCCGCAGGCCACGGACCTGCCAGGGCGGCAGCCTGCACCACCGGGACGTCTGGTCGGCGACCCGTCGCAGTTTCAGCCATGCGGCGGCGGATACCCAGTAGCGAGTGACGTCTTCGGCCTTGGCTGGACCGGCTTGGTAGTTGAACGGCCAGGTGTCTTCTTCCTGGTTGCGTCGCAGTCAGCGAGTGAAGCCGAACGGCGTATCCGTCCGCGCGGCGAGTTCGCTGATCGGACGTCCTACCCGGGCAGCGGCGCGTCGGGAAGCACTCCGATGAAGTGCACCGTCCGGCGACAGCCTTCCGCGCCGAGGATCTTGTAGCGGACGTGGACGCGGGCGCCAGCGACGTCACCGCCGACGATGATGGAGTTCGACTCACCCGGCTCAATGGCGGAGATGGAGAACGGTCCGCTCCGGAAGGGCTTGAGGGTCATGCCCTCGGCGCTGATCGCCTCGTCATCGTTGTTGGTGAGGGTCAGTCGCACCGCTATGGGGACGATGTCGTCCGGGGGCTCCGGGGCGAGGCCCCAAGTGACGTCGCATGCCTTGTGGGACGTGACCGGGCCGTGAGCTACAGAGGCGGCGGCGGGACTGGCAGCTAGCCCGAGCCCGAGCGCCAGGGCGCCGGCGAGGGCGGTGGCTGTGCTGGCGAAACGTCGTTGCAAAGATCGCCGATACATGGCGAATTCTCCTTCGTTGAGCGACTTGCTGTCACTCCATTAGTCACCGCTACCTCGGTCTTGGTTCGCCGCATTCTCGGCCAATATTGCGTCCGCCTCTTTGCAGCGGCCGGTGGATCGGGCGCGCCGGTCTGCCGGTGAACGTGTGAGGCCCCGTACCCCTATCGACATTGAGCTGTCCGCGTGCCGCGCGTGGCCGCGGCCGTCGTCGGTCCCGGCGTTCCGCCGCCGCCCCACGTGGGTTGTGGCCAAGCAGCTGTGCCGCCCTGAGGGTGTCTGTGCCGGCTGCTGAGCGCGGGCGCTGTGCTCGATGCCTAGGTGTCCCGTTGCCAGGTGCTCTTACAGTCTGTCCGGTGTGGACCGCAGATCGCGGTCCCACGGGGGACGAAGGGAATCGCATGAACCGAACGATCCGCCGCGTAGTGGTGGCCGCTCTGATCGGGGCCACAGCGGCGCTGACCGGGGCGACCGCGGCCACGGCGGCACCGGTTGCCGCCCGCACGCCGCAACTGGCGATCTCCGCCACCGACCTGGTCTACGGGCAGCCGAACCTCGGGGGCACCCGGACCGGCACCAACTCGGTGACGATCACGAACCTGACCAGCCGCACCATCGCGGCGCCGCTGATCACGCTGCCCGGTGGCAGCCAGTTCGGCCTCAACCATGGTGACCTGTCGGGCTGCCCGGTGCTCAGCTTCGACGGCTCGGCCTACCGTTGCTGGGCGGAGCCGCTGGCGGCGGGCGAGACCCGTACCATCGACCTGGGCTGGTCCACGGTCGGCCGCGGGCCGGCCACGACCGCCCGGGTGAAGGTCGAGGTCGCGAACAAGCCGTCCGGTGCGCCGGTTCCGCGGACCGCCGCCCAGGCCCGGTTTGGTGTCTCGTTCGAGGCGCTGACCGGTGCGTTCGACATCGTCGCGTCGCAGCTGCGGCTCGCCGGGCCGGACGCGAACGGCATCTCCCGGGGCACGGTCGACGTGACCGTGACCAACATCAGTGCCGAGACGGTGCTGTACCCGCTGGTCAGTTTCGACATCGCCAGCGAGGACTCGAGCAACTGGGACGACTGCGCGGCGGTGCTCGGGGCGCTGGACCAGGCGACGTGCCTGGCCGCGCCGCTGGCGGCCGGGGAGACCCGGGTGCTGAACCTGGAGTGGACGTCGTCGCACGGTCAGCCGGGTGTCGATCCGACCGTGCACGTGTACGCGGGCGCGGACGCCACCGGCACCGTCGTCGAGGGCACCGGCGCCGGTTACCCGGTCGTCGTGGTCCTGGTCTGATCACCCGACCGTCCCGCCGGGCACGCGCCGGCGGGACGGTTCGGTCCAGCACGGCATGGGTGGAACCCTCCACGGCATCTGCACCCTGAACGCGACGAACGCCCCCAACCTGTCGCAGCTGCTAGCGATCATCGCCAGCAAGCCCAAGGGGGGCCAAGCCCTTGGAGGCCCGGCACGGCCCGCCACCGAACGATGCCGAGGCCCGGCAGCGAGGCGTGGCCGTGTACGCCGCGGCGACCGGCCCGACCCCCCGGCGGCAGCCACCGCACAGCAGCAGCTGCGCCGCGCCGCGCCGTGGCCAGTGGTGCTGCCCTGAACCCAGCTCAGGACGGCGGGACCCGCATGCCCGGTGCGGCGGGCGGTCTCGTACCCGACACCCGACGCGTATCAGGCCCGGCGCCGGGCCACTCTGGTCCGAGGGAGGTGTCAGCCATGACTGACGGTTACGGTGTGCTGCGGGGAAACCTTGATCGATGGGTACGCGAGGACGACCGGTCCACGCCCCACCTGCAGGTCAGGGTGCTGGACAAGACGGGCCAGCCCTGGCGGGTAGCGGTGAACGTGCAGTCCGACACCGGCTCGGACGTGGTCTACTGGCTGGTCGACCCGCTGATGGACCACCCCGTCCTGGCCGGACTGTCGACGCAGCCGACTGGCTTCAGCCCGGCGACCCGCTCGCCGTCGTCGGCACTGGACTACGTACGCGCCCCGCTGTTTGACTGGCGTGCCGGCACGGCGCTGCCGGCCAGCGGCAGCGCATCCGCCGACGACCTCCAGGACCTGCTGGCCCTGCACCTGCACCAATGCAGGGACGCCGGCGGCGAGGTGTTCGCATTCGGCGTCAAATTCGACCGCAACCTGAACAAACCGATCGATCGGGAGTTCGGCAACATCGACGGTCTGCACGGTATCCACGACATCCACCTCATGCAGGGCAACGTCGGCCGGCACGCGGGTGACAACGGCGCACTGCAGGACGGCGGATTGATCCTCGCCCATCCGGACCGCCACGTCGGTCTCTTCCTCGCCTTCCAGGCCCAGCTCGTCCCCACCACCGACTCCGGCGACCCGGCGTCGCAGGCCCAGCCGATCGGCGAACTGATCCACGCCGGCACCCCGCCGGCCTCGGAGGGCCCGGTCTACCTGGAACGAGCCCTCCTGAACCCGTCCGGCGACGACACGGGAAAGGAAGCAGTGGTGATCGGCAACCTGGCGACGGCCGCGATCCGGCTGGACGGCTGGCAATTGATCGACAAGAACGGCCGGATGACAAGAATCGACGGCCTCACCCTGGACGCGGGCGGGTCGGGAATGGTCCCCCTGGACGGCACCGGGGTCCAACTGAGCAACCGAGGCGGCAACCTCCGACTCCTCGACCCCACCGGGCGCCAGGCCGACGCCGTCGTCTTCACCGACACGGACACCACAGCCGAAGACCGCTTCGTCCGCTTTCATTGAGCCCGGCCGCCCTGCGGAGTTGGACCTGGCCGTCGCCGCACCACGTTTGGCGATCAGCCACCGTCGGCAATTGACAGGCCTCGATGCACACCCTAGCGTCCCAGGAAAACGTTTTCCTGATTCGTGACGGAGGTGCGGGGATGCGACGCGAAGCCCGGCGAGTCACCACCGTGGGCGGCGTACTGATCGTGATGGTCGCCGCCGTGGCGGGCCACCCCGGCGCGAGCCGGGCCGTGGAGCCGGCCGCGCGGGCGCCGATGGTGCTCGCGGTCGACGTGTCGAAGCCGATCAAGGCGGTCGACCATGCCGCCTCGGGCTCCCTCTACGGCATCGCGGACGAGGGCTGGCCGGACGACCGCTGGATCGCCGGGGTCAAGCCGAAGATGTTCACCCAGCCGCCGCCCGGCGCGACCCACCAGCCCAACGGCGAGCCGGCCCCGGTCGGCGACACGCTCAAGGTCTGGCCGGTCGCCAAGCGCAACGGCGCCACCGTCACCATCCGGCTACCCGACATCTTCCCGAGTTTCCCGTACGTCTGGCAGGGCGACGACTACTGGTACGGCCAGGTCGAGCGGATGGTCCGGGCCCGGCTGGCGTCCGGCGCCGACAACATCTACGGGTACGAGATCTGGAACGAGCCGCAGTGGACCTGGAACCCCGCCTGGGGTGACTTCTTCGAGATGTGGGCTCGAACGTACAAGCTGATCCGGTCGATCGACCCGCACACGCCGATCGTCGGCCCCAGCTACGACCGCGACTACGAGGTCGGCCTGCGTCCCTTCCTGACCGCCGCGGTCGCCTCCGGCACCGTGCCGCAGATCGTCTCCTGGCATGAACTCGGCCCGATGACCGGCCTGCAGGTCGAGACGCACGTCCAGCAGTACCGGGCGCTGGAGCGGGAGTTCGGCGTCGGGCCGCTGCCGATCAGCATCAACGAGTACGGCTCGCCCCGCGACGCCGGCGTGCCCGGCTGGCTCACCCGCTTCGTGGGCAAGCTGGAGCGGGCCCGGGTCGACACCGCGAACCTCGCCTTCTGGCACAAGCCCGGCCGGCTCGCCGACCTGCTCGTGCCGAAGGGCGGCGGATCCGGCCCGGCCTACGAGGCCGATCCGACCGGCAACTACTGGCTCTACAAGTGGTACGCCGACATGACCGGCTCCATGGTCTCCGTCACCCCGCCGGCGCCGACCGCGCGGTACATCGAGGTGGGCGACCCGGTCCCGGCGGCGGCCAGCCGGGCGCCGAGCCGGGACGGCTTCGGCACCGCGATCCCGTTGAACGGCGACGCCCCCAACCAGTACGTCGCCATGCCGGCCGGCGTGCTGCGCGGCGTCACCGACTTCACCATCTCCGCCTGGGTGAACGTGGCCTCGACCGCCGACTGGGCCCGGATCTTCGACTTCGGCACGGGCACCACCACGAACATGTTCCTGACCCCGCGGGCGGCCGGCGCCGGGCTGCGGTTCTCGATCACCAACGGCCCGGGCGGCGAGCAGCAAATCAACAGCACCGCTCCGCTGCCGACCGGCTGGACGCACGTCGCGGTGACCAAGTCCGGGAGCACCGGCACGCTCTGGGTGAACGGCGAGGCGGCGGGCACCAATCCCGCCCTCACGCTCAGCCCGTCCGACCTCGCCGGCGGCGACACCCCGAACAACTGGATCGGCCGCTCGCAGTACCCCGACCCGCTGCTGGACGCGACCGTCGACGACTTCAACATCTACGACAGGGCGCTCTCCGGCGCCGAAATTCAGGCACTGCTGACCGCGCCGGGCACCGGCACCGTGTTGTCGTACCACTTCGACGAGGCCGCCGGGACCGCCGTGCCAGACTCGTCGCGCAACGGGCGGACCGGCACGGTCACCACCCGGATGGAGGGCGTCGAGCAACTGCCCGCCCCGGATGGCTTCGCCAGCGTGGACCCGCGGTCGAAGTCCGCCCGGGTGGTCTTCGGTGGCGGTGCCGGGGACCTGCAGCTGAAGGTCGGCGGCCTCGGTTCGCTGCGCGGGTTCGGTGGCCGGGCCGACGTGCGGGTCTTCGCCACCGAATGGACCGGCACCGACGGAGTCTCGGCAGGGCCGGTCCCCGTCTTCGGCGGCAGCTATCCGGTGCGCGACGGTGCGATCTCGCTGCCGGTGTCCGATATGGACGAGACAACGGCCTACCTCGCGATCATCCGCCCGGCGACGGGCCCCGTACCGGCGTACCACCGCTACGAGGCCACCGGTGGGCGGTCCCGGACCAGCCCACTGGCGTCGGAGAACAACTACGTGACCGGCGGCGAGTTCCACTTCACCGTCACCGCGCCCACCGCGGGCGCCTACGACCTCGGCATCCGGTACACCGGCGGCGCCGCCGAGGGCACTGTGGCAGGCCGGGCGATCGCATTCCCGGCCACCGAGGGCTTCGCGACGGCGCGGACCCAGGCGGTGCTGCGGCGCGGCGTCAACAAGATCAAAATCAAGGTCCGCGGGGGTACGGTCGGACTCGATCACCTCGACGTCACACCGTTCCGGTCCCGGGTCCAGGCGGAGAGCGGCCAGTGGACGGACGCGAACCTGGTCCGGATCACCATGGACGAGAGCAACTTCTTCGCACCGTACGTCTCCGGCAACGCGTACGTCGCCGGCTTCGCGCTGCCGACCAGCACGCTGCGACTACCGGTCACCGTGCCGGCCGCCGGTCGGTACCGGCTGAAGATCGGCTACTCGACGGCCGGCACCGAGGCGGAACGGCGGGCGCAGACCAAGGCCGGCCAACTGCTGCGGGTCAACAGCGGACCGTGGCAACCGGTCTCCTACGACCCGACGCAGTTCCGCGAGATGATCCGGCAGACGACCGTCCTGGTCGACCTGCCGGCCGGGACGTCCACCCTCACCTTCACCAAGGCCGACCAGCCGGGAACGGTCGACCTTGACTACGTCGACATTCTGCGGAAATGATCCGGCCGTTCGGGCGAGGCGGGAACGATGGGAAAGGGACCCTAGTGAGCGCCCCGCCCGAACGCCCACGCCACCATCAACGGAAACTCGTGTTTCCAGAAGGCGTCGCCGTGCGCGCCGGCCCGTTCGGCCATGACAACGTCGCCACCCGCCTCGCGTAACGCGTCCGCCCACCGGGTCGCGTTGGTGAGGAAGAACGGTTCCTCGGTGCCGCCGACGAGGTAGGTACGCGGAAGCCGGCCGGGCAGCGCGGCGGGCGGCCGGTAGCCTGCCCCGGGCGAGGCGCAGAAGACCGCGCCGTAGATGTCGGGATGGCGAAGCCCCATGGCCAGCGCGAGTTCCGCACCGGCCGAGACACCGAACACCGCTGTTCGGCCGGCTGGCAGCCTGACGGCCAGGCGGGTCGCCGCCCATCGTCGTACGTCCTCGACGAAGAACCTCTCGTGGGCCGCGAATCGTTGCGGGTCGAAGGCGAACGCGGCCGTGCTACGGCCCGGTGAGTACTCGTGCAGCCGCAGCGTCTCGTCCTCGACGCGGTGCGCCCCGATGATCATCGTGGGTGGCGGATCGGCAGCCTCCAGAACGTCTGCCCACGACGTGATCAATTGCCCGTCGCCAGCGAAGACGACCGCCTCGGCCGCAGCCGCCGGGACATAGGCGGTGACCTGCCGTCCGCCGTCGTATTCCAACGTCTCGGTGATGAACTCACCCGCTATGGATGACATCGGCGTGGACTCCCTTACCGGCGTGGGGCAGCTGATGGCACACCGAGCACCTGTCCGGCGGCGAGGCGGGCCTCGAAGCCGTCGAGGATCGCCGCCAGTCCGAACTCGAAGGTGCTCAGCGGCGCCGCGGTGTAGCCGGCGCCCGGGGTGCCGATCCGCTCGCGGAGCCGGGGGAACCGGGTGGCGATCTCGGTGGCCCGCGCGGTCGTGTCGGCCAGCACCTGCTCGGCGTCGGCGCCGTCGCGGCCCAGCCGGCGGGTCAGCGAGACCTGGGCGGCGGGGCCGAGGGTGTTGCCGAGCACGAAGATGAGCACCGTGCCGGCGGCCCGGTCCGCGTCGGCCGGGGCGAAGCCGGCTTTCTCGTAGACGGCGAGGCTGTGGTCGTCGTAGCGGGACTTGCCGGGGCCGTAGAGCAGGTGGCTGCCGAACGCCTGCACGAACCACGGATGCCGGGCCAGCATGTCGTGCAGGCCGGTGGCCATGGCGGTGGCGGCTGTGCGCCAGCCGGCGCCGAGGCCGGGCAGTTCGACCTCCGCCCAGATCTCGTCGCCGGCCAGCCGGACCAGGTCGTCCTTGGTCTTGATGTGCCAGTAGATCGCCGTGGCGGCCGAGCCGAGCCGCTGGCCCAGGCTGCGCATGTTGAGGCCGTCCAGGCCGTCCTGGTCGAGCAGGTCGATGGCGGCGTGAACGATCTGCTCGGCGGTCAGGGTGTTTCGCGGCATGGCCGAAATTGTAGTTGCACTTTGTTCAAGTGTGCACCTAGGCTCGTACTTGCACTTAGTTCAAGTCCTTCGGAGGGAGCACATCATGGTGCAGCAGGAGCTGGCCGCGTTCGTCGAGCGCGCCGCCAAGGAGTTCGGCATCCCGGGGGTCGCCGCCGGCGTGCTCGCCGAGGGCCGGGAGATCGTCGCGTCGTACGGTGTGACCAGCGTCGACAACCCGCTGCCGGTCGACGGGCGGACGCTGTTCCACCTGGCGTCGGTGACCAAGACCTTCACCGCCACCGCGATGATGCGCCTGGTCGCCGAGGGCCGGGTGGAGCTGGAGGCGCCGGTGCGCCGCTACGTCCCCGAGCTGGAGCTCGCCGACGAGTCGGTGGCCGCCCGGATCACGGTGCTGCAGCTGCTCAACCACACGGCCGGCCTGGACTGGAACCTGATTGACGACGGTGAGGGGGACCAGTCGCTGGCGGGGTTCGTGGCGAAGCTGAAGGCGCTGCCCCTGATCGCGCCGCCCGGCGCCCGCGCCTCCTACAGCCAGGCCGGCTACAACCTGGCCGGCCGGATCATCGAGAAGGTGACCGGCCTGAGCTTCGAGAAGGCGGTGGCCGAGCTGGTCCTGGCGCCCGCCGGGCTGTCCGACACGGTCTTCGGCGCCGACGAGGTCATGGCTCGGCGGTTCGCGGTGGGGCACAACCGCAGTGAGCACGGCACGCTGAGGCCCGCGCGGCCTTGGGCGGCGTGGCCGGCTGGCTCGCACGGCAACAACCCGGGCGGCGGCATCGCATCCTCGGTGAGCGACCTGCTGCGCTGGGCACGGTTCCAGCTGGGCGACGGCGACGGCGTCCTGCCCTCCGGCGAGCTGAGGCGGATGCGGGACCAGACGGTCGAGTTGCGGGCCAGCACGCTGGGCGACGGCTTCGGCATCTGCTGGTTCCTGCGCGAGGTCGGCGGGATCGGCACGATCGGGCACGGCGGATCGGGCAACGGGCAGTTCGCCGAGCTGCTCATCGTGCCGGAACAGAACTTCGCCGTCGTGTCGCTGGCCAACGCCGGCCCGGAGGGTTATCCCTTCAACCAGGCCGTCGTCCGCTGGGCGCTCGAGAACTACCTCGGCGTGGTCGAGCGGGAGCCCGAGCCGGTGCCGTACGACGAGGCGCGGGCGCGGCAGGTCACCGGCCGCTACGCGATCGACGCGATGAACCTCGACATCGCCACCGACGGCGCGCGGCTCACCCTGGCGGTCGGGATCAAGCCCGAGATCCGGGCGGCGTCGGACGCCGAGATGCCCCCGGACTACGCGCCCGCCGCCATGGGCCTGCTGCCCGGCGACGGCGACGAGTACATCATCACCGAGGGCGGCCTGAAGGGCCAGCGCGGCTTCTTCACCCGCGACGACGCCGGCGCGGTGATCGGCGTCGACCTCGCCGGCCGGATCTTCGGGCGGACCACCGAAGTGTCCTGAGGGGACCAAGGAGACTGACGAGCTTCGCTACCTAGATCTGTGGCATCCATTGCCTACGATCCGATGCGCGCGGCAACGCAGCCGCGACCATCGATAGAAAGGCTGGGGCATTGCCACCTATCGGGAGAAGTCTCCTCGCGGCCGGAGCGGCCGCCGCCATCCTCGTGGCGGGGCTCGCTGGGCCCGCCTCGCCGGCGTCGGCGCGGGCGAGCGTGGACAAGACCAGCGCCAAGGAGCGCGCCCGCGTCGACAAGGTTCCGACGCCCAGGCTCGGCTGGTACAAGTGCTATGAGACCGCCGAGTGCGCCACGACCCGGCTGCCGCTCGACTACGACAAGCCGAAGGGCGCGACCACCGAGATCGCCGTTCTCCGGATCAAGGCCAAGGACCAGAAGCACAAGATCGGTAGCCTGTTCCTCAACCCGGGTGGCCCGGGCGGCTCCGGTGTCCAGATCGCGCTGGCCGCGCCCTCCTTCCTCAGCCCCGCGGTGCTCGACAGGTTCGACATCGTCGGCTTCGACCCGCGCGGCATCGGCAGCAGCACGAACGTGAAGTGCTGGAAGTCGGTCAAGGACCAGACCGCCGTGCTGTCACAGATGAACGTCGCGTTCCCCTGGGGCAAGGCCCAGGAGGCGACGTACGTGAACGCCGCCAAGAAGTTCGGCAAGGCCTGCTCGACCACCGGTAAGCCGCTGACCGGAGCCATGTCGACCGCCGAGGTCGTGCGCGACATGGAGGTGCTGCGCCGCGCGGTCGGCGACAAGAAGCTGAGCTACCTCGGCTTCAGCTACGGCACCGCGATCGGGCAGTACTACGCCAACATGTTCCCGGAGCGGTTCCGGGCCGTCGTGGTCGACGGCGTGCTCGACCCGGAGCACTGGGTCGGCACCAAGAAGACCGCCAGCCAGGAGCAGGACGAGCGCCTGCGGTCCGCCGACGGCGCCTACCGGGCGCTGCGGGAGATCCTCAAGCGCTGCGACAAGGCCGGCGAGTTGTATTGCGAGTTCGCGGCCGGTGACCCGGTGAAGAACTTCGAGACCATCGCTCAGAAGCTGCGGCAGAAGCCGCTGGTGGTCACGGACGAGGAATCCGGGCAGAGCTTCACGATCACCTACGCCGACCTGATCGGCGGCATCCTCGGCGACCTCTACGCCGTGAACGCGGGCGACTTCGTGACCCAGGACGCCCAGTTCATCTGGACCCTGCTCAACCCGGCCAGCGCGTCGGCCAAGGCCGCTGCCAAGACCAAGCTGATCAAGCGGATCACCGACGCCCGGGCCAAGGCCGGGCGTGACTTCCCGTACGACAACGGCTTCGAGTCGTTCGCCGGCGTCGACTGCACCGACGCGCTGCACCCGAAGGACGCGAGCTCGTGGCCGGCGCTGATGGCCAAGGCCGACAAGCGGGCGCCGTACTTCGGCCGGGCCTGGGGCTGGTCGACCGCGCAGTGCGCGCGTAACACCTGGACCGTGCGCGACGAGGACGCGTACACCGGGCCGTGGAACCGGCGCACCGCCGCGCCGGTCCTGATCGTCGGCACCAAGTGGGACCCGGCGACCAACTACGACGACGCGGTCGCGTCGTCGAAGCTGCTGCCGAACAGCCGGCTGTTGTCGAACACCAACTGGGGCCACACCTCGTACGGCACCTCGGCGTGCGCGACCGGCGCCATCGACAACTATCTGCTCAAGGCGACCCTGCCGGCCAAGGGCACGCTCTGCCAGGGCGAGTACCAGCCGTTCGTCACGCCGCTGCCGACCGACCCGGGCGAGGCCTCCGCCCTGCGGGCCACGCAGGTGCAGGCGCAGCGGCCGCCGGTGGCGGGCCCGCTGCTGCCGTCGACCCTCAACGGCAACCGCTGACCCTCCGCACCTACGAGATCGAGCGCGGCGCCCACCCGGGCGCCGCGCTTCGTCGTGAGGCGGACGGGAAGCATTGATCAACACCACCCCGGGCGCCGGGCCGCCACGGCAGGGTGGCGACGAGGACGATCAGCATCAGCGTGAACGTGCTCGACAGGATCAGCGCACGCGCGCCCCCGCCCGGCGTGAGCCAGATCGGGGACATGACGCTGAGGGCGTACACGATGACCGCGGCAACCGCCGGCAGCGGATCGCGGCGCCGGGCCGCGACGTCCGCCAGGATGAGCACCGCGACCGGCAGGAACACCAGGTGGTGGGTCCAGGACATCGGGCTGACCAGGTTGGCGGTCAGCCCGGTCAGGGTCAGGGCGGTCACCTCGTCGCCGGCCGCGTGCGCCTGCCGGGCCCGGCGCAGCCCCACCACCAGCACCAGCAGGCAGCCGGCGAGCCACCAGCCGGCCGGCGCCGACGGCGTGCCCGCCACCCGGGCGAGCAGCCCGGTCAGGGCCTGGTTGGTCAGCGCGTCCGCCGCACCCACCCGGTCCGTCTGCCACAGCAGGTCACCGAAGTAGCGCAGCGACTCGGCCGGGGCCAGCAGCACCGCGCCCCCGGTCAGCGCGGCGGTCGTCACCGCGGCCGTGCGCGCCGCTCGCCACTGGCCGGTGACCAGCAGATACACGATGAACAGCCCGGGGGTGAGCTTGATCGCGGTGGCGATGCCGACGCCCACGCCCGCCCACCGCGAGCCGCCGCGGCCCAGCACCATCAGGTCGAGCAGCACCAGGGCGAACAGCCACAGGTTGACCTGCCCGAAGCCGAGCGTCTGCCGGACCGGCTCGGTGCCCAGCGCGAGCGGCACCGCCGCCACCAGCACGTGCCGCAGCGGGCGGCCGTGCCGGGCGGCGACCGGGGCAGCTAGCACGGCCAGAACCACGGTCAGCGCCAGCACGCTGCCGGCGGCGTTCAGCCAGCCCGCCGTCTCCGCGGGGACGCGGGCGACCGGCATGAGCACGAACGCCGCGAACGGCGGGTAGGTGAAGCCCAGCTCGCCGCGGACCGGCGCGGCGTAGTCGTACAGCTCGCCGCCGTTGCTCCACCAGCGGATCGCGTCGTGGTAGATCACCATGTCGAAGAACCGGTAGTGCGCGTCGAAGGCGCGGATGGCCAGGCTGCCGACGGCGGCCAGGCCGCAGACCACGACGGTACGGGCACAGTGTCGGCGGGTGCGGGGCACGGGTTCGGCGAGCAGTGTCAAACGGGTCTCCCATGCTCGGGGCAGCGTCGAACGGCCGCCGTCGCGGCGGGACCAGGACCTCCGCTACGGCTTGTCGCTCCAGGTGACGGCGGTGACGGCGGTGCTGTACTGCACGGCGCCGGCCGGCAGGCCGGCGTTGGCCGGGCCCGGCTGCCGGACCACGGCCTGGGTGTAGGTGATCCGGTCGGAATCCGGGCCGAGAAACACCTGCCACTCGACGAGCCCGTACCGGGGTGTCGGCGCGGTGTACGCCAGCGCCCGCGCGGGCCGGCCCAGCGGGTCCGCGTCGGCCTCCAGCGTCCGCACGCCGGCCAGCCCGGCCAGCATCCGGTAGATCTTCGCGCGGTCGGCGCCGGCCGCCACGTCGGTGAACGTGTCGAGCAGCTTCATGCCGGTCCGGAACAGCCAGCCCTGCGGGTCCGCGGGCGTGCCCAGCCCGGCCTCGGCCAGCCAGGCGAGCATCGCGGAACCGGTGCGGGCGGGGTCGTCGGGCAACTCGCCGAGCACACCCGCGTAGGCCCGGTCGCCGGCCAGGTCCGGATACAGGGTCTGCTCGCCCTCCCGGGGCAGCTCCGCCGGTCCCGGCGAGCCGTCCGCGGCGTACGCGGCGGCGTCGGCGGCGGTCAGCGGGCGGACGCTGGAGCCCCGCTCGCCGATGGTCAGCCAGCCCTCGCCGGGCAGGCCGTCCGCCGGCTGGACACTCTGGACCGAGTCGACCCGGATGACGTCGTAGCCGGGCCCGGGCCCGAGGTGCACGATCCGCGCCACGGTGCCCGTGGCGTGCACGAACTGCCCGCGCCGGCCCTCGCCTTCGGCCCGCGCCGCGGCCTGCGCCAGGATGCTCTGCGGGGTGGCCCGGCTCGCCACGACCCGTGCCGGGGGCCGGTGCGGGGCCGCCTGGTGCACGACGGCGTACCCGGCCAGCGCCACGGCGGCGACCGCGGCCGGGATCAGGCCGTACCGCCACTTCGGACCGGCGGCGGGGGTGAGCCTGCCGTGGGGCTGCGCCAGCACCTGCCGCTGGAGGAGGAGCGCGCGCGGCGAGGTGGCGCTGTCGCACACCTCGGCGTCCGGCACGGGGTTGGCGGCGGCCAGCCGGGTCATCGCGTCCTGGTCGGTCATGCGGACTTCCCTCTCGGGCTCGCGGCACTGGGCAACCTCGGGCTCGCGGCGCTGTGCAGCTCGTACGGCGGTGGTGTCGGCGCCGGCGGCGCCTGGTCCTGGTCCGCCGCCGCGAGCAGCCGGGCCAGCCGCCGCCGGGCGCGGTGCACCCGGACCTTGAACGCCACGGCCGTGCAGCCCAGCACGTGCGCGGCGGCGTCGTGGTCCAGGCCCTCCCAGCCGATCAGCAGCAGCGCCTCCCGGTCCGCCCGCGACAGCCGGCTCAGCGCCTCGCGCAGCCCGGCGTCGGCGACGACCGAGACGGCATGGTCGGGCGCCGCCGGCACGCCGCCGCCGGCGATCCGGTCGAAGAGCCGGGCCTGGCGCCGGGCGGCCCGTTCCTGGTTGGCCAGGCTGTTGCGGGCGACCCGGTAGAGCCACGGCAGCGGCTCCGCCGGCAGCCGGGCGAAATGCCGCCAGGCGGTGGCGAAGGTGTCGGCGACGACGTCGTGGGCCAGCGACTGCTCGGTGCGGCGGGAGACGAACGCCAGCACCCGGGGATAGTGCCGGCGGAACATCGCCGTGAACTCCTCCTCGTCGCTCACGCCGGCCTTCTCCCCTCGTCGCGCGGCCTCGTCGAAACGTTCAGGTCCGGCAGGCGCCCCGGGGTTACCGCATCGGGCGGGTTTTCTTCCGCGCGGCGTCAGATGGTGCGCAGATCCAGGGCGTGCCAGACGATGGCGTCCAGGTTGCCGGTCGACCACCACAGCATGCCGCCCCGGTACGACACCGAGCCCGCGTCCGGGCTGATCTCCACCGTGCGGCGGGTGGCGATCTCCACCGCGATCAGCTCGTTGTTGCCGGTCAGCTCCGAGTTGGGCCCGATCCGGGCGAGCACCTCGAAGCGGTCCAGTGGCGCCACGTCGACGATCACCGTGGCGGCGGTGTCCCCGGCGATCCGTTCCCGGGCGCTGCCGTCGGGGCGCATCAGCTCGATCCGGTTGAGCCCGCCGGCGGTCAGCGACGCCATCCGGCACCAGGCCGGACTGCAGGCCGTCGTGGCCCGGTCGCGGGCCCCGCGCACCGGGCTGTCCCGGCCGGTGCTCAGGTTGCGCAGCACGGTGCTGCCGGAGGTGTCGTTGACGCCGTTGACCAGCCACGGGTACGCCGACAGCTTCCAGGTGCCCGGCTCGCTGCGGGTCTGCACCGGCCCGCCGGTCAGCGCGACCGAGCGCACCTGGGTGACGTCGCCCTTGGCCGCCGCGACCCAGTGCACCCGGCCGTCGGCGATCACCAGGTCGTACTGCGACTGGTAGAACTCGGCCCGGCCCAGGTCGGCGGTCAGCTCCCGGGGCGCCCGGGTGCCGCTCAGGCCGGTGGTGAAGAGCTGCAGCCTGCCGCCGTCGGTGCTCTCCACCCAGGCCAGCACGTCACCGGCGGCGGTCAGGGCCTGGAAGGAGGGATGCCGGGACCGGGGCAGCTGCCGCAGTTGCCGGACCGAGCCGTCCGCGGCGACGCGGACCAGGCGCAGACTGCGGTCGTCGGTGGAGGCCGCGGTGCCGATCGAGGTGCGGGCGTCGAGGAAGAGCCCGGGCCGGTACTCGGCGCCGTCGGCCAGGGTCGCCTGCGCGGTGCCGCGCTGGGCCTGGGGCCAGGCGACCGCCGCGGTCACCGGCGGCGCGGGCGGGGGGTTGCCACCGGCCGGCATCGCCAGCAGGGCGGTGCTCGCCAGCAGCGCGGCGACGAGGCCGAGCCGCGTGCGCGGGGTGCTCATGTCGCTCGACCTCCACCGGCGTCCGTGGCTGCCGATGATAGCCACGATCGCGGTCGGGCCGTATCGGGCCGCACAGTGCATGATGCAGGACGCATCCTTGGCTCCCAGGGTAAAGAGCCATAAGGCCCCGAGGCTGATACCCGAGACATTTCCCGATTTCGATCACTTGTCCGCGGCGCCCGGCGGTCGCACGCTGTACCCGGCCGATCACGGCCGGCGGAATCGTCATCGGGGGAAACGATGCTCACGAGATCTCGCGTGGTAGCCGTGCTGGCCGCGCTCGCGCTCACCGGGCCGGCGGTATTGACGCCGGGCGCCGCGCGGGCCGGCACCACACCGGCGACGAATGCGGTCATCACCTGGAACTCGCACGCACAGACGGCGATCTACGAGGTCGCCCGCCAGGCACCGAATGTGACCGGGCGCAAGCTTCGCGATGGTGCAGGGCGCCGTCTACGACGCGGTCAACGCGATCGCCGGGACGCCGTACCAGCCGTACCTGATCGCCCCGCGCAGCCGGCGCGGCGACTCGGTCGACGCCGCCGTCGCCAGCGCGGCCTACCACGTGCTGCGCTCGCTCTTCCCCGCCCAGGCGGCCGCCCTGACCGCCCAGTACGACGCGGCGCTCGCGGCCGTACCCGGCGGGCGCTCGAAGCGCGGCGGGATCGCCGTGGGTGAGCGGACCGCCGCCGCGATGATCGAGGCCCGCCGCGACGACGGCGGCTTCGGCGCCGGCACCTGGAGCCCCGGTACGGCCCCGGGCCAGTGGCGGCCCACCCCGCCCACGTACGCCCAGGACGGCGCGTGGCTGGCCGACCTGAAGCCGTTCGTCATCGACAGCGCCGCCGGCTACCGCACCGCCGGGCCGCCGGCCCTGACCAGCGCCCGCTGGGCGCGGGAGTTGAACGAGGTCAAGGCTCTCGGCTCGGCCACCAGCACGGTCCGCACGGCGGACCAGACCCAGGCGGCGCTCTGGTGGCACGACCGGCGCCTGGGCGAGTGGGAGATCAAGCGCGGCCTGGCGCGCAGCCGGCACCTCGGCGCGCTGCAGACCGCCCGGATGTTCGCGATGGCCGACATCGCCAACGCCGACGCCCTGACCGCCTGCTTCAACGAGAAGAAGCACTGGAACTTCTGGCGGCCGGTGACGGCGGTCCAACTCGCCGACACCGACGGCAACCCGGCCACCACGGCGGACCCGGCCTGGATGCCGCTGGTGGTCACCCCGCCGTTCCCGGACCACACCTCCGGGCACACCTGCTCGACGTCGGCGATCATGCTGGCGCTGCGCACCTTCTTCGGCCGCGACGACCTGTCGTTCAGTGCCTACAGCGCCGACTCGGGCACCACCCGGTCGTTCACCAGCTTCTCGCAGGCGCTGGCGGAGGTCGTGGAGGCGCGGATCTGGGCGGGTGTGCACTTCCGCAGCGCGGACGTCCAGGGCGTCCAGGTCGGCACGAGGGTGGCCCGCGACGTGCTGGCCCGCGAATTCCACCGCCGCCGGTAGGGGGATGAACGGACCTCTCACGCCGCGGTCCGGGCCGCCGATGGGGTAGGCATGCTGGGTCGCCTGTTCTCCCTCCTCGGCGCGACGGCGGTGGCCGGCGCCCTCGCCGTCGCCCCGGCGGCGCCGGCCGCGGCCGCGACGGCGCCGTGCCTGCCGACCGGCCCGAGCCCGGTGTGCCTGGTCTGGACCGGCAAGGCGGTACGCGTCAACGACGGCGACACCCTGTCGGTCGACCTCGCCGGCGACGGCACGAGCACGCCGCGCTCGATCCGGCTCATCAACGCGCAGGCGATGGAGATGACCGTCTACTCGTCCGTACCGGGGCGCCGCCGCGGCGAGTGCCACAGCCTGGCCGCCACCGCCCGCCTCGAACAGCTGATCAAGGCGGGCGGGGGAGTGGTCCGCCTGACGGCCCAGCAGGCCTCCAGCAGCAGCCGCGACCGCCCGCTGCGCAGCGTCGCCGTCAAGATCAATGGCAGCTGGCAGGACGTCGGCCTGGACCTGCTGCGGCGCGGCCTGGCGCTGTGGCAACCATTCGGCTCCGAATGGGCCTGGAACCAGCGGTACCGGGTGGCGCAGGCCCAGGCCGCCCGCGACGGCCTCAACCTCTTCGACACCGACACCTGCGGAACGGGCCCGGCGCAGAGCACCCCGATCGCCGTGGTGGTCAACTACGACGCCGCCGGCCCCGACGAGAAGAACCTCAACGGCGAATGGGTCCGCATCGAGAACCACTCGGACGCCGCCCTGCCGGTCGCGGGATGGTGGGTGCGTGACTCGGCCCTGCGCCGCTACACCTTCCCGCCGGGCACGGTCGTGCCCGCGCGGGACGCGCTCTACGTGCACGCCGGTTCCGGTACGGCCACCGCCACGCACAAGTACTGGGGCCAGACGGCACCGGTCTTCGACAACCCGACGACCGACGAACAGGCCAGGGGCGACGGCGGCTACCTGTTCGACCAGCGGGGCGACCTGCGCGCCTGGATGCAGTATCCGTGCGTGTTGTCCTGCCCGGTGACCCCCGCGGCCTGACCGGGGGTGGTCAGCGGCGCTCGAAGAGGATCAGATTCGCCTTGGTGGCGCGCCAGACGCCGGCCACGCTGTACTGGCTGGTCAGGACCGTGCCGAGCCCGCCGGCGTCGGCCAGCGGCGCCGTGGCGGTCAGCTCCTTGCCCGGCGCCTGCCAGCGGAAGAACCAGACCCGCTGCGCCGCGCCCAGGCAGGCGACCTTGTCGGCGCACTGGACCGCGTCCAGCTCGCCGACCTCGGCGGCCGGGGTCCGCAGCAGCACGTCGCGGGGCTTCGCCCGGCCGCGGAGCTGATAGTCGATGCCCGCGCGCAGCGACCAGGCGCCCGAGGAGCCGTAGACGATCACGTCGCCGGGCTGCTGGTTGCGCTCGAGGAGGCGGCCGACCGTGCGGAAGTCGGGGCCCATGTGGCTGGTCTGGCCGCGCAGCCGCTGCTGGGCGGGATAGCCCACCCCGGCCAGCAGCAGCAGCGCGACGATCGCCCGCAGCGGCACGGCCCGCAGCGAGACGGCCGCGCCCAGGCAGACCACCGGAACGACCACGAGGACATACCGCGGCACCCACAGTGACGAGCTCACGAACGAGACGCCCATCAGCACCGCCGGCGGCGCGACCGCCAGCACGGCGAACTCGCGCAGCACCCGCTCGTCGCGGTGCCGGGCGACCAGGGCGAGCCCGATCAGCAGCAGGCCCACCGCGGCCGCGCCGAAGATGTCGCCGGGGGCCTCCAGCACCTGACGCACGGTCATCGGCGGCAGCCAGTCGAGCTGGGAGCCGCGCTGGGTGAGGCCGAGGTAGACGAACGGCAGCACGGGCAGCACCGCGACCACCGTCACCACCGCCCAGCGCAGCGGCCTGACCCCCGCCGCGTCCCGGCGGGCGCGGGTGAGCACCGCGTAGGCGTGCCCGAGCAGCACCAGCAACGCCAGGATGTGCGAGAGGCCGAGCAGGGTGACGGTGACGCCGTACCCGATCCAGCGGGGCCAGGACGGCTGCCGCAGGGCGCGATGCAGCAGGAGTGTCGCGAGGGTCGCGAACAGGAAGGCCAGGCCGTACGCGCGGGCGTCCTGGGCGTACCGGGACAGCTGCGGCACGGTGACCAGGAGCAGGCCGCCCAGCAGGCCGCCCGCCGGGCCGAACAGCCGGCGGCCGAGCTCGGCCGAGATGCCCACGCCGAGCGCCACCGCGATCAGCGACGGCGCGCGCAGCCAGAACTCGGAGTCGCCGAAGACCGACCTCCAGAAGTGCATGAACATGTAGTAGGGCGAGATCACCCCGTCGAAGTGCCGGGCCAGGTCGACGATCTGCCCGACCGTGCGCCCGCTGGCCAGCCAGGTCGCGTTCTCGTCCCAGCCGACCGCGGGCCGCCGCAGGCCGATCCGGCCGACGACCAGCATGAGCAGCGCCGGGGCCAGCGAGGGCACCCACACCAGCAGCGGCCGGGGGATCGGGACTCCCCGCACCCGCACGGCGTCGTCGGGCTGCCGCGGCGGTGCCTCGGGGGTGCTGTCGGAAGCAACCGGTGCCACCAGGGTCACGTCTCTCCTCGCCTGCCGGAGACCGGATCGAGCCGGATCGAACTGCCACTCTAGAGCCGGCGCGATCGGCATGGATCCCCCTGGGACACCGTGAAGTGTGCACCTGGTCACTCTTGGGCGGCCGTTCGTCGGCCGCCGGCGGCAACAGCCCTAACTGTCCATTTTGGCCGCATATTGCGAGTGTGGACAAAGCCGGCAATCGGCCGGAGGGCCCGCATCGCGGTCGTCCGCCGCGTGGGGCTCAGACGACGGAGAAGTGCTCCGGGAGCGCGCCGCGGCCGGTGAGGGCGCGCAGCACCAGCCCGCCGTCGCCGACCGCCACCGCGATCCGTGAGGCCAGCAGCACGGCCTCGGCCAGCACCTCCGGCGGCAGGTCGAACGACACCTCCGCGGCGGCGGCGACGTCCATGCCGTGCACGACCAGCTCGAAGGTCCGGGTGGGCAGCCAGTCCCGGACCCGCATCCCGCCGGCCGCGGTGGTCACCACGTCGTCGTCGCCGGCGGCGGCCAGCGCGGCGGTGGCGTGGCCGGCCAGCTCGCCGACCCGGACGGCGGCGTCGGCACCCAGCCAATCGCCGGTCTCGCGGGCGTCGACCGAGGACGCGGCCGTCGCCGCGGCGTACAGCTCCGGGGGCGCGGACCGGGCGAACGCCCAGTAATCCTGGGGCGTGCCGAGGGTCAGGGCACCGCCGGTGGTGGCGAGCACCGGGGGCACCTGGCGCAGCGCCGAGCCGGCGGTGTGGCCGACCAGCTCGCGCAGGCTCCAGTCGCCGAGCCCGGGGCCGTCCCAGCGGTCCGCGGGCAGCCGCGACACCAGGTCGGCGAACGAGACGGCGGCGGCCCTATACGTCCGGCGATAGTCCATGGTCCCAATCTGTCACCCGGCTCGTGGCCCGGACCACCCGGCCGCCACCCTGCGGGCGAGGGTCCCAACGGGGCGGATCAGGTGGTGGCGGGCAGCCCGAACACGTGGTTGAGGCCGGTCACCTGGATCGCCTTGCGAACCGGCTGCGAGGGGCTGGTGAGCGTCAGGGACACCCCGTGGCTCGCCGCCGTGTTGCGGGCGCTGACGAGGGCTCCCAGCGCGTACGAGTCGATGAACGTGACCTCGCCGACGTCCACGTTCAGATACCGGCACTCGCCGCTGGCCGAGGCCGCGGCCAGGCTGTCCCGGACCGCGTCCGCGCGGTCGAGATCCAGCTCTCCGGAGAGCACGGCGATCACCAGGCCATCGGCATCGACCTGCTCATAGGTGACCATGGCGTCGTTGGGCATGCCCCAGACGATAGTCGGCGCTGGTGGCTGTCGAACCGCCGGACGCCCGTTCGGGTGGCGGGTCACAGGTCCGCCCGGCGGTCACGGCGTCGGGCGGCCGTAGGCCTCCAGCAGCCGCAGCCAGATCTCGCTGACCGTCGGGTACGCCGGCACGGCGTGCCACAACCGGGCCAGCGGCACCTCGCCGACGACCGCGATGGTCGCCGCCTGCAGCAGGTCGCTGACGTCCGGTCCGGCGAAGGCCACGCCGAGCAGCACCCCGCGCCGCTCGTCGACCACCATCCGGGCGGTGCCGGTGTAGCCGTCCGCGTGCAGGCTCGCCCCGGCGACCCGGCCGATGTCGTAGTCGACGACGCGGATCTCGTGGCCGGCCGCGCGCGCTGCCGCCGCGGTCAGCCCCACCGACGCCACCTGCGGATCGGTGAAGACGACCTGGGGGACCGCCGCGTGGTCGGCGGTGGCCACGTGGACTCCCCACGGCGCGTCCGAGACGGGCGCACCCGCCGCCCGGGCCGCGATGACGTCCCCGGCCGCCCGCGCCTGGTATTTGCCCTGGTGGGTGAGGAGCGCGCGGTGGGTGACGTCGCCGGCGGCGTACAGCCAGTCGAAGCCGGGCACCCGCATGGTGTCGTCGGTGGCGATCCACTTGCCGGGGGTGAGACCCACGGTCTCCAGACCGATGCTTCCGGTACGGGGCGTACGCCCGGTCGCCACCAGCACCTCCGCGGCGGTGATCGTGGCGCCGTCGCCGGTGCGGATCTCGACGCCGTCAGCCGTACGGGTGACCCGGGTCGTCGCCGTGCCGAGCAGGACCGTGGCACCCAGCTCGCGCAGCGCCGCGGCGACGAGCACGCCGGCGAACGGCTCCATGCCGGTCAGCAGGCCGCTGCGCGCGATCAGGGTGACCTTCGCGCCGAGGCCCGCGTACGCCGTGGCCATCTCGGTGGCGACCACGCCGCCGCCGATGATCGCGAGGCTGGCCGGCACCTTCCGGGCGCTGGTCGCCTCCCGGCTGGTCCAGGGCTTCGCGGCGCGCAGGCCGTCGATGTCCGGCACGACCGCGTCCGAGCCGGTGGCGATCGCGACGGCGTGGCGGGCGGTGAGCACGGTCGTGCCCCCGTCTGCCGCGGTGACGGTGACCTCGCGGACCCCGCTGACGGCGCCGTGGCCCCGGACCAGCGAGATCCCGGCGCCGGAGAGCCACTCCACCTGGCCGTCGTCGGAGTAGCCGCTGGTGAAGGAGTCCCGCCGGGCGAGGACCGCCGCGACGTCGAGCGAGCCGGTCACGGCCGCGGCGGCGCCGCCGACCTGCCGGGCCGCGCGGACGGCCTCCGCGGGGCGCAGCAGGGCCTTCGACGGCATGCAGGCCCAGTAGGAGCACTCCCCGCCGACGAGTTCGGACTCGACGACGACGGCGGTGAGCCCGCCGCGGACGGCGCGGTCGGCGATGTTCTCCCCGACCGGTCCGGCGCCCAGCACGATCACGTCGTAGCCGGGTTCGGTCATCTGTGTCATGCGCTCTGCGTACCACCAGCCGCGGGGCGGTCCGGGTCGGGGGTGCCCCGAACCCGCCCGATTGAAGATCGTGCAGAAGGTTGCGCATCTTCCTTGGACATTGCACGGTTGTATGCACGTGCAGGTGGGCACTGAGCGGAGGGAGGTGACAATGGCCTCGGCTCGTCCGGACTACACCAGTGGGTCCACGGCACTGCGTATCCAGCTCGGCGTCCGGCTGCGACGCCTGCGCCAGGCGCGGGGGATCAGCCGCGAGGCGGCCGGCTACGAGATCCGCGGGTCTGAGTCGAAGATCAGCCGGATGGAGCTCGGCCGGGTGCCGTTCAAGGAACGCGACGTGGCCGACCTGCTCACCCTGTACGGCGTCGGGGAGCGGGACCGGACCGTGCTGCTGGGCCTGGCCCGGCGGGCGAGTGCCCCGTCCTGGTGGCGGGAGTTCGGCGAGGTCGTGCAGCCGTGGTTCCTGTCCTACCTGGGCCTGGAGGAGGCGGCGTCGCTGATCAGGACGTACGAGGCGCACTTCGTGCCCGGCCTGCTGCAGACCGCCGACTATGCCCGCGCCGTGCTGGCGCGGGAGCACCCCACCGCCTCCGCCGCGGAGATCGAGCGCCGCATCGAGCTGCGGCGCAGCCGGCAGCGGGTGCTGACCCGGCAGGACCCGCCGCAGTTCTGGGCGGTGCTCGACGAGGCGGTGCTGCGCCGCGAGATCGGCGGCCGCGACGTCATGCGGGCCCAGGTGCGGGCCCTGCTGGAGGCCGCCGAGCTGCCCAACGTCCGGCTCCAGATCGTCCCGTTCCACCAGGAATCCGCGGCGCCGGCCGGGTTCCCGTTCGCCATCCTGCGCTTCACGGAGCCGGAACTGCCGGACGTGGTCTACGTCGAGCAGCTGACCGGCGCGGTCTACCTGGACAAGCCGGGGGACGTGGACCACTACGCGGTGGCCATGGAGCGTGCCTGCATCGAGGCGGAGCCCCCCGAGCGCACGGCGGGCATCCTGGGCGACAAGCTTCTCGAGATCGCGCCGACACGGTAGGTATCGGCCGAACGGCGACATGCCGTACCGGATCTTCCACTTTTCGCTCCGTGTGCATATGCACGTGCATCGGCTCTTGCTTACGATCGCGCATATGACGATGCTTGGGCACGTGCATGGCCCCCCGACGCTGAGGAGTGAGGCATGGACGCCAACCGCGGCCCGAACCGGCCGGTGAGCCACTTCGCGGAGACGGACTACTGCTACGGCACCGGTCTGCTCACCATCCGGGTCGACCGGGTTGACTGGACCCGGCCGATCCAGCGCGACGGGGAGAACTGGTACGAGGTCGAGGGGATAGAGGTCACCCCCGACGGCCGGGAGATCGGCCGGCGGCAGGCCCTGGTGCGCGGCCGGCGGCTTTCCGCCCTGCCGCGCAACACCCGCGCCTGAGGACCGTCCGCCCCGCCCGCCTCGTGCCTGGAGTGGTCGCCGCCCGCTGTCGACACTGGATGGTGGCGGATTTTCCTAAAAAGGGCGAAAAGGCGCAAAAACCCCGCTATCTTGTGGGCAGTAAATGTCCGCAAGAGAAGGGTTAGTCATGAAGATGGTTCGAGGCCTCGCGCTCATTCTGGGTGCGGCCACCGCTGCCCTGGCCTTCTCGGCCGGGCCGGCGAGCGCGCACGGCCACGGCGACTGGGACGACCACGGTCAGGGCGGCAGCCAGTCGAGCAGCGGCAACTTCGGCCTGCTCAATGGCAACCAGCTGTACATCCCGGTGCACGTTCCGATCAACGTCTGCGGCAACAGCATCGCGGTGCTCGGCCTGGCGAACAGCAACGCCGGCTGCGTCAACAACTGATCTCCCGGCCCGGTAGGTGCCGGCCGTCGTCAACGGACGGCACCTACCACCCCCGTTCCTCCCCGTGTCCTGGGCGGGTGCCTCCCGTCCTCGCGCGTCCTGGGCGGGCCTCTCCCGTCCTCGCGCGTCCTGGGCGGGTGTCTCCCGGATCATGAGGGCCTGCGCCGGCCCACCCGCTCAGCCGCGGCCCACCCGCAGGGTGCCGACCCCCGCCACGGCGTCCAGGTCGATGCGGTTCTCGCTGCCGGCCCAGTCCGGTGACAGGAACGACGCGCCCCGCGCGACCCCGTCGTCGGTGAGACCGTCGAGTTTCACCTGGCCGGCACCGCGCCGCGTGCGGACCCGCACCGGCACACCCTGGTCGGTGTACACCTCGAAGCGATTCACCCCGCCCGACAGCCGGATCGGCAGCGTGCCGTCCGGCCGCGGCAGCGTCAGGTCGATCCGCGTCGCGTCGCCGGCGAGGTCCACCTCGTCCACTTTGGCCGCGCCGAGGTCGAAGACCCCGGTCTTGACCCCGCCGCTGATCCGCATGCTCCACCGCACGTCCGCGTTGAGCCGCACGATGACCGCCGCGCTGCCACGCTTGCCGGTGGCGTCGAGGAAGAGCTTCACGCCCGCGTCCGTTGCCTGGACCCGCGGCAGCACGCTGCCCTTCGCCGGCGTAGTGATCTGGTAAAGGTCGTCGCCGAGGTCGGTGGCCCGCAGGTCGATCGTCACGGTGTTGCTGACCAGCTCGAAGCCGGCCTTCTCGCGGTCGCCGACCGGGCCCGAGATGACGTTCGGAGCCTTGGGCGCCACCGAGGGCGCCACCGAGGGCGCCGCCGCCGAAGGCGCTTTGGCCCGCGGCGCCGTGGGTGCCGGCGCGGCGGTGTCCGGCCCTCGATAACGCTCCATGGTCAGCTTCAGCCCGATGGCGCCGGCGCCGACCACCAGCACGGCGGCCAGGGCGAAACCCAGGACGGCCGAGCGCCGGGAGCGCCGGCGGGGCGGCGGCAGGATCAACGGTACGACGGGTCGCTGGCCACGGCTGCCGGTGCGCAGGAGCGCGTCGACCGCCGCCTCGGTGGGCTCGTCGGTGTAGTGATCGGCCGGCGGCCCGATCCGCTGGGGCGCGTCCGGCCAGTAGTCGGAGATCGACGGCAGTGTCGGTGGCGTGGTGGCGGCGGGCCGCCGGTACATTGCGTCGGAGTCTGCCGGGGCGGGATTGTCCACTGCGCGTTGCTCCCTCGGTGCAAGCACCGCCGACCACGGGATCTCTGCGGTCGTCGGCGCGTGGTGATTCTCTCGTGACTACGGATGGGAGCGCGCTTCGGATCGATCACTCTGGGTGTATGTCGGATTGCCACTTGCCAGCGGCCGCTTTTGCCCCGAATATTGCTGCTGCACCCGCCTTCTTGTGGCGTCGACGCAGCTTTCGTGCTCTCAGTGAACGGATCCGGATGTCGGAAGAGGATGGCCGGCCTGCCCACCAGCAGGCCGGTGAGTGGGTACCACCGCCCCAGTACTTCGCACCAGCGCCGCGCGTCACCGCGCGGGTCCCGATGGCAGTCGTCGCCAACCCGGCCGCGCACCGGGCCTACACGCCGGGCCGGCTGCGCACCGTCCTGGTCGGCGGCGTGGTGGTCACCGTGCTGGCCGCGGTGGGCATGGCGGTCACCTCCGGCGAGGAGGAACGGCCCGGGCCCCTGTTCGTGGCCCTGCCGTCCGCGCCGGCCGGGCCGGTGCCACCGAGCGGGACGTCGGCGGCCGAGGGCCCGACGGGCCAGTCCGTCCCGGTGCCGACCACCAAGGTGCGCGAGACGGTGCCGGGCACCGGCGTCACGGCCGGCACCGGCGGCGTCAATGGCAGGGGCACCGGCAACGGCGGCAGCCCGGCGCCGTCGGCGTCCGCCAGGCCGGTCGTCGCCCTGCCCGTGATCGGCTCCATGATCGGCCTGGAGCCGGTGGGCGAGCCCGGCCGCCGGCTGCGGCACCGCGACTTCGTCGCCCGGATCGACCGGATGGGAGCGGGCAGCCCGGACCAGGACCGGGCCGACTCGCGGTTCACGGTACGGGCGGGCCGCGGGGACGCGACCTGCCTGTCTTTCGAGGCGGCCAACTACCCCGGCTACTTCCTGCGCGTCCGTGGCTTCGCGCTGCGCCTGGAATCGGCGAACGGCTGGGGCTACGACCGCGGATTCGACGCCGACGCGACCTTCTGCGCGGTCCCCACGGCGACCGGCGGCTTCGTCCTGCGCAGCCGCAGCAACCCCAAGCTGTACGTGACGGAGAGTAATTCGGTGTTGTCACTGACCGAAGTGGTGGCGACCAAGGCGAAGGCCTTCGTCACGCGCCCGCCGTTGTGAGCCCGCGCGCGGGCTCGCTGTGGTGAGCCCGCGCGCCTGCTCGGGGTGGGCGCCGGGTGCCTGCTCCGGGGAGGGTGCCCGCGTGCCTGCTGGGGTGAGTGCCCGCGTGCCTGCTGGGGTGAGTGCCCGCGTGCCTGCTGGGGTGAGTGCCGGTGTGTCCGCTGGGGTGAGTGCCGGTGTGCCCGCTGGGGTGAGTGCCGGTGTGCCCGCCGGGGTGAGTGCCGGTGTGCCCGCCGGGGTGAGTGCCCGTGTGCCCGCCGGGGTGAGCGTCCGCGTGCCCGCCGGGGTGAGTGCCCGGAGTGAGTGCCCGCGTCCGTGCTGGGGTCAGCGTCCGCGTGCCCGCCCGGGGGTGAGTGCCTGCGCGCCTGGACGACGATGGGCGAGCCTCTCGGCGCCTGATCTTGGCAAACCAACTGCGGGAAACGCCATTGGTCTATTTGGTGGATATTGGAGGATTTCGGGGGACTTCCGAGTCTTCTGCGTGACTGGGCCGCCAGCATCCCGATCGGGCGATCACAGCCACAGCCCGCTCGCCCCATCCAGGGCCAGATCTTGTGGCGGCGCGGTCGGCTCCGTGCCCGCAAGCATCTATGTCGATGTGGGGTCGGTGACCCGGGCGCGGATCCTGTGGCGGCACGGTTCGTTCCGCGCCTGCAAGCATCTATGTTGTTCCGGGGTCGGTGCCCCCGGCGAGGATCTGGCGGGCTGCAGGGCAAGCGTCACTTCCGCACGGCCACTGCACACCCCGCTCCAGCGCTGGGAAAGCGCCGCCCCTCCGCGCGCGGCTGGCCCGGGTGCGCGCCGCCGGCCTGCCGGCTCTGGGCCAGATCTAGTGGCGCCGCGGTCAGCTCCGCACCCGCACGCATCAACGTCGATCCGGGGTCGGTGACCTGGGCGCGGATCTTGTGGCGGCGTGGTTCGCTCCGCACCCGCACGCATCAGCGTCGATCCGGGGTTGGTGGCCCGGGTGCGGATCTTGTGGCGGCACGTCCCGCTCCGGGCTCGCGCGCATCAGCGTTGATTCAGGGTCGGCGAGGTCTTGCGGAGATCGGCCGGTTCCACACCGTCACTCCCCAACAGACTCAGGCGACGCTCGACAGGCGAGGAAGCCGGTCCGTAGGCCGGTCAACGCAATCAGGCGCCTGCTCAGGCCGACTCGCGCCAGACGATCGGGGTCGGCAGCAGCACGTTGCGGGGTTCCTCGCCGTGTAGTTGGCGCAGCACCTGCTCCGCGGCGTTGCGGCCGATCTCCCGCGCGGGCTGGTGCACCGTCGACAGTGGTGGTTGGGTGCGCAATGCCCAGGTGCTGTCGTCGAATCCGACGACACCGACGTCGGCCGGCGCGCTGCGGCCCGCGTCCCGCAGCACCTCCAGCGCTCCCGCGGCGACGGCGTCCGACGCCGCGAAGACTCCGTCGATGCGGGGCTCGCGGGCCAGCAGCTCTCGCATGCCCTTGACGCCGGACGCGTAGTCGTAGAGCGGCACCTCCGCGACGAGGCGTGGGTCGAAGCGGTCGCCGAGCGCCGTGCGGAAGCCGGTGAGGCGGTCGGCGCCCGAGTCTCGGTCCAGCGCCGCCGCGATCATCGCGATGTGCCGGCGGCCGGTCGCCGCCAGGCGCTCGGTGATCGAGCGGGCCGAGCCTACGTTGTCTATGCCGACGAACGGGATGCTCTGGTGCAGGTCGGGCGGGTGGCCGACGAAGGTGGCCGGCAGGCGGAGCTCGGCGATGACCCGGGTGATCGGGTCGTGGGTCCGGGCCGAGACGATGATCGCGCCGTCGACGAAGCCGCCGCTGAGGTAGCGGGCGACCCGCTCGGTGTCGCGGGCCGAGTCGACCACCAGGTTGACCATCTGGTGGTCGGCGACCGAGAGTACCTCGTTGGCGCCGAGCATGATCGCGCCGATGTTGGGGTCGTCCAGCAGCAGCGAGTGCGGCTCCAGCGCCAGGAAGCCGACCGCCTGCGACCGGCGCATCACCAGGTTGCGGGCGGCGGTGTTCGGCACGTATCCGACCTCGGCGATGGCGGCCTCGATGGCGGCGCGGGCCTCGGCGGAGACATAGCCGCCGTTCAGGACGCGACTGACCGTGCCACGCGAGATCCCGGACGCCGCGGCGACGTCGTGGACCGTGGCGCGTCTGGGCTTGCTCGGCGGGGCCACGTGAGCAGTGTAGATCCGGGCTATTGACCTGGCAGGAGGGCCGTGCCTAGTGTGTGCACGTTCACACATTCGACACGGTTCCGTTCGCGCGGCGCAATGTGTGCACGTGCACACACGGTGCGGACGGTAAGGGGATCCGATGGCAGACCTACCGGGCATCAGCCTCGGTTGCGACTACAACTTCGAGCAGTGGCCGCCGGGCGTCTGGGCCGAGGACGTCGCGCTGATGCGCCAGGCCGGCGTCGGTCTGGTGGCCGTCAACATCTTCGGCTGGTCGAGCATCGAGCCCCGCCCCGGCGAGTACGACTTCGGCACCCTGGACAGCATCATCGGCCTGCTGCACGACAACGGCATCCGGGTCAACCTCGGCACCGGTACGTCGTCGCCGCCGCCCTGGCTCACCACGCTGCACCCGGAGATCCTGCCCGTGGCCGCCGACGGCACCACCCGGTCCCCGGGCGGGCGCCAGGCCTGGTGCCCCAGCTCGCCGGTCTTCCGCGAGCGCGCCCTGGCCCTGGTCGAGCAGGTCGCCATCCGGTACGGCGACCACCCGGCGGTCGCGCTCTGGCACGTCTCCAACGAGCTGGGCTGCCACAACGCGCTCTGCTACGACGAGGCCAGCGCCGCGGCGTTCCGGGTCTGGCTGATCCGCCGCTACGGCAGCATCGACGCGCTCAACAAGGCCTGGGGCACCTCCTTCTGGAGCCAGCGCTACCAGGACTGGGCCGAGATCCTGCCGCCGCGGCTCGCGCTGTCGCTGCGCAACCCCGGGCAACTGGTGGACTTCCAGCGGTTCAGCTCCGACGAACTGCTCGACCACTACCGCGCCGAGGTCAAGGTGCTGCGGCGGCACACCACCGCGCCGGTCACCACCAACTTCATGGTCACCGCCCACATCCGTGCCCTGGACTACTGGAGCTGGGCGCCGGAGATGGACGTCATCGCCAACGACCACTACCTCGACCACCGGCTCGGCGATCCGGACGCGGAGTTGTCCTTCGCCGCCGACCTCACCCGCGGGCTGGCCGGCGGCAAGCCGTGGATGCTGATGGAGCAGTCCACCGGCGCGGTCAACTGGCAGCCGTACAACCTGGCCAAGGTGCCCGGGCAGATGCTGCGCAACTCGCTGACCCACGTGGCCCGCGGCGCCGACTCGGTCTGCTTCTTCCAGTGGCGGGCGTCCGCGCAGGGCGCGGAGAAGTTCCACTCGGCCCTGGTGCCGCACGCCGGCACCGACACGGTCGGCTGGCGCGAGGTGCTCGAACTGTCCTCGACCCTGGCCGCGCTGGCCGAGGTGGCCGGCACGACGGTACGGGCCGACGTCGCCATCCTGTTCAGCTGGGAGTCGTGGTGGGCCACCGACACCGAGGCCCGCCCGTCGCAGGACGTGCGGTACCTGGACCAGGTGCACGCGGCGTACCGGGCGGCCCGGCGCCTGGGGGTGACCGTCGACGTGGTGGCGCCCGGCACCGACCTGAGCGGATACCGCCTGGCGGTCGTGCCCTGCCTGCACATGGTGTCGGACGCGGACGCGGCCCTGATCAACGACTACGTGGCCGGCGGCGGGCACGCGGTGGTGACCTTCTACAGCGGCATCGTCGACGTCGCCGACCGGGTCCGGCCCGGCGGCTACCCCGGCGCGTTCCGGGAGATGCTCGGCGTCGTCGCCGAGGAGTTCTTCCCGCTGCCGCCCGGCCGGCCGGTCACCCTGGCCGGGGGAGCGACGGCGACGCTGTGGACCGAGCAACTGCGGGCCACGACCGCCGAGATCGTCGACAGCTACGCCGACGGACCCCTTCCGGGGGTGCCGGCTGTCACCCGAAACAGCTACGGCGAGGGCACTTCGTGGTACGTGGCCACCGCGCTGGATGACGATGACCTGCGGGATCTGCTGCGGACCGCCACCAGCCAGGCCGGGGTCCGCGCCACCGGTCCGGAGAGCGACGGCTCGGTCGAGGTCATCCGTCGCGCCGGCGGTGACCGCAGCTACCTCTTCGTCATCAACCACGGCAGGCAGGACATCGAACACACCGTCACCGGACACGACCTGGTCACCGGCGAAGCCGTACCCGGCGTACTGAAGGTCGGTGCGGGTTCCGTACGCGTCGTCAGAGAGGAACCGGTCGCATGACGGTGACCGCTGTAAAGAGAGCCCGGACCGGGCACGCCCGGGCCGTAATGATCTTCGTCGTGCCCTTCGGGGTGCTCTTCGCCCTCTTCTACCTGATCCCGATCGGGTACGCCGTGGTGCAGTCGCTCTACACCGTCGAGCGCACCGGCACCTTCGGCCCGGCCCGGGAGGTCTTCGGCGGCCTCGCGCAGTACGAGCGGGTCTTCACCGACGGCCCGTTCTGGACCTCCGTCGGGCGGGTGCTGGCGTTCGGTGCCGTGCAGGTGCCGGTGATGCTGGGCCTGGCCCTGCTGCTGGCGCTGCTGCTCGACTCCGGCCTGGTCAAGGGGCGGCCGTTCTTCCGGCTCGCGTTCTTCGTGCCGTACGCGGTGCCGGGCGTGGTCGCCGCGATCATGTGGGGCTTCCTCTACTCGCCGAACCTGTCGCCGTTCACCGCGCTCACCAGCAACGTCGACTTCCTCAGCGCCGATCTCGTGCTCTGGGCCATGGCCAACGTCGTGACCTGGGTGTACGTCGGCTACAACATGCTGATCATCTATTCGTCGCTGCTGTCGATCCCCACCGAGATCTACGAGGCGGCCCGGCTGGACGGCGCGGGGCAGTTCCGGATCGCCTGGTCGGTGAAGATCCCGCTGGTCATGCCGGCGATCGTGCTGACCACCGTCTTCTCGATCATCGGTACGCTGCAACTGCTCGCCGAACCGCAGGTGTTCCGCAGCTTCAGCTCGGCGGTGTCGAGCACCTACACGCCGAACCTCACCGTCTACTCCACCTCGTCGGTACCGAACTTCAACCTGGCGGCGGCGTTCTCGGTGGTGCTGGCCCTGGCCACGTTCGCGCTGTCCTTCACCTTCCTCAAGGTCACGCAGCGCCGGGGCGAGCGGTGAGCGCCCCGGGGATCAAGGTCCGGGAGAGCCTGCTCTCCCGCACCGCAGCCATGGTCATCATGGGTGTCTGCACCGTCTACTTCCTGGTGCCGATCTGGTGGCTGTTCGTCGGCGCGTCCAAGAGCCGCGACCAGTTCTCCAGCACCAGCCCGCTGTGGTTCGCCGACTTCGACCTCGGCGCCAACATCCGCGAGCTGCTGGCCTACCGCGACGGCGTCTTCCTGCGCTGGATGGCCAACAGCCTGCTCTACACCGGTGGTGCGGCCCTGCTCGGCACGCTGCTGGCCGCGATGTGCGGCTACGCGCTGGCCAAGTACCGGTTCCCCGGCCGCGAGCTGTTGTTCAACGTGGTGCTCGGTGGCGTGCTCGTGCCGGCCACCGCGCTCGCCCTGCCGCTCTTCCTGATCTTCAGCAAGGTCGAGGCGACCAACACCTTCTGGTCGGTGTTCCTGCCCAGCCTGGTCAACCCGTTCGGGGTCTACCTGGCGCGGATCTACGCCACCGCCAGCGTGCCCGACGAGCTGCTGGAGGCCGCCCGCCTCGACGGCTCGGGGGAGGTGCGCAGCTTCTTCACCGTGTCGGTACGGCTGATGTTCCCGGCGCTGGTGACGATCTTCCTCTTCCACTTCGTGGCCGTCTGGAACAACTTCCTGCTGCCGCTGATCATGCTCGGCGACGAGCGGTTGTTCCCGGTCACGCTCGGCCTCTACTCGTGGAACACCCAGGTCAACCAGCTGCCCGAGCTGCGCGGCCTGGTGATCGTCGGCGCGCTGCTGTCGATCACCCCGCTGGTGGTCGCCTTCCTCTTCCTCCAACGCTTCTGGCGCAGCGGCATCGGCGCCGGAGCAGTCAAGTAACGCCCTCCTCTGTTACCTCGTCCAGCAAAGGAACCGCCATGCGCATATCTCTCCGGTCGGTCAGCGTCCTGCTGACCTCCGCCCTGCTGCTCGCCGCCTGCTCCTCCGGCGACGACGACGCCACGACCGGCACCGCCGGGGCCTCGTCGTGCACGCCGTCGTCGGGCCCGGTGTCGCTCACCTACACCTCCTGGATCCCCGGCATCGAGGAGGTCGTCGCCGCCTGGAACGCCAAGAACCCGAACATCCAGGTGAAGGTGCAGACCGGCCCGAACGGCAACGGCGGCACGTACCAGAACTTCTTCAACCAGCTCAAGGCCGGCAACGCCCCGGACCTCGGCCACATCGAGTACGACGCGCTGCCCAGCTTCCGGGTCCAGGACGGCCTGGTCGACCTCGGCGGCTGTGACATCGTGGCCAAGGCCAAGGACCAGTTCGTCGACTGGACCTGGAACCAGGTCAGCTTCGGCGAGGACGGCCACGCGTACGGCGTGCCGCAGGACACCGGCCCGATGGCGCTGTTCTACCGCGCCGACCTGTTCGCCAAGGCGGGCATCGCGATCCCGACGACCTGGGATGAGTACGCCGCCGCCGCCGAGAAGGTCAAGGCCGCCGGTGGCTACATCACCAACTTCTCGCAGAGCGACATCAGCCAGTTCGCCGGGCTCTCCTGGCAGGCCGGCGGCCGCTGGTTCACCAACGACGGCAACCAGTGGAGCGTCACCCTCGACGACGCGAACACCAAGAAGGTCGCCGACTACTGGCAGAACCTGCTCACCAAGAAGCTCGTCTCGACCGTGCCGCCGTGGACCACCGAGTGGGACAACGCCTACAACACCGGCGCCGCCTGGACCTGGGTCTCCGCGGTCTGGGGCGCCAACTCCATCGCCACCGGCGCGCCGAAGACGGCCGGCAAGTGGAAGGTCGCCCCGATGCCGCAGTGGAGCGCGGGGGAGAAGGTCGCCGGCAACTGGGGCGGTTCCTCCACCGCGGTCTTCAAGGGCTCGAAGCACGTCTACGAGGCCGCGCAGTTCGCGCTCTGGCTCAACACCTCCGAGGAGGCGCTGACGCTGCTCAACGCCAAGGCCAACCTCTACCCGGCCACCAAGACCGGCGCGTCGCTGCCGGCCCTGCAGAAGGGCCTCGCCTTCTACGGCGACCAGAAGATCTACGACGTCTTCGCCGAGGCCTCCGCCCAGGTTTCGCCGGACTTCACCTGGGGACCGACGATGACCGCGACCTACGCCAACGCCTCCGACGGCTTCAAAGCCGCCGTCTCCGGCAAGGGCAGCCTCAACGACGCCCTCACCGCGGCGCAGGCGTCGACGATCCAGACGCTCAAGTCGCAGGCGATCCCGGTCAAGGAATGACCTGCTGATCCGGCCGCGGGCCGCGGGCACCAGCGTCGTGCTGGACGCCCGCGGCCCGCAGCCGTCGTGCCACCCGCCGGTCGTCAGTACCGGAAGTGGCTGACCAGCGACTGGAGGTGGTGGGCCATGCCGCTGAGCTCGACGACCGCCTGCCGGGACTGCCCGATGCCCTCGGTGCTGACCCGGGTGGCGTCAGCCAGCCCGGTGATGTTGGTGGCGATGTCGCCGGCGCCGTCCGCGGCGGCCGCCACGCTGCGGCTCATCTCCTCGGTGGTGGCGGTCTGCTCCTCCACCGCGCTGGCGATCGTGGCCTGGTAGTCGTTGATCTCCGCGATGACCGAGCTGATCTCGCCGATCGCGGTGACCGCGCCGGTGGTGTCGGTCTGGATCGCCTGGACCCGGCGGGCGATGTCGTCGGTGGCCCGGGCCGTCTCCTGGGCGAGGTCCTTGACCTCGGAAGCGACCACCGCGAAGCCCTTGCCCGACTCGCCCGCCCGGGCGGCCTCGATGGTGGCGTTGAGCGCCAGCAGGTTCGTCTGCTCCGCGATCGCCGTGATCACCTTGATCACGTTGCCGATCTCGGCGGAGGACTCGCCGAGCTTGCCGACCTGAGCCGTGGTGGCCTCCGCGACGGCGACCGCCTTGCCGGCGACCTCGGCCGCGAGGGTGGCGTTCTGCGCGATCTCGCGAATCGAGAGGCCCATCTCCTGGGTGCCCTTGGCCACGCTCGACACGTTCTCGGAGACGCCGGCGGCGGCCTGGGACACCGACTGCGCCTGGCCGGCGGACCGCTCGGCGGAGGAGGCCATGGTGGTCGAGGTCGCGGACATCTGCTCGGCGGCGGCGGCGACCGAGTTCGCGGAGCCCGCGACCGACGAGACCACCCGGCGCATGTTGCTCTGCGCCTGGTCGAGGGCGGCCGCCATCTGGGCGACCTCGTCCTTGCCGGTCACCGCCGCGCCGACGGTGAGATCGCCGTCGGCCATCGCCCGCAGCGCGGTCCGGACCCGCAGCAGCGGCCTGGTGATCGACTGCACCACGACGTAGGCCAGCAGGCACACGACCAGGGCGGCCAGGGCGACGACGACCCACAGGATGCGCTCGGCGCGATCACGGCTGGCCGCGGCGGCCCGCTCGGCGCGCTCGACGGTGTCGAGGAACAGCGCCCGCTCGTTGGCGAAGACCGCGCTGATCAGGTAGTTGTCGACGCCGATCTGCTCCCAGGAGAGCCGGGCGCCGGCCGGATCGACGCCGGCGCCGGCGACAAAGCGGGTCAACGTCGCGGTGTAGTCGGCGGCCACAGTCTTGATCCGTTCCACCGCGGCGGCGAGGCCACCCGGCAGGGACACCGCTTCGAGCTCGGCCAGCAGCGCGTTCGCGCTGTCGACCTGATCGGCGAGCAGCGCGGCCTGCGCCTGGGGATCGGCGCGGATGACCGCCTGCAGGCCGTTGACCTTCAGCTCGCTGGCCACCCGGTCGAGTTGCAGCACGAGCGCGCTCGCCGCGTTGAGACTCCGCAGGTCGGTGGCGGCCGACGCGGCGGTCCGGTTGTTGACCACCGTCACCACCAGGCAACTGGCCAGTGCGACCAGGCTGGCCGCGACCAGCACGGTGAGCTTCACCCGTACCGAGAGGTCGAGGAACCACCGCAGGGCGGGATGCGACGCCGCCGCGCTCGGGCCGGCAGGGGCGCTGGTCATCGGAGGTTCTCCTCGTGGTCGGCGGCCTGGACGGTCGGCGGCATCAGCCGGTGACCTCGGCGGCGGTGTAGTAACCGCTGTCGACGAGGACCCGCTGGTAGTTGGACTTGTCGACGTTCACCGGCTGCAGCAGGAAGGTCGGGATCACCTTGACGCCGTTGTTGTACTGCTTGGTGTCGTTGACCTCCGGGCGGCCGCCGGTCAGCAGCGAGTTGGTCATCTGCACCGCGACCTTCGCCAGTTCCCGGGTGTCCTTGTAGACCGTCTCGGCCTGCTGGCCGGCGGCGATCAGCTTGACGGAGTCGAGTTCGGCGTCCTGGCCGGTGATCAGCGGCAGCCGCTTCGCGGAGCCGTAACCCGCCTCCTTGAGCGCTTCGAGGATGCCGCGGCTGAGCCCGTCGTACGGCGAGAGCACGGCGTCGACCCGCGCGGAGGAGTACGTCCCGGCCAGCAGGCGGGCCATCCGCTTCTTGGCGACCGCGCCGTCCCAGCGCAGGGTGGCGACCTTCGCGAAGGCCGTCTCCCCGCTGCGGACCTTCAGCCGGCCGGAGTCGATCTGCGGCCCGAGCACACTCATCGCGCCGTTGAAGAAGAAGGTGGCGTTGTTGTCGTCCGCGGAGCCGGCGAACAGCTCGAGGTTGAACGGGCCCTTGCCCTTCAGGCCGTTGACGATCGAGGTGGCCTGCAGCACGCCCACCTTGAAGTTGTCGAAGGTCGCGTAGTAGCTGATGTCGCCGCTGTCGCGGATCAGCCGGTCGTAGGCGATCACCGGAATCTTCGCGGCCGCGGCCTTGCTCAGCACGTCCTTGAGCGCGGTGCCGTCGATGGCGGCGACCACCAGCGCCTTGTCACCCCGCGCGACCATTTCCTCGATCTGGCTGACCTGGGCCTTGACGTCGTCGTCCGCGAACTGCACGTCCGGGCGGTAGCCGAGCAGCGTGAACTGCCGGGCCAGGTTCTCCCCGTCGGCGATCCACCGCTCGGACTTCTTCGTCGGCATCACGATGCCGACACCGCCGCGGTCGGGCGAGGCGATGCTGACGTCCGCGCCGCCACCGCAGCCGGCGAGCGCCAGCACCACCGCGGCGACGGCTGCCGGCCATTTCATCGCGCGTGACACAGACACGCGTCCCCCCAGCGTCGACCGGCCGGGCGTCGGCCCAGCACCTCGGTGATCATCTCGGCGGCGACCCGCACCGGCGAGAATCACGAGAAGCCTATTCCGCCGTACCGGTCTATAAGTGCATTTCGGCGGATACACGGCCTGGCCCCGCCATGGTGCCGGATCGCTACCATGGCCCATCGACACCGGTCGTCATGGGGATGGTGGGGGTATGCGTAACGGCACGGGGAACGACGATCCCCTGCTGGAACCGGGCGCCGCGCTCGACCGGCTGGCGGCCTGGAAGGGCCGGATCGACCAGCTGGCCACCGACACCAGGGCGATGAGCGACCAACTCGGCGAGCTGCGGGTCACCGCCGCCGACGAGACCAGGATGGTCGAGGTCACCATCGACGCCCAGGGCGCCCTGGTGGACCTCCGGCTCGGCGGGCGGATCCAGCAGGTCGAGCCAGAGCGGGTCGCCCAGGCGATCATGAGCACGGTCCGGGACGCCCAGCGGCAGCTCGCCGGGCGGGCCAAGGAGATCATCGCGGCGACCCTCGGCACCGAGTCGCCGGCCGCCCGGGCGATCGCGGCCCAGGTCGGCGAGCGGCTGAGCGGTGCCGGCCCGGCCGGCGGCGGCACAGAGCCCGGCGAACGGGACGGTCGAGCGCGATGACCGACGAGTTCGCGGTCGACGCGGCCCAGCTGCGCCGGCACATCGCCAACCTCGAGGCGATACGAGCCCGGTTCGGCGCGGTCAAGTCCGCGAGCGCCGCCATCGCCCAGGCCGACTCGGCGTACGGTCTGCTCTGCAGCTGGCTGCCGCCCATCCTGGAGGGGCGGCACCAGCGCCAGGACGGCCTGGTCAGCTACGTCGAGGAGAATCTCTCGCTCGCGGCCGACGCGCTCGCCGAGGTCGCCAGGGAGTACGAGGAGACCGACGCCGGCGCCGCCGACGCGGTCCGCAAGGCCGGCGGGCGGCCGGGACAGTGACCGACAACCCCCTCGTCGCCGGCGTGGTCTCGACCCGCCAGCCGTGGACCGGGGTGTCCCTGGCCGAGAACTTCCAGGGCCTGGTCGCGGCGATCGAGAGCGACGGATGGGTCGACGACCTGCTCGCCGGCGCGGCGTTCGGCACCGAGGTCGTCGCGACGGCCATCGACCCGTTCAGCGCGCTGCTGGCCAACGGGCTCGGCTGGGCGATGGAATACTTCGAACCGCTCCAGCAGATGCTCGACGAACTGGCCGGCATGCCCGACGTGATCGCGTCGCACGCCGCCACCTGGAGCAACATCGCCACCGAGCTCGGCGACATGGCGGCCGACCTGGGCTCGCACCTCACCGGCGACCTGCCCGACTGGCGAGGCCGGGCGGCCGCGGCGTACACGGCCATGATGGGCCACAACGTGGCCGCCGTCGGCGGGCTGAGCGCGGTCGCCGCGGCGATGGCGGCGGCCACCGAGGCGGCCGGCAACCTGGTGCAGTTCACCCGGGAAATCGTCCGCGACCTGATCGCCGACCTGGTGGCCCGGGTCATCGTGTGGGCGGTGGAGGCGATCTTCGTGGTCACCATCCCGGTGGTCGCCGCGCAGATCACCGCGGCGGTGGTCAAATGGGCCGGCCGGATCCTCAGCTACACGACCGCGCTGATCTCGAGCCTGACCAACCTCACCCGCCTGCTGAACGGCTAAGGGGCGCGGGGTGGCGCGCGGGGGGAAGGGCGGCGACGGCGACGACGGCTCGCCCACCGCCGGCCGGCCGGGCCGGCCGCACGGCGGCGGCAACGAGAGCGTGGCCGCCGCTCAGGACGCGGTGTCGGCCGAAGCGCAGCCCGGGCGGAGGCCGGCACACCCCCGAGGGCTCGCCATACTGGAAGATCTCGACGAGTACGGCCGGCAAGACCTGGGTCATCCCGAAGGACTTCCGGGGCGCTGAAGAGCTGGGCGGGAATGTAGTGCGCTATGACGAATAAGCTGATCAAGGTGGACCGGGTGCGCTCGGCGGCGGAAGCCGTCCGCCTCGAAGCACTCGGCGCGGACCTGGTCGGGGTCGCGCTGACCGCGGATCCACGGTTCTATGACGACCGGACGGTGACCGTCGAGCAGGCCGCGGTGATCGGCGGGGCGCTGCAGCGGGCGACGCTCGTCACGGCGATGGAGCTCGGCGAGGATCCCGGCGGTGTCCCGCGCACCGTCGCGGCCACCCGCGCGGGGATGGTGCAGCCGATCACCGGAGCGATCCCCCCGGCCGACGTCCGGGCCGCGCTGAGCGACGCCGGCGTCGGCATCGTGTACGGCACGATCGAGATCGCGCACGACGACGATCCCGACTGGATCCTCAGCGCCTACGCCGACGTGCCGGATCTGAACGCGGTCCTGTTCCACGTGGATGTTCTGCCCGAGTACCGCGACTCGTGGGCGTTCCTGCGCGACCGGGCGCCGGAGTACGAGGAGGAATTCCAGATCGCGGACCTGAACGAGCTGGGACGCGAACGCCCGCTCGTCGTCGGGCTGGACTTCACGCCGGACAACGTGCGGGAGATCGTCGGTGCGCTTCCCGCGGTGCGGGGCATCGCCCTCACCCTCGCGGAGAAGGCCCGGCGAGGCGACGCCCGGTTCCACCGCTACGACGACGCCGTCCGCGTGCTGGAGGGAGCCGGTCACCTCACCGGCCCCGGCTGACAGAGCGTGCCACATGGCGACTCAGTACCGGTTGATACTCGCCGGGGGCGCGTCCCTGGAGCAGGTAGCGGAGCGGGCGCTGCCGGATCCGGACGACCGTCCGACCGGAACGCCGCGACTGCTCGCGGCGGACCTCTACGACCGGTATGGGTTCGAGGCCACCGTCCGGGCCGGCGAGAACGGCTACTACGACGCCGAGTCGGACAACGGCATGTGGGAGTGGGAGCCGGCGACCTACGTCGCGGTGACGTTCCGGATGGAGAAGAACGCCGATTCGGACCGTGCGCTGGTCGCCATGCTCCTGGCCGTGCGTCGCGTGCTGCTGAGCGGGCCGGAGGACGCGGCTCTCGTCCTGAACGGCAACTGGCTGCTGCTGACCCGCCGCGACGGCGTAGTGGTCAAGCACCGCCGTGACAATTGGTGGAACAGCTGCGCGGCCACCAACGATCTGATCCGGGATTAGCGCTTGCCTGACCTCTGGGCTGCACGAAGGTGGCCGCGCCCCGTTCAGCTGGCACGACCAGCGCCTGGCCGAGATCCACCGCACGCTGGAGGCCTGGGCGCTCCCCGACCCGTAAGCTCGGCGCCCCGAGAAAACCGAAGCGGTCACGCTCCCAGCGCGCGCAGGATCGGCTGGCCCAGGTGGCCGAGCTTCTGAGCCAGATCGATCAGCGGGACGCTCAGCGACTGGCCGGCGGCCGCCAGTGCGCCCGCCCGGACCAGGATGGTGGTGAGCCGGCCCAGCCGCTCCGCGAACTCCTGCCGGTCCGGCTCGGGCCGCGCCACCGCCGCCTCGGCGCCGTCGAGTTCCCGTGCCGCCGCCGTCGAGGCTCCCGGCGGCAGGTTGCTCAGCCGGTCGAGTACCGCTCGCAGTTGGCCGAGCTCGGGTTGCACCTGCTGGGCGATCGTGACGTGCGCGTGCGTACCGGTGATGTTGGTCTGCTGGCCCTCGACCATGTTGATGGTCCGGGCGTGCTGGTTCCCGACCTGGAAGCCCATGTGCCTGCCTTTCCTAATAGCTTTCCGGTTTCGGCATTTGATTCAGTTTCCGGCGCCGGGCGGCCGCGACGATGTGCAGCACGATGCCGCCGATCAGCACGAATTGACCGATGAAGCCGATCGCGAACCCGATGAGCCCGACCGATACACCACCGACCTTGGGGCCGTAGAAATTGCCGGAGGTGATGGTCTCCTGTGGTGACACCGAGCCGAAGTCATTCATGAATCCCAGCAGCGGCACCATGAAGACGACGGATCCGCCGCACAGCATGAGGAATCCGATGACCACCAGGGCCGTCGCCTTGCTGCGCGTGGCGGCTATCTCCCGGGCGAAACTCTCCCGCTGCTGGATGACCTGGTTGTACTGGACCCCGTCCACCATGTTGATGGTGCCGGCCCGTTGCTCCTGAATGTGGTAGTCGGACGACCGGCGCCGCGGCCCGTCCCCGTCGGCGTCCGGCGGCAGCGAGATGACGATGTCGACGTCCCCCAGGTGCAGTCGATCTCCGCCGTGCAGCGGGCAGCGCCTGGTGACGAGGTCGCCGTTGAGCAGGAGGCCGGCCGAGGAGCCGGCGTCCTCGACCCACCAGGAGCCGTTGCCCGCGCCGAGCCGCGCGTGGCGCCGGCTCACGTACGGCGACTGCAGGACGAGATCGGAACCCCCGGACCGGCCGACGACCACCGGCGTGGTGGTGGCGTGCAACGGCACCCGGTATGCGGGCGTGCCGGGTATCGCGATGTCGAGCATGAGATCGGTCATCAGCATCTCCTCTTGCCGCGTCGACCATATTGTGCGACCGGCCGGCGGTGAGTTCGACGCCATTTCTGACCACCGGCTGTCGGAAATGCGCCACGGCGCCATCGGGTGGTGATCAGAGAATCGATGCTCGCGCATTTGTCCGCGCCGCAAACCCGGAGTGGCGATCATGGCAGGGTAGGCCGTTTTTCTCTTGCTGTTACCGGGGGGTCGTCGTGGAATCGGTGTCTGGCTTGATCAAGGATCGGACGGTGATGACCAAGATCCTGATGGCGGTGTTGCTGGTCGCGGTGATCGGCTCCGGCGTGGGGACGTTCGCGGTGGCGAAGTTGGCGGCGGTGAACGACAGCACCGGGCTGGTGTACGACGGCGGCCTGCAGTTGAAGACACTCGGTGAGCTGCGCAACGCGTTCAACCGGACCCGGACCGACGCCCTCGAGCACTTCCTGGCCACCGACAGCGCGGCGTGGACGGCGAAGGAGCAGGCCGTGGACGCCGACGAGGAGGCCCTGGCCGAGGCGGAGACCACCTACAAGCGGTTCACCCTCGGCCCGATCCGCATCGACGCGCTGGCCAAGTTCGACCAGGCGTGGCAGGCATATCTGAGCGTCCTGAACGACCGGTTGCTGCCGTTGAGCCGCGCCGGCAAGCATGCCGAGGTCACCGCGATCCGTACGGCGGAGGTGGAGCCGCTGGTGGCCGCCATGCGCGACGCGATGAACACTCTCGCCGCGCAGACCGTGGTCAAGGCGGAGGAGCAGAAAGCCGCCGCGCAGGACACCTACCGCGCCGCTCGGACGCTGATCGTGGCGCTGATCATCCTGGGTGTCGCGCTCGGCCTGGCCGCCGCGATCGGCATCGCCAGGATGATCACCCGGCCGCTGGCCCGCTGCGTGGCGGTCCTGCGGCGGATCCGCGACGGCGACCTCACCGGGCGTACCGAACTGACCGGCCGTGACGAGGTCGCCCAGCTGGCTCAGGCGCTGGACGCCTCCACCGCGGCGATCGCCGGCATGGTCCGCCGGGTCGGCGAGAACGCGCAGCACGTCGCGGCGGCCTCGGAGGAGCTGTCCAGCGTCTCCGTCCAGATGTCCTCGACCGCGGAGGAGACGTCCGCGCAGGCAGGCAGCGTCGCCGGCGCGGCGGGCGAGGTCTCCCGCAACGTGCAGACCGTGGCCGCGAGCTCGGAGGAGATGGGCGCGTCGATCCGGGAGATCGCCGGCAACGCCAGCGAGGCGGCCAACGTCTCCGCCGGCGCCACCCGGACCGCCACCCACACCAACGAGATCGTCGCGCGACTCGGCCAGTCGTCCACCGAGATCGGCAGCGTCGTGAAGCTGATCACCTCGATCGCCGAGCAGACCAACCTGCTCGCGCTCAACGCCACCATCGAGGCCGCCCGGGCCGGTGACGCCGGTAAGGGCTTCGCGGTGGTCGCCACCGAGGTCAAGGACCTGGCCCAGGAGACCGCCAAGGCCACCGAGGACATCTCCCGGCGCATCGCCACCATCCAGGACGAGACCGGACAGGCCGTCGCCGCGATCGCCGAGATCACCGCGGTCACCTCGCGGATCAACGACTACACCTCGACCATCGCCGCGGCCGTCGAGGAGCAGACCGCCACCACCAGCGAGATGTCCCGCAACATCAGCGACGCCGCCACCGGCGCCACCACCATCGCGGCCACCATCGACGGCGTCGCGCAGGCCGCGAACTCCACCGCCGCCGGCGCCACCCAGACCCAGGCGACCGCCCAGGACCTGGCCAGGATGGCCGTCGAGCTCCAGTCGACGGTCGCGGCCTACCGCATCTGAACCGCCGACCCCGGCCGGGCGCTGCCGCCCGGCCGGGTGAACGGGCTCAGCCCCGTACCGTGGCGCCGGCTCCGCGAGTCAGCTCCCGGTACGCCGGCCACGGAATGCCCGGCCGGTCCAGCCCGCGCCGGTCGAGGTATCGGCGGGCCGCCGCCCGGCAGTTGCGCAGCGTCCGCAACGCGTCGCCGGGTCCCCGGCCGGCCGGCTCGATCAGCCGCTCGGGCGTCAGCAGCCAGCCGGAGCCGGTGTGCGCCAGGTTGCCCCGGACCACGGCGTTGTGCAGGGCGGCGAGCTTCTCGTCGTGCCGGTGGACCAGCAGGCTCGCCGGGCCGGGCACGACCGGCGCGTCCGCGGGCGCGAGCAGGTAGCCCTCGGCGGCGCCGGTGACCGTGGTCCGGTGCAGCACCGGTGCGCCGGACTCGTCGCGGGCGGCGAGCACCGCGGTCGCGTACCCGGTCAGCGCGTCGGCGCCGAGCAGCGTGCCGCCGGCGACGCCGGGACCGGGCGCCGGCAGCGGGGCCGTCGTGACCTCGGTGGGGGTGACCGTGATGAGCAGCCGCATGAAGTACCAGTCGGTGAGCCAGCGGGCGGGCACGCCCAGGTAGGCGCGGCTGGACGGCTGCTGCCGGAACAGCCGTGCCCAGAGCCGGCCCAGGTCGCCGTCGGGGTCGGTGTGAATCTGCTCCGGGCAGGTCGCTGTGCCGCGGACGAGGACCTGCGCCGGTTCGGCCAGCCCGCTGCCGGTCGGGTCCGAGAACAGCAGCGCCACCCGGGCGTCGCGGCGCACATTGAGCGCCTTCTGCGGGAAGGCCACCGACGTCGTCACCAACAGGGTTCCGTCGTCGCGGCGCAGGACCGCGGTGGGCCAGGCGATCGGCGTGCCGTCGGCGGTCAGCGTCGCGAATTCGGCCGTGCGGTACGCGTCGAGGGTGTGCGCGAGAGGGTGGTCGGTGAGCGGCATGGCGGTGATCGTACTGATCATGGCGGGGTGTCGGGTTGCTGCCCGGCCGCACCGGCATAAGCCGCATAAGGCTCGCAGATCGTATTCCCCGGACCGGCTTGGGCCCTTATGCGGACTGTCCCGGCCATATCCGTGCCTTCCAGGGCCTAGCGGCAGCAGGTGTTCTTGCCGATGATGGGCTACGTGACAGGCCGCCATCGACGACGTTCGCGACTTCGCGCAGGTACAGCCGTGCTGGCTACGCTCGCCGTGGTCGCGGTGGTGACCGGCGTGCGGCTCGGCGTGAGCCAGTTCGGCGGCGGGGAATGCGGTGCGCAGGTGCGGTTGTCCGTGGCCGCCGCGCCCCAGATCGCCGAGGCCGTGCGGCAGTCGGCCGCGGCGTGGACCGGCGACACGGCCACGGTCAACGGGGCCTGCGTGGCGGTCGACGTGCGCGCCGCCGACCCGGCCGACGTGGCCGCGGTGCTCGGCGCCGCGCAGAAGGTCTCGCTCGCCGGTGCCGGGGCGCCGCGCGCCGGAGTGACCCCGCCCGACATCTGGATCCCCGACGCGGGCACCTGGCTGCAGCGCCTGCGCTCGGCCGCGCCGGAATTCGCCTTCACCGACGAGGGCTCCCTCGCGCTGAGCCCGGTGGTGATGGCGATGCCGGAACCGGTCGCCAAGGAGCTCGGCTGGCCGCGCAAGAAGCTCAGCTACGCCGACCTGATCGCGCAGATCACCACCAGCACGAACTTCCGGGCCGGCACCGTCGATCCGGCCCGCGACGCCGCCGCGCTCTCCGGCCTGCTGGCGCTGGGTGCCACCGCGGCCACGCTGGACCAGCGCCGGCCGGGCACCAGCAACGGCCTGCTGCGGGCGCTGGCGACCGACACCTCGGTGCTGCGCGACGACCTGATGGCCCAGCTGCCGCAGGGCAAGGACGACGGCTCGCTGGCCGCCGGGCTCGGGCTCGCCGCCATGTCGGAGAGCGACGTCGTCACCTACAACGCCACCCGGCCGCCGGTCGGCCTGGTCGCGCTCTATCTCGATCCCGCGGCGACCCCGCTGAACTACCCGTTCGCGGTCATGCCCGACCTCGGCCAGGCCCAGGCGGAGGCGGCCCATCGGCTCTATGCGGCGCTGAGCGCCGGGGCGGGTTTCCACGGCCGGCTCGCCGAGGCGGGCATCCGACTGCCGGACGGCACCGCCCCCGCGGGCCTCACCGTGCCCGCCGGAGCGCCCAAGCGCTTCGGGCCCGCCCCGACGGCCGGCAGCGGTGAGGCCGCCGCCGCGACGGCGGACGGCACGACCATCGACCGGGCGCTGGCCGGCTGGTCCGCGGTCGTGGCCCCGGCCCGGATCCTGGCCATCGTCGACGCCTCGGCCAGCATGCGCACGCCGGTGCCGACCGCCCGCAACGCCACCCGGATGCAGGTGACCCTGGCGGCGGCCCGCGGCGGCCTGGGCCTGTTCAGCGACGACTGGCAGGTAGGGCTCTGGGTCTTCGGCGGGGCCGGCTCGGACGATCACCGCGAGCTCGTGCCGATCGGCCCGCTGACCGACAAACGCGACGACGTGGCCGGTGCGCTCCGCGGCATCCAGCCCGCCGGCGGCGACGCGGGCCTCTACCGCACGATCCTGGACGCCTACCGGGAGGTGCAGGACGGCTGGCAGGCAGGCAGGGTCAACTCCGTGCTGCTGATGACCGACGGCGTGGAGGCCGGGCAGCGGCCCGGCGACATCAAGCTGGACCAGCTGCTCGCCGAGCTCGACGCGGCCAAGAGCGCGGACAAACCGGTCCAGGTGATCATCGTCGGGGTCGGCGACGCGGTGGACCAGGCCCCGCTGGAGCAGATCACCCGGGAGACCGGCGGCGGCGTGTTCGTCGCCGAGGATCCGGCCCAGATCGGCGCGGTCTTCCTCGAGGCGCTCTCGCTGCGGACCACCACCCCGCGCTGAGGTCCACAATGCCCGAACGGGCCGATGTCGGCTGTCCGTACCCCGGCGGGGGTTTCGCCCGTCGCCCGGTGGCCGCTAGTTTGTCCCGATGCGACGGACCAGATCGATCGTTGTCGGTGCCCTGCTCGTTCCCGTTGCCGCGCTGAGCCTGCTGCTGAGCAGCGCCGGCGCGGCGACCGCGATCGCCAACGGCGAGCCGGTGCCGGACGGCAAATACCGGTTCGCGGTCAAGCTGACCATGACCGGCATCCCCACCGCGAGCGGAGGGCGCCGCAACAGCGCCTGCTCCGGCTCCCTGATCGCACCGCAGTGGGTGATCACCGCCGGGCACTGCTTCCGGGACGCCAACAACGTCCGGGTCAACTACCCGGTGGCCGACCTGACCACGGCGACGGTGGGCCGCACCGACCTGACCGGCACCACGGGCCACGTGGTCACGGTCGTCGGGGTCATCCAGTCGCCGACGGCGGACGTCTCGCTGGCCCGGCTGGAGACCCCGGTCACCGACGTGCCGCTGCTGCGCGTCGGTCGCCGCGCGCCCGAGATCGGCGCCGTCGTCCGGGTCACCGGCTTCGGCTCCGTCACGAGCGTGAACCCGACGCCGGCGACCCGGCTGCAGACCGGGCAGATGACGGTGGTGTCGCTGAGCGATTCGGTGACGGGCATGCGGGGGTACGCTCCCCACCCCGACACCACGCCGTGCCCGTACGACTCCGGCGCCCCGTACTTCCTGGAGCGCGCCAGAGCCCGGCCGGTGCTGGTCGCGGTGGTCAGCAACGGGCCGAGCTGCCCGCACAGCCTGGTGGAGAACGGCGCCCGTACGGACAACATCGCCGGCTGGATCCGCGACAGCATCCGGCCGGGCGGCGCCGCCTGAGCCCACCCGCGACCGAAGACCCAGGCCCGGCCGTCCGACGCGCGGCGTGGTGGATCGGCCACCGGCGCCGCGAGCCTCTGCGATACCGTTTGGCGGTCGGGCCGTCGCGTTGCCCGGGTCGGTGACGATCCACGCGGCAGCCGTCAGCTCAGGGAGTCACGATGTCCGAGTCGAGTGCCGGTTCCGACGCCACCGCCGGTGAGTCCGCCGAGCAGGAGCCCGAGGTCTTCGCCAACCGCGCCGAGCGGCGGGCGAAGGGCAAGAAGGGCCCCGGCGGCGGTGGCGAGGTCTTCAGCAAGGGTCAGCAGCCGGTCGGCCGCGGTTCGGTGCAGAGCCCCCGCCAGTACGGCAACCGCCGCAGCGGCTGACCTGCGAGCTCAGGCGACGGCGGCGACTGTGGCGTCAGCGCCGCCGCGCCAGAGCAGTCCGGTCTCGGCGAAGCCCGCCGTCCGCAGCGCCGCCAGGTGCCAGCCGGCCGGCGGGGTCCACTCCGCGCTGCCGTGCTCGGCCGGATAGATCTTCTCGCGCTCGGCGTGCAGCGGCGCCAGCCGCGGGTCGGCCGCGACATGGGTCCACCAGTCGCGCCACGACAGCGCCGCCCCGGCCGCGTAGCGGGCCTCGCGGCGGGCGTCCGCCCTGCCGAGGAGCTGCTTCGTCAGCTCCGGCAGCCCTTCGTCGGGCATGTGGTCGGCGTTGGCGAAGACACCCCCGGCGCGCAGCACCTGGCGGATCTCGCCGTAGAGCACGGCGAGCCGCTCCGGCGCGAGCCAGTGCAGCGCCGTAGCGGTCAGCACGGCGTCGTAGCCGCGGTGCGGCAGCGCCTCCGTCCACGACGGCTGGCCCAGATCCGCGGAAACGATCCACGCGTCCCCCCGTCCAACCACCCCACCCCCGCCCTTGACCGGACTGAAGGCATCCTGTCCAACCACCCCACCCCCGCCCTTGACCGGACTGAAGGCATCCCGTCCGGCTGCCCCACCCCCGCCGTGGAGTGACGCCTCGGCCAGGGCCAGCAGCACCGGGTCCTGGTCGACCACGGTGACCTGCGCGCCCGGGAAGCGGGCGAGGGCGCGCAGCGAGATCGAGCCGGTGCCGCCGGCCAGGTCGAGGATCCGCGGCCGGCCGTCCGGCGTGACCGCCTCGACGGCGTCGAGCATGGTCGCGATCCGGTGTTCCCGATCCGGCAGGTAGGCCTCCTGCTGCCGGTCCCAGCTTTCCTGATAGGCGTCCGCCACCTCGGCGAGGTAATGAGTCATGCCCGTCACGCTACTTACAACCGGGCCCTGGGTCCAGACTTGTTGCCAAGAATGTGCAATAGTGCCGAGGGTGGCAGCCGGGTCACGGCGACGCCGAGCAGGCAGAGCGCGCCGCCGGCGAACGCCAGCGGGGCGGGCACCTCGCCGAGCAGCAGCCAGGACAGCAGCACCGCGATGCCCGGAACCACGTAGGACGACGAGCTCAGGCCGCCCGCGCTCATCCGCTTGAGCGCGTACGCCCAGGTCGCGAACGCGATCGCGGTCGGGAACACGCCCAGGTAGACGACGCTCAGCGTGGCGCTGCCCGGCGCGACGCGGAGTTCGGCGAGCAGTCCCGGCGCGAACGGCAGGCAGGCGACCGTGCCGGCCAGGCAGCCGAGCCAGGTCGCGGTGAACGGGTCCACGTCGCGCAGCGCCTGCTTCTGCAGCAGGACCCCGACGGCGTAGAGGGCCGCGGCGCACAGGGCCAGCAGCACCCCGACCGCGTCGTGCCGGCCGGTGGAGGTGGCGATCGCGATCGTGACCACGCCGGAGAAGGCGATCACCAGGCCGGTGACGAGGCCGCGGGGGAAGCCCTCCTTGAGGTAGACGCCGGCCAGGACCGCGATCAGGATCGGGCCGACGTTGACCACCAGGGCGGTCGTGCCCGCGTCGAGGTGGTGCTCGGCCGCGTTCAGCGCCACCGCGTAGACGCCGAACCACAGCACGCCGTACCCGATGACCAGCAGCAGTGGGCGGCCGCGCGGGATCCGCCGGGGCCGCACGGCCGCGACCAGGCTCAGCGCCACCGAGCCGGCGGCCAGCCGGCCCAGGGCCATCGGGCCCGGGCTGTAGTGGTCGCCGACCGAGCGGATCACGATGAAGGCCGACGCCCAGAGGATCATCGTGACGGCGGTGGCGAGCAGGGGCAGAGTGGACGAGCGGCTGCGGGTGGCGGTGGTCATGGGTCCAATCTCGGGCCGGTGCCGATTAAGCACAAGCAACTGTTTCTACCGCACTGTTAAGTCCTGCTGTACGGTGACCGTCATGCTGGATCTTCATCGACTGCGCGTCTTCCGGGCCGTGGTGGCCAGCGGCTCCGTCAACGCCGCGGCGGCGAACCTCGGCTACACCTCGTCGGCGGTGAGCCAGCACGTCACCGCCCTGCAGCGGGAGACCGGCCTGGTCCTGCTGGCCCGTAGCGGCCGGGGGATCGAGCCCACCTCGATCGGCCTCGCGCTGGCCGAGCAGATCGACGGGGCGCTGAGCCGCCTCGGCGACGTCGAGGCCTTCGTGGCCGATCTGCGCAACGGGCGCACCGGCTCGCTGTCGATGGCGTACTTCCCGTCGGTGGGCGCGGCGTGGCTGCCGGCCGTGGCCCGGAGCCTGCTGCGCCGCTTCCCGGACATCCGGCTCGACCTGGAACTGCGGGACGACTTCACCGCCGGCTCGGCCAAGCGCGTCGACGTCCAGCTCCTGGTCGCGCCCCCGGGCTTCGCCGGCGCCCGGGACACCCGCGTCCATCACCTGCTGGACGACCCGTACGTGGTGGTCGTGCCGCCGGAGCACCCGCTGGCCGGCGCCGGCGCCGTGGAACTGGCGCGCCTCGCCGGCGAGCGCTGGATCGACAACGACTTCGCCCGGGGCTGGTGCCGGGAGAACCTGATCGACGCCTGCCGGGCGGCCGGCTTCAGCCCGCCGTTCCGGATCGAGGCGCACGACTACCCGACGGCCCTGGCCTTCGTCGAGGCCGGGATCGGCATCACCGTGCTGCCGCGGCTCGGCGCGGCGACCCTGCCGGCCGGCCTGGTCGCGGTGCCGGTCACCGCGCCGGCGGTGCGCCGCTCGATCTACGCGGTGGTCCAGACGTCGGTCGAGGAGACCCCGCCGGCGCAGTGCGTGCTCGAAGAGCTCCGCCGCTGCGCCCGCTCGGTGACGGAGCGAGCCGCGCCCGCTCGGTGACGGAGCGAGCCGCGCCCGTTTTCGGGAAGCCTTGACGACCGGCCTGTTACCGCTCACACTGCGGCACGACATCGATAGATGTCACTGTCTCAACCAGGGAGGGTCCCATGCTGGAACTCCACGAGCGCCGCGCCGGTCGGCGAAGCCTGGTGGCGGGTGTCGTCGCCGGGGTGCTGCTGGCGGTGGCGGGCGCCGCCACCGCGCAGGCGGCCGACTATCCGAATCCGGGCCGGGTCACCGGCGACACCGGGGTGCACGACCCGTCGATCGTGAAGACGCCCGCCGGCGGCTACCTCGTCGCGTACACCGGCGACAACCTGCGGCTGAAGACCTCGCCGGACCGGACCGCCTTCCGGGACGCGGGCGCGGTCTTCCCGAACGGCGCGAGCTGGACGACGGCGTACACCGGGGGCAGCCGCAGCCTCTGGGCGCCCGACATCTCGTATCGCAACGGGCGGTACTACCTGTACTACTCGGCGTCCACCTTCGGCTCGAACCACTCGGCCATCTTCCTGGCCACCAGCACCACCGGGGCGTCCGGCTCGTGGATGAACCAGGGCCTGGTGATCGAGTCGGGCAGCGGCAACGACTACAACGCGATCGACCCGAACCTGGTGGTGGACGCCCAGGGCGGGTGGTGGCTGAGCTTCGGGTCGTTCTGGTCCGGCATCAAGCTCATCGCGCTCAACGCCTCGACCGGCAAGCGCTCCGACGGCACGGTCCGGGCCCTCGCTGGGCGCGGCGGCGGGGCGATCGAGGCGCCGACCCTGGTGCGGCACGGTTCGTACTACTACCTCTGGGTATCGTTCGATTTCTGCTGCCGTGGCGCCGCCAGCACGTACCGGATCATGGTCGGCCGGTCGACCAGCGTGACCGGTCCCTTCGTGGACCGCAACGGCACCGCGCTGACCGCCGGCGGCGGCACCCAGGTGCTCGCCTCGCACGGCGCCATCCACGGCCCGGGGCATCAGGCGGTCCTCGCCGACGCCGACGGTGACGTGCTGGTCTACCACTACTACGCCGACAATGGTGCGCCCTATCTCGGCATCAACCTGATCGGCTACGACGCGGCGGGCTGGCCGTACGTCTACTAGCGAATGAATGCAAACAACCTGCAAACGCCTTTGCCTTCACATTGACATCCGTCTGTGTTGTCCTGGAGCGGTAAGCGCTTGCTTCGGGCAAAGCGGGCGTGGGAGCCGGCACCAGATGCTGCCGCCAGCTGCGTGAAGTCCATCGTGACCGCCGACGCGGGCGCGGGCCGCATCTCGCTCTGACCCGGTGACTGCCCGGCCTCCCACCACAGGGGAGGTCGGGCTCCCCGGTCCTCCACCGCCCCCTGACAGGAGCTGAACATGATCCACCGCAAGCTGCTCGCGTCCACCCTGGCCGGACTCGCCACCGTGGCCGGCACCCTGGCCGGGGTCTCCGCCGCGGACGCCGCCGTCTCCATCACCGTGGCGGCCGACGGCACCGGCACGGTCCGCACCGTGCAGGCGGCCGTCGACCTGGTCCCGGCCGGCAACTCCAGCACCGCCACCATCACCATCAAGAAGGGCACCTACTCCGGCCGGGTGGTGGTGCCGTCCACCAAGCCGAACATCGTCTTCACCGGTGCGACGGGCGTCGCCTCCGACGTCGTCATCACCGCGAGCCGGCCGCAGAACACCGACGGGACCGACGGCAGCGCCACGGTGCTGCTCACCGCCAAGGACATCGAGATGCGCCACCTCACCGTCCGCAACGACTACAACGAGAGCGCCAACGGCGCCTCGCAGGCGCTCGCGCTCTACGTGAAGGCCGACCGGGCGAAATTCCGTAACGTGCGGCTGATCGGTGATCAGGACACCCTGCTGACCCACGGCACGGTCCGGGCCTACTTCTACCAGAGCTATGTCGAGGGTGACGTCGATTTCATCTACGGCAGCGGCACCTCGGTCTTCGACAACTGCGAGATCTTCTCGTCGACCCGCAATCAGTCCAACAACGGCTATGTGACGGCTTCGGCGACCCCGGGTGCGCGTACGTACGGGATTTTGATCGTCAATTCGCGGCTGACCAGCGACGCGGCCGCGGGCACGGTCTACCTCGGCCGGCCCTGGCACCCCGGCGGCGACACCACGGCGAATCCGCAGGTGCTGATCCGCAACACGGCTCTCGGCGCGCACATCCGCACCGCCCAGCCGTGGACGGACATGAGCGGCTTCTCCTGGAAGGACGCCCGGCTGTCGGAATACCGCAACACCGGCGCCGGCGCGACCGTGAACAGCAACCGCCCGCAGTTCGGTGACGCGGCGGCGGCGAACTACACGGCCCAGAAGTACCTGGCCGGCTCCGACGGGTGGAACCCCGTGGTCACCGGCTGACGGCGGCGGCCGGACAAGCACGAAGGCCCGTGGCGGCGGGAACGCCGGCGCGGGCCTTCGTTGTGCTGGTGACCGGGAAACGGGGGACGAGGAGGGCGCCTCGTCCCCCGTTCAATTCCGTTCGGACGGAACATTGTGGTGCGGGAGCCGGGCCAGTTGTCGGTCTTGCCGGGTCACCTCCAGGGGGACGGGAGGGGATGGATTGGGAGCGCTCCCATAGAAGACTGTAACTGTCTTCGCGGCTTGCCGGAAGCACCTTGAGGAATTGCTCAGACGGTCGCGCGGCAGGAGGCCGCCGGGACGGTGCTGGCGCCGGAGCCGATGAATCCGAACGTCGTACTCGCGCCGGCCGCCAAGGCGCCGTTGTAGCCGGCGTTGGTGGCCGTCACCGTGCTTCCGCTCGCGGAGACGGTGGCATTCCAGCCCTGCTGGATCGTCTGGGCGGCGGGGTAGGCGAGCGAGACGGTCCAGCCCTTGATCGCGGCCGGGCCGGCGGTCACCTTGACCTCACCCTGGAAGCCACCCTGCCACGAGGAGGTCACCGCGTAGGTGGCCGTGCAGGCACCCGTCGCCGGCGGCGTCGAGGTGGGCGGCGTGGTGGGGGGCGGGCTGGACGGCGGGGTCGTCGGCGGGGTCGTCGGCGGGGTGGTGCCGCCGAAGGCCACGTCGCTGCAGAAGTAGTAGGACTGGTCCAGGTGGCTGGCCTGCCAGATGGTGTAGACCATGGCCCGGCCGGTCCGCCCGGACAGCGCCACCGGCAGGTCGATCTGCACGCCGCCGCTGACCGAGGTCCACTGCGCGGCGGGCGTGTTGCCGATCTGGCTGACCAGATCCAGATCGGACCACTTCAGGGCCGTGGTGACCGGGTTGAAGCCGGGCCTGGTGACGTAGACGCGGATGTAGTCGGCGCCGTGCAGGGCGCCGTCGAACAACCGCACGTTGAAGCTGTTGCCGACCGACGTCGGGGTCCAGTCGCCAACGGTGTCCAGGGCGTTGTAGCGACCGCTCTGGGTGTGCCCGGCGCTGCAGAGCTGACCGTCGGGGATGGCGGCCTGGTGGTTGCCGGCGACGCCCTCGCGGAAGAGGCCGTTCCAGTTCCACATGGCGTTCGGGTCGGCCTGCCAGGCCTGCCAGCACATCGGGTCGACGGTCGCCATCGTCGGGTCCTGGAACTTGCTGCCCCAGCGTTCGTAGCAGCCGTAGTTGCGCGACGCGGGCCCGGTGACATTGCCGTGCGCGGCGGCGGGCCCGGCCGGGAGCACGACCGCGGCCAGCGCGGCCACGACGATCCCGACGAGACCGCTGATCAGTATGCGGATTCGTAGCGAAGAGGACATGGACTCAGCACTCCGTGGGAAGGGGCCCCGGGGAAAAGGGCAGGCTCAAGAGGGGTACGGCGAAAGCTGCCCACGGCTTCCGCCCGCCACCTGGCCCGGCGGGGTGCGCGCCCAGCCTCGCTGACCGATCGGCGTGTGTCAATGCATCCTGCGGTCGGCGGGCGCCGGGCGCCGATCACCGAGAAATTCGCCGGATCCGGGCAACCTTCCGGGCCCGATTCGCCACTCTGCAGATGGGCGCGGCATCAGCCGTGGTCCGGGGCTGGGGAATGGATGGGTGATGACGCGACCTGGCATGCCGTACGCCGGCCGGCCGTCCCGGCGGACCCGGGACACGTCGGTGGTCGGGCGGCGACCCGTCGGCGGCCGGGTCCACCCGTGCCGTCCCCGGCGCGTACCGGTCGAGCGCCCGTGCAGCGTGCAGATCGTGGCCGACCTGGCCGGGCCCGCGACCCGGCTGGACCCGCCCTGGACCGGCGTGCCGGCCGCGATGATCGCGGCGGCGGCCACCGTCGACACGCTCCGCGCGGTGCGGGCGATGCCCGGCTGGTCGATCGAGGTCGGACCGCTCTCGTACGCCTTCGCCGACCGCGGCGCCGAGCGGGGCGTCACGCTGCTGGTGGCGCCGCAGGTGCCGCAGCTCAGCCCGGAACTGCTGGCCGACGCCGTCGACCTGCTGCGCGACTTCGACGCGGTGCTCGGTCCCACCACCGGCGAGGGCTGGTGGGCGTTCGGGCTCCGCGAGCCGGCACACGGCGCGCTGCTGCGGACCATGCCCGGGGCGCTGGCCGGCGCCGGCGCGCTGACGGTCGCGTCGCTGCGCCTCGGCCTGCGCGTCGCCATGCTGCCCACCCTGCACGAGCTGCGCAGCGGCGCCGACGTGCGGGCCGTCGCCGGGCTGTGCCCGCCCGGCGGCGAGTTCGCCGCGACGGTCGCCCACCTGAGCGGGATGCGCCCCTGAGCGGTTACGTCACCGCAGCTTCCGGCATTTCTCGTAGGGATCGCCCAGGCAGGCCACCGGCGTGGCGGAGCCCTCGGCCGGTGACTTTCCGCTGTCGAACGCGGTGCGCAGATCCCGCACCTGATAGAGCCAGAACGACTGCGACCCGACCCGGTCGACGAACCTGACCGGGCTGACCACCCCCATGTCGGCGATCTCGTTGCCGGTCAGCGCGGCGTGGGTACGGTCGCGAACGGCGCCGATGGCGTCCGCCCCCGCCGCCCGGTCGCCCGTCGTACTGTCCCTGCGGGCGGCCGCGTGCAGCAGCGACACCGCTTCGTAGGCGTTCGCCGTCCAGCCGCCGGCCAGCGCGTCGGAGCCCTCGCCGTTCGGGGCCTGGTCGCCGCACCGTCCCAGGTAACGGTCGATGGCGTCGGCGAAGTCGCGACGGCGCCGGGCGTCGGTCTGGGCCAGCGCCTTCTCGGTGTACTGGGCGCAGGACAGCAACGGGCCGCGGGTCGCGATGGTCACCGACTCGCCGTGCCGGACGTCGGCCGCCAGTCCCGGGTCCATCAGGAAGCGGGAGACCGAGCTGTTCGCGATCAGCTCCGGCGGCTCGGCCTTCGCGCAGGCGTTGTGCAGGTCCTCGACGAACTCCGTGAACTCGGTGTAGCGGCCGCCGTAGTAGACGACGGCGTAGCGGTCGGGCGTCGTGCACGCCGGGGAGAGGTCGCCGCCCGACTTCTGCCAGGTGATCTCCATCAGGGACATCCCGGCATCGGCCAGCCGGCCCTGCTGCCTCCGCACGCCGTCGCGCAGGCTCTGGATGTAGAGATCGCGTTGGTCGCCCTCGATGCCGTCACCGCGCAGGCGGTCATCGGGCGCGGCGAAGAGGAACGTGGCGTGCCGGCGGTTCCCGCGGGCCTTCGCGATCGCGTGTCGGACCACCATCTCGGTCTGCAGCGCGTTGGGCGAGATCAGCTGGTAGAAGCGCTTCATCTCGGCGCCGATGCCATCGGCGGTCATGGTCGGGGTCAACTGCACCAGGCCGGCGTCGTCGAGCTTCTTCAGGGCTGCCTTCGAGATCGTGGTGCTGTCCACCGTCGTGAGCGCGCCGACGACCCGGTTGTCGGGGTCCGCGACGTAGCCCGCCACCTGATCGAGTGCCTCCGCGATCAGCAGACCCCGGTCGCCGGCGTTGACGACGACCAGCCGGAGCTGGGGAATCTGCGCGTTCTCGTTGATCTCCCGCTGGGCGGCGTAGGCGCCGGCCAGGCCCTCGGTCTCCGGCACCACCGTGCTGTCTTTGCCGCGCCGGGTCAGGGAGGTGACCACCAGCATGGTCGACGTCTCCCGGCCCGCGGCGGCCCGCCGGCTGACCTCGACGTTCTCGGCGTAGACCTGGTCCTCCCAGGTGCCGTCCTCGGCGCCGGTGCTGGGTTTGTCGCCCCAGCCGTCGGCGCGCCAGAACGGCTTCCTCCCGCACACCTGGAAGCCGATGCGCTCACCGTCGATCTCCTTGACCTCACCGGCCTCCCAGGCACACGGATCGAGTGCGGAGAACGCCGCGGGGACTCCCATCCCGGAGCCGAGGAGCACCGCGACCGCCAGCAGCGCCCCGCCGATTCCGCGCCACAGCCTCGCCTGCCACCACGGGGGCGTGAAGGCGACCGCGCGCTCGCTCGCCGGCGGCCCTGCCGTCGCCGGCAGCCGTACCGGCTCGGGCATCCCGGCGGGCAACCGAAGCGGCTCCGGCAGCACGAGCACGACGGTGCGCCGGGCCAGCCGGCGGTAGGCGTCCAGCAGCACGTCGACGGGGCCGGGTCGGATCGGCCCCGGGCCGATGATCAGGATGGGGTAGTCCTTGCGCCAGGCGCCGAACCACCACATCGGCTGCCACAGCCCCGGATGCCAGGCGCTGGCGATGTCGGTGAGGTAGGCGCCGGCCAGCAGCCGGTCGCAGCGTGGATCGGTGACTGCACGCCCGGCGGCCAGCTGCGACCACCACTGCCGGGTGGCGAGGGCGAGGCTTCCGCCCCGGTGCGGGGTGTCGGCCTCCATCCGGTGCCAGGCGAGCAGCAGGCGGGCGTAGGAGAATCCGGCCGTCACCGCGGGCTCGACCGCCAGCACCGCGCCGGCGGCGACGACGACGGCCAGCCCGGTGGCCCACACCAGGGTGAATCCGCCGCTGCCCTGCAGGAGCGCGCCGGCGATCGCCGCGAGCACGCCCACCAGCGGCAGCCGGTGCGACGCGAAACCCGGCTCCAGATAGCCGGTGAGCCAGAGATACAGGCCACGCGGGCGGCCGCCGGCGCTCGCGGCGGCCAGATACCGGCGCAGGCTGTCGTGCCGGGGAGCGCCGATCCAGGTGCTGAAGTGCCGGGCGTCGCCAAGCAGCGCCGACATGTCCGCCGCCGCCGGATCGGCGACGGCGATCGGAGCGCCCGGCGGGGCCAGCTTGCGCACCCGGGCCGGGTCGAAGTCCTCCGGACCAGCGACCACCGGATGCGGGATGCCGGGATCCTGCCCGGGCCGCGTCAGCTCCTCCAGGACATTCGTGTCGGACACTCGCCGCCAACCTCCCCAGGTCGTCGTACCGAGCACGACAACGGCGCAGGACGTGCCGGGGTGACGGGTGGCAGGGCCGCTGTCACCCGGAAGCCGGAACGCACGCGGCGGATCTCAGGCCGTCGGCTGTTCGCCAAGATCCGGTAGGTTACGGGGTATGAGCGTACGTTTCGGGGTGTTCGTGCCCCAGGGCTGGAAGATGGACCTGGCCGAGATCGCCGACCCGGTCGAGCAGTACGAGGCGATGACGGCGGTGGCCAGGGCCGCGGACGCCGGTCCCTGGGATTCCGTGTGGGTCTACGACCACTTCCACACCGTCCCCGAGCCGACGATCAACACGACCTTCGAGTGCTGGACGGTGACCTCGACGCTGGCCCGCGACACCAGCCGGGTCAACATCGGCCAGATGGTCGGCTGCAACGGCTACCGCCAGCCCTCCCTCTACGCCAAGATCGCCTCGACCGTGGACGTGGCCAGCCACGGCCGCCTCTACGCCGGCCTCGGCGCGGGCTGGTACGAACACGAGTGGAAGGCGTACGGCTTTGAGTGGCGCGAGGTGCCGCAGCGGATGGGCGAGTTCCGCGAGGCCGTCGAGATCGTGCACAAGATGTGGACCGAGGAGCGGCCCGTCTTCACCGGCCGGCACTACTCGATCGACAAGCCGATCAACGAGCCGAAGGGTGTCCGCAAGCCGCATCCGTCGTTCTGGCTCGGCGGCGGCGGCGAGAAGGTGACGCTCAAGCTGGTCGCCCAGTACGCCGACGCCTGCAACGTGGGCGGCGGCGACCCCGAGATCATCCGCCACAAGCTGGACGTGCTGCGCCGGCACTGCGACGACCTGGGCCGCGACTACGACCGGATCATCAAGTCGACCGGATGTGAGCTCAAGCTCGGCGAGCCGGTCGCGGAGACGATCGGCCGCATCGAGAGGATGGTCGAGGCGGGCGCCGACTACGTGATCGTCTACGTGCCCCGGGTGGCGTACGACCACGACCCGATGCTGCGTTTCGCCAGTGAGGTCATCCCGCAGTTCGCCTGAGCCCGTACGCGTGCTCCTTTGAGTACGCGTACGGATCCCGTGGCGGCCGCGCCCGGAAAGACTTGCCGGCATGCGAAAGACACTCACCGGCATGACGCTCGCCGCGGCGCTGGCCGCCACCCTGCTGACCGCGGGCTGCACCTTCGCGGACGCGATCTGCGGTTCCGACGACTACCCCGTCAAGGCCGTGGGCACCACCACCGGGCAGGACTGCGTCCCGGAGGGCCAGGAGCCGCCGGCGGGCTACGTACGCTACCCGGAGGGCAAGGTGCCCGAGCACGTCGGCGACAAGTGGGACGAATACTGGAGCAACGTCGTCGTCGACGAGAAGGGCAACGTCGTACCGTGAACGGCGCCGCTCAGTATCGGGCGATGTAGAGGCGCTGCCCGGCCGGCCGGAAGCCGACCCGCTCGTAGACCTGCCACGAGTCGTCACCGCCGGCCTCCAGCCAGGCCACCTCGATGCCGGCCTCGAACAGCCGCCCGGTGATCGTGGCGGTGATCGCCCCGGCCAGGCCCCGACGGCGGTGGGCCGCGCCGACCGCGATGCCGCCGACCTCGCAGATCCCGTCGCTGGGCACGACCGTGCCGCCACCACCGGCGTACCGGCCGTCGGTGCCGCGGGCGCCCACGAACACTCCGCCGCGCCGGCCGACCCGGCGCTGCCGGTCGATGTCCGCGGGGCCGGCGTCGCCGGGCGAACCGAACGCCTCGTTCTGAACGGCGATCACGCCGGCGATCTCACCGTCGGTCTCCGGGACGAACAGCTCGAAGCCCGCCGGCACGGACTGCGCGACGAGCGTTGCCGGCGTGCAGGTGAGGTACTCGTTGCGGGTCTCCACGGCGAACCCGGCGTCGAGCAACAGCTTCTCGAGCCCCGGGGCGCAACTGGTGACGTACTCCAGCCGCGGCGGCCGGCCGGCGAAAGCCGTGACCAGGCCGGCGACGTCGGCCGCGGTGATCTCGGCGCCGGGAACGGGCGTCGCGTAGTTGATGTGCGGACTGTCGGTCCCGTGGTCCAACCCGAGCACGAACGGGCCGGACTCGACGGCGTTCGGGCGGGTGAGCAGGTTGGCGACAACGGCGCGCTGAATGCGCAGATCCATGGTGAAATGACCCTTTCGAGGGCTCGGAAGAGAAGACGAAGCGAGGGCAGACGTCAGCGGCAGAGGCCGCTGGGGACCGCGGGGATCACTGGCTTCACTCTTTCGAACACTCGGGATCGCGCGCCTGATGCGCGGATCGCGACGCGAATCTATCAGGCGGACGGCTTCGGCGCAGCCGGTAAACCGCTCCGCCCCTTCAGCCCGCCGGGCCGCCGCCGGCCGTGGTGGCCCGGCGGCGGTAGGCACCCGGTGAGGTGCCGACCTCGCGCTTGAAGGCGGCCGCGAACGCCACGTCCGAGCCGTACCCGACCCGGCCGGCGACCGTGGCCACCGTGGCCCGTTCGTCGCGCAGCAGCGTGCGGGCCCGCTGCATCCGCAGCGCCAGCAGATACCGCATCGGGGGCCGGCCCACCCGCTCGGTGAAGCGGGCCGCGAAGGCGGCCCGGGACAGCCCGGCGGTGGCGGCGAGCGTGGGCAGCGTCCACGGGTACGCCAGGTCGCCGTGGATGGCGGCCAGGGCCGCCGCGATGCACGGGTCGCCCAGGCCGGCCAGCCACCCGGGCCGGTCGGCGTTGCCGCTGTGCTGCCGCAGGGCCCGGATCAGCAGCGCGTCGGACAGCCGGGCCATGACCAGGTCGCTGCCCGGGCCGCCGTCGAACGCCTCCGTCCGCAGCGCGTCCACCAGCGTGGCGACCCAGGCCGGTGGGCGGCCGTCAGTGCCCGGCAGGTGGATGACGGCGGGCATGCCGCGCAGGGCGGGGTGGTCCGGTTCGCCGACGACGAACGCACCGCAAACCACGACGGTACGGTCGCCCGCGCCGCCGATCGCCGTGGGCGGGCCGGGGGAGCGCAGGACGTGCGAATCGCCGCTCGGCAGAATGACGACGTCGCCGGCCGTCAGCGCGATGGCCTTCCCGTCGCGCAGCACCAGCTCGCACCGGCCCTCGGCGATGATGTGCACGCCGCGCAGGCCGGCCTGGTCGAAGTCGATGCTGAACCGGTCGCCCAGCTCCAGCCACCGGTAGGCGGCGCTTTCGAAGCGTAGCTCCCGGAGCACGGCACTCAGCAGATCTGTCGAGACGAACGCTTTGCTCCGGTGGACTTCCACTCATGGAGTGTCCTGCGGCCGGATCCTAACGTCGAGGAATGACCACAACAGAGCAAGGCATCGCCGGGCTGGACCGGATCGCGCAGATCAAGCTGCCCGTCACCGACCTGGCCCGCAGCGTCGACTGGTACCGCCGGCTGCTCGGCCTGCGGCTGTTCTCCGAGTTCGTGGAGGACGGCGTGCTGCGCGGCGCCGGGCTGATCGATCCGCGGGGTCGTTTCGGCATCGCCCTGCGGGACCGGGCGGTCTGCGCCGGCACGCCGAGCCTGGACGGCTTCGACGTGCTCGCCTTCACCCCGGCCTCGCGCGCCGTTCTCGACGAGCTGATCGCCCGCTGCGCCCGCTTCGGCATCAAGCACGCCGAGCCGTACGACACGCCGGCCGGCACCATCCTGGACGTGCCCGATCCGGACGGTACGGTGCTGCGGTTCTATCACTACACCGCAGGCACCGCCGGTTTCACCGGTGTCGAGTCCCGGGCCGGCGCGTACGTCGGTTTCTACCCGGAGCCCCGGCTGCGGGCCGAGTGAGCCGCCCGCCGGACCGGGCGGCGGGCGGCGGCCGGTCCCGCAGCCGGGATCAGTCCTTGGTGGGCATCACGTCCACCGGGGTGACGAGCCGGCGGTCGGCGCCCACCACCCGCAGCGGGCCGGTCAGCCGGACCGTGCCGCGGCACGGCAGGTCCTCCGCCGACGTGCCCACCAGGACCTCGATGTCGCCCGGTTCCACGATGCGGCGCAGGTCGCGGCCCGTGAAGGCGGTCCGGTCGGCGTGCACCTGGAAGCGCACCAGGGCGTCGGTGTGCGGTTCCAGCGACACCCGGGCGAAGCCGGTCAGCTGCTTGACCGGCCGGGTCACCTGCGCCACCGGGTCGTGCAGGTAGAGCTGGACGACCTCCTCGCCGGTGCGCTCGCCGGTGTTGCAGACCCGGACCGACACGGTGAACTCGCCGTCGGTGGGCACCTCGGCCGCGCTGATCCGCAGGTCGTCGAGCGTGAACGAGGTGTAGGACGACCCGAAGCCGAACGGGAACAGCGGCGTCGGGTCGAGGCTGCTGATGTCCGTCCGGTCCGCGCCCAGCGGCGGCTGCAGGTACGTGCTCGGCTGGCTCCCCGGCTGCCGGGGGATCTGCACCGG
>Ga0307516_10000176_pt1 | contig 82128 bp, 131 predicted proteins | sample 19_EM_MG_FD_203310 | JGI IMG/M metagenome (GOLD analysis project Ga0307516, IMG submission 203310) | Populus trichocarpa ectomycorrhiza microbial communities from riparian zone in the Pacific Northwest, United States - 19_EM | ecosystem: Host-associated > Plants > Roots > Unclassified | place... | reverse complement strand
CACGGATGGAAACCATACCCTTCCCGAGTACATTGCTCTCTTCGTTCGCACTCTCTGCCGCACGGTTCGTAAGCCATCAGAGTACCCCGTTGAACTGGATAACTTCACCATTGATGGGCTGCGGGTTTGTGGTTATATCCAGTTCTGGACTTGCTGGCTCCGGTCCGCCCTGGATTGGTCACGGTCTATATGGTAGACCTCTGGTTGACGGATATCTATGGCCCCTGTCTACTACAAATGTGCTGGCCATCCCTGGTGCCACGTTGGCGGCATGGCACCGACTCGTCGTTGCCGCTTGTTCGTAAGTTTCCCCCTTTCTCCTCGGTACACTCCCCACTCACAGTTCTCTGTGTAGAGGTCTGACACCGCCAGCATAGTTTTGCTCATAAATCGTGTTCTACATACATTGCTCGCTGCGGTTTTGCGGAATATGATGTACTGGTTCCCCATGATTGCTGTGCTACGCGATTCTGTGAAATCATCTTGTTCGTTTTCCATTTATTCACAACTTTTTAGCAAAACCTCGCATGGAAAATGAACAAGATGATTTCACAGAATCGCGTAGCACAGCAATCATGGGGAACCAGTACATCATATTCCGCAAAACCGCAGTGAGCAACGTATGTAGAACATAAAAAGTCCCCAGAGTCAACTAGCAGTGGCAAGACAGGTCTCACACCCCGCACACTTGGGCTCGTGTTGCTCCAGAGACGCAAAGCCGACGCTCGTCCGGATATGCATAGATCAGCAAACCTTGCATGACCAGATCAGGTGTAAACAGCCAACCCTCTGAGTCTGAGCTATTCCCGCGAACTGCCAGGAGTGTCCTAAAGGTCCACAATAGTTGCCCAGTCAATAGCACGAGATGGAGGGGTCTGGGTTTAAAGTTGAACTTTTCTTATTCGTAAGCGAGGCACCGTGGTTTGAGCCATTCAGTCTTCAGATAGAGACCGAGGCCAATCAGATCCTTGGCCAAATCCATGTCGATCTCAAAACGGCTGAGTATTGCATGGGGTGGTTCTGCTCCATACGAAGACACAGACACTCTCGTCCTTACCGGCCGTACTTACTTTGTCGACGTCCGTGTTAAGAAAGGAAGCGACCCCCCTGCCCTCGACTGGGCGATAGCCGGGACGAGGACCAGCACGCCAGGAACGAAGCCAGGTAGATAAGCAGAACATTCGAGGTTTTCCCCACTAATCCGCGTACAGGGGAGTCCCTTTGTATGTGGCATCGTCTGGTAGATTCTAGAACCTCGGATAACGGTACAGACGAAGGCGTCGTGTTCCCCCATCCGTCGGATCCTACAAAAACAATGGAGAGAGGTAGCATGTACAACCCCATCACGGATCGTGTCGAGTCATACGAGGAGGCCTGGTTGGACACTGTGCCTCCCCCCGGGACACAGATCGCTTTTTTGGAGAAAGAGGATGGATCGAGCTTCATTGCGATAACCGGAGAGTTGCGATTGGGGGTAGGGAGGCGATACGCATGGAGGGTGGAAGACGGGAAGACTATCTACGAGATAGGACAGGGAGAGGGCATGCACATCAACCTTGACGAGGATGCGAAGGAGGGCTCGATGGTCGGGCCGTGGGTCGTTCGTGAGTTCTGGAAAACACGAGTTTAGGCCACAGGTGTGCACAATTGCAAAATGTGTATTTCTACGACTTGGCGTTGAGATGGCCAAAACAGCGCGGAACGTGTCCCACATCCGTACGCATGGAAACAACACTGGCTCAGACAGACGAACCTCCAGAACTCCGATCGCGTTTAACCCTCCCTGCAAGCGACTGCCCCAACGACAGCACGCTCGTGAACGACGGTTTACACAGCAACAGCAACTCTACGACGATAGTACATAGTTAACTCAGCAGCTTGCCTCCATACATACTGCCGGACCGCGGCCAATGTCATGTCAAGAGGCAGGACCACGTCGTTGCACAGTATCTCGTAAACATCTTCTGCCCTTGGCCCGCGAGGTTTCAACGGGGTGGTGGGAGAAGATCGCCCAAGGGCGTCTACCGAAGATCGAGGCGTTGTCGCGCTGCTTCCGGGACCTGCTGCGATTCTTGCCAACTTATCTTGCACCTAATGGCCGAACGTCAGCTCGTACAGGGACTCAAAACGCAAGGGAGTCCCACGTGATTCGTCAACTTCCGAACCCTCAAGAATCGGCTGGCTGTGAGCTTGGATTGGGATCTACAAACAGCATCAGCGATCACACAATGACCCCAGGCCCCACTTACGTATTAAGTAGATCAGGGAGTTGTTCTGCCCCTCTTCTCGCCGGGTAGGGGAGTAAAACGAATCCAACCTTGGTAATGGGCACGGTTGGGACCCTGTTGGTGAGAAGGTACTCTAACAACCACATCGGCACAGTTTCCTCTAGAACCCGGGCATCCAGCCCAGTAGTTCCCACTGTTCCCCTGTAGACTGTGGTCCATCCAAACGGAGTTTCTTCTGATATATGGATCACAACGTTCTGTGACAAGACCAGAAGAGGGGCTTCAGAAGATGGGGGTATTGAAGCACTGGCCTGCAGCAGTTGAAGAGGTGTCGGGGTGGTGTTCACCGAGGCACTCTGCTCCTGGGGGGTTAGAATACGACGTGTGCCATCATCGGAAGAGCTTACTTCCACGTCGGACTCCTTGGTCGACTCGCCTCCTACTGGTATCGAGGTACTTGAACCAAGAATATCGCTGGGGACCCTCCGGGAGGAACCTTTCCCAAGGTTACGCAACCGTCCCATCAATCCACTGCCAGAGCCGGCAGAAACTGTGTCCTGTGATGGCGTCTTCAAGTCATCCCCGGGCGTTGTAACAGAGATTGAACCGGAGCGCAATCTGTGACTGAAATAATCGGAGCCCTCTCTTGGTGTCCCTGGAGCTGGAGTGTGCTGGGATTTCGAAGAGACCGCCATCGTGTCGCTTGGACCGGGATGTATTTGCGGCTGTGTCGAATCCTTTGATGCTCCATGGAGAGGTATCATCGGCGCTAGCAGAGGCGAGGCAACTTTGGTGCCCGTGACGAGTGGCGGGACGGCGGGGACCAGTAGCGGCGAAGATATAACCATGGTAGAAGGTGAGTGGCTTTTCGGGGTATCTGAACTTGAGCGCTTGTGGCCGACGGAGCCATTGACATCGATATGGCTTGGGGTGACCCCGCGATGCACTCCTCGATGCGGCGAAGTATGTTCTTGCGGACTACCAGAGTCCTTACTGCGCCGGGGGGATAGAGTTCTTTGTTGTTCTCGAACGAATCCAAGGAAAAGATTTCGGAGAAGCCATTTGGCGATGTTCACTGTAACGAATCTCAATACCAAAGGTATTAACTGCAAACACGGGAACACTCACATCGCAGTTCATCACCAAAGTTCTTTTCTGGGCCATAGCCAGCCTCATCAGCATATATCTCTGCCTCGAAACAACGGTCATTCAGATGGACAGTTAATAATCCCATCTTAGTGTCCACTGACGACCAGGAGTTGACGACCGCTTGCCCTTCAATCCTCTCCCTGACTGTTTCCAGCGCTTCCCGAGGGCTTGGGTTTTTATCACTATCATCACTGTTGGTCGATCCAGAGTCACTATGACTCGCAGCAGAGACTTCATCTCTGGGGAACTTCCCCAGGCAGATGGCCCGAATGATGTCCCAGACGGCAACTTCTCCGGCAGTGTCTACAGTCAGTGCGTGTATCCTGTTGTTGAGAATGATGGACCTGACAAGCCCCGTTTCCCCTCGGATAGCGTAGTCTGGAACATCTAGCAACGGCTCCGCCTCCGAAGCGACTTCGCGGTCCTCATATTCGTTACGAGCAGAGTTTGTTGGGTAGATAGCGAGGGCGTTCTCCGCGCTACCGATGATGGTGTCGCGCATTGGACTGGTGTTTCCGAGCGAAGGGGTTTGCTGCAGCACGGAAGCCATGTGTGAACGACCATCAAGGCGAGGTACGGACATAACGGACGCTGCCGAGTACAATGTTGCAATTTCTGGGTCCCTTCCGTGCGGCATATATGGTGTAAAAGCCTCGTTGGCTGATATAAGTCTGACCATACTCTTGTATGGGATGCCATAGATGGTGCCTTCTCTGTCTGTATCAACCACCGAGCCATGGAGAGACGGAGCAAAGGCTCGTGACGCGGGAGGCGGGGTATGTGTCCTGGCGGTCGCGAAGGTATCCATGCTAGCGGAGTGCTTTCTATGCCCGGACAAACCAGGGGTACCGGGGGAAGGAGCCGGGGAGAGGTCGAAGGGTGGGCTGCTATACAACTGCAACCTGGCGTTTCGGCGTGGGGGGACTTTCCAACGAGTAACACTGGAGCTGCCATTTGCCGTCCATACGAGTTGGTCATCCATCGCGACGATCTTGTTTACCCCGTCCGATGACTGGAAGAGCACGACACACTCTCCTTCTGAAATGTCCGAAGCACCTTCCACATCCACACGGCAGACGAGGCCGGACCTGTCTCCGGAGTAGAAAATCTCTAATGACGGATGGGACGAGAACAACGACCAAACGGACTCAGTGTGATGCGTGAAGGCGTGGATGCATTTCTGTGCGGATAGTGACCAGAGTTTGACGGAAGCATCGGCAGACCCCGTCAATAGCTGATGGGGGAAATCAGTAGTGTTTCCCGATGCAAGCATGGACAACTTGCGTATTTTCCGTCTGCGGAAATCAGTATGGCGCGGATGTTATCCGTGTGCCCCACAAGCTTAGCGGTCCGTCTGCCCGATCGTGGATCCCAAGTTCTGATGACCCGTTCGGGGGTTCCAGAGGCAATGACACTTCCTGCGGGATCTACTGCCATTGCGTACACGGACGATTTAGATCCAGTGCTGTCGGGTGACTTGAGGGTGATGAGGGGGTCGGAGCCTGTGGATGACGCGCGATTCAAATCCCACAGCTTGATCGACTTATCAAAAGAACCTGATGCCACCCAGTTCTGATCGCGACTAGATGAGGAGGGTGAACAAAATCAAGTATATGTGAAGATTGATGAATAGATACCAATGTGCGAGACACCGAACATAGTCCGAATGAGAGCCGACCAGGGTGGGATTTGAAGCTATGTTGTGGGGGTTCCAGGCCTTGAGGGTTCCATCCGAGGAGGCAGACACAACTTGAAAGGAAACGAGTGAGGGGTGGGTTGCAAACCGGAGGGTTTCTACTGACCCGTCTGAGCCTGGTTGCACAACAGGATGTCGTTCACCCAATCTGAGTGTAGCTGCGCGCATTGTCGGAATGCCGAAGACTACGAAGAAAAGCTAAGCCTCGAGGGAAGAAGGGAAGAGAGGAGCGTTGACCTGTTCCGGAGTGAATCCGCCTAGATCCAGTTCCCAGTAATCCTCATTGTTCGAGGCGACGCTCGACTTGCGTCGTTTCCTCACACTCGCGGTAACATCTCCCAGAACATCCCCGTCTGTACCGACGGAAGGCTCGTTTTCAGTGTCGTCCTCCTCGCCATCATCGTACCAGTTATCACCCCACCCGGTCAACATCTCCCACCTTCCCTTCTGAGGTTTTGAAGGCTTTATCGGTCGTTGCCTCGTCGGGAGGTGGAGGTCCCAGGAGATAACCATCCCATCCCGTCCACCGGTGTATAGGATACCCTCTGGACTCGGCTCGCCGGTGAGGTGTGTGATGGAGTCCAAGGCGAGAGATGCTACGGGGAGTCTGTGTTTCGGGTGGGAGAAGCCATGGGGGCTCGGATTGTGGGGGATGGCGATCGGCTCGAGCGGGATGAGTAAAGGGAGTACCGACCCCGGGCGAGTGACGCCAAGCGATGGGAGTTGCAGCCTCGGAATGGATTCAGGTTGTGGTGGAGGAATCACATAGGACACCCGGCGACGCGCAGGAGCGACCATGAGACGACGATCCTGGTGAGGAGGTGGAGGTCAGGCACATCCTCCCGTGATGACGACGAATGGCGATGATCGCTGGCTGAAGTCGGATGATGGAATACAGGCGCAGGGAATGCGTGTGGGTTCTATTAGAGCAGAGATGGTATGATTATATGCGATGCCTTCTATGTGTCTAAGGTCATGGTCGTCACAATCACTGTCCCTCAATACGGCGCTTCTTGTTGCTGGCCTCAGGAGAGGCCTCAGAGAAGTACTCCAAAGATCCCTTCGGGTCAGCCTTGATGGTCTTGCTTCCTTCTGTCCAATTTGCAGGGCAGACCTCTCCATATTTGTCCTAGGCAGAGAGTCAGCTTAAAGGTAGACACTCAACGGTGTGAGGACACTAACGGTAAACTGGAAGGCCTTCACCAAGCGGATGGTCTCCTCGACAGAACGGCCCACCGGCAAGTCGTTGATGGTGATTTGCCTAAGCGCCGCTTCCAGTGAGAAACTGCACTTTGACTGCGCAGGGGAGACATACCTTAAAATCCCCTGGGGGTCAATGATGAAGAGACCACGGAGGGCGATGCCCTTTTCCTCAAGCAGGACGCCGTAATCTCTGGAGATTGTCATGGTGCGGTCTGCAAGAAGAGGCAACCGGAGATCGGGACCGAGACCACCCTCCTTACGAGGCTGGTTGGCCCACGCAAAGTGGGAGTACTCCGAGTCGGTGGAGACAGCAAGGACCTCGGTGTTGAGTTCCTTGAACTGGGCGAGGGCATCGTTGAAGGCGATAATTTCCGTTGGGCAAACGAAGGTAAAATCCCTGGAAAGCACAGGTGAATACGGTCGTTCCACAATAAGGTTTCTCGAGAGCGTACATTGGGTAGAAGAACAAAACGACCCTGTTTGTGCATGGTGTAAGAGAATGTTCGTATAGTTAACGGGCGGACGCGTACCATTTGCCCAGGAAGTCGGTGAGGGAAATCTCTTGGAAGACGGAACCAACAACGGCGGCGGCCTTGAAAGTTGGGGCAGGGCGTTGGACGAGAGCGGACATGATGCAGATTGGGGGAGAGAAGAGAGGTGGGCCCACTCTTTGGCCTTTTAAATTTCAATTTTGCACTTTTTGGCAATGTCGCCAGGCGTCACGGGTCACGTGAGATGCTGACCGACCTGTCACACCTTCACTCCTGTGAACGCCGGTATTTTGTCTATAAATCTCCCGAGACCTCGGGGCGGTCATCCGGTGTTAGTCCACATGGATCGTCGGAAACTGGATAAGGAGCGACCAGTGAGATCAAGCCACCCGAGTGCTCTGCAGGTACCGGTACACCTCGTCCCAATCCATTCTCTCCCTTTCTTTACCCCCCAACGCTGCACCTCTCCTCACCTCCTCCTCATCTACCAACTTCCAATTGTCGTGGGTGATCACCCGCAATGATTCAAGACCATGTTCCAGTTCTTCAGGAAGATCGTCCAGGTCCGCTTCTTTGACGTCCTCGCTCATCACAGACTTCGCCTCAGGGACCGGGTACTGGGCGTCTGACAAGAGAGTCTGAGCAACACTGTACGCATCCAGCATTGTAGTTGCCAGGACCCCTTTAGCGCCAGTTGAAGCCCACCCGGACGTGTAGACGTTCTTCAGCAGTTCTCCCCTCTCGTCCCCAACCCGCCCTGAAACGTTGCGGACGTGTCCCAGCCCGGGATCGTACCAGTGAGTGGTGGGTTCTGACCGGTGACCAAGGGAAGTGATAATGAGATCGGTAGGTAAGGTAGACGTAGCGCCAGTGGGCACAGCTTTGTTGTTGGCGTCGAGAGTTGTGTGAGCAAGACTGAGCACGAGCCTTGAAGACGCAGAACGCGGAGTTGGGACTGCGCCAGTGGGAGACCGGAAGAATTCCAGAGACCAGAGCTTGAAGTCTTCACCAGGCCCCTTGGGTGTCTCCTTGGATCCCTTCTGAAGTAGAGACACAATGCGTGACTGTTGTCTTGTCGGTTTGATACTTTCCTTCGGCTGCAAAATCTCGGGTGGAAGTGACTCCATCACAACGCCGGGAAGATCCAACAACTCGCGAAGTTCCTTCGCCGTGAAGGCGACCTCATACGGTCCCCTTCGCCCGATTATCGAAATGTGCTTGACGGTCGATTTGGCAAGATGGGCCAACACCCGCTCCGGGATATCGTACTGCCTCAAGTGCTCAGGACGAGAAAGCAACATACGAGCAATATCTAGGGATACGTTCCCTTGGCCAATTATTGTGACGTGTCGAGCATCGTCGATTGGGGGCGCTTTCGGTTGGGAAGGGTGGTTTGTGTACCAATGGACCACGTCAAGAGCGGGTATGCACCATTCAGACGGCGGGAGGGCCGGGTGAAGTACTGGGACCGTGCAGCCGGTTCCCAACACCAAGTGTGTGTACTTGGAGAGCAGGCTCCCCATGGGCACAGATATTGCGCTCGGAGAGCTTGCGGTTGGTCCGCCTATGTTCACGTTCCCGAAGAACCTCAACCTTGAGTCCGTAGCAGCACCATCGAACTTGTGAGTACAGTTCTAACCGCGAAATCAGTACCGACTGGTGCAGACCGCCTGCGTATGCGCTACCTTGACTTCGGGGTGATCTGGAGCGACACCGTATCGAACGAGTCCATAGGGTGACCACAATCGGTCGTAAACGTGTATCCGAAGTTGCCGAGTGCTCGTCTGGGGTACAAGAGAGAGGAGACGGGAGGCGACATAAAACGAGGAGGGGCCACCGCCAACGATAGCGACCTTTAGTGGGTTCATGGCCAGGTCCGAACGACCGCGGCTGACTCAGGTGAGCTTCCAAGCCGCTTTCCGATCACGATCGAGTCAACCACCTCCGCAGCGTACACGCGATTCCTCCGTCGGATGAAACGGGGCTACTATATTTACAAGGCTAGGGACGTCCACACACTATAGACCCCGAAACCCTCGACGCACACGAAATCCAACAGCGTCCTGGAATGAGTTGAGTTGCTCTTGCATCCCGATGCACACCGGACTACCGGCCTGAATCGAATGTGCTTCGGGTATTAGAGCTTGCAGCATCTGAGAACAGGGGGGAAACAGTTGTCAAGGGAGTGAGGGTCAAGAGAGAGTTAACCGGACCTTAACCCTATTTCCTGATGTTGGATGAGTATACAGGAAGTTAACATTCAGTCGCTTTCCTTGCGCCTGCTCTAGCTGGCCCATTCGGGTAAACATTCTGTGGATGCAATGAGCGGGTTGGATGACTAACCAACGAAGGCACTCACGCAGGGGCGGCCTCAGGGTCATAACAGGCCTTGGCTGACAGCCTTAGCCCAATGACGTCGGCTAAACAAGTGGTCAGGAATTCCAAACAACTACTTGAGTGACATGGGGACCTTCCAGTTCCTGCTTCCGAGAGTTGGGGAGGTCGAGGAGGAATGTTGTCAAGAGCCTCGAGATTCCGTAGTCGAGACCTAGCGCTTCCAAGAGGGTGGCAAATGCGAGGAGGACTTTCGCAGACGAATATCTCTCCGCATTGTGCCGTGCTACGACATGCGCGATCTCTGTGCCATAACTTAGCGCTGATCCGAGCCGTACCGAAGTAGAAGACAGACCATGTCCAAGGACAGCAGCGAGACCATCCTCGTCTTTTGCTACGGGAATGATGCCGGTAAAGACCACAATATTGCCTGGTGCCATCGTTCAGAAAGTGTCCGGCGAGGTCGAGGGATCCAGCAGCTAACCGAAGCTTGCCATAGCATTGACCACCTTTGGGTCATCCACTATCACCAACCGCCACTCCCTACCCCCGCTGCCAGGTACTGGCACCTCCCTGTTGTGCACGTCGGCATGCCACAAGTCCTCGATTGAGGTTTCGGCTTGGGTAAATGCTGGTTCCGCTCTTAGGGAACCCAGGTTCGAGGCTTCCAATATCCTTGTAACGATGTCGCAGACCGCTCGTGTTAAGGGGTGATTCGGTGGGAGAATTTTGCCTCGAAATTCCTCGAGGAGTTGCTCGTGAGACGCCTTCGCCATCTGATGGAACATTAGTCGCATGGTTCATGGTCGTAATCCAGGCGTACCCTGGTCTCGAATTTTGGACTGACGTCCATAAATCTCCATCGACCCGTTTCTGGCACGGTTTCAAGACTACAGACATGTAGTCGGGCGCATGGGGTGGCCGGGCGAAGGAAGGGGCGTACTGTGATACATAGTAGAAAACTGACAAGACTACAATGCCTCCGAAGACTTGGGTTCCTGTGCTCCATCTCCTGTAATTCAAAGGCTGCTCTGGATCAACCTCAAAGCGGACGTATTTCGCACTCTGGGGTCGCGTGGAGGAGAGTTGGCGGGACGCGTTGAGGGTCGAGGACGAGCGGGGAATCGGCAGGGATTGTGATATGAGCAGCCGACCACATGGTCGAAGGCCGGCCCTGAAGCTGGATGGGAGCCCTCGAGCGGCAGGCAACATGGGAGGCGAGTGAAGGCCGGAGGAACTGGGATCATAATGCCCACGACGCCGGTCACGCCGCGCACGATCGCCATCGTTCCGGAACGGTTGCGGACTCGCTACAACGAGTTGCGAGGGTGGCGATACATATACGCTTGATCGTTTTATGAACAAGACAGGGCCGCACATGTGTACAGGACGAATACGATGCAAAGCCACAACCGGTTCCCCTCACGCGTACTTCATTTCATCCCACCCAGGCAGAATCTGGGTATTTTCGTATTCCGTCGTGGCATAGCCCTTCGTGCGCTGCCACTTTTGCTTAGCAAAAGTCCACTCTGCACACGCAGGGGGATTAGGAAACAGCGCAATGTTCAGAATTTGGACCTCATACCTTCCATAGTTGGGACAGGGTTGCCGGTCGCCTCGAATTGGTTTTGTGTGAACCCCTCACGCCGAAGGAGGGGTGATTCGGTGATGGTGGATAACTTAAGGTCGTTGTGTGGGCGGGAGAAGTACAAGAGACCAAGACGATCAACGTGCTGCGGGTCTTTTGGAGGAACCGCAACCCTATGGATGGTGCTCTTGATATAGTTAGCGGTGAGCAAGTTGAGAGCGTCACAAGCGTTGACAGTGAGGGACGCATCCTGGGGTTTGACCCACTTCCACTCGAGTAGTCCTTGATCTGGAGACCGGCGACGGGCTGACGGAAGAGCAGGGTCCAGCTTCCGAGGTCGGTATGCCCACGAACGATGAGTTCCCCGAGGTTGGCGTACTCCTCGGGGGTGTACTTGTTGTACTTCATGTAGCGAATGTGATCTTCACTCTTGTCCTCGTACTTGTGGCGGCTGGTGAAATAGTCCTCCGGAAGCTCGAGGGCGATGGCAAGTAAGACATGGAGGGGATCCAAGACCTCGACGTGGAGTGACTGTGTTCAAGGGCACGCATGAAGGGACGGTAACGGACATGATAGGATTGGTCGGCCTACTTTAGCAAACTCCTCGATCTCAGCGATGTGATCGTTGATGATCTTTGGGTGCTTTTGCCCAAAGTGCTCAGCGAACTTGGGGGATATTGTAGATCTCGACCTGGTCCCTCAAACCAGACTTTTCCTCGAGACTTGAGCCCAGTCAGTTGGTGCAACTCGGGCTCCGAAACGCGAAACTGGGCACACATTCGTCGGCCGGCGGGGACGTATCCGTTGAATTTTCCGTGGTCAAGCCCCTCAACAGTGTACTTTTTCTTCTCCTCGAGCGGGAGGTCGTAAAGGTCACGACCGATAGAAAACTGGGTGTTGACGCGCTCCTGCGAGATGTTGAAGTTCTTGACGTAGAAGAAGCCCTTCTCGCGAACAGCGGTGATGAGGGTGCGAGCGAGCTCCTCCTTGCCCCCTGGGGTGGGGTAGAAGGAGAGATCGATGGTGATCAAGTCGGCCCAGTCAGGTCGGCCTGTAGTGAGGGCTCTGGTGTTCAGGATAGGATCCCGGGGGGTCGAAAGGCGGCCACTGACCTTTGTTTCTTGGACATGCTGGTAGCTCCCAAGCTGTGGGGTACGAGCTGGCATGGCTGGGGCGCAGATGCGGTAGATAGGTCCTGGACGAGCCCAGAGGTGGGCAGTTTCAATGAATGTGTGTCCCGCACCTGCGGGGTGTCACCTCATTCAGCCGGAGGATGGTGCGTATCTCAAGGGGAGATGGTGCAATGGATGTTTTCAGCCAGAGGGAGACAGCCGTCGTGTGCTCCAGCCTCCCCCTGTCTTCAGCACCTAGCCCAGCGCCGGAGATCAAAGCCGATTTCATTCGTCAACTTGGCCATTCTGAATGGAGATGGTGTGCCCACCTTATCTCCCCGGCCTGTCCCCCCAAAGAAGCGGAGATGCCGTCAGTGTGCGCGGCTTCTGCCGCCCGGCTACTATCTCCCAACCCGTTGGCCAGGGCTGGACGAGAGTCATAGGCGAGCCTTCGTTTCTCCTCATCCGTGCCGTCGACTAGCTACGGGACAATCGCGGTCAACGCCCAGACCGGGGCGCCGAAGCCCAAAAAGGATTGGACTGCTTATTTTTGGTCAGTCTCTCAATCCGCCTCCAGTTCCGAAACTCTAACACCGTCTGTAGGGACACATGGGATAAACCCCCAGAGGAACGCAAGTTTCTGAATCGGCTCGACGCGTGCCTCTTGCCTTACGCATTCTTGTCGTACCTCAGCAAGTGAGCTCGTTGATCACTCCCCAACTCGCAAGCCGTTGCCCTGACCTTTCTCTCTCAGGTGTCTAGATCAGCGGAACATTACGGTGCGCATAGACACCTTCCATTCTCCCCGGCGCTCAGTCAACCCTTCACCAGAACGCTTATGTGTCTGGCATGAAGGAGGAGTGGGTGTTTCCTGTGCAGCCCCCCGATCGGCTTTAACCCTGGTCGCATCCAGTCTCGGTTTACATGGAAATCAATTGAGCTACATCACCACCGCCTGGACTTGCGGATACGTTCTCGGCCAGTTTCCCTCAAAGTCTGTCGACCGCCCCAAGGGTTTGCCCCCGTTTCTTCACTTACAGGCTATGGTAGCCTTCTCATCACTAGGGTCCGTCCATCGGTGTGGATCCCCGCCATGGAACTGATTTGGAGCTCGCTTACCATCACCCTCGCCACTTCAACCGGGTTCAAAAGCCTCGTCGCGATTCGCTTCTTCATCGGTCTGGCTGAGGCTACTTTCTACCCCGCCATCCAGTACGTGATTGGCAGCTGGTACAAACCAGATGAATTGGCCAAACGAGCCTGCTTGTTCCACGTCCGTTCGGTTTTCAGGAATAAATCTCCCGGATTCACTTACAGTCTCTCAGACCGCTTCTGCCATCGGCCCCATGCTTTCGGGCTTCTTGCAGACTGTACGTGCCTACGCTCTCCGGCTACAGTGGATCACGTTCATAGAAACATTCCTGCAGGGCGCATACAACGGCCTCAACGGCGTTCACGGTCTCGCTGGGTGGAAGTGTAAGTGGCATCGCGACCGGTCTCCTGATTTATCACCTCGCTCCCTCCATCCCCTGTAGGGCTTTTCATCGTGGATGGAATCATCACGGTTCCGATCGCGCTCCTGGGTTTTTTCATCATGCCCGGTGCGTACGCTCCTATTCAGTCCACATCCGTGTTTGACGGTCGACCCTTCTAGACCTCCCGTCGAACACTCGCCCAAATGCCATCTACACCCAACGTCAGGTAGAAATCGGCAAGAAGCGGATGGAAGAGATAGGAAGACAACCCCCAGCAAAGTTGACCAAGAGCAAGGTCCTTGGTTTCTTCACCACATGGCATGTTTGGCTCTTGACCCCATGTAATTTCGCGCCTCGCCCGTTCCCTCAGAACAGTCCTGAATAATCATCCTTCTATTCCACAGTGTACATCATCGTATGTCGAGAACGTTGCGGATGGCGCGTTAATATGCGACTGAGTTGTGGATCGATAGTTCAATAATGGAACTGGTCCTACGACGTCGATGATCTTCTGGTTCGAGTCCTTCAATACTCCCGGGCACCAGGTCTACAGCGTGGGTCAAATCAACACATACCCGCTCGGGATCGAAACCGTGCAGGTCATCACGAGTGATTTCTCCCCGCCCGACGGTTCACAGTTGGTGGGCACTGACTGGGAACGCACCAGCTATTGGATATGCATATTGGTCTGACACTTTACGGCTGAGGTGGCCACCTGTGCTGTTCGCGGGGGTGAGTGGCAGCGAAAGCAAAAGATCGCACACTAGCGCTCATGACCGAGAAGACCGTGAACATCGTAGTCTCCACCGTTCTGGCGGCAACACCACTATACGATAATATTGCTCAGAGGTGGGTATTCTACTACCTGGTGCGTCGACTGATGCTCCAATCCTTGGGTCACACCTAATGATGCGCAGACCGGAGCGCTTGGGGGGATCTCTGGGCTGATTATGGCCTGGGTGAACGAGTTGACGGGATACGACAACGAGAGTGCGTATTCACCGCGTTGATGTGGTGACGTTTAGTGAGATCTCCCAGAGCGAGCGTTCGTTGTCGCAAGTTGTAATACATTCGCCTATGTGTTCCAGGTACGGTGCGATGTTCTCTGGGCGGGATGGGCTGTGCTAATCAGCTGAGAAATCCACCATAGGCATGGCTCCCGATGTGGGTGAAGGAACGAAAACGGATCAGCTAATCGCTGAGTGCCACTCCTTCCGTCACCAAGCGTGATCTTCCCACAAGTGGAACAGCCACGGCAAGCGCTTGAGTTCACAGGCGGCTCTGGAAACTGCTGACCTTGTTGGATCACAGGGTGTTCAAGGGCAATGTCGCGACGGCGGGGATATCATTTGCAATGAGCGAGTTCTGCTTCCGTGTTCCGGTCCCGTTTATGACTGATAAGGTATGCTTCGCTCTGGCGACGCTTCACCTCCAGAAGCGAGACGAACGGAGAGGCGGCGGCTCGGACGGGGCAATGATGGGGGAAGGTGATGATCAGAGGACTCATGCGTATGAAGAAGTTTCGGCCTCAGAAGTTGGCCGATCCGCACAAGCGAGCAGGTGTAGCAGCCTCGACATACCTCTGGGGATATCGTAGCAAGGCTTGCGTTGTCTGTGACTTGACGCTCCGCACTATACTTGTGGCTTGGATAAACGCGTGTACCCCTATGTTCTCAAACGGATAGGAGTGATACACTCCGATCGGAAGTAGATGAGGACAGGCCGATAGACGCCTGGTCGAAGTGCTCGCGATATAAAGGCGAGGGCACCAGCCATCCCCGTTCTCCCCCCCACATCCTTTCTCTTTCCCACATTTCTCTCCTACCATTACGCTCCCTACGCTCCCTAATAATGTCCAAATTTCTCATTCTTCTTTCTCTCATCCCTCTCGCATTGGCCGCACCCTCTCCCAGGCAAACCTCCGGCAAAGGTCCGCCCCATCTCCCCTTGTGTCCTGCCCATCCTTACCCCTTTACCACCAGAGGTCATCATACAACTCTTCCAATGGAATTGGGATTCTATTGCCAATGAATGCAAGAATTTCATCGGTCCCGCCGGTAAACCCATCCCCCGGCTACATCCACCGTTCCGTCTCTCACGCTCAATCCGTTCGGCAGGATACGGCTACGTCCAAGTGAACCCCGTATCAGAGCACATACAGGGCAGCCAATGGTGGACCGACTACCAGGTCGTCAGCTACAAACTCCAGTCCAAACGTGGTAGCCGTGAGCAGTACCAGAACATGATCAACGCCTGCCATGCGGCCGGCGTCAAGGTCATCGCTGGTATGCCAGTCTATCCCAATTCCCATCACTTTCGTCTTATGCTAAACCTTTGCACCCTCTAGATGTCGTCTTCAACCACATGGCCGGCCTGGATAGCGGCACTGGCGTTGCGGGTTCCAGTACGCATTCCTCTCGGATCTATATCCCCCCATTGTGTCTGACAGCCCACTCACAGGTTTCTCCCACTACAATTATCCTGGAATCTACCAATCACAAGACTTCCATCACTGTGGTACTCCTGGCGATGACATTCAACAATGGGACAATCCCTGGCAAGTCCAGAACTGTGAGCTCTCTAACCTCGCCGAGTTCGTCACTCCGTAAACAACCAGTCCATATTTTCAAACTAACTCGAGCTCGTCACAGCTTGGCCACGGAAAGCGAGTACGTCCGCGGCAAGCTCGTTGACCACGCCAACGACCTCATGGGTTTGGGAACCGACGGCCTCCGCATCGACGCCGCCAAGCGTAAGCCCCACTGTTGGCCGAGTCCGGCTCAAGTTGACTGACGTCACTTTCTTAGACGTTCCCGTTAATGACCTCCAGACGGTCTTGGGTCGCCTGTCCAAGGCACCGTCCTATGTCACCCAGGAGGTATGAGCTCCCTCCGGAGTCACATTCCGCTGGCTAACTCAACTGCGGTACAGATCTACTACGGTGGCGGAACCGGAGTTACTCCTGGTGAATATACAGGGATTGGTCAGGTCCAAGCCTTCGAGTACGCTTTCGACCTCAAGTCCGCCTTCGAAAACGATGGGATCGCTTCCCTTCGCAGTCCAGAGTCCAAGGGCTATTCTCCCAGTGACGGTGGTCCCTCTAACACCTTCGTCGCCAACCATGATACCGAACGCAACGGCCAGACATTAACAGCCAACTCCGCAAACAACATGTACACGCTCGCCCATGTGTGGATCTTGGCGCATCCCTTCGGTTCTCCTACCGTTTTGTCCAGTTATCAGTTCAGCGACGGGGATTTGGGTGCTCCCAACGGAAACTCTGGTTCTTGTAGCAGCAGTGGCGGAACTAATGGCTGGTACTGCCAGCATCGCTGGACCTCCATCTCCGGAATGGTCGGTTTCAGAAACACTGTCCAAACCGCAGATATCACCAACTGGGTCTCCCCCTCTTCCCAACGTGTCGCTTTCGAGCGAGGCAAGGCAGGATTCGTGGTCATCAACAACACTGACCAGGACTGGTCCTCAACTTTCCAGACCAGCCTTCCTGCCGGAAAGTACTGCAACGTTATCGACGGTGTCAAGAACGGTGGCTCGTGCACGGGCTCGACCATCACCGTTGATTCCAACGGCGGCTTCAGCTACAATATTGGTAGCAGGAATGCTGTTGCCATCCATGTCAATGCCAAACTTTGATGACCGGGATCGCCATGGACTTTACTCATTATTACCCTACTACTTACTACCCTTATACCGAACATTCTCTGATCTCCCCTTTCTACTCCTGCCAATGTATTTATTCAGGCGCATTGAATCGGACAATCACACACCCATCACATTCACTTCTGCTTTGAAGCGTACTTCTTCCACTTCTGTACGTCGTCGCGTTCGAGGAGTAATTCGACGGTGTAGAAAGATCGTGCGAGGTCCTCGTTCGAGGCAACATGGTGGACGGCCGAGTGGCATGGCCTAAGCAGAAACTTGAGCAACTCCAGGGCCAGGGTTCACGATCCTGCGACCGACTCACCGACAAAGCCAAGCAACGGAATTGAACATCGACTCGGGGTGCCATTTCTTCTTCAGCACCTTTGCATGGACGGACCTCGGGATGAGGTGGTGATACGTCAATCTCACCCAGCTCCGCTCGCAGATCTCGCATTCCTCCGTCCGGGTTTGTTTCCAAACGGGTGGAGGTGCGGTCGCTTCGGTCAAGTAGTCGGAAAGGACTTTGTGGAGGAACCTGGTGCAGTCCTCCACGTCTCCGAAGAGGGAATAAGACGTAAGGGTATCGAAGAACGAGGTCGGGATTGGAATCGCGTCCAGGGGGATAGAGAATGGGTCCGATGCCATCTCCTTTAGCGTGTCGTTTGAAGCGAGGGATTCGTATGAGACGTCATGGAGAGATATAGGGAGTGAGGGCCAGACTTCCGAGGCCAGGTAGGAGGTGAAATCGTCCAGCGCGTCATCTGAACCTTCAGAACCGTCCGAGGACAGGGTTGAAGTCGACAGAAGGCGTCTGGCGAGACAGTCCTTGAATGTTGAGAATTGGGAGGGAGGAGGCTCAAAGCCTCTCGAGGACATCGGTGAGCGGGGGTCACTGGTTACTGCACCGGTGGGCGACCCTTTCCCGCTTTATAGCGGACACGGCCCGCTGCAGCAATTGCAGTCGAGTGACCGCTTGTGATTCACCAGGTCTGATCGACGTGCGGGGCCGAGGGATGCGATACGTATCTCTGACCAGTGCAAGCCGCCAGCGCATCCTGGTCGGTTGCAGTCGCGAAAAAGTCATTGCCTCTGCACCGGATTTGCTCCAGTACCCTCCAATCCCCATCGGCAGGCGTCTCCTTCAACAACTTCGTTCCGGTCTTTCCGGGTCACGTAGGAACAGCCCAGAATGCTGATTAGGAATGGGGATAGGCAAAGAACACGCAGCCTCGGGAACACAGGGAGGTGATGGAAGGTGAAGGTAACAAGCTGTAATACGTGCCAGTAGTTCAGCCGCACCACCGCATACAGGTAGGAATTGAACATTTGGACAGGATCTCACTACCGGTCCTGCATTCGTGGCACGGTGACCTTCCGAAAGGCTGCTCCTGCACCACAGTCTGTGGCATTGTCGACATACCACGCGACCTTCACCAAAACCGGCGACTGGGTCACATAGGACGGCGGTCCAATATTAGCCCGCGTCACCGTTGGGGCGACTCCTGGTCGATTGTGAGATGGTCAATGGCTCCTCGTGATAGGCCGTCGACCCTGGCGGCGCCCCACAAATTCAACGCGAAACCTCTGGTAGTGGGACTGGGTTCCGTGTCATGATCAGCCTGGCACTCCGTGATTCTGATCAGCCGCCATGCGCGCCATCGATCACCTTTCCCGACCTCTTTCAGATGGGCCATCACGGCCACCCCCCATGAGTTCTTTGTGCACTCCCTGGGTATCTCACGTTATCTGTTGCCCCTGCACCATCCACTGTGAACGCCTAAGCGTCGTCTCAAGGATCTACCTCGTCCCCAATGACAGGGACGCCCCATATCCGGAGAGGGGGAAGGGACTCCCGAGGGACGTCGGACCACCGCCCATGAATCACAAGAGAAACCGTTTGTCCACACACGGTCGACTGGACTCCACCGCTATCCCGATGTCGCCAGGGCCATAGAAACGGATCCACGGCCAGCTTCAAACGATGTGGCCACAATATCAGATTGATTTCCGTGGTATAAGTAACTCACCCTACCCCCTCCGTCTTCGTTGTCTCTCTCCAACCCATGAAATCCCTCGTTCCGTCCAACCTATCTCAGTTTTAATGCTCGAGCAGCTCTTAGAGTGGCCCGCTCTTGGGCATGGCTGTACCGTCCAGAATTTCGACAACCCTATGGTCCACCCGGCAGAAGGACTCTTCCAGCGCGATCTCATCTACACTGCGGACCTCTACCAACAAACACTGCCAAATTCCCCGAAGCTGGTTTCGAAGTCACCCAAACTTCCTACATCGGAAACTCAAGAGGTTGTAGCTCAGTGGAGCTATGCCCCACATACGGTGAGCAGATTACTTGGGTTGTGGTCTTGGGGTGAAGCTCTTATCGCGGGACACCGGGCAGCCCGTACAACACCACACCATTCGTCGCCCTGTTCCCCGGTACCCGCCTGGGTACAACTACGAAATCGAGCACCTACCCCTCGTAGGTTGCTACACAACACCTGATGGCTCGACAGTGGACCCAACATCCGCCCTGACGGACTTGCAGTCCGGGCCCCTTCACCCCCCTGACGTAGAGGGTTTCTTCACGTATATCCCCGAGCGGCTTCGGCACAAAAGCACCTCCCAAGAAGCGCGACCTCCCACGGAGCCACAAGCCTCCTGTTTCTCTACCCGTGAGCGTCTTTCCCACTCCCGTGCAAAACGCGAATCCTCATTTACGCTAACAGATCTTTCACCCGGAACCCCCAGCGAAGATGAATCCGCCTTGAAAAGCACTCAGGAGACTCAACCCCGGGCCCTGGGATACTACCAACCCTCCAGCATTCACGTCTCGGAACACCCGACTCCGGTTACCTACGTCGTTCCTTTGAAGTTCTCCAGGGAAAGTTACAACGCTCTCCTCCAGACCCGCGGTCCCGTCCCCCGGGAAATGAAGATCCCTTCCGACAGGAATCCACATTCCTTCGTGGTTCTCGATAGGAGAGGGTGCCACCCCGTCATTTCCATCTCCGAGACCGGCGGGGAGTTGTCCGACGTCACAATTGATCTCAGCGGGATAATCGTAGTGCTCACGAAAGACAACTTCTGTCGCGTACCAGGGTGTGGGTACTGGTCGAAAAATGCCGGACGGGTGCCCCGTCACAGACTCACGCATTTCACGGATCGTGGGTTCGAGTGCCAGAACCCGTTTCGCAAAGGTGCCAACGTTCCGAAGCAGATGCGGTGCCAGTTAAACCCTGGTCAGTACTTGACGAGGTTAGATCTATTCAAAAAGCACTGTTGTGCACCAAGCTGCCAGCAATACGCCCCGTCGTTCGCCAAAGATTCACAGAGGAATTCCTGGCGTGGCCCAGATAGCGTGGATGAACTATCCCTCTTACCGTTTACGAGGGATATCCACATTCCTTTCATCCTCAGGACCCACAAGCCGTGACACGCCCTGATTCCAGGCTGGCGGACTGTACTTCTATGGGGCAAGACAGCACCCGTCCCATTCCCATATTTTACTTCCCCCGTCGTTACTCTATTCAAAATCACACTGTATCTGTAGCTGAGATCTGGCGTCGGCATATGACTTTGTGTACATGTGTGTATATACATACGCGTATATAATTCGTTGCTGTACTGGGGTGACGTCCTTAACATCTCGCATGTGAACCACCTAAAGTGGTTAAAAGGATAAGACCGTGAGAGACTGCTCGGGGCTTTCCTCAGGGCCCTATAGTTTTCGGGGTTAGTACCTCCAGAGGCGATCAACGAAACGTTGGGCATGGTCGCACCAGTTCGACCACGATCAAGCTATCTTCTGTCATCATGATATCCGATGTTGGTTCTGCAAGGATTTGGATGGTAGGGCAACAACTTCCGTCCCCGTGGATCGGTGCAACAGTGTTCCACACGCCCGAGACCCCTCGACAATGTGGTCCGGAGGATTCCCACCTCGCCCTCAACCACCGGTAAGGGCTCAGGTTGTAAATAAGGAGCGGGATTGAGATTTTAGCAGTGAACAGCGATTGGGCATCAACGACGGTTTCAATCACAGCGCCGACATCGGGGGCGACGAATCGTGACCCGATAGTAAATGCAGCCCTGTCGGGGTCGTGTATGACCATACCCACTGAGGAATGCCACCACTTGTCCCACTCCATGCCCAGTCCCGGAGTACCGAGAGCGGTATTGTAATGGAATGGGGTTTTGCTGCCAAGTCTCCTTCAGAATCCAGAAAGAACACGAAAGCGAACAGTATTTGTTGGGAAGGGTTGACAACAAACGGTAAGTGAACTCGGAGTTCGGGGTCATAGTGAATTGGAATGCCGAGGTTAAGTCGGATTCGCAACCGCCCACCGTTTTCACCCCCTTCATCCGGCAGTGCAAGCGTCAGGTACGGGAAGAAAGAGAGCGAGGGCTTGGCGTTCTCGGTGGCACGGCCTGCGACGATCGTATTTCCATTCAAAAATATGAAGGCACGATTGCCACACTGGGGGAACACCTACAAAGAAAGTAAACACCAGAAAGTATGGGGTTAAGGAGAAGCCCTCACCCGCACTAGATCTCCAATGGTCCAATCCAATACAACCAAGATGTCCACCAATTCGTTCTCCAAGGCCGAGGTAAAGAGGCGACCAAGTTTATTCTCCCAAATGACCACTCCGAGTCCCCAGCCGCGTTCAGTAGGGGTGAGAGGAATATTGTACTCTAGGACCGGGTTTTTTGCGCGCGGGTGGGGCATGCCGTCGGAGAGTTTGAGGAGGTGCACCTTGATACTGCGCTAGCGATGAATTTGACAAGGTGATAAGGTGACTAAACGATGTGCATACTGTCCGGATTTGTAGGTGAATGCGGTCAACAGGTCATAAGCACATTCCATGGTGAAATCGTCGACGGAGAAATCAAGGTCTTGGATGGACCATTCCTCCATTCCAACCCCCCTTGAAATGGAGGGTAAACGATAGAATTGTATGCTGTTGAGGGTGAGTTGGGGACAAGACCGTAAACTCCGCCCGCCAGCTCGTAGTTGCTGTGGTCAGGAACGGTCACCGTTGTTGTCCCCCGTGGCGCCACGTTGTCCCAGTTGGATTGGTACGAATGGAGGAACCGCTGGCATTCTGCCAGGTTGTAATGATTGCCATCCTCGAGACCTGCGAGAAAGAGGTCGACTCGGTACTTGATGTGGTTTGAACAGCAGATGACACGGTAGGCGTGACGGTCAAGCTTGAGCCGGTTGAGATGAGAGGAGTTTTTGGATGAATGGGAGAAATTCGTACGAGTTTTAGGCATACGATTTCGAGAATGTCGAGGTGTTCGAGGACCCTCTCGAATAGTTCCGTGGGGAGAGTAGACAAACCACACGAAGACATACATACAAGTGGTGGAAGGCAAGAAAGCGTGTGAAAAAGATCATCGAAAATGCAAATACAGGACATTGTTACACGGGGCGATCTACAATCTACTTAGATGTGCTGGGATTACTCTGAGGGTACGCCGGTGCATTGGACACAGGTGAATCAACGAGGCCGGCTCATGGGTCAGATGGGGATTGGGACATGGTTGGGTACGGCGGCGGTTGGTTTTGGCAGACCACGGCCGCAGGGGTCCCGCTTCCCCCCTGCGTTTGCGACTTGGGTATGAGGAGATCCCGTTCCCCCGGATCTACACCCTCGGCTTCAACATTCGCCCCGGAATCGAATGACCACGAACAAAGTCGGCTGGTGCACGGGTGGGCTACAGAGGATTATCAAAGGCATGAACGGGGAGAATCCGGGGGGATTTACTGATTGACGCAAAGTCGAGGCAGAGTCCGCCAATCAATTCGACACAGACCGTAACACACGCAGTTGCACACACTCCCGCTGGGTGGTCGGACATGGTGGGCTCGGGAGGAGGGAGGTTGCCCGGTCACGTGCGCCAATGGTGGTTTGGAAAAAAAGAAAAAAAGACCCGTTCAACGAGATAGCGCTGTTAAACGCCAAACTCCCAAGCCAGCTCTGCCGCGAACCACTCGCTCTGGGAAATGGGGAGGAATAGTAAGTTTCCGTTCGTCATCGATGGCCTCTCTCTCTGACGAACGCCCTCTTCCGAGAACTCAAGAAAAACGGCGTCCCCGTAAAGCCCAGTATGCGTTATCATCGCATAAATTAACCACAAAGGTCTTATGCCCTTCAACTAGAGCTTAAGAAGGACCCTGGCATCCCACGGTTGCCTGACCTATCCGCCAAAGTACGGACTCTAGAGAACAGGAAGGCCAGACGGGCGAGTAATCCCCCCAGAGGACACCCCCGAAAATTAACCAACCGCTACAACAGACGCTCTCCACCCCTCACCCTGGCCCTGACACTGAGATGGCCTCTGAACCAACCATATCATCACTTGCCGAGCTTGCTGAAGCCTCGGCCTCCGTTGAAGACGAGGTCGACCATTCATCCACAGACGTTCGGCAGAAAACCAAAGAGCAAGCGAGGAAACATTACGTTCGAATGCTTCATAGGGTCATCGACGAGGGCGACATCATTCTCTTGGTTTTGGATGCTCGAGACCCAGAAGGCTGCCGGAGTCGTCTCGTCGAGGAGGAAGTCAGACGCAGAGAGGGTGAAGGGAAGAAACTCGTCTTTGTGTTGAACAAGGTGGATCTGGTGCCAAAGGATAATGCCCAGGCGTGGTTACGATATTTGAGGCACTCGACCCCTACTCTCCCATTTCGATCCGCCTCATCGCACCAAAGAACCAATCTCTCATCGACAACGGCTCCCGCCCTGGTGCGGCTACTCAAGGCGTACAAACCCAGCTCTTCTCAGAGTGTAACCGTCGGCGTAGTGGGCTATCCCAACGTCGGGAAAAGCAGCTTGATCAACTCCTTAAAGCGGGCAAAGGTGTGCGATCCCCTGTCATGTCGGCCCCCTTCAGCCTGAAACGTCCTTTCAGGTGTGCTCAGTGGCGGCGCAACCGGGCCACACCAAGGACCTTCAAACAATCCAGCTCGAGCGGGGTATTAAGGTCGTCGATTCACCTGGAGTCGTCTTTGATGATGACGATTTTGACAACGGTGGCAAGTCGAAGAAGAAGGGTACCGTTCTGCTCCGGAATGCAATCAAGGTGGAAGATGTCGGGGACCCCATCGCCCTCGTGGAACAGATCCTGTCAAGGACGGATCGTGAGCTATTGAAGAAGATATACAACCTCCCGCAGGTCGAAGAAACCTTCGAGTTCTTGACGATGATGGCTTTGACAACGGGGCGGCTACTGAAGGTAGTGTCCATCATTCATCAGCTCTGGCACGACAACGATAAGTATCATTTAGGGCGGGACACCCGACATTCTAGCTGCTGCCAGGCAAATTCTCACGGACTGGAACCACGAAAAGATCCCTTACATGTCAACTCCACCTACAACCCATGTATCATCGATTCCATCCACCATCCGCAGTGGCGGAGACCGTATCACCGCACCGGGGGCTGAGAACGTCGGTCGAGCGCAAATCGTTACGGAATTGTCCAAACCATTTACTCTCGATGGTCTTTTTGGAGATGCTGATCACAAGGCGTTTGACGCCGGGATGGGATATACGGAAGATTTGGGTATGACAGTGGAGCAAGAAGAAATGATGGACGACACATCTAACCGGGATGTGTAAGGCAGCCAACTCGTTCCACCGCATTTTGACTGAACGCAGCACAACAGGGTTCCCATGAACGATGAAGAACCAGAGGCATTGACTCCGGGCTCTCACAAACGAGCCCGCCCACCGTCCATGACTTCAATGTCTGTGAATGACCCCCTTCTATCAAATATGTCTGCCCGACAGCGAAAGCTGATGGAGCGAGACTCGGGCATCCTGCTGGGCAGCAAGAGACGGAGAACACTCGATCTAGAAGACGTCGCTGGGCCGATCCAACAGATCAATCCATTGAATCGAAAGGTACTTAAGAAGCAAGCAAAGAGGGAGAAGAAAGTTATGAATAAGTTACCTGGAATATTTTCCGGGATGGACATCGATGGCTAGCTGTATGCTCGTGTACCATGTTTCGTGAGTTGGCGTTGCGACCTTCAATAACATAGGGCACCACTTGAAAAAGAATACACTGGGGGGGAGTCGAACCCCCGCCCCTTGCTCTCGGGCCGAAACTGGAAGGCAAGGATGATAACCGTTTCACCACCAGTGTGACATCAGAATGTTCCCTGCTGGAAACATAGCCTGAGATGCCCCCATTGATGTAGGTAGCGAGACCGGGTCACGTGTCGCAAACAATGTCACTCCTCTTCGCCACCGAGAGACAAGTCGCGATAACTGCGGTAAGGCGTGCGTGCAGGTTGACCTCTGCCGTGTTCAACAACCTCATAAAGAATGAGACCCTGATCAAGGGCGACAAATCTCCAGTAACTGGCAAGTCCCTTCCTGTGGTTCTTTCTCACCTTGCTGATCGATGAGGTCCAGTGGGAGATTTCTCCGCACAGGCGGTCGTGAACACGATCCTTAGTCGTGTGTTTCCCGACGACCCCATCGTTGGAGAGGAAGATGCAAAGGACTTGCGAGCAGACTCACCCAAAGCCGCCACGTTACGAACCCGGATAGTAGATCTTGCGGTGGAGAACCTGGCCAGGGAATTAGGCCTCTGGGAGATGGCAGAATGGGGTTTGGGGCCCAAGCACACCCACACACCAGATCAGCTCCTGGATGCCATTGACCGTGGCACATACTCTGGCGGTCCAACTGGGCGTACGTCTTGGACTTGAGTTCCATACGTTCGCCGCAGCTGACGTGATTCTGTTATCTTAGGGATGTGAGCCCTCGATCCGATTGACGGAACGAAAGGTTTCCTTCGGGGGGAACAGTACGCCGTCTGCCTTGCTTTGATCGTTGACGCCAAGGTGCAGGTTGGCGTTATCGGTTGCCCAAATCTCTCTCAGGACACATTGAAACCTGACGGAGCGATGGGATGTATGTTCGTGGCTGTTCGAGGGCAGGGAGCAGAACAAATGTCCCTCTCCGGGGCAAACCCTGTCCCGGTGAAAATACCCGTATTTCCTGATGGCGACCTCAACATGTTAGAATCGGTGGAGGCCGCGCACTCATCCCATTCGTTCAACCAGAGAGTCTCTCGGCTGCTCAACATCACAAAGCCCCCAAAGCGCATGGACAGCCAGGCGAAATATTGTGCGTTGTCCAGAGGGGACGGGGGGATATACCTCAGACTTCCTGGGACTTCAGGTTACGTGGAGAAGATCTGGGATCATGCACCAGGATCCCTGCTTGTAGAAGAAGCGGGCGGTGTTATCACTGACGCCCATGGACGGCCACTGGATTTTGGATTGGGGAGAGGACTTCGAGAGAATCACGGCGTAGTGGCGGCAGGGAAAACCGCTCACGGAAAGGTGCTCGCGGCGGTTAAACTGGCGTTGGAGGAGGAAAAGTCAAGAGTATAATTTACTGTAGAATTACGCTGAACCCAAGGGTTTATATGTATCCGGAAAAGCTGTGAAGTAGGAATACGCACGTGTACATTCGCCCTTTATATCAACCTAGATCCACTGTGCAAGCGAAGGAAATAGACGTCCATGAAGAGGGTGGAGATCGCACACAAGACTCCTTCATGTGCTGTGGTTTGAGTGCTTACTCGCGCTCTTACGGAGACCGAATAAACCTGGCTTCTTCTTGGTGCTATCGACGCTGCGATTACTTCCACTGGTGGAACTGCGCTTCACCGAGGGCGGATGGTGTTGATCCCCATCCGGATGAGCCATGACGCCCGAGTCTGGAACAGATATGGAGCTTGTCTGTATGGCCTTGACCATACCCCTGTGAATGGCAAGTGGGTCAGAGAAGAGTGGAAATGAGTGAAGTTGGGCTCTGAGAAGAACTGACCGCTGAGTAGCATCGAGGTAGTCTTCCCTCGTCAAGTGTTTGCTCGTCTTTAAGGAGATTCCGGAAGAACTGACGTTTACCCCCTTCTCGTTAAGCCTGAGGAGTGGTGAGCGGCTGGAAGGAGTGGGAAGAATGACGCACGCACGATTTCTTTGTCTCGTCGATGGTGCTGGAGATTGTCCTTGCAACGTAGACTGCGCCGGCGACTACCCCGACGAATAGAGCGAGACTCTGTGAAGGGGATGAGGTGCTGATCGCTGGCTGTGCGCGCGTCGACGTACAACTATGAAGGAGATGATGTCTAGCCTGGAGGTCTGGGTGAGCGAGAGTTGGGCAGAGAGAGGGGAGAGAGAGCGCACCAGTTGGACATATTGGAGGAGATGGAGGGAGAGAGCAAGTTATTTTTTACATTTCCTCTCAATACACTCCACCGCTGTACACTGTACTGCCTGGGGTCACAGTCACACCCGCTGTCCCCTTTGGCAATCTCCATCCTCTTACTTAGAATCTAATCCTCAGGCCTCAGGCCCAGGTGCCGCGCACTGCTTGTACCACCGGACCGTAGCTGCGGATACTATGACTATTCCGCCTCACTCTCCGCGATGTCCACCGCGACCAGTTCCCTCGAGCAGTGCCCCATCATTTCGACACAGTAACTGTTCAAGTAGGTTTGATCGCCCAGCGCCACACATCCCTCTGGTAACGGTGTTTACATCGCAGTGCGCCTTCAAATCCAAGAACCCCGCGTATAAGACGTACCATTATCTGCACAAGCATTACCTGAGCGTGCATGGAATTTGTCTACGCAGGTGAGTCGTTGATAGCCGTCAGTTTATGCACAATCTCACACGCACGATTAGGGTGGCACGACTCGACCCCAATGACGAGGGCAAGTTTTGTCGACAGCTGACATTCTTCTTCGTTACCCTCACAGGTGGGGAAGCAACTTAACGAGGGTCTCTGCGGTGCGTGTCTCATCTACTCATCCGAGTCCCAGAAGTCCAGGCCAAGACGGCCCGTCGAATCCACGGGGCTGGTATGCCGCACCTACCCCCACTGAAAGCCCATACCAGAACCACAGTCCCAGCTGAAGACTCCCAGCCCTGGGAGGGGTTGGTCCATCCCGCTCCCCTGCAGTCTATACCCAACAACCCGCCATCAACCTTATCCACAATCCCGACCCCACCCACAGGGATTGTGCGTGGGCTGCCCCCCTGTTCGTGGTCAAGCTAAGGGGAAAGGTCGCGGAATTCCTCTGACAGCCACGAACAATGTCCCCGACACCAAACACACCATTGCGGGGTAACTACCTGGAGGTACAAAGCACGCTCAGGTGTTGCACTCTGAAAAACATGATCTACGAGGCTCCTACCACGACCCTCAGACCCCTTAACTGGGCATTCATAGAATCATCTCAGTACCCGAGCGCAGACACGCAATACTCACGATTACAGCAGACCGCGACTGAGACGCCAATGTCCGTTCAACGCACCTCGGCACCACAATCCGCTACCGGTACGATGGCACTGGGCACCTCCTGTCGACCTGCCACCATCCAAGGGCACAGGTCCCTGTTGACTCTACGCGAGAACCCGAGGGTACGAAACTAGCAAATCACGCCCGGCCTACGCAGTTACAGCACCAACAATTGCATCCCATCGTCACTGGGTCTTATGGTACTGCAACAGACCTTCCCACTCCACCAGTGGGTGCTGATTCATCCCCAGATGGCTTCCCCCGCTGCCGTCTGCAACGTCAACCCGAACGTTCACCACAGAGGGTAAAATACCCACGTCCAGTAAACGTGAGATAACGTGCTTCCTACACGCGTTCAACAGCTGATGATCTCTTAGGGTTCCACCACATCCCAACTGGCCCAGCAGGCGCGTGAGAACCGCCAGTAGGGTGTATCAGCGGAAGTGGATGTTGTGAGGGAAGCGTCCGTGCCACCCCTTGGGGATGGACAAACTCGGACGGCGATGGACATCCGACATCCGATGACCGACCGCTGTTGTGGACAGAACCGCACCGGGACCGTCACCTCTGGTCTGTTGGAGACGCGGGCGGGGGGGCTGCTGTCCAGTTCGCCAAGCCAAACCGCAGGCGTTCCGACCCAGTGATAGTCGATTGTTGGGTGGACCATCTGCGGCTTGGAACGGACCAGCCTCATCGAAACCATACGGGAGTGTTCGGGTACAAAAGGGATCCAAATTTGCTGTATCCGGCCGTGTTGAAGAACCTACTCCGCAGGTCCAGGTGGTGCAAGGACTGAGTCAGGAGCCGGTGTCGATCCAACGACACAACTCGGGCGAATGTCATCCGACTATGGCGGCGGACGAGGAGGATGAGGCTTTGCGTAAGGAGGGATCTGACCAGGATCCCTTACCGGAAGTTCCGTGGGAGGGCTGGGGACTCATCAAAACTCCAGATGGTTTCTACCTCCCGGAGACCTTCAACCCGTTTCCACGGACAATCGAACCGGCTCTCGGCCCGGTTGGGTTCCACGACGAGGAACTCAGTTCGGCCTACACGTCTCTGACGCCCCCCGCTCCTGTACATCGACGGGCTGTACGGGGTAGCCGACTTCCCCGAGCTCTTCCCCCAAGTTTGTAAGGCGATTAGCCCCCCTAGGTTCCTACTTCGGGCCTGCGTGCGCTGACGAGGCAAACTCCGCACTCCTTTGGAGTCCATCTCTCCCCCCTTCCTGTATATTGACGTACGCGATTTGGAATGTTTCCTTACGGAGCGGATCAACGAGTTCCCCGTTTTCACAGGCGCTTGCTCCCCTATCCACCACCGTCCCTGGCCCTCGGTCGTGTGCGCATTCGTGCTCACGCCCGCTTCTTGTCCCGGTTGTTCTCCCTCGCCTTCCATAGTGTATCAGTGTCTCGTTTCATCTTATTGTATCCTCATCCTCATTACATACATCATCTCGGACAGCTCGCATGCATGTGATACCTATTCCATCTCAGTTCCAGACGCATTTGGTCCTCATTCTCCACTTGTATCATTTTTCGGGCCAGGGCCGGTCTCGTTTCACTCGGCGTCTGGTTATTTTTGGCTGTCCTTCGGGAAACGGTTTCAAGTTGAATGACAGTGCTGAGAATATCGAGGTAGAAGAGAGTCAATTGGTTACATAGTAGCCAATTCGACGGCTGCCCTGAGGCTCCGGTAACACCGGTCGTAAAAATGTCGGGGGCGCCGTAACGCCATCGATCCCTCACGACACGGGAGAAGTTCAGCCGGGAAATCATCGATCATCATTTGAACCAAGGGGAGGAAACAAACAACGGGGATTAGGGTCGGGTAATGTAAATGCCAAGGCGGTGTTAAAGGGCGATCTCTATCGGTGTCCGTCAAAGGAATCAGCGCTCGACGTAATGCTACCAGATGGTTACCGGTGATCGACTCGTTTGTGAAGCGGAGGCATCAGACGTCAATCAATCCCCCCTGGAATATGACGAGCGTGCGATACTGTAAACGAATTGTCCATGTGTGAAGACGGAAAAAGAAAATCTACGAGTCTCTAACATTTCTGCCACATCCTGACGGAATCGCTACGTTCCCGTTGCTCTCATCAGATACTGTAAACTTCACGAAGGTAGACGACAACTTACATGACGAAAGCCCTCTCTTCAGTGTCCTGTGGCCAGGTCGAGTACCACTCATCCTGTTTCTTGGCGAAGTCAGACATGGCAGCTAGGCACAAATAAGATAAGCGTGACGTCCACGGGGTGAGGTGCGTGACACATACTAAGCGAGCCATCCAACCAGGGCTTATCTCCGAAACCATCCGGGAACCATCCGCTCGTTCCACCGACGGCGACGTTGAGGATAAGATAGAAGGCTATCCGGACAATGTATCAACCTCCGTTCGCCCAGCGTGAGAGAAAGAAAACATACGCTTATCAAACGGTGCAGCAGGGCTTCCGTTGGCCCAGGGGTTCCTCAAGGCAATATAATCGGAACCGTTGTTGATTACCTGGGGGAAGTCACCTCGCTCCCAAAATGGTTTGTTGATATTGAGAGTCATCATGTGGTGGAGCCTGTTGTCGACGTAAATCCGACTGCGAAATACCATGCCGTCAGTATACACGTGGTCCCGTCGTCGCTCATGGTACCCACATGAAATTTTGATCCCACTCGACGGCGTAGGTGTGGAAATCCTGAGCGAAGGACCCCCTTCGCATCGCCCACCATCCGTATGTCTTCCATACCCGGTTCAATTCGGTCATCGGACCCCAGTTGAGGGAGCCTCGAACGACGTTTGTGCCCTGTTTGGGGTACAATGGCCCGTTCCCTCGCGCCTCCATGATGTCGATTTCTCTATTGGTCACGCAATGAGCATCACCCATGAAAGGGGGAAGGGGTCATACAACTCACCCGCTCATTGGCCAGGGCCCATAGGCGCTATCAACAGGAAGCATCCAGATGGCGGGCCATAGCCAATCGCTTTCAGGGGTGTCAGTAAAGATCGCGAGAGGGGATGCGAGACGAACTCTTACCCGCGAGGAAGCTTAGCTCTGACCTCTACCCTTCCGAACTGGATGTTGTGGCTTTTGCGTGTAGTCAGGCGAGCGCTCTGAACCGGATTGATGACCGTCCCGGTGGTGGAATTGCTGACGACACCACAGGCTTTCCAGTCTTCGTTCGTGCACCCAGTGAGGTTATAGGTATAACCATTGAAGATGGAGTCTCTCCCAATGATTTCGGAGGTCAGGGTCGGCAGGATGTACAACTTTCCATCCTTGGCGAAAGAGTTGGTTGGTGAATCGGTTGTCATCTCGAATTCGCCGTTCCTGGCGTCAAGGGCGATCAATTGATGAACAGATGACGAGGTGTTGAGTAGAAGGAAAATGCTCACCCAAATCCGCCGAGATCAATATCGTGGGACCAGATGTCCTTGTTGAGCGTCTCGAACTCTTCTTCCATGACTTGACAAAGATTTCCGAGTCTGGGCACGCTCTGCCAGCCGAAATAGCACCGCAGGACGCCTGCAATGATGCCGAGGGCGGCGGCTGCATAAGTAATCCAATAGGCGATTCGCATCTGGGAGTTGTTCATTGATTTCCAGGGTTTGGCGATTTCGCCGGTCAACATCGTAGAGGGCTTGGTGGGCTTTGGAGGCGGTCTGAGAGCATGGATGGACTGGTAGCCGGTCGTGGGCCGGACTGGGGGAGACATGAAAGAATCTCGAGTAAAGACAGAGGGAGTGGTGGAGCTGAAGCCGGTGCCTGGTCGATTGACCTCTGCGATGCTGCTCTGTTCGGAGACATCGCCGGTAAAGAAGCCGCTCTGAGCTGCAGAACGGATGCCGGGGCTGAAGTTGGCGACAACGTTAGGAAGATGGAAACGTTGGTGGGGGGTGTGGGGGGTGGCCGGCTGGGAGGGCGGATCGTCGTCGCTGGCGGTGCGGGCAGTACCAGGACGCGGTTCAAGCTCGGAAGAAGCCATGGGGACGAGGATGGGCAGAAGCACAAGTGATGTTGGGCAGACAGGTACGTCTTTAAGGATTCAATAAGCACCTTATCGCCCACAAAAAAAAAAAAAAAAAGCGGAAATCCTCCACTCCCCAAAGGGTTTCCAACTTGAGGCGGACCGCTGTGGCGCGGGGTCAAGTCGGCCTGGCCAAGTGATCGGAATGTGATCGGGAATTTTTCTCACCAACCTCCATCATCTTCTTTCTGTCATATCTATACCACCCGCTCTGGGCCCAACCATTGCCGGACACGCGTCACGTCTTATCTTCAGACGCGTTACACATTCTGGCTCGCCGTAACCTCGGGTGGCGCGCGGTAGTAAGCTAATTGAACACAAAAGGTTTTGCCTGGCCTTGGGATCACCTCTACCCAAAGGATCCCCTTTCTCCCCATATTGTCCGCACTCAACTGGGGCGGACCACACGCACGCAGCGCGCTGATACGTTCCCACCACGCCGGCCTCGCCTTTCGTCGTCATTTCAAAGGCCGGTGGAAATCCCACCTTATCTGTCAGAACGTCCCATCTCGTAAGGAGGTACGGAAACCGTGCCACCCGACATCACCCGCCCAACCCCCACTCCTTTCATTCCCTACCGACTGCCGGCCTTACACCGATCAAATGAGTTTTCAGTGGGGGATGATCCTGATGGAACCCTTCAGGGCCTCCTCAACATTACCTCCCTGGAAATTCACGACCCGGCATATCGGCCACGAATTTAACCTCCGTTCTTTCGTACCCATGTCCCAACTTCTTAAAGCCTCGGCTGCAATCTCCCTTCACCTCCATCGTCCCCCTGACTCCTACCTCTTATCCGTACCTCCCATTTAATTCTCAGGGGCATGGACTACGACGGCTACGATGCCCTTCTCCACTACATCTTCAAACAGGTCCGTGTTCTCATTCCCTCCCACCTCGATTGCTTGTATTCACAGTTTCCATCTGACAGACCTCTGGTGATGCTTGGTTCAAGCCCACCGAGGAGAACATCCATTCTGGCGTCTGCCTTCGTGTCGACCAAGGCAGATTTCGCGTGTTCCCCTACGAGAACCCGTACCTGCAACCGTTTGAGCGTGCTATCAGGATGTTGAACCCCGTTGCCGCCGTGAAAGTTCGCAGTGCTGCCATTCACGCCGCCCTTGCACATGCGTACGTCCGCGTCGCAAACTTCCCTCTGAACCTTGTTGACGTCCCTCCCAACCCAGCCCCGAAGATGCTCAATCAATATGTGTCGCTCAAAATACGCAGATTCAGATTGTTGATTCGATAAGCATGCTGCCCAGTGCGGATAAGGAACAGTGTGGTGCATTCATCGTAAATTTCCCGACCCTCCCAAAACCTTGATCTATTCTCACCGCCTTGTAGCGCGACGAACGCGTAATGGTCATCTGGACCGATGACTTTGACACCATTATCCCACTCGCTCATGAGTTTGAGGAGAAACTTATCAAGCTTGTGTGGAAGAACCGACTCGCGTACTCCGCTCCTAACTCGGCTCAACAATCTCTCGTGGGCACTACTGCCTCTTCGAATGTTGGGTCGAATGTTGGACTCAACGAGAAGACCGAGTCCAGCGCACCGGAACCCACCGCTCGTGACAAACCTCCAACAAAGTCCAAATGGCGCTTTGGCTGGAAACTTTCTTCCAAGGACCCGGCCGTCCCGAAGGACCAAGACCCTGAAAAGGGTACTCCCGAGTATATCCCCCGGCGCATGCGGATGTTTGCTCCTTTTTACAATGGTTTAGGATGCGCTTTATCCATCTGTAGGTCGTTCGCGCGGTCCTGGTTCATTCTATGGTCTCACCGCTTCTAGTCTTCATCGGCAGTGGCATCAACATCATCCTCCAAGAGTTTGCCGTTGATCCCAAATATAACCGGTTCGGTTTGCTGGTCACCGCACCCTTCCTTATGTGTGTCTCTATTGTGAGTGGCCTATCCGACACCCGTACCTTCCTCCACTCATTTCAGTCAGTTCTTTTGCTTGCAAGTAATTGCCAACCTCTCGTATTGGTGAGCTGAGTTCGAGTCCTGCTTACCGAATTACACTTATCCCCCCAATAGCATCGGACCTGTTGCCCAGTTCCATGAGAACTCAACTTACTACTCCGCGGTGAAGCCGCCGACCAATAAAGAGGTTGACTCCAACTTGCCTCACGTGACCATCGAGATGCCCGTGTACAAGGAAAGCCTGAAGGAAACCATGCGAGTTCACTAATACGATGTGTTCATTCGAGTCTCACTGACCGTAACCACAGTGCCCTATCGGTTTACTCTATCAAGAAGGCTATGCAGACCTACGCTCGCCAAGGTGGCACCTCTACGATCTTTGTTCACGACGACGGTCTGCAACTGATAAGCGCTGAGGACCGTGAAGAACGCATAGCCTTTTACGCGGACCACAACATCGGATGGGTTGCCAGACCTCCTCACGACAATGCTCCGGATGGCTTCAAGCGTGCCGGTCGTTTCAAGAAGGCTTCAAACATGAACTACGGTCTTAGGTTGTCCCTGATACTGGAGAAGCACCTCGCTGAACTCCAAGCCAATGGTTCCAGTGACGAGTTTGAGTGCCTCGAAGATCAGGCCATGAAGCTCGCTGTTGAGGAGGTTTACGAGGAGAGTGGGCAGAGGTTCAAACCCCGGGCCGCAAATGGGAAGTCTTTGCGTATGGGCGAGATTATCCTCATCATCGACTCCGACACCATCGTCCCCGAGGACTGCTTCCGTGATGCTGCTCGCGAACTCGCAGAATCGCCTGAGGTCGCTATTATCCAACACGAGTCTGGTGGGTGGGCGTGTTGTTCCGGAATTGACACAATCTAACCCTTCCTCAGACGTCATGCAGGTCGCGCACCACTACTTTGAGAACGGCATCGCACACTTCACGCGTCGTATCAACAAGGCCATTTCGATGGGTACCGCCAACGGAGAAGTCGCCCCCTTCGTTGGACATAACGCTTTTTTACGCTGGTCGGCCCTTCAGGATGCCTCCTTCATCGACGAGGCCGATGGGATCCGGAAGATCTGGTCAGAGTCGCACGTATCTGAGGACTTCGACATGGCACTCCGTCTTCAGCTCAAGCACTATGTCATCCGATGGGCGACTTACTCCAATGGAGGCTTCAAGGAGGGCGTCAGTTTGACCTGTGACGACGAACTGAACAGATGGCAGAAGTACGCGTACGGTGTGTGACCCCCTAAACTACTATCTGTTTGTCCCCTGACTCCTCGACAGGTTGTAACGAACTGATCTTCAACCCCATGGTTAGCTGGTGGAGATTGGGTCCAGTCTCGAAGCAGTTGCGGGTGTTCCTGTGGTCCGAGGCCCCAGTGCACTACAAAGTCAGCATGATGTCTTGTGAGCCGTGATCACATCCCCCGTTCCTGTCCAGTATCTAACCGTCTTCTTAGACATGTTCTCCTACTGTGCGTCTCGTAATGTGATGCCCACCTCTGGTTCTTCACTGATATTATCATAACAGATGGTATCGCTGCTGGCGCGACCCTTTCTTTGCTCAACTACTTCTTGCTCGGATTCGCTATCGATGTCGATGGGTGGTATTTCCACAGTTTCGAAATCTGGCTCGCTTGTATGGTTGTTTTCCCGGCCTCCGGTAACGTTGCGTTCTCCCTCTTGGAGTACCGTCTCGGCCATCGTAACCTCCTGGATGCTTTCTTCGAAAATTTTACCTGGGTTCCCTTCTTGTGCGTCCCAATTCGACTCACTGCCCGAGACTTGATGCTGACATTATACCCCAGCTTCATCTTCTTCGGTGGCTTGTCAATTCACATCTCTCAGGCCATTCTCGCCCACCTTTTCTCGTACAATATCACCTGGGGTGCGACCAAGAAGGAAGTTGAGCGTTCTAATTTCTGGATGGAAGTCCCAAAGATCCTCAAACGCTTCTGGCTCTCACTCGTGATCTCGGCTCTGTGTGTTGTCACCGTTATCGTCTTCGCCACCCCGCTGGTACCATCCGAATGGAGAATCGAGAAGAGTTCTTGGTCCCTTATCCTCCCTCTCGTGTATGTGTTACCCCTTCCGTTCTACGCTGGGCACAAGCTAACCCTCTTGGCCCTTTTCTAGCATCAGTGCCGGAAGCCACCTCCTTTACCCTGTGAGCAATCGGTTATTATCGTCGATGTGGTCTTTCCCGCTAACACGTTTCTCTCTTTAGATCGTGCTGAACCCGTGGCTGATGATCTTCTCCTACTAATTCTTCCGCCATTTTAGGCGCGGTCCTTCATGATGTGTGGTCACTAGACGGACAATTTATTACGGTTTACATTGGGTCATGTTCTCAGTACATTACTTTGGCGCACTATTTTGTAGTCATTCTTTCGGAGTTGCGGTTTTGTAGTCATGGACGCTCGACATGTTTCTTTTTTCTCATCCTCATGCTTCTTCGTGATCCCACGCTCCCTTCCAACACGTAGGCCTCCTTCCCACACACTCGTTTTCTTGACATGCAGTATCGGCACATTGATATGGACTTTCCTGGTTGTAAGCGAATATAGATCGCCTGATGAACGCGTGAAGGGTGTGAATGCGCGCTTCAAACATGTTGGGGGTTCGCGGGCGCGGTCGGAGTTGTGTAAATGTGCAATGATGGTTCCTTGAGCACCCCCCGCCGCAAACGGAGGGCGGGTTCGGAGGGCCGTAGGAGTGTTATACATCGCGTATTCTTTACTTCCACCATGCGGCGATCCTTTCCAGGGTGCCCAGTGCAATCCGTGTTAAGATCTATGTTTTTCAGCGGTCCGCACTTTTCCATTCCACAGAATACCCCTGCACAACACTCAACGCTGAATACTGGAGTCCCTTGCGCCTAACTCGTTCCCATTATCAACGAAATATTCCCCCTCATGAATCACGAGCCTACGACGGCCCCACAACCGAAACGTGAATGGGAAAAACCAAGTCGCCGGACTCCCAGCCCTGGGTATCATCAATTTATCGGCAGTTCGATCAAAACAACGCACTTCAGCTGGCTCTGGATTGTCAATGCAACTGTACAACGTGATCGGCTAGACCAATGGTATGAGAAGGGGAAAATAGAAAAGAAGGGAAATGGGTGGGAATGCGATACCCCACCTTCGGGTATCACAAGGTACATCGCAGTGTCAGAGGGCGGGAAAAACTCGTGAGTGGGGCGAGAGGGGGGATTATGGGTTTGAAGGAAGAGGGGAACAATGGGAAAATAAATGAACGGATGAAACTCACTACATGAGCAATTTAAAGATTATATAAACGGCTGGTTCGACCTGAGACTATGAGTAGGAAGGAGCATCTTGTATGTGACGGGAGGCAACCAAGAAGGGGGAACGTCGAGAATAGGGTGATGGAATCCAAAGACCAGGCAGACGGGATTATTTGAACAAATGAAGATATAAAAAAGGTCACATCACCGATACAGTTCCCTCCCGTTTATTCCTCCTCCTCCTCCATCACGTTATGAAGCGGAGCGCCATGAATATACCTTCCAGGCCCGGTCGGGCTTTGGTCAAGCATCGCGACGAGGGCGCCTTCAGAAGGATCTGGAGAAGGGGTTCTTGGTGGCGCAGGAGGAGTGTTAGAAGGTCCTGGCTTGGAGCCAGGGGATGGGAGAGGGCGAACCGGTTGGGGGGACACAGAAGGTTGGGGAGACAATCGTTGAGTCGGCTGAGGTGCGGGCTGACCGGCCACTCTCTCTTTCTCTCGGTACATCTCAATCAAAGATGACGTTTTGCTTTTCGAGGGCTGTGGCTGAGGTTGCGTGATTGCGGGTGACGGCAATAGACTTTCGCCGTTGGTATGAGGTGACAGTAACTTGGCGTCGGGTTTCTGGGGTAGCGCTCTAGGAGGAGTGACAGTCTGGACAAGAACTGGGGCCTGTGACTCGTGCTCGTTGTCCCCGGACTGTCGGCCCCAATCCAACGATTCCTTTCGAGCGTAATCAACTTCACTGTCACTGTCGTCGTAGGCCAGGCGTGAGCGAGGGTCGTCCTCGGCAGTGGAGACTACTCCCCGCCTCCGTTCCGGGTGCAAGTCGAAGTAACCAACTTTCCGGGGGATTGGGATTGGGGCGGGGGCAGACCCCTCCCTTTCTTCGGTTGTGCTCACCCCGAACGGCCCATGATCGCTGCTGCTGCTGGGTGGGTTTTCGATCGAGAATCGCGTTGGATCATCAACAGGCTCCATGATGATCTCGTCCTGTTCGTCGTCTGAAGGTGGATGCCCTTTGACAGCGGCCAACACCTGTGCGATCTCTTGTTTTGCCAGATCTGGGTCGGACCTTCCAGCCCTCAGGACCGCATCCTGACCCCCAAGCCTCCTACTGTTTCCCGAGACCAAGATATCCACCCAGGCGTCATCCTTCGACTGCCTCTTCTCCTGCTTGGTCATCGGCCGTCCAAGCCCGCTGTTCAACTCGTCATCGCTGTAACTTGCCAACCTAGTCTCGAAGTCAATGGTGTCATACTCGGCCGGAGGCAGTCCAGACCTTCGACGCGTCGAGGCAGGCCCGCCAACCGGCAAACCACCAGGGATCCGGAACCTCGACCTTTGTTTGGTCGGGGTCTCTTCACCCGACTCAGTGGGAGGGTTGAAGGGGATCGTCGGCGTCTGGATAGGGGTGGGGGTCTGGGTTGGCTCTGACTGATGGGCAGGAGAGTCACTCTTGGCAGTGAAAAGGGGGCCAGATGTTGGACCGACTTTGAGGGACTGGTCGGGACTTGAACTGGACTTGTTCAGTGGGGAGGCGACTGGTTTACTGTTCTTGGAATCCACTTTAATGACCCGCGTGGTATTTCCTGCGCGTAGGATGCCCTCAAATTCTACTTCACGATATGAGGGGCTGGCGGGAACGGATCCTAGGGTATACGGCTTCCCGTTGAGCGTTGCAGCCGGCTTCCATTGCTTCGACTTGGAAGAGAAGAGAGAGGGCAGCTTCTTCCTATTGGTCCCGGACGCGGCTAGCTGTTGTCGGTACTCCAGTGGTACAAACTCCTCGTATAGGATGAGGGTCGTAGATGTGCGGGGGTCTCCAATGCCGGAGGCTGTGTTAGATCTGGAGATGGGGAGGGATTTGTACTCGACCTAAATATTCCAGTAGTGTGAATATTCAATTGGATGGAGGGTAGAGCGTGTAATACGCACAAGAGCCCAATTACACTCTCGATCAACCTCCTCCCCTCGCTCAATATCCATCCAGCCTCCACCATATACAAGATCGCAGAATACGCCAATGAATGCTTCCTCGATGACTTCTTCCGAGGCCATTACGGGTTCAGTATCCCAACCGAAGGGTGGCAACGACTTCTGGGTCTTCTTCAGTTTTTTCGAGATTTCCGCGTTCTGGGTCGGCCATTGGTTGATAGTCGCGGTCACCGGTGTGCTGAATTGCAGAGTGGTGTTAAGAGGATCATCCATCCGAGTAAATCCCGCCTGGGAGAAGTCATTCCAAGTCAAGGTCTGACGCTTTGCACGACGCGCCTCCCGGGCACCCTCCGTTAGATCGAACTGAAGTTTCTTTTCATCTGCAAGAAGATTCCCGAAACCACTCGCCTCAAACTCTCCCCACTTAAGATCCGTCAGGCTCCTGAAGCGGTCTTCTCCTAGTCTATTCAGCAGTGGGCCGTTTTCAACGGAGGCCGCCGACGAGGCGCTCGATAATGAGGATTGGAGGGATGGATCCCCGGAACCGGTATCAGGGTGAAAAGAGGGGGGAAGGTTCATTCTTTTCCTGTATGTGTCCGAATATCTTGGGGGCAATTTCAACGTTGGAGGTGCGATCCTCTCCCACTCCTTGGAGCTCGTCAGGGAATTGGCCTCGTTTGGGCCCTTTGGCCGGCTTGCCCAGCTGGCTGCGGTCTTGACCAAATCCGGGGAATACATCCTCACGTTCCTTCGAACGGTGGCAATACGGATTGTTTTGGCACCTTTCCTGGGTAGTGATTGCTCCTGCTTCTGGGTGGGTAGAGATGGTAGCATAGATGGGTAGCCGCGAATCCAATCCTTGAGTCGAGCGGGAACGCCGAGACCACTGGTGCTGGTTGCGTCCTGCCACCGTATGAAGGCAAGAATGAGATGTTCGGTTGCGTTGGTGGCTCGGAGGTATCGGTGGTACGCGTGGTGGAATGAAAGGGAGGAGGCGCCGAGACCGAAGAGGAGTGGACCGAACAAAGGGGATAGGGTGGGTGGTGTGTGACCGGAGGACGCTGAGTGGGCACTGAGACGGCTGAGGAGAGTGAGAAGAGTGAACAAGAGGGATTGGAGGATTGGATCAAGCGAGTCCAAAAAGCTGGCGAAGATGGCTGGAGGGTAATTCATTGCTGGGGAGGGAACGTGTGAGCGATCGACAGATCAGCATGTTCAGTTCAAGGTAAAAAGACGGGCGTACTGGATTCACAGTCTCTCCACTCGATGTAGGATTCGTAGTTGAGTAAACCACGAACTTCTAGCCCACCGACGATCCTGACCGCACGGGCAAGACCCCAGCGGAGGCACATACCCAGTTCGTGAGGGCTGGCGAACTGAGCTTCTTCCCGCCATTTCTGGTCAACCGAAGGGTGTCTTGAGTTGCACGTCTGGAGGAAGGCCTCGATAAGCCTTATGGTTGCAGAGGCGGAGACGTCGAGAGCGAGTGCGGAGAATATAAACGGGGTTGTGAGGCCGCGGGCACATATCTCTTGGGAGGCAACCTCGACGAGACGGCTGATATCTTCGAGGCCAAGCACGACCTGACGCTTGTAAGAGAGGTATCCATAATCCTGAGTGATTTCACGTTCCTGGGAGTTGAAGTGAGGCGGGTGTAGGTTGAGAGGGAGGAAACTGCCATCTGGGATCTCGGGGAAGTATTCGTGGATGTCGGGGTCGGGGGTGCTTATTGTTCTGGATCTCGCCGACTTGTCCCTCTTGTCTTTTTTTGTTGGAGTCGTGAAGGAAGATTTGGAACGGAGGGGAGTGGGAGCCCTGCCGAATTCGTCTGTGCCGTTGACGGTCTGGGGCTGCTTGGAGGTCGAGGTCGTCCGCGCCCTGGAGAAGAGCGAGGGCATTGGGAGAGAAATAAGGAAGAAAAGAAGAAAGGATTGGTTGAGAGGCGAGGGGACAGAAGGAGACCGCACAGCGAGTCTACGGTAGTACAGTAGTATGCGACTCGCACAACGGAAAGTGGAGAACTGTCGGTAATCGCCGTTCGCTGTCCATCGTGCGAAATAGTCCGTTAATACAGCGGAAAATAAAGCCAACATTAATTATCTCAATAAAACAAGCACCAGACCGACCCCAACAGATGTGGGCAGCAAGAGAGGGGCTGCACTCCGGGTACCAGCGTTCACACCGTTGTAACCGGCCTGGGCCCAATCCCGATACCCAGCCTGCATCATCAGCACAAACGCCTGAGCTTCGGGACTTTTCGATCCGACTTCTCCAAACGACACCGGGTTTACGACCGGTGATAGCCACCCGTCAGCATCAAAATGCACCATTGATGCGAAAGTACCGTTGCTTGGGCCGCCTCCCAGGTTGGAACGGGCCGAGAGCGCGATCCTCGTTCTCTCTGCTAGGTGGACGTGTTTGTGTTTCCCGGCCAAGGTGGACAAACGGTAGACGGTGGCGGCGAGAAATACGGCAGAAGCAGCATCGTCGAATGAACGGTCATCGTCGGGGTAATTACCGAAACAACTGGTTGATCGCTAGATGAAGGGCAGGTGTCGGTGCGAATCAACTTTTATTTGCATGAAACACGTACGAGGTAGTTGTACATGCCATCCTGAATCTCGAGGACCCAGTTTATGAGATCTGACCGTTCGCTCTTGAAGTCACCAGCGTACTCGGAGTTCTTGATTGTACCAAGGACGCGAAGCATGCCTGCAGCCGCCCAGGAGTTACCTGGAAACCTGATGATGATTAAAAGAACCAACAAGGGGGTGGCCAAGGCGGACCTGTCGACCAGTGACCTTTATCTGGACTGTCACCGAGAGCCATGTGCCTCCAGAGGTTGTTGGAACTTGGGTCGCGTAAGTATTTGCGGTAGAGACGGATCTGGTTGTAGCTTTCAGCCACTGCGGACTTGTTTCTGGTCATGACGCCATAATAGGCCAGGAAAGGGGGGACCATGTAGACGGAGTCGGACCTGGGACGGGTAAGCATGAACTGGTGGGGCAAGTGGAGCGGTTTGATATCTTACCAGAGCTGGAGCTGAGTGATGCGATGGGAGATGGCACCGTCACTTGTTCTTGGAACGGTATATAGATATTTGAACTGGTTCTGGATGGCTTGCGCATAGTTCTGACCGTCAGTGGCCTGTTGATTCGTCCAGTCTGCGAGAATGATAGCAACTCCGACACTCGGCGGGTCACCAGCGGTACCATCTTCGATGAACGGCTCTGGGGTATTCTTGGGAGGATTCCGTTCGGAAACGATATTCCGCGCAATGACGAAAACATCACTGAGCGAGGATGGCGGGTTGGTCTTGCTTGGAGGAAGCTTTGCTCCGGGTGTGGTGACTGAGTATCGAGGGCTGTCAAGTTCGAGAAGCGCCTGAGCTCTTGTACCGAGCTCCCAGCTGTGGCATGAGATGAGATTGAGGACGTATCTGAGGAATTGCAGGGTGAGTACCTCTGCTGTGAACCTTGGGCGAGACGTTGTTTGACGATCACGACCTGGTCATCAGTGAGGTCAGCAAGGACACGGGCGAAAAGTAGAGATAGGGTGAGAAGGAGGAGGGTGGAGACGGTCATTGTGTACCCCTTGTGGGCGTTGGCGACAGAGGGTTACGGGGGGATGTTCCATTATATCTGGTGGGATGGGAATGGTTAGGTGGTGGGGGCGTGGCCAAGAGCTCCCAAGCCATCTCTGCTATTTCCTGGCATATAACACGTGCAGAACGACTACGACGACTGAAGCTGAAGGGCGGCGCTCTCTCTCCTCAACTCTTGGATTACCGCCTGGGATCGCGTAAATATCTGGGGAGGGACGGACGGCGACGAGTTCCGTACCGCGAGTGCCTGCGGGTTCACGCCGCTCTCTATCATCTGGACGCAGGTCGCGAGCGTCTCTTTGTCCAACTTCGTGTTCAAGAGTTGCGAGATATCGTACAGGGCTGCGGGTCCTCAGCTGGATCCAGGGAGCCACCTCGGCAGGAATCCACTCACTATCCAACGTCTCCCTTGCAGAGATGATATGCTCCGACTCCCGCGCTGACGACATCATGGGAGAGGTGATGATGAGCACACGATCCCCTCGGGTGCTCTCCTGGTCCATGTGTCTCATCTCGCCCCCCTTTCGCTCCCACCACCATGTCAGGAAAGTGGCCATCTCCACTCCAGGGTTACCAGGGCCCCCGCGACTCTCTCCCCACCGGGTTTAACCCCGATGGTAGGTCGTTGAAAAACGCCCCCGCTCCCAGGTCCTCCGTTTGGGACCACGCCCCACAACCCTTTCGCCCCAATAGTCCCAACTTCGACTTTCACGGTGAGTATCGTCCCGAACCCCCTCAGACTCCCGCCCATCCATTCGCCCGTAGTTTATTTCAACCGAAGCGACGAGAAAGAAACTCAGTTCGCGCGAGCGCTCCACGAGAGACTTCGAAGGGAATTCCCAGAGGTATCTCACCCACCGTCAATTCTAAAAGACATCCCCCCTCACCGCTACTCACAGCTCATGATTTCTCGCCTCCGAGAGGAACCAGTCGGTCCCCATCCCGTGGCCATGTTTGAAGTCGATACCTTCACTCCACACGAGACTGGTACCTTGTTTACCTGGATGGCTGTGAATCGAGGCCCCCTCTCGTGAGCGACCCCTTATTGTCTTGCCAAAACAGCCGATCGACTGAAACCCTTCAGCGTCCTCGTCCACCCAAACACTGGCGACGTCCTCAAAGACCACTCGACTCTGGCGAGTTGGATGGGGACGCCCTGGCCGTTGAAGTTGCATCTTTTCCGACGGGACGATTAGATAAATAAACGAGGTTTTGATCTCATCCTCATACACGTAAGAAGAATGATGATGATCCTAGTATACTTATATATATGCGTGAAGGTGCAACCGCATCTCGCCATCCTCGGATCCAAATACCCCCACCATTTCCCTATGAGCAGCCTGAACACTTCCCAAACTCTCAGCGATGACCTGGCCGATTACGACGTCATTTCAGAGGGCGGTAGCAGATCATTGGAATCCAGCATAGCCGATCTCAACGCGTATGACCCCTCCGAAGAACTCGAGTTCCCTTCCGACCCCCACACTCCCAGCCCCAGCAACGGTGGCTCTCACACGGTCCCACCTACTGCTCACAATACCGTCCGACGCAGGGAGCGAGACCCGGATTCGAACCCCCTCAACTTCAGGGTCTCCTCACCCAGGCGCAGCAATTGGGAACCCGAACCTTTACAGCCTGCAAGGGACAGGTTCGAAACCGCAAGGCTTACTGCGGATCAGATACAGGACCACGTCAGAAAGTCCCTAGAGGAGGCTCGTTCCCTTCCCCCAATCTACGGACATGGCCAAGTTCTCGTTGAGAAGATGGGCACCGTCCGAGTCTATGTAGACGGGACATTCGATGGGCTCAACGTCGCGTGAGTGTTCCCCCTCCAGTCAGCAGCTGCCCAGGTTTCACCGCATACTTTGCGTTTACAGTCAAAGTCTCCAGCTCAGACAGGCCAAACTGTCGTTCCCACAAACACATCTCGTCGTTGGCGTGTTTTCAGACGCCGAACGTGGCCAACATAGCCTCCTCCCTCTGCGTCCACACCTGGAGCGTTGTGAGATCGTTCGCCACTGTCGGTGGGTCGACGAGGTCGTTCCAGATGCACCTTGGGCACTGGACGAAGAATACCTCAAACGTTTCAAGATCGACTATGTGGCGGTCGAGGAAGGTTCGACGGGTACGCCCCAATCCGTTTTGGGTATCCACCTGCTCAGATAAACACCACTACCCCTAGTTGACCCCACTTGGGACAAAACTCGACTGAAAGGGTATGACATTCTCAAAGGAGCAGGTTGCGTCCCTCCCCGTTTTGTTTTCCACACCCCTTGCTTACTGATGGTGTAGGCAAGACAATACCCACAAGGAGGACCCTCGGAGTGGCCCCTATAATCCCCATGTCACCTTCGATTACCCAGCAACCGATTCCGACGATGGTAACCCCGATGCAGACACCCAAAGTCCCGACCGTGAATATACCCAAGCGCGAGTTAATCCACGAACGAAGGGGAAGTGGAGAAGGGAAGTTCGAAGGCGAAGCACCCCGTCGCGGGGTCCTCGATTCCCCACCCGGGGACGCTCAGAGGCAACCGTCCCCACCAGGAGAGGTGTCAGCCGAACCATGGATTCGACCTCCCAGTCCCCCCATTCACGAGCCACTCATCGCATTTGAAGATTAAACGAATACTATGTTTTTTCAGTACTCCTTGCTCATCTGTTTGTTTGTAAAACCGTATTACGAACGCGTTGGTTCGGTGCTTTCAACTAGGAAAAAGTGCATTGACCGGGAATCGAACCCGGGGCCATACCTTGGGAAGGTACGATGTTACCATTACACCATCAATGCTATACACAGAGAGAGGGGTGTAGCGACTACATGTCGTTAAATGATGAGATCTGCACACATCCTGGCCCTTCGGGGTGGTGAACGAAACGTACTTCCTAATTTTCCACCGTCCCGCGTCAGCTCGGGGCTGGATTCCCTTGACCTCGGCTTGGCAGGTGTTACCGCCGGTTGGAAACAATCGCCCAGTAACTTGGCGAAATTCCGACACCAGTGGTGTGGCGAAAGGGTAGAAAATATAAAAAGAAAATGTTCCCACACCTGTAAGAATAGCGACAGTAAACCCAACGGTTGGCGGCTAGCTGGTGACGTAACGGCATTGAGAATAGCGGTGTTTGGGAAGGAACTCAACATCGATGGAGCGCTCAAGCGTTCAACGTTCACGTTCAGGGTCCACACATCCGCCAAAATGAGCTGGGAGGTGGCCAATGATATCGCTGAGCTGAACAGTCCGATGGAAGTTTCCTTTCGTATCCGTGCGGTCGCTGAGCGGGTGATGGTCCAATACGGCAGCTCATCCGGCGTTTGTTTCGTTCCTGTATATGAAGGCCGTCATCGATTCATCCTTCGGTTCAGGATCTTTGTGGACATAGGGCCCGACCTGTCATCGGTGTTGCGCAACCACAGCGCTCCGCTCCACGTTCCTCGTTCATAAGGGGCGCAGATGAGCGCGCCATTGAGATGCCATACGTGTACCTCTTGTGCTCCCCTTGGTTTCGGTTGTTGATGCCGGGCCACACGGTCCATCCCTCTCCTGGTTAGGCCCGGACTCGGTTAAGCGAGGATCGAACCAGGCTTCGATCGTTCGCAATGTGTAATGGAACAAGTCAGGATTGTTTCAGCCAAAGTGAAAGGGGTCACCCGTGGGAAAGGCCAAGACTCGAGAGGAATACAATATATAATATTTCAGGAGCAAATAGGGGGGTTGGTACCAGACCTGTAAACTAACTTGTCGTGCCCATGGAAGGAACAATCTTAATCAACAGTCGCAAGTGTTGGGATATCCCACCAGGAGACGCCATCCGGTCCGAAGGACAAATTATTCCGCGAGTAGCGCAGGGTAAAATTAGCAGGGGGTAAAATTAACCGGTTGTATACGGAATCCTAGAGAGTCAAAGTCGAATTCTGTCCGGTCGAGGCATGGGTGGAACTCACTCATAGAAAGGGGTCATCAATTCTCTTTCATAAAAACGTCTTCGGGCCATTCACTACGGGTTTGAATAGGACCCCAGTGTTCAACTCATGGAAGACGACGGGCGAGTTTGAAATTGCTTGCTCAAAGTTCTCCATGGTCGATGCCCTGGACATAAGGGGACGACGGTGTGTGGTGCCCCCCCCCCAAATCGAAACTGTCATGCTGTGGGGCAGAGGAAGGGAGGAAGGTCGGCAAGGGTGGCAGGGGGGTAGAAGGGGGTGGCCTGGCTCCCCGGATGATGCGACGAGATCTGTTCATCACAGGTCAACACATCGTGGTCACCAGGCGAAGAACGAGCAAGCCACACCTAAGGGAGTTACCAATGCTTCCGGTCCTCAGGCGGCCGATGATATCGATCTCTTCGGTCGCAAAGCCGGTGGAACGGGGCTGGGAGAAACAGTTTACGCTCCCGCTCCTGCTGCGGTTCTGCCTTTGAATGGCAGTAGTGGCACCACGATAAGATCCTTTCAACTGAACCAATGGCGAGGTATTCACGGTCAAACTGCTTCGCCTCTTGCGGAGTTTGGGCTTCTCAGCACCGAGTGGCTGGGAAGGGTTTGTTGCGGTGGGTGTTTGGTCTTCGTCGGTGATGTCTGTTGCCTCGCGGGTGGGGGTCGAGGGGACGATGGGCGAGTCGGGTCGAACAGGTTGGGTTGGGGAGGAGGGAGGCGTGAGGTGCTGGATGGCAGAGAGACCAGAAGAGAAGAAAGAGGAGTAGGACATCGGCGAGGGGATAAACTGTAAGGAGGGTTGGTACAAAGTGAGTGAGGTGATGATGGAGCAGGAGAAATTCCGGAAACCGTCGCCTTCCCGAGATCGCCACTCCCTTGATCCTCCCACGGGCAGTGGTCACGATACCGGCAAAGCCTCCGGTCTTGTGGACCCCTTGTGGCCGACGACCGATCTCCCCACAAACAACGGATCAATATACGTCATCATCTATCTACCCGTAGGCGCGGGTGGTTGTACAACGCGAAGAAAACTAAGAATGCCACAGGGAACGAAAGGAAGGAGCGCATATCACGAACGAAGTCTAAGGCAGCTATGATACAAAGTGAGTGGGCATCCGCACTCAAAATACAAAAAGGGCGCTACGAAAGATGCAAACGGAAGAGAGCCTCAGGTTGGGAGGGTCGTTGAATCCGGCCCCTCCTCGGAGTTCCCCGCAGAAGGGGGTTGACCAGACTCGTTGTTGATCCCATCCACGGGAGATGTGTTCGGAGCGGGTCCACTCCCATTCTGATATCCTCCCGGGTAATGCCATCCGCCATAACCGTTCCATGCGGGGTAATAATACATCGGTGGTTGGGAGGAATCAGAAACATAATGGGGGTAGGATAGTTGCGATTGTGTGGGAGCCGGTGTGGGTGGTGTTTGTGTTGCCACCGGTGGTGATCCAGCTGTTGATTGTGGTGGGCCGAGTGCAGAATATGGGTGGGCACCAGAATAGGTTGCAACGTGGTAGCCATGTACAACTGGGTACGGGGGTGGAATTCCCATCGATGGATACTGCCCTGGCGAGACGACCGTGCCTGGAGCGTCCTGATGATACCCTGGCGAGCTGGGGGCAAACGGAGTCGGGAGTTGAGGTGACTGTATGTGGGAAGGAGGGAAAGTTGTTGGGGATTGGAACTGCTGGGGTGATTGTTGAGAAGGGGATCCGGTCGAATGCGGGACGGATACGGTGAGTGTTGGTTTCGAGTGGGATTCTGGAGGAGGCTGATGTTCCACAATGGTTGAATTACTCCGTTTGGTTTTCCTGCCTCGCTTTCCAGGACTACCGTACGGATCGTAACGTTTTACACGTTTCCGGGAGTCTGAATCGGAGGCGCTACGGCCGTCTGTGATGAGAGGGACGGCGGTAGAGAGAGGGGAACCCAATATTCCGTCGACTGAATGATCGATCTCGTCTGCCTCTCCCCGATATCGAGGCTTTCCATCAAAACATATCTCGATCTTGGGCGCTATGCGAAAGTGTTGCTTGTCGAGGTATTCTGGGCTGATATCAAGAGAGGCGATCTCCGGAAGGGATGATGGCGATCTGAGACGACCCTCTTCAACATCTTCAACTTTATAGTACGAGATCAGATGTTGGGTGACGCCGTCGATGGTGAGAGAAAACGTCTGGGAGAGGGTGGGTCAAGGAGGCAGATCGTCCGAAAGAAGGGGGGAAAGCAGGTACCTTTTTGACCATACCACCTGGTTTAAACTTGTACGAGTTGGTCAAGCTGCCGACGAGGCATCTTTCCCTTGCCCTGTCGAGCCCCACGCTCTCACCCTTGGGACGGCTGAGGGAGGTGGATTCGTTTCGACCAGGCTCTGGGTGGTTGTCTCCGGGGATCGGGTCGGGCGGGTGGTCACCAGATTTAGAGCGGAGGGCGGCACCACGTTTTTCTGTTTCTCTGTAGAGCAGGAAATTGCCCAGGATTCTGCTGGGACTCCAAAAGAAGCCATCAGTCCAACGTTTGATGCCGCTCTCAGCCTCGTCGAAGACAAAGACGGAGCCAGATGTGATCATTTTCCGTTCAGACTCCACTAGCCGGCGAGTAACGCGGGGGATGACACCCCTTCGAGCGGCCTCGAAGATGAGGAGAGCATCGCCTGTGGTTTCGATCCAACCCTGCCAAGGGGGCTGGGTCCAAGCTTGCGGGGCATCATCGGCGTCGGGCATGGGGAAGAAGGAGACCTGGACATTGCGAAGGAGGTGATTGGGATTGGGACAAGACGTAAGGCGGCCATGGACGGCGCAGTGGGAATGAATCAGCACAGTTTAACGTGGCAGGGGGGAAAGAAAAAAAAAGGAAAAAGATAAAGTTCAAAGGTAAATTCTAATCACCGGTAAGTTGGGATCGACAGCGAGTTATGGTTCAGCCTGAACCCGGTCCGGCCCCTGTTCTTTGCGGAGACGATTCAGGTCGCGCTAGAGGCACTTTGTCGGCCAACGCGCCCTCGCGGTACTCACTCAGGCGACGAGGGGAGACACAAAGACTCAGCCAGGCAGAAGGACAATAAACAGCACCCGACGCCCGTGCCCTCCTCCGTCTGGCAGGCGGCCGGGCGGAGTTTCAAACACGGATCAACCACATCGTCATTTCCCACGATCACTTCTACTGAGAGTCGATATCCTCGCTCTACCTCCCCGCGGGTTCGTTACCAAATCCAGGACATTGTGCGCCCCTCTGCGTGTACTTATGTGCGCCTGGCCTGTGCTTCCCAAGCTTTGGTGCCCCTTTCACTCGCCAAATAAGCTGCGTGCATGACCGCCGTCCGTCAGAACCGTTCCCTCTCGTTCCCACTCACACCAACCTCCGCCTTTCAAATCCGCTGATCCAATCTATCAATTACGCCACCGTCGCGATCTCTTCACGACAATTCCTCGCGGCTTTACTGTGGTGATCTGTCGTCCGCTTCTACCCGTCGTTCCAATACCGTTCTCCTCGACTCGTTCCTGGTCGTTGGTCAATTTCCCGTCTCGGGTCCGGGCCTTTCGATGTTTGGACAAATGGCCCATATAAAACCTGTCCATCTGTCAGGACCCAGCCTCAGAGGTTTCCTCGTTCCCATCCTTCTCCTCCAAGATGGGTCTCTGTGGACGCAGTCTCCTCCTGTCTCTCTTTTTCGTCTCAGTCCGTCTCATTCTCTCCCCCCCGGGTACCTGATTGCTCACGCCCTTCTATAGGCCACTTATGGCTCCCACTCTCCTTTTGCTCATAGTGCGAAGCGTATGAGTCGCCTCCGCCGTCAGTCTCTTCCCGGTAGCTGGTCCAGCATCGGGTGCTATCTGTACGGTTCACCCTCTTCACCTGAGAATTTTGCGCTCACAGATGTCCGTAGGGATAACGTTTCAGGCCGAGCTCTCACAGGCGCCGCTTATACCAGCACCACGGACATGACCGTTGAGCATTGTATCAGCTTCTGTGACGGCCAGGGTTTCAACTACGCTGGTCTCGAGTGGTATCAAGAATGTTACTGCGGCAACTACATTATCAACGGTGGCGCAGTGACCACGTCCACCGACTGCAGTTTCCCTTGCACCGGTGCTGCCTCCGAAGTGTGTGGTGCTGGCAATCGCCTCAGTATGTACTCCTCCGGCCGCCCGTCTCCCCCTCCTCCAGAAATCGTTCCAAGCGTAGGACCATGGGTGTCTCTCGGATGTTATATGTCAGTCCTTTTCTCACCTACCTCGTCAGCCGGTCGTTCCTGATCCCACTCCTCTCGATCAGCGACAACGCAGGTGGTAGGACGCTCCCCAATGCGGTCGGAGTATCTAGCAACACGATCCAGAGCTGTACTTCGGCCTGCCACAACGCTGGTTATGACTTGGCTGGCGCGGAATACTCTGCGGAATGTTGGTGTGGCACCTCTATTCAAGCCGGAGGCGCCCCCGCTTCTGCCTCCGACTGCAACATGCTATGCTCTGGCAACAGCTCTCAGTATTGTGGTGGTCCGAACCGCCTCAATCTCTACAGCTATACTGTCGCTGCCCCGACCCCACCTACCTGGCAATCTCTCGGGTGTTACACGTCCGTCCTTTTTCCCCCACCTCGTCCGTCGGTCCTTTCTAACCTTTCTCCCTGGTTCAGCGACAGTGTCGGCGGTAGGACGCTCCCCATTCCGGTCGGGGTCTCTAGCAACACGGTGGAGAGCTGTACCTCGGCCTGCCACAACGCTGGTTATAGCTTGGCTGGCACGGAATATTCTGCGGAATGTTGGTGTGGCACCTCTATCCAGGCCGGAGGTGCTCCTGCTTCCGCTTCTGACTGCAACATGCTGTGCTCTGGCAATAATACCCAGTATTGCGGTGGTCCCAACCGCCTCAATCTCTACAGCTATACTGACGGTACTCCAACCCCACCTACACCGGGTACTCCAGAAATCGTTCCAAGCGTGGGATTATGGCACTCTCTCGGCTGTTACATGTCCGTCCTTTTTTATTCCTCCGCGTCCCCAGTCGGTTCTTTCTAACCGTATTCTCCCTGATCAGCGACGGTGTCGGCGGTAGGACGCTCCCCAATGCGGTCGGAGTATCTAGCAACACAATCCAGAGCTGTACCTCGGCCTGCTACAACGCTGGTTATAGCTTAGCTGGCACGGAATACTCTGCGGAATGTTGGTGTGGCACCTCTATCCAAGCCGGGGGCGCTCCTGCTTCCGCTTCTGACTGCAACATGCTGTGCTCTGGCAACAACACCCAGTATTGCGGTGGTCCCAACCGTCTCAACCTCTACAACTATACTGGTACTCCTCCGACTGCTCCGCCGCCTCCCCCTGGTACGAATTCCGTCCACCCCGCCACACAGTTGCCTGGGACCTGGTCATACAATGGATGCTGGACGTAAGTGTTCACGCCCTTTTATATTTACCCGTTCTCATCCCCCACTACAGTGACAACGTGAATGGCCGCGTGTTTCCCAAGTTACTTGACGACAACGCCAGTTTGACGACTGTCAGTTGCATCGGGTCTTGTTCGGCTCTCAACTACACTATCGCCGGTTTGGAGTTCAGTGTCCAGTGCATGGTATGTTCCGCTTGCCTGCCACAAAAACTTGCCTGGTGTTTAACAATCTTTTAGTGCGGTAATTACCTGATCGGTGGCGCCGTCAAGAACACCGACGATTCCACCTGTAACATGGGTTGCGGTGGTAATCAAACCGAAGCGTGTGGTGGACCTAACCGCCTCTCCGTCTATTCGTCCACTGGAAACGTCACTACCCTCCCTGTCGCCGTCCCCCTTATTGATAACCTTCCCGGCCAGTGGCAATATGTCGGATGTTTGGCGTGAGTTGCCTGATTTCGTTCCCCTCCGCTTGAGACCAATCGTTTCACTCAGTGAACCTGGCGCCCCTCGTGTCTTCCCCAACAAGATTGTCAACACTGTCAACAATACCGTCCAATCCTGTCTCAAGAGGTGCTCTGATTATGGATATCCTGCTGGTGGTCTCGAGTACTCCGAAGAATGCTACTGCGGTGACGTCGCGGAGATCGCAGCCAATGGCGGTGTCATGAGACCGGAGAGCGAGTGCAACATGCTCTGCAATGGGGACCCGTACCACTTGTGCGGTGGCCAACAGAGACTGCAGCTCTACCAGTGGAACGGCGACCTCAACGTTTGGCACGAACCCGCAAATACTGGCCACTACGAATTCTTGATCAGCAGCCCTGTCGTTCCACTCATCTCCACCCTTGGTATCAACAACAAGGTCACCTTCGTCGAGAAGTGGGGTACCAGCGTCTACCCGAACAGCACCGGTGCCTATGAACTTGATCTGACTTTAGTCAACGATTACACCAAGACGTGGCGAGCGATGCACATCAATAGTGATGTTTTCTGCGCCGCAAGTATAGTCCTCCCAGACAAGGCCGGGCGGCAGATCAATGTTGGTGGGTGGAGTGTCGACTCGCTTTACGGCGTCCGTTTCTACTCCCCAGATGGATCTGCCGGTGTTAATGGAACCAACGACTGGGAGGAAAATGTACAGGCCGTTGCCCTTCAGCGTGGGAGGTGGTACCCTACCGCTCTGGTCATGGCCAACGGTTCTATCTTGGTCGTCGGCGGCGAGCACGGTTCCAACGGAGCTCCTGAGCCCAGTCTTGAAATCCTTCCCAAGCCAGCGGGTGGAGACACCGTCATGTATCTCGACTGGTTGGCGAGGACCGACCCAAACAATTTGTACCCTTTCATGTATGTCCTCCCGACTACCGGCGACATCTTCATCAGTGAGTAGTCCCCATACCCCAATGCTTGATCTAACTCCGTTCGGCAGGTTACTGGAACGAAGCCCGGATCTTGGACAAGGTTACTTTAGAAACGACCAAGGTTTTGCCCAATCTCCCTGGATCCGTGATCAGCAACATCGCTGGTCGCACATATCCCCTCGCTGGCGCATCCACGCTTTTCCCTCAGCATTACCCTTATACCGATCCCTTGGAAGTCCTCTTCTGCGGTGGTTCGGACGTTCTCGAGTTCCAGAGGGCTCTCGATAATTGTGTCAGCGTTAAGCCCGAGGTCTCGCAACCTACATGGACCATTGAACGCATGGTCAGTCTGGACCAAACTCCCGCACCCCTGACTTCCGACTAAGGATTCTTTTTCCAGCCTTCCCGCCGTGTGATGGCCTGCATGGTTACTCTCCCCGATGGTACATTCCTCATCCTGAACGGTGCTCAACAGGGTGTCGCCGGTTTCGGATTGGCGGACTTCCCGAACCTGGAGGCCTTGCTCTATAACCCAGCTCTTCCCGCCGGTCAACGTTTCTCCAAACTGGGTGAAACCATCGTCGCTCGCATGTACCACTCCGAGGCGATCCTCCTCCATGACGGTCGCGTCCTTGTCTCCGGATCCGACCCCCAGACCTACCTTCCGGATGGCAGTGAAAAATTCCCTGAGGAATTCCGGGTTGAAGTCTACGTCCCACCTTATTTGACCGACGGGAGGACCCAACCCACGTTCACCATCACAGATACGGATTGGGAGTACGGTCAGACCTACCACATCAACGTCCAGCTCTTCCAAGGTTCCACAGCAGACCTGAAGGTCTCGCTTATCGCCGCTACCTCCAGTACCCATGGTAACTCGATGGGAGCTCGCAACATCGTCCCCAAGGTGACTTGCACAGGCAACGATTGCGCCATCGTAGCCCCTCCCGATGAGAAGGTCTCCCCTCCCGGCTGGCACATGTTGTTCGTCCTCGATGGTCCCACGCCTTCTCACTCCCAATGGGTCCGCATCGGAGGGGACCCTGCTAAACTCGGCAACTGGCCACAAGGACCTCCATTCCATCCCCCTGGAATCTAAAACGTCCTTCCTCTGGCGTTTCGCGTTTGAATACCCTCGTTGAATAGCATTCTTTTCTTGGGTTTCGTTCGATTTGGCAGTCTCTCCTTTGGACACTCTTCACTCCTTTGCCTAGATGATTACGACCACCTATCGTACACACAGTCTGTAGTATTAATGCATATATATATAATCATTGTGATGAAGCGCTCAGGCGAGGAGGAACCACCGGCCCAAAGGAGAAGAAGGGATCGAGCGAGGTCACCTCGGTGGCCATAAGGCACGTGCATCGCTTGACAACTGCGTCCACCTCTCCAAGATTTCTGGGACAGGCCAAGACACGGCTGCGCCTCGACCCCCTGTGGCCACGCACTACAGTGTCCTACAGTACGAATGGCCTTGGATCCCCCTGCCCCAGATGTACCACAAGACCTAGGTGCTCCAACTCGACCACGACGTCTACGACGGTCCCACTCACCAGTTTTCCCCCAGTCTCTATTTTCCATTGCTCGTTCCATCCCACCAAGGGAAATACCGTAGATTGGGCACTGAAGGCCGACACAAGTTCGTGTTTCTCTCACGTATGCCGTCGGCGCAGAAGCTAAACCGTCACCTCAGACCTTGACTTGACGAATGTCGAGTTTAGTTCACTCCCAAGCGGTTTGCACCTTGTTGAGGAGGACGTTGTGTGCGCATATCTATCTCCTCTCTGGCCTCAGCTCGTGACCTCATTCCAAACTCGTTCTGCAGCTACTTCGCCAAGGGGGATCATCAAGGTGTATCTATATTCCGTCGCAGAGAAACCTCGGAAACAGGTCACCGTGGTTTTCGGTTGTCCTCATTGGGTGTCCTTCTAGCCAAGTCGCCCCGCTCCCAACCATGGCGGCACGTTCCATCCCTCAAGTTCCTCATTCGTTACATGTATTCGCGGTTCCAGGAAGAGGGCATATTTGATCCCGGACAATTCGACTGGTCGTCCGCAGAGAGCTTCTTCAAACAAAGGAGGTATCCTCAAACCGACTCTTCCTATTCGAGCGTTTGGAGGGGCTGGAGTGATGAATTAGACTCGGTAAGTGCTAACGCCGTCTTACTTTTCTTTTTACCGGAAATGCTAGATATCACTGACCTGATATTCCGGCCCAGCCTGATCCGGACTTCTACAACCCCACCGCCCACTTGCCTCACCTTCTTCGCATCCTTGGACTATCGACCATCACACTGTATAAACACATCCTCGGTCGCAGGCGAATCCTGATCTATACCCTCCCCCCCGTAGAAGCCTCGGGGATACTCTGCCAGGTCGCCGCTGATATGTGTTACGAAGACCAAGTGGATTACGACCCAAGTTTGGATCGACGGAGCCCCCCTGTCGGTTTGGACACCGGTGGCAGCAGGGTCGACGGCTCATCCCTGCGACTGAAAGGCCGGACTCGTGAAAGTATCAGGGTCCTTGGGATGGTCACCCTTAGCGATTTGGACACGTTACAGTCCGAGGATAGTTGTCGGAGAGGTTGGGTAGCTTGCACAACTGACGCCATCTTTCTGGAAAAACCATCGTGTTATGACCTGGTCATCGACCTCACGACATCCACGCCATCTAAAACTAGTTCCCCAACATTATACCTCTCACAACCCACGGAGTGGACGGAGGATAGGAAAGGCCGAGGACACAAGCTGTCACCCGTCCGATTTACCTGGAGCGACGTGAAAGTTGTGAGCATCTTTCGTACTGGCAGATTGTTATCCATATTCACGTTGGTGCAGTGGGCCGAGCTGGAGCGGTTGTTAGAGCGGCATATAACGGATGACCACAGCTGCTGCGAACCCCACCCCAAGGCGACGGCAGGGTCACCTTCGGGCTGGACCAACATTTGGCGTGTATACGAAGATGTGTGTATCATCTGTGCAGGACTCTGGATGGGGACGTGGAGAAATAATTCGGTGGTATCGTACTCTACCGTCGATGGAAACATGGCGAACTGGGGTCGGGTACGACTGGAAGGAGACGATGACCTGTCGGTTGGCGGATCCCACGTGCGCAGCCTAGGAATGGGGATCGAGGGCCGCCCAGCGGCCCCTTCGGATCTAGACAGGAAAGTTTCAGGGGCTTCAGGGTCTTCGAAGGCCACCAGGCGGGCGAGCGGGATGTCGGTCTGGTCCAAGTTCACAGGGGATACAAACGATCGGCCGATCCGGTTCGGAAGCGACGAAGAGGATCCAAGACTGCGAAAACGCGAACAGCAAATACTTCTAACACTCGCTCTGCTGCAAACGTTTCACGCCCACACGACCGACCTCCTTTCCAAACTGTCATACCATCTGCCCAGCGCACAGTCGCCGGCCTCGGGTGACAACCTTTCCACGGTTTACCTGAGCCCGAGAGACCTGTATGCTTTTGAACTCGGGCCTCTGAGTGGCCTAGACGCGCAGTTTATAGAGTGGTTGGGAGAAGAATACGGGTCAAGAGTGGGAGTGAGGGTTGTTGTACGTAGGGGGTGGAAGGACCTTGCTCGACTGGTGTTAGGATTTTGAGCGTTCGGTTTAGATTTTTCATCATTCACCCCTCTTTTTACCCACCATTGCGGTTTTAATGGTCACGCGCGATTTATCATATGTATAAATGTATGGAGGACACTTGTTCTGAATACGGCTTTCACTCCACTTGGGACTGGTTGAAAGATCGGTATCGCGAACGTCGTGAGGGTCATGAAAACAGTCCAAGTAACAAGGGCGAATGGTAACGGAAGACCCGGAATGATGGAATGAAAAGCAGAGAGGGGTGGGATGGTCAGACCTGGTCAGTTTGTACCTTCTCCTTGGGGGAAACGTCGGTAAGGATTGCGGTGCGGCGTTTGGCAAAGATTTTGTTCCTGAGTTTGACAAGCCCCCATACGATGGAGAAGATGATGCACTCTCCGACCAAGACACCGAAGACGTAAGCCGCAACCTTCCCACCATACGCATTCGGGTCCAGGAACTTGTAGGCTTTCCGTAGAGCGGTAAAGTCAGCATGGAAGACCAAGACAGGAAAAATAGGGGGACGGACGGTAGAAGTTCTGGCTTGCACGGGTAACGTATGCTAGCCCGATGTATAGTCCAATGGTAAGAACGCAGACGGGGAGGTAGAGCCAGGAAACCGGTCCGGCGAACGTCAAAAAAAATTCAGATAGGGCGAACACGGAATTGAGGATGTGGACGGAGGCGTTATCCCAAGCTAAAGGCGATAATCGTATGAGCGGCTGGGTACAAAGTAGTGACGATTCGATGATACCTTTGTAAGGTGTCGCAAAGGATTCAGACGAGGCGAGCAGGGTCCAGTAGGCGATGGTGACGACGAAGGCTGAAGAGGGGGTTTGGTGAGGTCACACCGCACGGGTATACTGTGAATGAACGCACGAAAGGTGGTGACGGTTGCGTATAACCAGAGATGGAGCAATTGGAAGAATTTGGGCCAGTGTCGCAGAGGGTATTTCTTTTCGAGCGCGTACATGGAGGTCTGCGCCCCAGCAGCCCAGAAGTAAGCACAAAGGCCGATCGCCGACAAGTGAGTGAAATAGGAAAAGAATCTGAGGGATGCACGCGTCAGAGGCGAGTGCGTCGTGCCCGAAGGTGGACTGACTGTTTGAGGTCCTGGGGGAAATGAACTGAGTCCCATGAGAACTTGAAGATGAAATAGACGAGGTAGTAGAAACCGCAGAGAAGTCTGAGAGCTGCGAGAGCGAGTGGGGGGTAAACTGGGGAGGTTACGAGGGAGTAGTGGGGGTCAAAGGGGACATTAACCCCAAACTTTGAGTATAGGCCGCCCATGGATGGCGGATGATGTGGAGGAGGGAGGGAGACCGGCTATGGTCACCCGAGAGGTCATGGGACCGTCCTGGCGGCTTGGGCGCGAAAACGGCACACCCGTCGACCAACCCGGCAAGGCGTCCGTCCAGCTGCGAGACGCAGGCAGAGCGGTCTCACCGACGATTTTCTCGATTTAATCTCTGCAGAGAGAGGACGGTGGAAAGGTAGAGAGCGGACAGACTCTGGCCAGTGAGAGATCAATGCCACGTGACTTTAACAAGGCTAGACCCAAACCGTCCATTGACTGGATCCTCCGTCCGACTGCCGCCACCGCCTACGCCCAACCCCCTCCTCTCTCCTTGTCCTCCTCGGCCCACCCCTAGTTCGCCCATCTTTCCCTCGACTCTGCCCCATTCACCTCTGCGGTCATGTTCCCACCACCAGTGGGCGGTTTGGCCCCTTATTCGCACCCTCAACTCTCCGGTAATCTTATCGCTCCATCGTATCCCCTACCCATCTCACGACTCCCCCGATTCCCACTCGCAGGTCTCACCCTCACCGTCACCGCAGGCGAAGACATCTCCAGGGTCCTTCGTTTCGACAAGTCGGACACCCCAGTCATCAACATTGGCCGCATGCCCTCGTCCAGGCTCAATGAGCTTGAGCTTGATCTCGACCTCGACCTCGACCTCGCTTGGTTCAGGTGCGCTGTCGTCAGTAGGAAGCACGCAAAGATTTGTTTCGCGGATAGTGGTCATGTGAGCACCCTCACCTTCTCACACTACCTCCTTATGCTGGAACCATGCGCATTCCCCACAGGTTTATCTCATCGATCTATCCTCCCATCATGGCACCCACTTACTCAAGGTCGGACACACCGCCCCCGTAGCTCTCGCTCCTGAGGTCCCTATCCCACTTGCCGACGGCGATGTGGTCACTTTTGGCAAGCCAGTCGGCAAGGACGCGGATCTTGTTCGTCCGGTCTCAGTCAGGGTCAAGTTCTTGCTCCAGCCGGCGGACCGCTCCGAAATATCCCAGCCTATCCACATCCAAAGGTTGAATTCTGGCCGGTTCGGTGTCCTGACCGATATCGATTCCTCTTCTTCATCCTCCTCCGATTCCGAAGTGGAAGAAGTCGACCCTCCTGAGGTTCTTTCATCCAATCCCTATCGTGCACAGGTCCCCAGTCATGGTTTATCTCACGGCTTTGGATTCATTGAACAATGGTTCCGCACAGACGCCTCCCATCCCCACAACACCCCAAATCCTCATATCCAATCCCAATCAAATTCACACCCCTCTGTCCCCGATTTTCATTCCCATATCCAGCCTCAATCCCAAAACGAGGACGCTTCTTCCAGCGTCTCTTCCATGGCGAAGGAGGTGATCAATGTGGATGATTATGATGACTCGGAAGTGGTCATCCCCTACAGGACGACACAAATATTCAATCATTTCACTGACATGAGCATCCCCCCTTCCTCTGCCGCCGCCATCATGACCCCTATCCCTATCGATTTGGAGGATACCGTCGACAACATCGTCGCCGAGCCCAGCCTCGTTGGTGCCTGGCCCCCTTCACCCCGTTCGCCGATCGACCACGAGGAATTCGTAGTCAGCCTGATGGATATGGATGGTGGTGAAGTGGATATGAACCTCGAATCCGACGCGGAGGACTCTCCAGACTGCGGCGCTCCCAACATCTCCGAGATCAACAATCTCTCTACGGATACCACGGGAGAAGCGACAGATATTCCTCGTACCCCCGAGTTCAGCCCCATCGATGCCGTTGACATTAACCCGAGTGTGAACGCCGTCGCCGAAACAAATACCCCCACCACCCTTAAGGTACTTGAGGATATTAAGGAGGACTTGGACAGTATTAAAGAGAACGTTCGCCAGGTCTCGGTAAGTTCCAACCCTGTCTGTGACTCCCCCACGGTCCGTGGTTCATACGGCCTACAGAGCGACGTCTGGGAGCTCCAGAAATCCCAACAGAACACCTCCACCAGCGTCTGGGATATCAACAGACGGGTAGACAGCCTCGATCTCAGAATCAAAGCGATGGAGTCCGCACACGAAACCAACTACGAGAAGCTCAGTGCAATGCTCGAGAAGGAAGCCGTGAGAGTGGATGAGGTCCTGCGCAAGTGCCAGGAAGAGAAAGAGGAGACAAACAAGTCTTGCAAAACCTTGATGGACGGTACGTCTGCCAACACCCCCGGTCAATGCTGCCCAACAGTGAACTGATCTTTGTGGTACACAGAGATACAATCGCTCCGGGAGCAGACAGACAAACAGGTATCTACCGAGGTCGAATCCCTCAAGGCTGCCCAGAAGGAAGCCCTTGATGCGGTAAGGGCCATGACCCAAGAGACACAAGTCGTAAGTTCCCCACCCCCCACACCATCTGTCCATGCGCCTGACCCAACCGTTTTAGGCATGCACCAGCCACCTTAACAATCTCAAGCGAAAGAGGGATGAAATGGAAGAGGAAGAGGAGGCCGAACGTGCAATGAAGTTGGCAAAATTCTCCAAGGGCCAGGCCGCCGGAAACATCTTCAAGGCTACTTCCATCTTTACCGCTGGAGTCATCGCCACCTGGTCCGCACTCGCCTTCTCTTGACCCTCCGACATTCTACGGTTGTATTATTAGAAGGTATTTACCACTTTTCCCTCCCCTCCTGCATTGGCCCCTCCTCGACTTTACATGGTTCCTATGTTGTACGTATACAGACGCTGGGTTTTGAGCGCCCATTCTCCTCACAAATCCCGCTCCCTCAGTCGGACTTGTTTTCGAATGTTGTAGTTTCTCCTCCGTTTTGTTTTATTTCGCCCTTTGCCACAATCCAAATACAATATCTCACCTTTGTGGTCCCTTCTCTGCAGTTCGCAGTCTCAGGCCGTTCGAACGAAATGCCCCGCATCATATGATCTCGTGTCTACAGACACAAGTAGAAATAACAGGAACGAAAAGGGTCCATAAGAGGTAGGTTCAGTATGGTTATCGGTATGGCTCACAGTGATTAAGATAGAGGGAGGGATGAGAGTGACTGGTCGTATGGTAGGTGTAACGTAGGCTACTTTGGGCGTCCGGAGTGAGTTATTGGGAGCGACATCAAATGACAGGCATTGCAAGAACGTGGTGTGGGCGTGCGGCGAGAGAAATCGGGGGTTGAGCAAAAATGACAACAAGCGGACAACACAACGGTTGGGAATCAAGGGAGACGGGGGGATCCGCGTGGTCTGGAAGGAGATGATGATCAAGATTTGTTGAAGTAGGGGTGAAGGAGGGCTCGTTTAGCTGTGGGAGAAGATGTCAGAGATGTGAGGGAATGGGACAGGAGTCGAGATTTGTACCCGAGATGCGCTTCGAAGTGTCATACACAAGCATTTGCTTGATCAACTCCACGCCCTGAGAGTCCAATGATGGAAGGTGTGAGGCGAGATCGGACCCCGGCCACTGAGGGAAGGTTGGTTTGTAATCTGGGAGTTGGCTCACACCTGGCCATCTCTCTTCATTCGGTGTTCCCATGATCCTGGATGAGCGCGAGTGAGGCGAACGCAATGGATAAATTCCGAGATAAGGCGCCGACCTGAAAATCCTGAAGATTTGGTCGATCTCTGAATCCCCTGGAAAGAGGGGGCCACCCTTGTTGACCATCTCCGCGAAGATGCATCCAACAGACCACATGTCTATCGCCGTCCCATAGTGCCGAGAGCCAAGGAGCACTTCGGGTGCCCGATACCAAAGCGTTACGACCTATACCACGTTAGCGGTTGAGGTGAGGTTCGGCAACCAGAGTGCCGGCGTACCTCGTGAGTGTATGTTCGCATGGGAATGCCGAACGCTCGTGCGAGTCCGAAGTCAGCCAACTTAAGATTGTCATGTTTATCGATGAGAAGGTTTTGGGGTTTGAGGTCTCGATGTAGGATTCGGTGGGAATGGCAATACAACAGGCCGGCAGTGAGCTGCTTTGTGAATTTCTACGGGAGCGTGTGAGTTGTGAACGGGGGCACGTGATCATTGAATGGACGAAGTATTGTCCTCGTGCGGAACATGCACGGACGCGACAACGGGGGAGGAAACATATCAGAGACGCGCAATGGCCGCCCTTGAACAGAAAACGAGCGGTATGAGAAGAGGAAGGTCCCAGCCGGCTGACCTTTGTGATTGTCAGCGAAATCGGTTTTCCAGTGTGGTTCCCGTGCTCGATGTAGCGCTTCAAGTCGACGTCAATGAATTCAAAGACAAGGTATAGCTTATTGTCTGCGTGGACGATGTCGAGCAGCCTGTGGCGACCCGAGGGGTCAAGGGACGTTGTGGATGGGACTGTGATTGGGATCGCACCTCACGACGTTATCATCCTTGAGCTCCTTGAGCAAACTAATTTCTCGAATGGCGGTGCTCGGGACGCCTTCGTCTTCTGCTTCTAGTCTTATCTTCTTGAGAGCGACGATTTCGTTTGAGGTTACATCGCGGGCCTTGTACACAACTCCATAAGTTCCTGGGAAAATGATGGGGGTCACTGGATGTCAGGTGGCCAGGATTACGCGCTCAAGGTACCTTCGCCTGTGGGGTAGGATGTGTGGGTCGAGGGGGATATAGATGAGTTTGGTTGAACACTGACCGACTTTCTCAATCTTTGCGTATCTATATACGACGCAGGTGAGATGTTCGTTTGATAGAGGGCGAGAGGGATCCAACACACCTGTCCATATGAGTTTCTCTTGCCTCGAAGGCTCTGGCTGGTTGTGGGCGGGCTTGTCTGGTGGTTGGGGAGAGAGAGAGATGGCCGCTGGTGGCGTTTTAAAGTCGAAAAGGTCAAATTGCTTTTGGCCCAAATATCTGCTTATGTAATCGCCAGCCAGCCCGTGAACAAAAGTTCAGATCGTAGTGCGCTTCGGCCTATCATCCTGGTTACCATCAACCTAACTAACACTTTGCCCTGCAACCCTCGCAGGTCCTTCTCGTTGTGGGTCGAATCTCCCCCTTGTGGATCGTGAGCCGCGATCACCGTTCCCACCCAACGCATCACCACCGGTCCCAAGACTCATTGATCATTGAATCCTACCCGGTCAGACTCAAATCCAGAAGACGACACACTCACTGCAGTTGCTTTGGAACGGGTCGGCGAAAGTCGTCTTATCAACCAACAAATCAGGCTGGTCGCGGCCAGCTTGTGTCATCCCGGTGCCCCTTTTGTCTGGTGAGGTCGATGTATTCACCCGCCCAAGGGTCCCCGGCTACACCAAAGTCCCGTAAACCAGTGTAGCCGGCTTTGAGATCCGCGATGGCAACTCACATCTGTCAATTATGTTATCTTCCCCATCTTCATCCACATCCTCCTCCTCCTCCTCCCATGTCTTGTTCAGGGCGGGGTCCCGCTGCTTGTCTGCTGTGAGGTCCCTCGTCAACCGGGCCATCGATTCATCTTTTATATCTCGTAGGGATTTGTCCCTAGCCGCCCGGGCCCGCTCAAGCTCTGGAAGGTATTCCCTGCTACAGGTGAGAACACATCACAAACGTGTCCCCCGGTTCACGTACCTTTCGTATTCCTCCCGTGAGGCGTCTACCGCTTCGAAGAACTCCCCGATTCCGTTACCGGTCACACTTGACACCCCAACCGCCTGCTACCCTCAGACCCCCGGATTATCGCAGGGCAAGGTAACGGCTTACCTTGAGGTTCTTGTAGAACTCGTCGAGTACCAGGCTCATGCTATTCATGAGGCTGTTCATGTACGTTGGTTCGCCCTCTTCGTCGCTCGTGTCACTATGGGAAGCTAGCGCCGTCTGGAATGCTTCGAAATCTTGCATCCACTCGACCGCAAAATCGTGGGGCTGTACATCAGTCTTGTTGAAGACCAGGATAAATGGGAGCTTGGTCTTGTACAGGATGCTGGATGGATTAACGTTCCATCGGAGCCCTTCCGGCGCTGAAGCGAATAGACCCATACCTGCAAGCGTAGAGCATATTGGACATGAAAGTCGCGGGAGCCATCGTTCGGGGGGTATCAACGATATAAGCTACAACGGAGGGGAAGCTGGAAGCCATGGCATCGGTTATGATGGCTCCTGATGCTGACCAGGTAAAAATCTCAATCTGCCCGGGAGTGTCCAGAATCACATAACTAGAGGGAGGTCAATTAGCGGTTTTGAGGGAGACGCTGTGACTACGGCCGAAGTACTCGACGGTATCCGCCCTTTTCTCGACAAGGCCAAGAACCTGGTCAAACTTGGTTGTGAACAGGTTGAGAGCGGTGAGGATGCCGCCATTCGGCCCCAGATTATATCTTTTCCAATGGTGTTATGAAACAGGACGAGGAGAAACAAAGGTGAAACTCACTGTCTCATGACCTCATGGTAGTTTATCGTATCTCGTATGTCGATATTAGGCTCGAACGCGGTTGTGGCCACAGCAGGATCGAGATTTAGAACATAGGGAGGCCGGTCGCAGGAGGCGAGATGCGAGTTTATTCTGTTGACAAACGTGGATTTGCCCGCACCGGCCATGCCAATGGTGATGATCACTATCGGCTTTTTCTTGTCTTTCTGTTCTTCCGCTGCCATCGTCGTTCAAGACAAGATGCGGTCTATTATCTAATTTTCTTCCAATCGACCCCATAAGCACGCGCCTTCCAAAACCGGCCCTTGGGCGTCTACAGACCTTTCCGCCAAGGGCGCCTGGCCAATACCTCCCACCACCCTCATCCTTCTCCACATCTGCAAACCAGAATGGCCGAGGCCGCGCCACCCTTCACAAGAGGCGGAGGCAGAGTCATTGGTCCGAACGCAAGGGGCCGAGGACGTGGATCGAAGAACAAGCACTGGCCTCCTGCAAGTGGCTCGGACAACGAACGATGGGAGCGCGGCGGGCACAGAGGAGGAGGTCGTGGACGCGGGAGGGGTCGTGGAAGTCTGACCACAGCATTCGCACAGGAGAAGTCGCACCAGTCGGTCGATCTTGCGGTAGACGGAGATCCCGAGAACGGGACCGAAGAAGAGGAGCAGGACGTCGATAGCGAACTGGGACTGGATGCTACCCAGGAAGAACGGGAAGAGTTTTGGAGAGAGGTGCGTCGCCGACGAGCCCCCGAGCCTTGCGTTGTCCTCAGCAACCGTCCACAAAATAGCTTGTCAGAGCCCGCGAAGCGGAGAGGAAGGGGGCGATTGCAGAAGGGGCCATGGATGACCCTCTCGTTCCAAAACGACTGGAGGATGCTATCGCCATGGTCGGGACGTGTATGGACATGTGCCCTCGTTTCGAAAGGTACAGACGCGAGCGAGAGAACAACCTGACCGAATTCGAAGTTGTGCGTAAAGGGCCGTTCTATTCTCCCTGGCAGATTTTCTCGAATCTTCTCTGTAGATTCCAGGCACCAAACGCGTGGACCACCGTAGGGCGGTCAAGATGTACGAACGCGCTGCCGGCGATAAGACAATCCCATCCGACCTCCGTCCACCGCTAGTCCTCAAAGTACGTACTCTCATCGAATATCCTTCAACCGTTGTCACCGTCGCTTCCCTAGAAAACCCTCGATTACCTTTTCCATGTCTTGCTGGAAACAAGAGGACTCTCTGCCGCACACAACTTCATTCGCGACCGTTCAAGAGCCGTTAGAACCGATTTTACCATGCAACACGAGACTGGGCCACTCGCTATCGAGTGTCACGACCGTTGCGCTCGGTACCATATCCTCACGATGCATTTCCTCGGTGGAGAACCATCCTTTTTGGCTCAAGAGGACCGACTCCTGATGAATAGTGAGTGCGGATAGATCCCTTCGCCCGTGAAGGTCCAGACGTTTTCCCATAGCCCTCCAAAGCCTGAAGGAATTCTATGAGGACCAGCGCGGAAAATTCGATTCACTTACAGAGCTCGAGATGCGGGTTTACCACCGCTTGATCCACATCCGAGATCAGAAGGAGCGGCACGACGATATCCCTCGTCATATCCTGGACAACCCCGTGTTCACGCTGATCACAAAATTCAGGCAACATGTCCAAGAGAAGAGCGCTCCCATCACCAAGGCTTCGCAATTGAGTGTGGGGGATGATGGGATGGTCATCTTCGCCCAACTTGCACAGGTTTTACAAGAGCAGAACAACACTGTGATGATTTATCTCGTTGCTTGCATCCTCGAGCGTTTGTTCGGTAAAGGCACCATTCAGGACGATTTGGAGTTGATTCGCGGAGACTTGTCGATCTCCGACATTATTGACGGGGTCTCTCTTCCACGCGAGTCCCTTCAAGAGGAGCTGGAAGAATTGGTTGACGAAGTCGACGCTGATGAAGGCTCGCAACCCTTCGTTGAACGGGTGGAACAGGGCGAGCTTCCACTGCCAACCGCGCCCGACTCTATTCCGCCGCAATTCTCTTCCGTTTTCGTAGGGTCTACCCCTTCGCCATTCGGAATGACTGTCAAGCAGGACCTAGATTCTGAACCCCCGAAGAATGCGTTCTCCGCCCTTGTATCCATGCCAAGCCCTTTCGCTGCTAGTTCCATCTTCGGGGGGGCTTCGTCTATGTCCGTGTTCGGTGGCGGTCAGCACTCGTCAGTGTTCGGGCAGCCAGCATCTTGCCCAATCCCTCCGCTCTCATGGGATCCACCAGAACGTATGCTACAATTCCACTACTCGAATGGATCAATGCCCTCACAGACCTCCTCGTTTTTCCCACCCACCCCTCCGGCAACGAAACCGGATCCCACATCCACGCCCCCACCCCCGAAGATAGTCCTGGAGCTGCCCCAGCCCCGGCCACCTCCCCTAGAGACGGCTTCTTCACCCTTCAAAACCCCCTTGAACCCCAGCGCACCGGCATTTTTCCCGCTGAAACAATCACCCCCTGTCCTATCAATACCACCAACCTCACCACCGAAGGCCACGCAACCCGCTCCAGCATACTCTTCCACCATACCCAAATTTCCCCCATTATCTGCACCACAGCTGGCAGAGTCACCTTTCCCCCTCCCTACCCTCCCACTAGAAGATCCGCAAACCGCATCTGCCGCCCGGCTTATCGAGAGGAGGCAGACGTTGTGGGACTTCCCAGGGACATCTGGACCACGGCGACCACCAAGAATCAACACCGACCTCGCGTCTGATGGGTCAATATCAAGTCCCAAAGCACCGCCGCTGTTGAAGAGGGTTGACCCAATTTCTCTCCCGCCAACGACCCCTCACACCCCACTACTCACTCATCCATCCTTCAAGGGGAACAAATCTTTGAAAGGTTTCCCCTCGGTCCAGAACATCCAAACGCCCGCAGATATTCTTAGCCCGTTGAACTTGACGCCCTCTATCAACGTACAAGGATTCTCGTTCACGATCCAGGCCTCCCAGCAGCTAGACCTCTCCGCAACTACGGAGAAACTCGACGATATTGCCACTAAGGAGGAGGCAATGGCAGAAAGAGGGAAGGCCGATGAGGAGAAGGGATCTCAGTGGACTATTGGTGCCAAGGAAAGGGCCGTCCGCTTCAAAAGCTGTGGGGTCCTCGTCAAGAATTGCTACTCTCGTTGGAAACAGAGGCTCATGGATCGGGTGGAGTACCTGGAAGCCGTCAGAAAGAGCGACGAGTATAGTAAGAAGCTGCAGATAGAGCGAGAACTATCTGCAAGCGTTTCCGTTTCTTCATGTGGCGGGGGCGACAGGAAACGTAGAATCTCGGGAATGCCCCTTGATTCTGCCCAGAGGAAGCGTGCACGGAAGCGGCTGTCTGTAAAGTACGCTCCTCCGAGAACGGACGACGACCTGGTTAGGAGGCTACGAGAGGTATGCGCTAGTTGAAACACGTCCAAATCGCAACCGGCCAGCTTACTCCCACACACCGCAGAACCATGAGGAGAACGAACGGAGGTGGGCTACAGGGACATTCACAAGGTCCCTACACGAGCGACTCGAAAGAGAACGCCTTCCTTCAAACTGGCTTGTCTGGTTGTCAATCAATCAGGATAACGATGGCACGGCCATCTGGCTCCAACGAAAGTTTGACGTTCCGTCTTCTGGGACTTGGCTGTCCGATAAGGTCTTCCGAATTGACCCTCCCACTTTGGCCGTTGACGCGGGAGATGGTGCCCCCGGCTTGATCATTTTCGAATGCACCCCGTTCGAAGACCTAGACGACGAACTCGAGAAGAAGTATAGAATCCTGGACGATTGCACCCGTCTTAGAGAGACTTTACTGGCGCTGCCGGAAGGACGCCACTTCTTACCATCGCTTCTATTAATTCTTTGGAGCGAACGAGGGCTTTCAGTCGTCGGACCCGATTTGCAGGACATGGTCGGTACCAGGTGGCCGTAACCTCCAGCAATTGACCATATCCGTTTGTAGGTCTCTGATCTCGTTGCCGAGGGAACCCTCAAATCCTTCTCGACTTTCACGATGGCTACATCTATGAAAGACGCAGATTTCAAGTTCTTAGACGCAGTTTCTTCGATACAGCTGGACCTCGAAGGTGAACTTGCGGTCAAGTGCACTGGAAGCTGTGAGCACTTATGTCCCCGTAAAAATACCGTCGCATAATTTGGACTGTTCCAGTGCTCGCGCGTTCTCTATCTATGGAATGGACGGAGAATTTATCGGAGTGGACGGAGAGCTGTTTGGTAGATAGCCGAGGTACGTTCCACTCGAGTCCGGGATCGGTATTCTAACTATTACGCAGTTGACTGGAAATCGTACGGTGAGGTGCTCCAAGCTTCCAGCAGGATCATGGATAGCATCGCCTACCGCGTCACTACCTTTTCAAAACCCGAGGCGATACATTTGCCGGTCGTTGTGGCCGAAAACGTCCAAGACTCCAAGTACGTTCCGTGAGCCCCGCCCCAACGCAACGCCTGACCTCCCCCAACTTCAGATCCGCGCTAACGGCCATTGCGTCATGGTTGGACGACCCTGCATGGATGCGAGTATCCAGCAACGTACTAATATACGTCCAGTCATATGAGACCTCTGGAGCCGGTGTGTATAATGGTCATCGTGGGTATATGATCACATTGCTGAAGGGAACACAGATTTCTCCATCATAGATTTCAGTTCCCGATTACCACAACTTCTCTCGGCAACGCTGAGTATCGCATGTGGCGGAGTCTTCCACAGTAACGTTTACATCGTAAAGGAGGAATACAAGGACCTATTCAAGCAGTTCAGGGACCAGGTGAGAAGCGAGAACGATGCACTGGTCGAGTCTCGCGCCATGAGGAACTCGAGGCTGCTATTTAAACGACCCTTACCCCCTTCCAACGGCACGGAAAGTCAAAGGTAAGGAATCACGTTTTTCCTGTGTCGGTGTCATGTAGTGACGAGTGTTACCGGTTTACAACAGCTACAAACGAGTACGAATAGTTCAGACGCCGAGTCCCGGCTCGAGTGTGGTGGAGGAGCCACCCAGTCCCTCTTCGCGATCTTCGAGCGCCACGCCGTCGGTTACATTGGCGAAACCCGTGGTTACGTTGGACATGCTGCGGGACCTTACGAAGAGTGTGATGAAAAGTTATCAGACATGACTGCTGCTATCAATCTAGTTACAATTTTGCATTTGTATTCTGCTATCCGACTACAGTGTTCCCAAACGCTACCACCACCTGTCTGTTTTGCGGTGAGCTGCTGAGACTGCGGGAGTTAGCCCGCGTATTGATTGCGGTGACAGACGGCAGAGTATCTGACCTTGTATATCTGATAGCTCGAGTGCTTGGAAGGTATAGTAGACGGCAACAAGGAGTGCGATGAGGCCGAGGACGTAGATGAAGGTGTCGAACTTTACGCCTGCCAACGGCGGGTTCTCGACCTTGCGAGTGATATGCTTCTGGTCCTTGCTGACCTTTGGCAGGTCCTTGCTTGACAGGGTAGATTTATTGGTTTCTCGTTCGTTCGACATTGTGGTGGTTTGTTGTAGGGCTGGGGCTTTCACTCCTCATGACGTCACATTCGAGCATTGCAAACGAGGTCTATTTTCCCGCAATTCCCCACCAGTGTCCTCCACTACCTCCCTCCCTTGGACCCCCCGGGCGATGCTCTAGGTATTTCCCGCCTCCGCTTACCTTTTCCCTTGCGGTACTCACCTCCAAAGACATCAATCGCTTCCCCCAGCACCCCACTGAACCACCACACGCTGTTAAACGCGTGAGTACTCCAAGCACGCCAACGTGAATACAACGGACACATACCCTCCACCACCCAGCCTCCCCTCCACCGCCTTGAACCCACTCCCAACTCACGTCAACGACGAGAGATCCCACCGCGCTGCTTCTGACCGCACGAGACCGACAGTATCGGAAATGTTGTTCTGCTTCCCTTCTCCCCCTTGTACATCCTCCTCTCCTTCCATCACAGGTGACAGCGCCATTGATGCCAGATTCCAGGCTGCGGGGCCCGAACGAGCCAACCTCAGCCTGCGGGAGGTGGTTGGAGGTGTTTCACTCGTGCGATCATCACCAACGATGACGGACACCCTCCGCCTCACCCCGGTGGCTTTTCGCCGGGTCAGGATCTCTTCCCGCATTACGGATGGCAATCGGGGTCCAGGATAGAGTGTGGCTTGACCCTTGTGCGTCGTCACAGAAGGTGAATCCTCGCCCCAGTCCAACGGTTCGAAGAAGCAAGGCTTCCTCGAGCGTTGGTGTAGATTCCCGCCGTTGATTGAAGCCTCAGATACAGTAGGGAGTGGTCTGGTCGCCGAAGTGGACGATCGTAGCGTGAACTTGACGCTCCTGCTGACGAGTCGACCCAGCCGCACCACAAAGCGGGTGAACAAGTGTGGGCGTGTAGGCTTCAACACACCGTCGACGAAGTAGGTTTTAATGGTGTAAGGGTCGTTGGAGTGGCTGATCGGGGGAGGTGTAGGTATCGAAGGCACCTTGTGTGAATCTCGGACCTTTGGTGGGAATGGTCTCCCTAATTTGCGTTTGGAGAAGGTATTGAAATTGGTGCCCGCGAAGTAGATATGATTCTTCATCTCCTCCAAAGACATCCGGTCCTTCACGTCCTTCTTGAGCACACAGTCCATGAAGTCGACTGTGATCTTATCGATCTTGTCCGAGTCCTCCACGGCCAATGGCACGAAGTGAACGGCATCACCCATCGTCCATCCCGCCGCCTCGCATTCCCCAAGGCCAAAAGGTAGCCTGTGGGTCAACATCTGGTACATGATGACCCCCACAGCCCACAAATCGGCCTCAAAGGAATAGGTTTGGCCCCGAGCCACTTCCGGAGAATTGTACGCGGGAGTCCCACACTCCGTCGAGGTGACAAAGTGTTTGGGGCCATTCTGCGCATAGGAACCGTTTCGTTTCTCGCCAAAAGATCGAGATATACCGAAGTCGGCGAGGACGACGTGCCCCTCCTCATCAACAAGTACATTGGTGGGGTTGACGTCGCGGTGAATGACACGTTTGGAGTGTACGCGCTCCAGTGCAATGACTAGTTCAGCGATGAAGTATCGGACCTGGCTCGATGTCATCTTCCCTGTACGATCGACTTGAGCGTAAATGTCCCCAGAGGGGAAGTAGTCTGTAAGAAGGTAATAATTGACATCATCAGAGAAGAATCCGCGTAGGGTAATGATGAAGGGTGCCCCCGTCACTTCCCGGAGTGCGAAGTATTCCCGCAGCGCGAGCTCCGCATTTTCAGATGTGGTCGGGATTATCTTCATCGCAAAGTCCCGAGAAGTAACGTTGTCGACGACGTGATAGACCGAGCCAGACGATCCTGCCCCTATGAGGGAGACCACTTGGAAGTCGAGGAAGGAGAGTTGTCGACCAGCGACCAGCGGAGGTAGAGAGCTTCCAAATTGTGATAGGCAAGGCATGTTGAATGCAGAAATACAAGATCGGTGGGAGTGGCAGTGACCTTATGGAGAGAGAGGGGTAAGGAGAACAGGCCAACGAGGTTTTATATCTTTTACCAGAGAACGTGATGCCGGGTCCTTAGGGGCCGGCACCGACTGGCGGTCATGTCTGAGTGGATCGGAGATGCGACTACCCGCATGCCGAGGGGTTGCCAGGTTGGCAAAATGGCTCTGAAGAGGAACACCGTATAGCATTCTGAAAAGTACAAAGAAAGAAGTAATCTAGGAGCTGTTACCTCCAACCTCCGCCCTGCTGCGGTCGGCGGGGGTCCCTAGTTGGGGTAGGCGGGGGAAGCTGAGGAGATCGCCGAACAACGCCTGGGTACGCCGGGTGAGGCGTGTAGGGGTTATGGACGTGGGGTGGAGGGGGAGGTTGATAGGGGGGGAGATTGGGGGGCGGAGGCGGGGGGCCGGGATTAGTTGTTGGTGGAGGAGCGGGTTGTGAGGTGGATTGATTCCGGGTCAGGTTGAGATTTGCATTGACTGGCGAAGGTATAGCACCTGATAACGCATACATATATAGATCAGCGGGGTCGAAACGAGCCCCGGGAAATGAGGTTCACCGGATCTGCTGTATTGCCCAGCTTGGAGCTTTGCCGCCTCCACAAGTGCCAAGGGGTCGAAATTGGTGGACCTGTTTAGTGCGGTGTTAACTGGCAGTGGTCCAGAAGTTGCCGGTTTCTGGAGCGAGGCGGGCCGTTGCGGGACCACAGGCCCACGAGATGAAACGCTGGGTGTTGGAGTCGTCATGGGAGTAGTGCTCTTGGTCCGTGAAGTTCGCTGACTCGACGGCGTGGATGACTGGGGTGTCGGTTTTGTCAAACGCGTTTTCTGTGAAGTGCCGACCTGTTGTGCGAGTTTTCTACCCGTTCCCGTTCCAAGATTTTCGGCACTATCGCGTTTGCGTTTTGCTCGTTGGCCGGTGGTGGCCTTACCGATGAGATTATTCCGGAAGTTGTTGACGAAGGTAAACATGGTTTTGAAAACCTTGTTGTTCGTTCGGACGTCATCGTGATTTCGGCGCACGTCTTCACGCAGGTCTCCAACTGCTCTAGAAATCTCTTCATCAGCGCAGCTCTTTCTGATGAGCGACATAAAATAGCAGGTCATGATGAACTCTGCTGGAGAGAGTCGGCCGCGTTTAATCGGTTCGGAAAGTTTGGGGTTCAGCACGAGGGATATGAACTTGGTAAAGGACTCCAAGATGTCTTCTTTTATGTTATCATCGACGGGGGTCTCTGTGTTCAGCCACTTTTCCAAACTGGCAACAGTAGGCATGATTTGAGATGGGGCCTTGGCGATTAGAAATGCTACGGAAGCGATGCTTTGGAAATCCCGGGCTCTTGCGGTCTCGATCCTGAAGGCTTTTGCGAACTGCTCGTTGTCGACCATGAGTCGGCGAGCTTCCCGTATTATATCGGGGAAGGGCCCGTTTATAGCTTGAAGGCGTTCTGAAAACAACGAAGGTCGGTACTACCCTTGATAAAGTGGGAATAATCATGCCTGCGGGGGTCAGCGCCATCCCCATCTGTACCCTCTGAGAAGGTGTGTGAGAAAGGCGGGAAAGAGGGATTGAGAAGCGAAAAATACCTGGAACATCTCGCGTTCTTGGTCGTCATTGAGCCCTTCGTACTCGATGCATACAATCATTTTGTTTTCGAACAAACTTCTATACTTCTCGGGAAGCAGCTTGCGTGCTGTCTTCCCTTTCATCTGCTTGTACCAGAGTTTTTGGTTCGTGTACCTAAGGAGGTCGGGACAAGGAACAGAGGGGTCTGAATTTGAGAATTACTTACGAGTCTTTAACTGGTGAGGGGGCGGCGCATCAAAGTTGTAGTTCATGCAACAGGGTTAACGGGACCTACAGCATATCTATCGCGAGGATAAGTGAGGTAAGAGTAAGGAAGGGAGCCCCAGACGTACCAATCCTAGGAAGAATCTACCAACAATCGTTAGCAATCACCCCCAATTATCAAAACCAGCGGGTTATTACCTGTGGATGGAGGTGAGACGCTGTTTCCCGTCGATGCACGTCCGTTTTTCGGTCCCATCTTCCTCAGACCTGACGCCTACCAGTGTTTGAGCACCCGAATGCTCGGTGGAGACCGGCAGGGTTCACACTCACAGAAAATGATTGGAGGGATATAGAAGTTGTGGAGGACAGAGTCGATTAGGCCTACTTGTTTCGTCTCTGGCCAAACGACATCACGCTGAAGGACAGCGGTGAGGAAGGAGTCTGCTGATTTTTAAGTAGGCTACCTGATATTCTGGGTCGAGGTCTATGTGCTGCAACGTCAATTGATCTGGAGAGACTGTGTTGAGTGACACTCTCGAGAGCCGGCGGGTTCACCGCACCATGTAACCACTTGGTTGTGTACGAGACAGATCTGGGTGGCCGGAGTGTGTTCTTGAGCACGAAGGAGTCCTTTGCGGGTTGTTTTCCCTTGGAACTCCCTGTGATCGAAGGTCCTGTCTCGTCGTCGGAGCTGAGCTCGGTGAGGTCTGAGAGGTCCGTAAACTCGAGGTCCGCTTGTGTTGACATGGCGGGCGAGAACGACGGCGACGGCGGTATGCCCTCAGGATCAAAGGAGGGAGCGTGACCGTGGGGATTACTAGACGCGACGCGTCGGTGGCTTCCAAATCGGCCCATTTCAATCCCTCCTCCTCCCCGTGTTGTTCTAGATCTCTTTGAAGCCATGCGCATCGAAGAGCTCGTTCTGGAGGGCTTCAAATCCTATCCCGTCCGCACCTCAATCACTGGTTGGGACGTGTCATTCAACGCGATCACCGGCCTCAACGGTTCTGGCAAATCGAACATCTTGGATGCAATATGCTTTGTCCTTGGGATAACGAACATGTCTCAGGCGAGCAGTACAGCCCTACCGAGCCTCTTTACCTCCTCCTAACATTCCCTTCCAGATGCGTGCCCAGAACCAACAAGACCTCATCTACAAGCGCGGTCAGGCCGGTATCACGAAAGCCAGTGTGACAATTGTCTTCGACAACTCTGATCGCGAAAAGAGTCCTGTCGGACTGGAGAACTGCAAGCAGATTACGGTCACTCGTCAGGCATGTACCCTTCGTGGTTCACCTCTGAATTATAGGACTAGACGCCTCGTATTCAGATCGCGCTCCCTAACATATCCAAATACCTACTTAATGGTCACAAGTCGACCCAACAGAACGTCCAGACCCTCTTTCAAAGCGTCCAGCTCAATATCAACAATCCCAACTTTCTCATCATGCAGGGTCGCATCACCAAGGTCCTCAATATGCGTCCCCAGGAAATCCTCGGCATGGTCGAAGAAGCGTCTGGTACTCGCATGTTCGAAGAACGCAAAGACAAGGCGAAGAAGACTATGGGTAAGAAGGAGAAACGCGTCGAACAGATCACTGCCCTTCTCAACGAGGAAATCACCCCCAAACTCGACAGTCTGCGAGCCAAGAAGAAGTCATACCTCCAATACCAGAAATCGTGCTCCGAACTCGAGAAAATGGTGCGTATCATCAGCGCCTGGGATTGGGTGGAGTCCACCAAGCTTGTCGAGAGGAAGACTGGGGAGATCACTGCGAAGGCGAACGAGAGGTCCAAGGTCGAGGAGACAAAAGAGAGGCACGTTCAAGAGCGGGATTCCGCTGAAGAGGAGCACGAGGCTGTCGCCGCACAACGGGAAAGGGAGCTGAAGAAGGGGGGGAAGGCCAAGAAGCTGGAGGAAAATGTCACCAGGATCGACATGGAACTCGTAAAGCTCAAGACACAGATCGAGCTTAAGGAGAGTTCAGCTGCCGGGGAGACTAAGCTGGTCTCTGAGCAGGAGAAGGAAATAAAAAACGTGAGCCCTTGTGTTTGACCCATCAGCAACAACGCGGGCAGACCTGCATCCTCCTAGCTTTACAGAGACCTCGACAAGAAACGCGAAGAGGTTCAACGCAAAGAGAAGAAGTTCAACTCGGTCAAAAATGAACACGACGAACTTCAGCAGACATTAACCAAGTCCGAGGAGCTTCTTCAGACACTGCTGACGGGCGTCACCTCGTCGTCTTCCGGAAACACTGGCGGTGGCTACCTTGGCCAAATCGCTGATGCTCGAGCACGGCTAACACAGGCAACAACCGAGGAAGAACAGTCGAGGATGAAATTCGGGATGAGCCAAAATGAGCTCAAAACGCTGGAAGCGAAGTGGATGGGTGTCGAGAGGGACGCTCAGAATGGGCAGAAGAAGCTGGACGTAATCTCCGCTGAGGTAGAAAAGTTGAAAAAGCAGGTCACGGATTCTGGGTGGAGCGAGGAGGTTGAACAGCAGAGTCAACAACAGTTGAATGATGCCCGGAGTGAATACAGAAACCTAACGGAGGTATGCAGAGCTCCCTCGCAGTTTCCCCATTGCTCACCGCAGTCATGCCAGGAGCGTGAGAGTAAGAAGCAGAGGGTCCCATCGCTAGGTTTCGACTATGACTCTCCGTACCCCGGTTTTGATCGCTCGAAAGTCAAGGGACTCGTTGCCTCCCTGATCTCTTTGAAGCCTTCTGACCACGACAAGGCGACTGCCCTTGAGATTACTGCAGGTGGGCGGCTGTATAATGTCATTGTCCAGGACCCGCAAGTTGGCCAAGATCTCATCAATAAGGGACGCCTTCGGAAGCGCGTCACCATCATTCCTCTGAACGGTATTAGGGACCGGCGACTGAGCTCCCAGGTGAGCTACCGACCGTCCGAAGATCGAATCCGTTGCTGACGAACCTAAAGCAAGTTAACACTGCTTCCCGTCTTGCCCCGGGGAAGGTTGACCTTGCGTTGTCGTTAGTCGGGTACCCCGACGAAGTGGAAAAGGCCATGGGGTTTGTGTTTGGCAGCACTTTTATCTGCAAGGACTCAGAGACCGCCAAACAAGTCACTTTCTCCAAAGAGATCGGTGGTGCAAGGTCTGTGACCGTTGAGGGTGATGTCTACGAACCTTCTGGTACGTTGAGTGGTGGTGCTGCTCCGACCAGCAGTGGTATCCTTGTCAAAGTCCAAGACCTCCTTGATGCTGAAAGACGACTTGGTGAAGCGAAGGGAAGGCACGATACCCTTGAGAAGCAGAACGAAAAGGACCGGGACAGGAGGGGACGGTGGAACGCTGCATCGCGCGACCTTCAAATAAAACAACACGAGAAGAAGTTGTTCGAAGAGCAGCTCGGTAGCAGCGACGCGTCAAGGGTAAATCCACTCCTGTCCTTCTGTCAGTTTCTCTAATCCGCAACGTGCAGGTCGGAAATGACATTGAAGCAGCTAAAAGGGTCATCGAAGATCTCAAGGAAGCTGTGAAGGTAGCCAAGGGGAAACAAGCCACCGCCCAGGCCGAGATAAAGAAACTTGAGAAGGATATGAACGAATTCAAGAACAACAAAGAAGGGAAGATCGAAGAACTCAGGGTACGTGAACTATCCCCCCCCCCCGAATTTCCTCATCTTCAATGATTTTACAGACAAACATCTCGAAGCAAAAATCGACCATCCAGAAACACAACGTTATTATGAAGACACAGCAAAAAGAGATGCAGACCGTCATGTTGGAGCTGGGTAAATTTCTCATTCTCCCGTACCTGGGGGTTTTGTTGACGTGGAAGTAGAACAACTCGAGACAGATCTCGCCGCCGTTGAACAGGCTATCGCGGATATCAAGGTGACAGCAGAAGCGATGCGTCAAGAGCTCCAGGACCAATACAAGCGACGAGACACCACCACGGTACAGGTTCAACGGTGCTGTTCGGAGGTTTGGCGCATTGACACCATTCCCCCCTAGGCGGAGTTGGAAAGAGCAAAGGCATTGCATACGGAGGAACTTGCTCATCTTACCCGTTTCGACGAGCAGTTGAAGGATCTCGACAAGGCGATTTCTAAGAAGAAAGACGCCATTGCTGATTGTGATGTGCAGCTGACGAGGATTGACGGAGAATCGAAAGGTCTTGAGACACAGAAACAAGAAGCTTTGGGACACGTGAAGAACCTGGAGAAGGAGTCGTGGATTAAGGAGCAGTGCCAGTGAGTCACTCGTTTCTCAAGTCTTGGTTCACACTCATGGGGAGGTCCGCCCGCAGGACCTTCGGAAAGAAGGGAACGGAATTCGAGTTCACGACCGACATGCTCGGGATGAAGGAGAGGACGAAAGAACTTGAGCAGCGCGTGAAAAGTATGAGCGGCAAGGTCGACCGCAATGCGATCAGCAAGCTCGAAAAGGACGAGAAACAGGAAGCCTCAGCGAAAAGCATGCTGGCCCAAGTCCTCAAAGACAAGGAGAAGATCGAAGAGACGATCAAGGAGTTGGATCGATGTAAGCGGGAAGCCTTGGAGAAGACCTGGGAGGTGGTCAACGGGTACGTCCACCTCGCCTGCCGGTTTTCAACAGTGTTTGATCCGCACGGCGTCGACAGAGACTTTGGTGCTATTTTCGCTGAACTGCTGCCTGGGAACTTCGCGAAGCTGCAGCCACCAGAAGGCCAGGACCTGACCCAGGGCCTGGAGGTTAAAGTACGCCTGGGCAACGTGTGGAAGCAGAGCTTGACCGAACTTAGTGGTGGTCAGAGGTGAGTTCGTTACTGGAACGATGTGGCTGTTGGACTGAAGTGGTCTCCTCAAGATCTCTCATTGCCTTGTCGCTGATCATGTCCCTACTCCAATTCAAACCCGCGCCGATGTACATTTTGGATGAGATCGACGCGGCTCTGGATTTGTCACACACCCAGCATATTGGGCACCTGTTCAGGACTCGATTCAAGGGTTCCCAGTTCATCGTTGTCTCACTCAAGGAGGGGCTATTCACGAATGCCAATGTCCTGTTCCGGACGCGGTTCAGAGATGGGACCTCAATCGTGGAACGGACGGCCCAACGGTCCACATCGTCACTGTACAACAAGGATTGATGGGTGGGTTGTTTGCTGTACCATATGCGCTTGTTATTCTTGTACTTTAGTATACCTGATTGTGATAATCCTGTATTTTTTTGGTCGTGGGCAATTGACATGGTGACCAGGTAGGCAGAACGCCAAAGGTCGATCGCCTTTGTGAGGTTGGGCTATGCAATAAAGGGGTGGCCTACTTTGTTTCTTGTTGGGGCGCGGGCCATGGGACACCCGAGAGTGGTACGGGGTGCATAAAAAGGGCGATGCCAAACATTTCGTTCACAAGCGCACACGCTTGTCACCCCCGCCTCTCTTGCTGCCCCCTCCCCGACATTGATTGTTTAGGGCAATCTTTTACACCCACAATTGTACCATATACCACCCTGGAATGTCCCCGGCGGAATACACATTCATCACTTCGGACGGGCTCGGGGTACCACCGACGGTCAATGAAATCGGGGAGGATGAGAGGAGGGAGTCGATGTTGTCAGACCGCAAGGCTTCCAAAGTCCTCGGGGTCACCGTCCTCCGGGCTCCAAGACTGACGTTCGTCCAGAAAGCGTCGAAAATCCTGGGCACCAATGTCGTGAGGTCGGGAATGGATTGGGAGGCGCGGGTGAATAGAGGGTTCGCCAGTCCGAGGAGGAACCGACTTAGGGAGAAGTTCCTGATAGCGAAGGTCGCACCGTTGGTCGTGGGAGAGTCGGCGAAGAAGGAGAGGGTCTCTGGGGAGGAGGGTCAGAGGGTGGTGCTGAGTGCGAGGTGGAAGTCGTCCCAGATGCTCAGGAGGCATACGATCTCGTGCGAGTCTGGGTTGAACCCGCCGCCACAGTCGGCACCGTCGTCGCCAACGTCGATGACGGTAACTCTCAGCCCAACTGCGCCGACCTTCGCGGAGCCATTGCCAGACGGCGGAGGAGAAGGTGGTGGATCGGGCCGATTCTGGACACTCTTGTGGACCTGGGTATCGTTCCCCCGCCAGTGCCGTCGTCTTGCCCTCCATCGCCCATCAGTCCGTCAACGCCCCTCCAGTTAAACGGGGTGCCGGTTTCGCCGACAGTAAGGAGGAATCCGGTGTTACAGAGGCGGAGAGAGATGGTTCGGTCGGCGAACAAGTCGGTCCAAATCTTGGGGACTGAGGCTAGACGTGCAATTCTGAACAAGATGGAGAAAGAGAATGCGGGGAGGATTGGATGGTCTGGTGTTTGAAGGGGGTCGTATGCTAATAAGTAGTTGATAGTCGGTGACCGTTCCGGAACACGTATAGCTTTGTCGTTCTCCCACCATCATCTCGACTGCGAGACGGAACGAACATGGTGAGCGAAATTCCCCGGCCGTTGGATCGTTTCTCTCTAAGACTTTACCAGTCTGCGTTGTTCAACTTTCAATCGCTGTTGCTGGTCATCATCCTCATGATTTGTACGTGCACATACGTCAGAGCTGTTGCGCCTGGAATTGTGGACAGAAACAAGCAAGGGTGGGCTCGCCTACAGCTGGTCTCTCAGCGCGTATTCTCAATTGTGCCCTTTGCAGCTTCTTGGGTTTGTTCTGGATGTCGGCTCGGATAGGTGAGAGTGTTCCATCCAACGAACGACTGAGTTGTACGTTGAGGGACTTTTTGTAGGGGAGAGATTATCACCATACGTAGCAATGGCGTGTATAGCCATGGCAGTCACGATCCTCATTCAATGATATCACCAACTCATTTTCGTTCCTCATCCCGAGCGAAGTTGTCAATCACGAGGTCATCATAAATTCTGAGGTGAAGTATAACAGTGCTGGCACTGGCACAGGGAGGACTATGGTACAACGCGCCGGACCAAACCAGTTCTCTACGCGTGATGGGGGTTTCCTTGCTGCTGAGGGGGAGGACCGGGCGGTGGCCCATAGCCGGGGTACGGGGGCACCTACGAGACAAGATGAGAGGAGATAAAGCCAGAGACTGGAATCGTACTCACCGGTTGGCCCTGGTCATAGGTGGCAGGAGGATACTGAGGGGCGTTGTACGGTGGGTTGTATTGGCCATTGTACTGTGGGCCATATTGGTTGTTGTATTGCGGGTTGTATTGTGGGTTGTACAGCTGTGGGTCGTATCCCTGCTGTGCTTTTTGCCCGTCGCCTCCAGGTGGGGTCCCCCCCGGAGGTGGTTGGATGTATTGGTCCGGGTGACCCTGTTGTTGGTTCTGCGAGACATGAACGAAGACCATGTTGGCCCGTGCGATCCTCCGTCTGCGGTACATTGTGTAGGCGAGGAGGATCGCAAATATGACCACGAAACTTGCGACCGCGATGCCGATACGCGCAGCGGTGCTGAATCTGTCCCTGCAAATGTACCGGCCGAAACTAATGTGGGGTTAGCTGGAGGGCAACCGAGGGGACTGGGGGACAAGCGGGCTGACCCGTCGTAATAGCAGTAGCTGTCGGCCATTACGGCCGGAGATAATAAGAATAGGGTGAGCAAAATCTTTCCTGCGAGATAAATCAGCTGGTATTAATTGGGACACGTTGAGGGCACCTACCGACCGCCATACTAGTCTGTGGTCGAGAGAAACTCAGAAAGGGAGGGTTGTTGGCCCGCAGCGCCCACCCTTTTGTGCCCGCATCCGGCCTGGTCCTGCACAGCCGCTCGCACGTGGCTCGCCAGTTTGTCTCGACTGGGGGTAACCGGGGGTTGCATCACCATGCATTGGGTATACCAGCCGTCTATAATCTACAAGGTGTAGGGCCGTCAAGCGGCAAAGCCCGGGACCATGTGCGTGTGTAAGGGGTTTATTACCGGAAGCCAGGATGAATGGTAGAGGGCAGTGGCAGTCGGGAGTGAACATGGTACATGGTGCTACT
>Ga0307516_10000175_pt1 | contig 82213 bp, 73 predicted proteins | sample 19_EM_MG_FD_203310 | JGI IMG/M metagenome (GOLD analysis project Ga0307516, IMG submission 203310) | Populus trichocarpa ectomycorrhiza microbial communities from riparian zone in the Pacific Northwest, United States - 19_EM | ecosystem: Host-associated > Plants > Roots > Unclassified | place... | reverse complement strand
CCCGTTGATGGAGGGCTATACCGACGTTGGCGACATCAACCAGGCCGGTGACGTGGCCTTCATCCTGCGTTGCAACATCAACGGCGCTCCCGTCAGGAAGTCCGCCTTGTGGCGCAAAGGCAAGGTGACGATGTTGCATGGCGGGGAGAGCACCAGGGTCTACAGCCTGAACAACCTGGGCCAGGCGGCGGGCGTCTCCGGCCCGCATGCCGCCATGTGGGAGGCCGATGGTTCGCTGCGTCGGCTGAGCGCGCTGCCTGACAGCCAGACGTCATACGCGCGAGCCATCAATGACCTCGGCCACGTGGTCGGCCACTCCACATTCTCGAATTTTGAGATGCACGGGTTCCTGTTCGACGGCGAGACGACCACGGAGCTGCCGATGTGCGACGGCAAGTACTACCCCGGACCCTCCGCCATCACCAACGACGATCTGGTCGTTGGCGGCTATGGCGACCGGAAGAATTACCACATTGCGTTGATCCAGGACGGCCAGTGCTACGCGCTGGATTCGCTGCTCGACGCCTCCGGCGCGAACTGGACCCACCTGTCGGCCAGAGGCACGAACAACGCTGGCGTCATCGTCGGCCAGGGCTTCTACCTCGGGAAGGAGCACCCGTTCATCGCCACGCCGCTGGCTCGCTGATCCGACAGAGCTCATGGGTTTGCTTGCCACGCCGGACAGCTGATCATCTCGGCCTGCCGCGCCGGCCCGTCGCGGACGAGTTCCGGCGGCAACAGCTCTGGCGAACGGGTAAGCTGGGGGCCTCAACCCCTCTGCCCCCGGAAACCCATGACATTCGCCCGCAAGACCCAAGCCAAGTACGGCGCCCAGATCCCCACGGGCCAGAAGCCTGGCGCCAAGCAAGCGTCACAAGACAAGCCTGCCGACGCCGCGCCCGCGCCCGCCAAAGCGGCGCCCGAAGCCAAGAGCAGCAGCCGCAAGAAGGCCTGACGAACTCGACAGCGGCCCATCACTTTTCTCAAAGGCCCACCATGATCGTCGAGCGCATCTGGACCGGCAACGCCTACCGCAACTACAACTACCTCGTGGCTTGCCCTGAAAGTGGCGAGGCCTTGGCGATCGACCCGCTGGACCACGAGAAATGCCTCAACGCGGCCCGCGTGCGGGGCTGGCAGATCACGCAGATCCTGAACACCCACGAGCACCCTGACCACACCGGCGGCAACGCCGCGGTGGTGGCGGCCACCGGCGCCAAGCTGATCGCGCACCACCGCGCCGGCTCACGCATCCACGGCGTGGACCGCGGCGTGAAGGCCGGCGACGTGATCAAGGTCGGCAAGACAGTCGAGCTGGAATGCCTGGACACCCCGGGCCACACCTTCTGCCACATCTGCCTGCGCGCGCACGGCGACCAGCCGGCCCTGTTCTCCGGCGATACCTTGTTCAACGCCGGCGCCGGCAACTGCCACAACGGCGGCAGTGTCGAAGACCTGTACACCACGTTCGCCGATCAGCTGTCCAAGCTGCCCGACGACACCCGCGTCTACGCCGGCCACGACTACATCGAGAACAACCTGAAGTTCACGCTCGCCCGCGAGCCCGACAATGCCGCCGCACGCGCCCTGCTGCCCCAGGTGGCCGGGCAAGACGCCGCGCTGACCCGCGTGACCACGCTCGGTGAAGAAAAACAGTTCAACACCTTCTTGCGACTGACCAGCCCCAGCGTCATCGCGCACCTGCGCGAGCAGTTTCCCGATCTGCCCGACCAGCCTGATCCGAAGACCGTGTTCGTGAAGCTGCGCGAACTGCGCAACGCCTGGTAGGCGGTTCCTGGGTGGCGAGCTTCGTCGACGTCCGAACCCTGTTTCTGGCGCAGACCGGTGCGCTCATGGCCATCGCGGCCATGCTGTGGCTGTCGCGCACCGAGGACGACGACCGGAACGGGCTGACCACCTGGACCATGGCGGTCACCAGTCAGGGCATCGCCTACCTGCTGCTGGCGAACGCGGGCCGCATCCCGGTGTGGCTGTCGGCCTTCGTCGGCAACGTGCTGGGCGCGCTGAGCGTGGTGCTGTTCTTCGTCGCGATCCGCCAGTTCCTGGGACGGGGCTTCAGCAAATGGCCGCTGGCCGCGTTGACCGTGGTGGTGTCGGTGGTGGCCGCCTTGTCGGGCGCCAGGTACGAAGGCGCCACCATCTTCAACGGCTATGTTTACGGCGCCGTGCAGTTGCTGAATGGCTGGGCCTTGCTGCACATCCCGCGGGCCCAGCCGGCGCGGGTGCAGCGGGTGGTGGCGGCGTTCTACCTGGCGATGGGCGTCGTGCTGCCTCTGCGCGCCACGGCGCTGCTGCTTCAAGGCAGCGCCATCGACTACATCAACCAGCCGATCAGCTGGCAGGAGCCCATCTACGCCTTCGGCTTTCTCTTCGTCGTGGTGACCAACCTGGGCTTCGTGCTGATGTGCAAGATGCGCGCGCAGGCGGACGTCCACGCGCAGGCGATGACCGACGAGCTGACCGGCCTGGCCAACCGGCGCTCACTCGACGCGGCGATCGGGCTCGCCCTGGCCGTGGCGCAGCGCAGCCAGCGCCCCTTTGCGGTGGTGATGGTGGACCTGGACCACTTCAAGGCCATCAACGACCGCTTCGGCCACTCGAAGGGCGACGCCACCCTGGTCAATTTCGCCGCCCGCCTGCGCGCGGGCCTGCGCGCACAAGACCAGCCGTTTCGCTACGGCGGCGAGGAATTCATCGTGCTGCTGCACGATGCCCATACGACGGGCGCCGCGCTGCTGGCCGAGCGGATGCGGCAGCACGTGGCGCTGCCGGCCGACGGCGACATGCCCGCGATCTGCGCCAGCTTCGGCGTGGCGGCCTGGCAGCCCGACGACACCGCCGACACCTTGCTCACGCGGGCCGACCAGGCCCTCTACCGCGCCAAGGCCGCGGGCCGCAACCGCGTTGAAACCGCCTGAGCGCGGCTCGTGTCGAGCGATGGCCGCGTTCGATCTCAGCGGCGCGTTCCAGCCTCGATCTAGTCGCGCTGGCACCGGCCTTGTTTCTCGAACCAGTAGGCGACGTTGCCGACGATCACGATGCTGCCCGAAATGATCGCGCTGGCGGCGGCCGTGGCACCAGCAGCCACCAGCGCCGCCGTGCAGCCACTGTTGCTGCAACCCCGAATGGCCGCAATCTGCACCGGCTCGAGATCCATCTGCTTGGACATTACTCTGCAATTCTCGTCGTAGACCTCGGTGGTTCGGGGCACCATGACGCAAGCCTGCAACCCCAGCAGGCAGCCGATGGCCGAGAACGTCAGATGCCGCCCTGGCGCGAGCCGCCGCCTGGGTGAGGAGTTCAGTCTCTGGCCTTGCATCATGCGGTCCGTCCTACAGCCTTTTCGCCCGTCGGGCCGCGCATGGTCGCAGAGCTCTTTGGCAACTGCGCGGCGGGCGTGACGACGTCGTCCCGATTCTCGCCCCGCTGGTCGAGCAAGGTCTTCAGCGCGACAGGGAAGCATAAGCTTGACGGATCCGACCTTCGAGGAGACCTGAGTGAGCTTTGAATACGTGAGCGTGGAAGACGCGACCCGCCGCCCCGGCCTGCGCATGGTGGTGGTGAGCGGCGTGCCCAGCCCTTGGGGTGAAGCGGCCAAGGGCATCCTCCATGTCAAGGGCCTGCCGTGGGCCGCGGTGCGGCTGGATTACGCCAGCGACGCCCTCAAGCAGTGGACCGGTGGCCGCCGCGATGGCCCGGTGCTCATCCACAACGACGAACCGCCGCGCCATGCCTGGGACCAGATCCTGCTGCTGGCCGAGCGCCTGGCCCCCGAGCCGGCGCTTCTTCCGCGTGACGCGGCCGACCGCGCCTTCGCGATGGGCTTGGCCCACGAGATCTGCGGCGAGGGCGGGCTGGGCTGGACGCGCCGGTTGCAGCTGGTGCACGCCGGCCTCACCAGCCACGGCGGTTTCCCACCCAAGGTCGCGGCCTACCTGGCGAAGAAATACGGCTACCGCGCCGAGGACGCACCCAGCTACGGCCCGCGCGCGATCGCACTTCTGCGCATGCTTGCAGCGCGCCTGGACACGCAGCGCGCTGCCGGCAGCCGCTACTACCTGGGCGACTCACTCACCGTGGTCGACATCTACAGCGCGACCTTCATGGCCTTGTTCAACCCGCTGCCGCACGAACAGTGCGCGATGGACCCGGCAACGCGGGAAGCCTTCGGATGGCTGGACGACGCGACGCAAGAGGCGTTGGCCCCGGCGCTGTTGGCGCATCGGGACAGGGTGTATGCGGACCACTTGGTGACGCCGCTCGCGCTGTAGGGCTTGCTCGGCTTCAGCACAGCGAGCGGTACTGCAGCGGCGTGAGCCCGCAGGACTGCTTCCACGCATGGGCGAAATGCGCCGAATCGAAGAAACCCGAGGCGTGCGCAACCTCGGTCATTGATGGGACGCCCGCGCGCATCGCGTCGCCCGCGAGCGTCAGCCGCACCGCCTGACGCAGAAGACGAAAGCTCGTGCCGGCGTGGCTGAAGGCGCGCTGCAGGGTGCGCCGCGAGCAGCCGACGGCGACCGCACAGTCACCGAGCTCGGCGAACGGATTCGCACAGAGCGCATTGGCGCCATCGTGCAGCGCGCGGTTGTCGCACGTCAGGTTGCCGATGTGCTGGATCAGCCGCGGAGCGGCGGTGTCTTCGCCCTGACGGGGCCGAGCGCGCTCTGCCACGAGCTGCGCAACGCAAGCCGCTCCGGCTTCGTAGCGCATCTCTTCATGCAACCCCGGCACTCGCGTTTCGCGACGAAGCTGCAGACCAGTGTCGTGGCAGACCTGTGTCCGGACGCCCAGCGGCGCCATCTGGTTGAAGCCGTTCCACCGCCGCTGGAATGCGGCCGCATCGGGGGCCGTCCGCATCAGACTGGCGATGGGGTTCACATCGAGCGCCATGAGCTGCCGCATGCGCCGCTCGGCACGCGGCATGGCGTGGCGCTGGCGAGCCGCCCGCTCGATCGACAGGCAATAGTCGTCATGGTCGACGAGCCCATTGACCACACGCCCAACCAGCCAGCGCAACAGCGACGCGGGGTCGTCGTCATCGGAGAAGGACTCCGCCAGCAGGTGATAACTTTTCCAGCGCGTCATGGCGATCGAGAAATTCTACGGATGCATGGTGGCGCGCAGATACAAGCGGTGAAAGGAGGCCTCGAAAAAGAATCGCGCCTCTTCTCAACAACCCATATCACCATGGATCGACGCGAACTTCTCAAGGGCACCGGCGCAGGCCTCGGCAGCCTGGCGATGGCCGGCTGCGCCGACTTCGGCAGCAGCGCCCGGGCCAACGACGAACTGGCCTGGCTGGACGCCACCGCGCGAGCCGAGTGGTTGCAGCGGCGCGAGATCTCCCCCAACGAGTTGCTGGAGGCCACCATCGCACGGATCGAAACGCTCAACCCAAGGCTCAACGCCATCGTGACGCCCCTGTATGAGCGGGCGCGCAGCGAGGCGCGCGCGCCGCTGCCCGAGGGCCCGTTCCGCGGCGTGCCCTATGCCCTCAAGGACCTGGTGGATCTGAAAGGCACACGCCGGACGGCCGGCTCCCGGCTGCTCGCCCAGAACATTTCGCAAGACAGCAGCGAGATCGTCAAACGCTCGGTGGCGGCGGGCCTGGTGATCGTGGGCAAGACCAACACACCGGAATTCGCGCTCAACGGCTCGACCGAGCCGCAGTTGTTCGGCCCGTCGCGCAACCCGTGGGACACCACGCGTTCAGCCGGTGGATCGTCAGGTGGTGCCGCCGTGGCTGTCGCCTCGGGCATGGTGCCCATCGCCCATGCCAGCGATGGCGGCGGCTCCATCCGCATCCCCGCCTCTTGCTGCGGGCTGTTCGGGCTCAAGCCCAGCCGTGGCCGCATGTGGGGCTCGCTGGCCACCGACGCCGGCGCGGAGCACTGTCTCAGCCGATCGGTGCGTGACAGCGCGCGCCTGTTCATGTGGAACCAGCGCCAAGACCCGCAGGCCCCCCTGAAACCCGCGGCAGTGCTCGAGCCAGACGAGCGCCGACTGAAGATCGGCTTTTCGACCGCCAACGTGTTCGACATGCAACCCTCGCCTGCGGTGAGGTCTGCGCTCGAAGACACCGCCGCGCTGTGCGCCGCGATGGGTCACCATGTGGAGCCCGCGCGCCTGCCGGTGGATGGCGACGAATTCTTTCTTCACTTCATGGTCGCCTGGAGCGGCGGCGCCGACCGCATGCGCACCGCGGCCGAGGCGCAGGGCCACCGGCCTGAAGACGTGCTCGAGCCCTGGACGCTGTACCTGTCCGACCACTTCCGCCGGCAAGCTGCCGACGCCGGCACCAAAGCCTCGGCCTTCTTCGCCGAGCATGCGCGCCGCTTCGACGCCTTCTTCCAGCAGGTCGACGTCATGCTGACGCCAGTGGTCAGCGAAGAGCCGCCGCCGCTCGGTCACCTGGGACCGCAGGTGCCTGGGGCACAGATGTTCGAGCGACTGACCCGTTATGTGTCGTACACGCCCGTGCACAACGTCGCCGGCACCCCCGCCATGTCGGTGCCGCTGGGCCGGGGCCCATCAGGCTTGCCGATCGGCAGCCAGTTCGCGGCGCGGCTGGGCGGCGAACAGCTTCTTTTCAGCCTGGCGTTCGAACTGGAGCGTGCGGCACCGTGGGCACAGCGCAGGCCAGTGGCCTGAGTTTCGCCACGCAAGACCCTGGCGCCAGCTGGCACCGCTTGATCCGGCTCTGGCGCGCTTGGGTACATTGGCGGCTGATCGTGGCAAATACTAACCACCGAGCCGGCCGCATGTTGCAAGGTTTGACTCTTCGGGAATCGGCACCTGGCTTCGCCAGCCGTCCCACCTCCCCGAGAAGCGGGCGTGGAATGGTGCGCTGTCAGCCCGACACGGGGCGAACAGTGCTGAGATTCGTCGCTACCCAAGACCAGCCTTGGAGCTGAAATGATCATGAAGCTTTTCAAGCCATGGGTGTTCAAGCCGCTGCGATGCGCCTTGGTGGCGCTCGCCTCGGGCATCGCCACCCTGCCGGCCGCGCAGGCCCAGTGGGCTCAGGACGGGTTCTCGAGCGGCAAGGGGTACGCCAACCCGGTCGAGTCGATGCTTTCGAAAGAGACGGTGCGAGGCCTGAAGGTCATCTGGGAACGCTCGTTTTCGGGCGCCGGCGATGTCAGCAGCGTGAGTCAACTCGACAACCGCATGTTCACCTGCGCGGCGCGCGGAGGCTTGTTCGCGTTGGATCCGCCAACGGGGAACGTTCTCTGGCACCAGGCGTCTGCCAGCCTGGGCGAATGCGGCGTGCCGGCGGTGGACCATGACGCGGTCTACCTGTCGACTGCTGCGGCGGACGGCAGCCGAAACGTGCTGCGCGCCTACCACCCTGCCACCGGGGCCGAGATCTGGAGCACCGATTTGCCGGCGGGCGCCGACTTCAAGAAAGTCACCAGCGGCCTGGCACTGGACGGCGACATGCTGGTGGTCACCACCCAAGGCCAGGCCGTGGTGGCGGTGCGCCGCACCGACGGGCATGTCGTGTGGCAATCTGCAACCGGCACCGGCACCAACAGCTCGCCAAGCGTGGCCAACGGTCGCGTGTTCGTGGCAACGGCCACCGTCTGCTGCACCACGCCAGGCACCGTACGCGCTTTTGACCTGGCCACCGGCGGGCTGCTGTGGACCCACCAGTTCAGGTATGAACTCGTTCATCCGCCGCTCGTCATGGGCGACCAGGTCATCGTGGGTCCCCTGCAGGATCCGACCATGGCAGCCTTCGATGTCGCCGATGGCCACACCTTGTGGACCAGGAGCTACGGAACCGGCTCCTTCACTGCCCACTTGGCCGGAAACGCCTCGGAGATCTATGCCGTGACGGAAGGCATCTGGGTCTCGGCGTTCAGCGCGACGAACGGTCGCTTGCTGTGGCATCGCAAGTACAGCAACACGCTCAGCGTCGCCCCCGCTCTGGTCTGGGCCAACAAGCTTCTGTACGCGGTCTACCACGACTACCACGACGGCCAGGTCCACTACCTGCAAGTCTTCAATGCGCACACCGGCAAGGAGCTCGATCGGGTGGACCTCGACCTGCCACTGGCCGGCCTCGGCACGACTGTCGTCGATGGCCACGTCGTGATCGTCGACCGCGGCCGCGTCGTGGTGTTGGGGCTGTGAAACGCGGGCAGAGAACGCCGCGTGAAAGGCGGCTACCCACCGCCTTGCTCGGGCGCTGCAGGCAAGTCGCTCGATGAAGCCTGGCCCACGCTGTGGCTGGCAAGACAGTCTCGCAACACCGGCGGCAGGTCGATCGGGCGCTTCGTCTGCGAAGAGACGCAGACATGCGTGATCGTGCCGCGAAAGGTCTCGATGTCGTGCTGATTGCGGCCCGCGAACTGCAGCGTGAATGAGTGCTGGCCCAGCCCCAGGACCGACACGCTGACGGTGATCTCGTCGTCCCAGACCATGGGCGACAGGAACTCCAGGTTCAACGCGCGCGCCGGCGGAAGAATCGCTTGTTCCATCAGGCTGCGCTCCGCAGGGGAGCCCAGCGCATGGGTGAGAAATTCAAGATCCGCCTCGACGACATAGTGAGCGATGCGAGGCGTGTAGACAGCGCCGGCTGGATCGCAATCGCCGAACAGGACAACGCGCTTTGTCTGGAACACCGGTCGTGCACTCCTGATGCTGAAAGGCGGCGATGGACGCCATGAAGGATTCGCTTGGCGGCGCGTTGTTCGCAGCCAGAAGATTTGTCCGCTCATTTCAACAAGCCGCACGGTGTTTGACCAGTAGCCAAACGCAACGGTCAATAAGCTTCAAATCCAGCGCCGGCCCGCTATCGCAAGTTCCGCATCGTTCATACATTGCATCCTGCCGCGGCATCCCCTCAACATTTTTGCCATCCAGGAGGATGCATGTTCCAAGCTTCAAAACGGGCACGCTTCGCTGTGCCTGTCGACAGCCGCGCTGCTGCAATCGCCGCGCTCGGCCTGGCGACCACGCTGATCGCCGCGTCGGCATCGGCACAGACCACTGCGCCAGACGGTGCACAGATGGCGCGCGCCGCGAACCCTCACCGCGCTCGCGTGGAAGCGCTGCTCGCCAGCGTGCCGCAACCGCAAGGCAACGCCGAATCGGCGCTGATCGTCGATGGCAAGCCTGCCAAGCCAGGCAAGTGGCCGTTCATGGTGTCGCTGGTCGACAAGAGCAATTCGAACAACTACGACGCGCACTTCTGCGGCGGCTCGTTGATCGACGACAACCATGTGCTGACCGCCGGGCACTGCGTGCAGGGCGCGCAGGCCAGCGACATGCAGGTGCTGGTCGGCACGCAGAGCCTGGTCAGCGGCGGTCGGCGCATCAACGTCACCCGCGTGACCGTTCATCCGACCTTCGGCGCGACGCCGTTCCTGCAAGGCGACGTGGCCGTGCTGCGCCTGGCCGAAGCGGTGACCGACATCGCTCCGGTCATCTACGCCGGCTCTGCCGCGATCGACGACAACGTGGCGCCCGACAACTCGAACACCACCGTCATGGGTTGGGGTGCGCTGGAGTGGGACCAGGCGGGACCGGAGGTGCTGTACCAGGCATCGCTCGTTCGCAACACGATCACCAAGTGCAACGGGCTGAGCTTCTACAACGGCAAGCTGACCGACAACAACGTCTGCGCCGGTGATCTCGCAGCGCCGGGCAAGAGCGCTTGCTACGGAGACTCCGGTGGTCCGCTGGTCGGCAAGAACGACAGCGGCAAACCGGTGCAGATCGGCGTGGTCAGCGGCGGGCCGCGCGTCTGCGGCAATGTGCCCGGCTACTTCGCTCGCGTCGGCTCGTACGCGAAGTGGATCAAGAAACAGGTGGCCAACCCCTGAGGTCGCTGACTGATCGCCGAGGGCCTGCGAACACGATTGCAGGCCCTCGGCGTTTTTTTTGCAGATCACGGCCGGCGCCGGCTGGCCCCACGTTCAAGGGTCCGACGGCACGACATAACGCCCTATGTTGTGGCACGCAGCGACGCTGGCGATTCGAACATGCCGTCCGCTTGGGAGGCGACAGACAGCCTGTCGATCTCGGCATGTGGGGAGGCCAGGCCCAGCGCAGCATCGCATACGCCATCAACAAGTCTGGCGTGGTGGTCGGCGGCAGCCAGGACAGCGCCTCCAACTTTCACGCCACGGTGTGGACAGGCGCGCAGATGATCGACCTCAATGACCATCTCGATGACGCCACCAAGGCCGAGGGTTGGGTGCTCGAATACGGGCGAGGCATCAACGCCGGCGGCCAAGTCGTTTGCAACGCTCGCAATACCCAAACGGCGGATCGCCGGGCTTTCCTCGCATCACCCATCGCCGAGTGATGCGGCGCTGACGCCGCTTGGGGGCATCGAGCGCAAGGGCCGCCGATGCCATTTCACCTCTCCATCAATTCAGCTCGACGCCGCTGCGCGCGTTCTTCAGCGAGCGACATTGGTGGAGGCCCTATTCGGCAGAACCCGTACATCCCCAGAAGACCGATAAAGCCATGCGAAACGTGGGGGCGAGCCTCAGTTGACTTTGGTGGCTCGACAAAGCTCATGAGGTTAGATGGCATTCCGGGATTGACACAAAACAGACACGCTCGCAGCATGCGCCGGCGCGTCGAACCGACGCGTGGAGAAGAAAGGCATCACGCGCTACCCGCGCGTGAACTCGACGTAACTTCTGAGGAGTTGGCACGATGAGTTCGATGATCTCCAAACGCACCAAAGGTCGGCCGATCGCCACCTTGGTCGCGTGGCTTGCACTGGCCACCAGCGCCACCGCCGCCGTTCCTGGCAACACGCCGACAGACGTTGCAAGCGCACTTGGTGCGCTGCACTCGGTGGACGTGATCCAGGCCGCCCCTGATGGGCTACCGACCTTCCTGCGCGGCAACCTGGGGCAAGCGCCACAGCTCAACGTGTCAGCGCTGGCCGCGACTGAACTGGCGATGCGCCCGGTGTTGGCGCCGGCGCTTGCCGCCCTGCGGCTGCGACCAGCCGACCTGAGGCTGCGCAAGATCAACGTCGATTCGATGGGCAGCCAGCATCTGCGATACAACCTCACCCACCGCGGCATCGACGTGGTGGGCGGCGACCTGGTCGTCCATGTGGACGGCAAGGGCCGCATCTTCGCCATCAACGGCAACGGCCGTGGCGACATCGCGGCCAGCCTGGGCTCGAACGACATCGGCGAAAGCGCGGTGCACCCGGTCGTGATGGCCGATGCCCGCTTTGCCGGCATGGCGACCACGCCGCCGCGCCGGGTGTATTTCGTGTCACCGCAAAGCCGCGTCCACATGGCCTATGAGACGTTGGTGACCGGCCAGCGCGGGCAAGACCCTGTTCGGGACAAGGTGTACATCGACGTCGACAGCGGCGCGATCCTGGGCGTTCATCCGCAGATCTACTTCGCGGAAAGCCGCAAGGTCTACAGCGCCAACAACGGCACCAGCCTGCCCGGCACGCTCAAGCGGTCCGAAGGCCAGGCGGCCACCTCTGACGTCGACGTGAACGCTGCGTACGACGGCACCGGTGCCACCTACGAGGCCTACAAGGCGTTCTGGAATCGCGATTCCTACAACAACGCCGGCGCCGCACTGATCAGCTCGGTGCACTACAGCAGCAACTACTGCAACGCCTTCTGGAACAGCACCCAGATGGTCTACGGCGACGGCGATTCGAGCCAGGGGTGTCTGCCCTTGGCGAGAGCCGTGGACGTGACCGCACACGAGCTGACCCATGCCGTGACCGAAAACGAGTCCGGCCTGGTCTACTCGGGCGAATCGGGTGGCCTGAACGAAGCCATGTCCGACATCTTCGGCGCCTTCACCGAGGCGTATGTCGATGGCGGCAAGACCGGTACGCTGACCGTGTCGTCGGACACGTGGAAGGTCGGTGAGGACATCCTCCCGCCCGCGCTGCGCTACATGAACGACCCGGCGGCCGATGGCGCGTCCAAGGACTTCTGGGTCAGTGGCGTGGGCAATGTCGATGTCCACTACAGCTCGGGCATCGCCAACCTGGCGTTCTACCTGATGTCGCAAGGTGGCACGCATCCGCGTGGCAAATCGAACATCACCGTGACCGGCGTGGGCATGACGAAGGCCATCCGGGTCTTCTATGAGGCCAACGTCAACATCCTGACCTCCAACGCCAACTTCCTGGCAGCCGGCAACGCCTCGGTGCAAGCTGCGGTGAACCTCGGCTACCCGCTGGCCGACCAGATCTCGGTGGCCAAGGCCTGGCAGGCGGTGGGCGTGCCGGTGCCTACCCCCGGCGGCGGCGGCGGTGATGAAACGGTGCTGACCAACGGCACGCCGCTTTCCGGCCTGAGCGGCGCCATCGGGGCGCAGGCGTTCTACAAGATCGTCGTGCCGGCAGGACAGACCACGCTGACCTTCACCATCTCGGGTGGGACGGGCGACGCGGACATGTACACGAAGCTCGGGGCCCGGCCCACTTTGTCGACCTATGACTGCCGCCCCTACAAGACCGGCAATGCCGAAACCTGTACCGTCAACGCGCCAGCAGCCGGCACCTACTACGTGCTGCTCAACGCCTATGCGGCGTACAGCGGCGTCACGCTCACGGCCACCTACTCCGGCGGTGGCGGCGGTGACCCGCTGCTGACCAACGGCCAGGCCGTCACGGTGTCGGGTGCCACGGGCAGTCAACAGTACTGGCGGATCAACACGCCGGCCGGCAAGACGCTCACGATCACCATCACGGGTGGCACGGGCGACGCAGACCTCTACACCCGGCTCGGGTCTCGGCCGACGACCAGCACCTACCTCTGCCGCCCTTACCTGAGCGGCAACAACGAGACGTGCACCGTCACCTCCACCTCGGCGGGCGACTACTACATCATGCTGCGCGGCTATTCGGCCTTCTCGGGCGTTAGCCTGAAAGCCAGCTACTGACGCTTGATCGATCGGTCAGGCAGCGGCGGGTAACGCGCTGCCTGATCCTCCTCGATAACGGCACGGCCGTCCCCACGGGGACGGCCGTTTTCATTGGCACGTGCCGATGGCGCAGCGGGCTCCAACCCTTCTTCTTCCTGACCGCCAATCGCCGAGGAAGCCCTGCAAACCATCGCCTGCTCGACCCGCCCGTACGCTCATGCACGCACCCAATACTTTGGATCAGCGTGGTTCAAGACACGACGTGAAGGAGCAACGAAGCCGAAACGATGGCTGGCCAGACTGGCCGCGCCGAATCAGGAGACAGCGCCGAACAGTCTCAAGCCTCATCGCGTGATTGGTTGGCCTGTTGCAACCCTGGACGGTCATCAATCAATCGATAGTGAAGAAGAGGAGACTCCCCATGTTCTCAACCAGACGTGCGGTGGTTCAAGGCGGTATTGCTGGCTTGCTGTTGCCCCAGGCCGTATTCGCAATGGCGGCGCAGAAGCCCAACAGTTCATTCGAGCGATGGCGCCTCGACTTCGAGGCGGGGGTGCCGGCGCGCATGGCGGCGGCCCAGGTGGTGGGCGCGTCCGTCGCCATCACGTCGCCCGACAACGCAGTGCGATACGCCGCGTCGTTCGGCTTCGCTGACGTGGCCAGGAATCGAGCGCTGACCGTGGACACGCCGATGCATCTGGCGTCGGTCAGCAAGCTGTTCACGGCATCGGCGCTGGTGCAATTGTTCGAGCGCCGCGGATTGGACCTTCACGCCAACGTGAACGACTTCATCGACTTCCCGGTCATCAATCCGCACCACCCGTCGTTGCCCCTGACGCCGCATCAACTCGTCACGCATACCTCCAGCATTTCAGACAAGGGCCATGACGTGACCTATCCGGGCGATCCCCGGCAGAGCATCTCCAGCTTCCTGCAGGGCTATCTGGTGAAGGGCGGCCGTCACTACGACCCCGAGAAGTCATACCTCAAGGTGAAGCCCGGCAAGAGGTGGGACTACAGCAATGTGGGCGCAGCGCTGGCAGGTTATGTCGTGGAGTGCGTGAGCCAGCAAAGCTTCGCCTCGTATGTCGAAGAAAATGTCCTCGCGCCGCTCGGCATCCACAACGCCCATTGGTACCTCCGGGACTTCGAACCCGACGTGCTGGCCAAGCCCTACCGGTTCAAGAACGGAGCGTTCGTCGAGCTGCCCCAGCAGGGCTACCCGGATGTCCCTGCAGGCCTGCTCCGTTGCTCAGTCGGCGACCTGGCCCGATCGCTGCATGCGATGTTGGGACAAGACACGGGGCCGAAGGCCATCCTGTCGGATCAGGCGGTCCAGGAAATGTTGCGCCGGCAGGTGGCCCGGTCTGTCCACGGCTACCAAGGGCTGGGTTGGACCCAGGAGAAGGTTCGCGAGCGCAAGGTCGTCGGCCATTCGGGCAGCGACACCGGCGCTTCGAACATGGTGGTGCTGACGGAAGACCAGAGCCAGGCCGTGGCCATGTTGATGAACATCGACGGCACCTACAAGAGCGACGAGTTCCGCAACGCGATCATCGAGGATCTGCTGGTCGGCGCTGAGCTGGCCAGGGGAGCGGATGCCACGCTGAAAGTCAGTTACTGACGCTTGACGATCGGCCAGGCAGCAGCGTTAACGCCCGCTGCCTGGTCCGCCCGATTTCGGCACGGCCGTCCCTGCGGGGACGGCCGTTTTCATGGGGTCAGCAGACCGGACCGAACCAGCGCGAAGCGATCTCTTCGAACTGGCTGACAACAGGATGCGACTCACACGCACAGGCGACGAAGCCGTCTGGCCGGACGAGAAGGGCTTTGATCCCGAGGCTTTCGCGGGGTGCCCGCGCGATGTACTGGACCCTGCCCCGCCAGCGCTGCGCCATGGATCGAAGCGGCTTGGTTGGATCGAAGTCCAGGAGCAGGCCTGTCCCGCTGCCGAGCAGTTGAGCGAGCCGCTGGCCATCATCGAACTCGAAGTCTGGTGCGCTGCAACCGTCGAGCGGATGGTTGCCGTCAACGTCGTAGTGCAGAGACAGGCCCCAGAGCTGCTCGGCAAAATAGCTTGCACCATCGGGCGTGTCGATCAGCTCACGCACGATGCGCTCGATCGCTTGTCCGTGCGGCCCGGGCTTCATGATGGCCGCCTGCGCGCGTGTCCAGTCCAGCACCCACTGCCCCACCGGGCGCCGCTCGGCTTGGTAGGTGTCGAGAAGGCCGGCAGGCGCGCTGCCTTTGACGGTGACTGCCAACTTCCAGCCGAGGTTCATCGCGTCGCCAAGGCCCACGTTCAAGCCCTGGCCGCCGAGTGCCGAGTGGATGTGTGCCGCGTCACCGGCCAGCAGAACGCGGCCGCGGCGGTATTCGGTCGCGAGCCTGGCCCGATCGGTGAAGCTGGTGGCCAGGTGGACGGCCGACAGCCTGACATCCGTCCCCGAAACGCGCTGCAGGACTGACTGCAGGTGCTCGAGAGTGATGTCCGCCGAACGGTCGAAAGCGCCGCCGTCGAAATCGGCGATCGCGATGCGACCCGGCTCGTTCATGTAGAAGCCCCAGGGTGTCGAATTTCGACCTGGCGGCAGCTTTTCGGGGTCGGCAATATCCACGAGGGCCGAATAGGCGGTGAACTCCGGTTCGGTGCCCGGAAACTCAAAGTTGGCCAGCTTGCGCACGGTGCTGCGACCACCGTCGCAGCCAACCAGCCATTTGGCGCGGACGCGCTGACCGCCGGCATGAACAGTCACCCCGTCGCTGTCTTCGTCAAAGGCGACGACGACCGCACCGCGCCGGATCTGAACGCCCAGGCTCGCTGCCCGCGCCGCGAGCACCGTCTCGACGGATTGCATGTCGGCCGCGAAGTTGGGATAGGCCGGGTTTGGCAGCAGGTACTTCCACCGCGAAGCGACCACCTTGTCAGGGTCGATCCTCAGGCCTGCGAAATGACCGGCGTTGCGCTGCTGGCCCGCGCCATCGACGGGCGCCTTCGGCTTTGCTGCGCTGTCTGCAAAGGCCTTCCGAACCTCGTGCAGCAGACCGCGACGGTGGAGCGCTTCGCCTGTCGCGACGGACAGGCCGCGGATGCCCAGCGGCCCCGCCTTGAGGGGCGCCTCGGGACTTTCGGACCTTTCCAGCACGAGCACGGAGCATTCCGCGAGCGCAAGCTCGCATGCGAGAAACAGCCCGACAGGGCCCGCGCCCGCGATGACAACATCGCAGGCGTCAAGAGGGACAGACGTGGACATGTGGGAACCTCAATCGATTGACTTGTTGGCAGCGACCCAAGCGACGGCCGACCCATGCAGTCGTCGCGGAGTCGAGCGGCAATGGCCACGTCGAATCGAGTGTTGGTTCCCTTTGAGCTCGGGCACCCCGGCATAGCCCGGCAGCGCCGAAGACGCCGGGGTCAAGAATGCTGGGAGCTGGCGAAACGCGAGCTGGAGGGCTCACGGCAACACATCACGTACCCGCCTCGAACAGGTTTCAGAGGCAAGTTGTCGTTGATCCGACGGTGGCGATGACGTGTGTTGCTGAATCTATAGGCCGCACCGATTGGTTGCGAGCAGAGCAAACAGGATTGTAGATCTCGGCCCCTGCGGGCGGCCCTGGCCTGACCGATGAGCCGAGCTAGGCGACGAGCTTGTCGAAGCCCCGCAGCATGGCACCGGCCCTTCGGCGCGCCCAAGGCGAACGGCTCATCAAAAAGATCTCGGCACCGCTGTCCGGTTTTGCCGCGCGGACTCCGTCCTTCAAGACAGGGAGTGACGGCAGTCGCCACTGAGAACCTTCCCCAACCGGTTCGGCGCGTCACTTCCCTGGGGACACCGCGCCCGCCATGGCGCATTCAAAACCTGCAAGGGACACGAGCATGAAAGCCTATCTTCAATCCAAGACCATGAAGCAACTTCTCAGCTGGCTGGCCGTCGCCGGCGCGACCATCGGGGCGGCGCAGGCGGCACCGCAGCACTTCCCGGCCGTCGACCAGGTCGCAGCGCCCGGGACCTTGTACTCGATCACCTTCTACGACGACACGGCCAGCACCCACAACCAATGGGCGACGCAGAACATCTGCTTCGTCCAGGGGCCCGTGCAGGGCAGCAACACGACGGGGCTGTGGTACTCGACCACCTACAACCGCTGGATCGGGCTCTGGCGCCAGGAAGGCGACCAGATCTTCATGATCGGCGACTTCTGGACGGGTCGCGGCAAGGACGCCATCCAGTGGGAACTGGTCACCACCAAGGACGAGGGCTTCGGCCACTGGAACGAATGGGTCGAGGACGGCGCCTATGGCAACTGGATCGCCAAGGGCAACACCCGCATCGCCAAGCTCGGCACCTGTTCCCAGCTCAACATCGCCGAAGGCACCCAGGATGACGCCTGGGAGCAAACCAAGGCGGCTGCACTGAAGGCGGCCGAAGCGGCACCGGTTCGCTACCGCAGGGACGGCAGCCTGGCACAGCCGGGCGACAAGGATCAGCTGCCGCCGAACTGAGGCGATAGCTGAGCCCCCTTGGGCAGCGTGGGCGGCGTGGGCGGCATGGGTGGCGCGAGCGGCCTGGTGCTGGCTGCGCCGCCCTCGCCCCTTGCCTACCGGCAAGTTGGTACGGAACCTGTGATCCGATTCTGCACTCTCATCGCGTCCGGCGACGACCCCGTCGTTGGCCACCTTGACGCTGCGCCAGTGCGCACTGAACGTGCCCCACAGAATGGATTTGTCCGTGCCTTCTCGACAGTCGCCCCTTGCCCAGAGCCCCGCAGCCACTCACCGCAAGAGCCGATGGCGGGCTGCCTTGCATCGTCTGCCTTGGCCGGCTCTTGCCTTTGCAAGCTTGAGCGCTTTGGCCTTGCCGACCCATGCCGCGGCCACGGGCGACAAGCCGGTGTGCCCCGAGATTGACGGCCTGAACGTCGCCAGTCTGAAACGGTCCACCCTGGTGGGCGAGATGCATGGCACCAACGAGAGCCCGGCGTTCGTGGCTGCGCTGGCCTGCCACATCCTCGCCAGCGGCCACACCCTCACGGTGGCGCTGGAGATCCCCCGCACCGAGCAGGACCGCATCCGCAGCTACCTGCTGTCGAGCGGCAGCGCGGCAGACCGTGCGGCGATGTTGAAGGGGGCGTTCTGGGACACCGACAAGGCGGACGGCCGATCGTCCGCGGCGATGGTCGGCCTGATCGAGCGCCTGCGTTACCTGCGCAACCTGCAACTGCCGCTGATCGATGTCGTCACCATCGATGTCGCAGCGGGCGAAGACAGCGGCGCGGACGATCGTGATCGGCTGATGAGCCAGGCGTTTGACCGCATCACCCGGTCGCCGAGCGACCATGTGGTCGGGCTGGTCGGCAACTACCACGCGAAGAAGACCGACGGTGCGCCGTGGAATCCGCGCATGCGGTTCATGGCGGGCTACCTGCCGCCCGGTGGCTTGACCAGCCTGGACGTCGGCTATGCCGGCGGAGCGGCCTGGGTCTGCATACCCGAGTGCGGCGTCTCCGAACTCGGCGCGTCGAGCAAGACAGCCGCGCAGGGCTTCTCGCTTCGTCTCGGCGACAAGGACGGCGGCGCATACGACGGCGTCTACGACGTGGGTCGCTTGTCCCCTTCCCTGCCCGCCCGCAGTGGTGGCGGCTGAGAGCGCCTCATACATCACCCGCCCCGCTTGAGCACGCCGCTGCTTCGCCGGCCGTGTGAACCGTGACGCTAACGAATTAGTTACGTACACATTCTGTAAACAAGTCTAGTGATTGCCATGATGATCAAGGCCCGGATCCACCTCTAGCATCGCCCACCCAAACATCTGCTGGAGTACCTCCCATGTCTCGTTCATCATCGCGCCGGCTGCGACAGGCCCTTCATCGGTCGCTCGCCTGCGCCGGCCTGCTGGCCGCATCCACCGCGTTCGCGGCCCCGCCCGCCTACCGCATCGAGCTGCTGGACAAGAGCAACGGCATCAAGCCCAAGTACGTCAATGCGATCAGCGACAACGGCAACATCGCCGGCTGCGGGCGCAACAGCCGGACAGGCTCGGACGTTTCATACCTGCAGCGCGGCGGCGCCAAGCCGGTGGCCCTGAAGGGGTCGAGCGGCTACTGCAGCTTCGAGGGCGACGTGAACGATGCCGGCGATGTGCTGAGCGAGTACTTGCGCGACGAAGGAAACATCCTCACGGTTCAAGGCGCGCTGTGGTCGCACGACGGCGCGATGACGGACCTGAACAAGCTGGCCGGTTGCGACGCCACGACGGAAGACGATTACAGCTCCATCGGCGCCCTCAACCAGGCTGGCGACGCCGCCTTCAGCATCGACTGCCGGATCCACGGCACCGAGGTCATCAGCGCCGTCCTGTGGCGCCAGGGCAAGCTGGTCTTCCTGGCGCGCATGGGCAGCCGCGGCCTGCCCCGCGTCAGCGACCTGAACAACCTGGGGCAGGCGGCCGGCTCCATGGACACGGCGGACAACTCGTCGACCCGCGCGGTCGTCTGGGAACCCGATGGCACGGTGCGCATGCTGGGCACCCTGGGCGGCAGCATGTCGTTCGCCAGCGGCATCAACGACCTGGGGCACGTCGTCGGAACATCGACGCTGCCGAGCTGGGAATCGCGCGGCTTCTTTTTCGACGGCCAGACGATGAAAGAGCTGCCGACCTGCGGCGGCAAGTTCTCACCGTACCCCACCGGCATCACCAACGACGGCCTGATCGTCGGTGGCTACGGTGGCCAGAAGCATCACCATGTGGCGGTGATCCAGGACGGCGAGTGCTTCGCGCTGGATGCACTGCTAGACGCCAGCGGCGCCGGCTGGGCCAACCTCGGCGCCAGCAGCGTGAACAACGCCGGCGTCATCCTCGGCAAGGGTCTGTACAACGGCGTCGAGCACGCCTACATCGCCACGCCCGTGGTTCGCTGACCAGGCTGGCGAAGCCGCTGCCCCTCGTGTTGCTCCGCAGAGTGAAACACTTTCCGGCACGGGGGGCAGCCCTTCAGTCTGCGTGGATTCCATGTGCGCGAAGCACCGGTTGCCAATAGCGCTGCTCAGTGGCGATGCGCGCAGAAAGCGACGGCGGCGAGCATGAGGTTGCCGTCATCCCGGCCTGCGCAAAGAGCGCGACCAGCGCCGGACGCGAAATCGCCTCTTGCAGTGAAGTGGCCAGGTCGGCCACTGTCTCCTTCGAAGTGCCACCCGGTGCGAAGAAGGCGAACCACTCGGTGAGCACCAGACTGGGATGCCCGAGTTCCGCGAAGGACGGCACTTGCGGCAGGTAGACGCTTCTCGCACGCCCCGAGGTGGCGATGATGCGGATGCGCCCGTCGGCATGGTGCGGCTTGAGCAGCCCTTCGGGGAGCACCAGCGCGGCAATGTGCCCGCCCAGCAAGGCTGTCACTGCGGGCGGTCCGCCTGAGTATGCGATGTGCTGCCACGCAAGGCCTGCTTCGTGGAAGAGCATCGCTTCCAGCAGGTGGGGAAGCGTGCCCGTTCCAGGTGAGCCGATGTTCGCGTCAGCCGGGTGTCCGCGAACCCAGTCGATGAAGCCTGCGAGTGTCGTGACCGCTGCAGGAACGGCGGGGCCGACCGCGAGGCCCATTGACATCTCGCTCGCCAGCGACACGGGTTGCAGATCCAGGATCGGGTCGTATCCGAGCTTTGCATAGAGAAACGGATAGACCGTGGCGATCGCGCCCTGGGCAAGCAACAGCGTCGAACCATCTGCAGGCGCGGCCTTCAGGGCACCGACGCTCAGTTGGCCGGCCGCTCCCGGGCGGTTGTCGACCAACGCATGCTGGCCAGCCGTGGCAGGCCATTGGTCACCCACCGCACGCGCCACCAGATCCGGAATGCTCCCGGCCGGGCCGCTGCAAAGAATGCGCAGCGTCGCATCGCGGGTGGCATGCGAATGGCGCGTGAAGGGCAATGCCGCAAGCGAAGCGAGGGTGACGCCGCCGACGCGCAGCAGACGACGGCGTGGCATGGAATGTCCGGAAGTGGTCATGGTGTCCTCAGGGGCGTCGTGCCGCGGTGATCAGCAGTTCGTTGGGGCCTTCCCAGCCGGTGGCCGTATCGAAGGCGTGCAACTGGTCTCTGATGTCGTCCCACGCCGCTTCGCTGGCGGCTGTGTCGAGCCCGGCAAGGATCTGCAGCACGGGACTTGCCGAGCTGCGAACGAACGCCAGGTAGGCATCCACCGACGGCGTGCGGAACGGAGCGTCCACCGCCGTCGTCGCGACTTCCCGAAACCCCGCCTGGGTGAACAGCGCGTCGATGGCGCCGGGCCTGCCCAGGCTGAACAGGCTCCCAGCGATGTATGGGTCGCGCGCCGGCAGCCCGGCGTGCCTGAGCGCCGTGGCGATGAGGGTGGCGACGCATGGATTTCGCTGCGGTGTCGAAAACACGACGGTGCTGACGTAGCCACCCGGCCGCAGCGCGCGGTGCATTTCGCGCAGGCCCCGCAAGGGGCGCGGGAACAGCATCAACCCGAGCCGACAGACCGCCGCATCGAACGAGGCCGCCTCGACCATCAAATCCTCCCCGTCGGCCACGCGGCATTGCACCTGCGGGCAGCCGGCAAGACGCATGCGGTCTTGAGCAAGCGCCACGATGGCCGGTGACAGATCGGTGGCGACCACCGTTCCCTTGGGCCCGACACGCTTCGCGAGGTCAAGGGTCTGGTCGCCAGCGCCGGCGGCGACATCGAGTACACGCGAACCTGGCACCACGCCGGCCATCGTGATCATCGCGTCGGTCGCGCCGCGCAGCCAGGCACGGATGTCCGGTGTGTGCGCATCCCAGCCCGCAGCGGCGCTGTCCCAATGGCTGCGCACCGTCGACTTGAAGGCCTGCGTGTCTGCTTCCAATGTGTTCATGCCCGCAGCGTAGGTTCCGGGTGGCCTCTGCGTAAGGCGCAAAGCTGCAGAATGGGGGCCGCAATGGCGCAGCCCCCTCAAGATTTCGACTGGGATGATCTGAAGCACCTGCTGGCTGTGGCGCGCCACGGCAGCACGTTGGCCGCCGGGCGGGCGCTCGGTCTGGACCAATCGACCGTGCAGCGGCGATTGACGGCACTGGAACGCAGCTTTGGGCAGGCATTGGTGCAACGCCATCCCAGCGGCTACCGCCTGACAGAGTTCGGGCTGGCGCTGTTGCCTCATGCCACGGGTGTCGAGAACGCAGTGCAGGCGTTCAAGCAACAGTTGGCGGTCTCCGCGGCCGAGGTGTCGGGCGTCATACGGGTCACCTGCCCTGAGCCCATCGTCTACCGCATCACCCAGTCAACGCTGTTGCAGCGCTTCAGTCAGCGCCACCCCGCCCTGCAGGTGCACTTCGTCATGAGCGACAAGTACGTCGACCTGGCCAAAGGCGAAGCCGATGTGGCCCTGCGCTCCGGAGACACCGACGACGGCGAACTCGTCGGACGAAAGATCGGGGATTCCCTCTGGGCGGTCTATGCGAGCACGGCGTACATCGAGCGCCACGGGCGGCCGCATGGGATCGACGATCTGGCGCGGCACGCCCTGGTCGGCTTCGACGATTCGATGGCGAAACACCGCATTTCAGCCTGGCTGCGCAAGGTCGCGCCTGACGCCACGCTCGTTGCACGAAGCAACAGCGTGCTGGGCCTTGTCTACTCCGCGAAAGCGGGCGTCGGTGTCGCGCCGTTGCCGGTGGCGCTTGGCGATGCAGAGCCCGATCTGGTGCGGGTGATAGAACCCGTGCCAGAGCTCACCCGCATCTGGCGACTGTTGACAACCGCCGACTTGCGACACACGCCGCGGGTCTCGGCGTTCTTCGATTTCATCGTGAGCGAGATCGACACCCTGCGACCGATCATTACCGGCTGAAGGCGTCGGATCCGGGTGGCGTGCTCACCCGGCGAAGGCGGAAGATCGTGCCGGCGTCGAAGGCGCCGCCGCGGCTCGTGGTGCCGTAGATCGCGCCGTCCTTGGCGCTCAACAGTGCGCCGCGTGGTTCGCAGCCTTCTGAACCGTCCTCGGCGAATGCATGGTGCACGCCGAGCTTGTTGGTCTTCGACAGCGCAAAGACGGTGCCGCAGCCCTCGTACGTGATGAACGGGACGTCCCAATACCTCGTCGTGCCCCAGAGAACGCCGTCCTTGTGCAGCACGAGCGCGCCCTCCGGGTGAATGCCATCCACGCCGGGGACCATGTCGTGCGCGAGGCTGACGCCGCCGCCGACCGAGACCTTGAACACCGTGCCCCCGTGCTCGCCGCCGCACCCCGGGGCCACGCCGGCCAGGTTGCCGCTGGCAATGGGGGTCAGGCCGGCGAGCGGCTGGCATCCCAGCGGGTCCCCCTCTTCGAAAAACCCGGGCTTGAACGAATACTTGAGTTCGTAGGTGCCGGCCGTGGTGATCCTGTACACCGAGCCCCCGCCTTGCATACCTTCGGTGGAGGTGGTGCCGTAGAGAGACCCGTCGACGTGTTGCACCAGCGGCCCCTTGGCGGCGGCAGACCAGCCCTCGAAATCAGAAAACAGCACCGTGACCACGCCGGCAGGTGTCATTTGGAACACCGTGCCTTGGTTGGTGTTTTCGGTGCCACCTCTCGCCGTGGTGCCGTAGAAGTTGCCGTTCCAGTGGCGCATCAAGCCCGCGGTGGGGTTCGTGCCCTCCTCCTCGGTCAACTTGTGCATCACCTTGAAGCTGCCCAAGGTGGAGATGCGGTAGATGCCGCCGTCGTTGTTGAGCATGCCGTTTTCCACGGTGCCATACAGGGTGCGGCCGACGACCAGCAGCTCGCCCCGCGGTGTCGCCCCATCGCCGCCGCGGAAGGTGTGCATCACCACCGGCAGGCCGCCGGGCACGAACTTGAAGACAGTGCCGCTCGCGCCCCGCCCGGAGCCGCCGACACTGGTGGTTCCCCAGAAGGCGCCGCCCGCTTCGACCAAACCCGCCAGCGGAGCGGAGCCATCTCCCCTGGCGGGGTTGAAGGAATGCAGGTGCTCGAACTCCCAATGCGTGCCGCCGGACGCCTGGGCCAGCGCGCAAGCCAGCGCCAGTGACGTGAACGTGATGGCTGTCTTCATGAGCATCCCCCCGCGGCCGACCTGGCCACCGAGCAGACTCTAGAAGGGCACGTGCTCGACGGACCAACCGTTCACCAACGGATTCGCTCCGCGAGGCTTCAATCGTGGGGGCACAAAGCGCCGCCGGCTCGCCAGGCGCCCCGGCTTATAGTGCAAACGAGTCTTCGGCGACTGCCGCTCCTGCACCTCCGATCCACACAGCCGGCCCCGACACCATGTCACGGATCCCGGCGCGAATTCGCCTTGTTTGTTGGCCCCATCCATGAATGCTTCAAAGATCTGGAACCGCGCCTGCCACGGTGGCGGGGCGTCACCCGGCGTGGGCGACGCAGCGCTCGCCGCCATGTTGGCGTTCCACAGTGAGGCGATGAACAACGGCGTGCTGACCGCCATGCAGCGTCACCCACCCGCCGATTTGAAGACCGCAGTGGAAGGCTATCGGTACTTCGGCCTCGACCGGGTTGTTGCAGTTCTCGAAGGCGGCCAGCGAGCCCTCGATGCCGGCGAAGATCCGGACGAACTCGCGCACGCGCTCGACGAGCAGTTGCACGAAGCGCTGCCCACCGATGAAAAGCTGTACGAAGCCTTCAGCAAGACGCTTGCACTGCGGGTCGCCGACTTCAACCCCTTGTAGCGGCGCAGGTACATGCTTTGCTCTGCGGCAGGCGTTGGGGCATGCCGCAAGGAGCTTGAATGATGAACCTCGCGAGCGTTGATCGATGCCTTCTCGTTCGGTCGGCGCCTTGAAACGAGACATCGAAACGGTTGGCGATGCATTGCAGCGCACGGGCTACATCCGAGTGCGCGGTGCGCGCGAGCACAACCTGAAGAACGTCGACCTGGATGTGCCGCGCGATCGGCTCGTGGTCTTCGCCGGCGTCTCGGGCTCAGGCAAGTCGTCGCTGGCGTTCGGCACCATCTATGCGGAGGCGCAGCGGCGCTACTTCGAGTCCGTCTCGCCGTATGCGCGGCGTTTGATCGACCAGGTCGGCGTGCCGGACGTCGATTCGATCGAAGGGCTGCCGCCGGCCGTGTCACTGCAGCAGCAGCGCGGGACGCCGAACTCACGATCGTCCGTGGGCACGGTGACGACGCTGTCGAGCCTGCTGCGCATGCTGTATTCGCGCGCCGGCAGCTACCCGCCACACCAGCCGATGCTGTACGCGGAAGACTTTTCCCCCAACACGCCGCAGGGCGCTTGCCCGCAGTGCCATGGGATCGGCCGCGTGTTCGAGGTGACCGAGCAATCGATGGTGCCGGACGACACGCTGACGATCCGCGAACGCGCGGTCGCCGCCTGGCCGACCGCGTGGCAGGGACAGAACCTGCGCGACATCCTCGTCTCGCTGGGCCACGACGTCGACAAGCCGTGGAAGACCCTGCCGCGCAAGCTGCGCGACTGGATCCTGTTCACCGATGAGCAGCCAACCGTGCCGGTTTACGCCGGCTTCACCCCGGCCGAAACCCGGCAAGCGCTGCGGCACAAGACCGAGCCCAGCTACCAGGGCACCTTCATGGGTGCGCGCAAGTACGTGCTGCACACCTACGCGACGACCCACAGCGCGCTGATGAAGCGACGCGTCGCACAGTTCATGATCCCCAGCCCGTGTCCGGCTTGCCACGGCAAGCGGCTCAACCCCCGGTCGCTGTCGGTCAAGTTCGCCGGCATGGACATCAGCGAACTCGGTTCGAAGACGCTGGACGAGCTGGCCCGGGTGCTGGGCCCGGCCGCCCACGGCGCCTTCGATCCCGAGGCCGACGGCATGGCACCGAAGGTCAGCCGCCAGGATGCCCGCAACGACACGGCACGCCGGGTCACCGCCGGTGGCTCGGCCCATGCCGGCGCGAAAGACGTGCGCCGCACGCCGAACCTGTCGGAAGAAAAGCGCATCGTCGCTCAGCGCATCGCTGCCGATGTGCTCGGCCGCATCGCCAGCTTGCAAGGCCTGGGCCTCGGCTACCTGTCGCTCGACCGCAGCACGCCCACGCTGTCGCCCGGTGAACTGCAGCGCCTGCGCCTGGCGACGCAGATCCGCTCCAACTTGTTCGGTGTGGTCTATGTGCTGGACGAGCCGTCGGCCGGCCTGCACCCGGCCGACAGCGAGGCCTTGATGACCGCCTTGAAGCAGCTGCAGGACAGCGGCAATTCCATCTTCGTCGTCGAGCACGACCTGGACATCATGCGACGCGCGGACTGGCTGGTCGATGTCGGGCCCGACGCAGGCGAGCAAGGGGGGCGCGTCATCTACAGCGGGCCGCCCGATGGGCTGCGCGAGATCGAGGGGTCGCACACGGCCGCTTATCTCTTCGCGCCACGGCAAGTGCCGGCCGAGCCCCGGCCCTTGAAGGCCGGCTGGATAGAGGTCCGCGGCGCGACGGTGAACAACCTGCGGGGTGTCGACGTGCGCTTTCCGCTGCGCGCGCTGACGACAGTCACCGGTGTGTCGGGCTCGGGCAAATCGAGCCTCGTGACCCAGGCCCTGGTGGGCTTGGTGCAGCAGCACCTCGGGCTCGACCAACCGCCTGCCGAAGACGAGCTCGATCCCACGGCCGATGAGGTGGCGAGCGGCCCGGTCGGCCACCTGCAGGGGGCTGTGCAAGGCATTCGGCGCCTGGTGCAGGTGACGCAAAAGCCGATCGGGCGCACGCCGCGATCGAACCTGGCCACCTACACGGGCCTGTTCGACCATGTTCGGCGGCTCTTTGCCGCCACACCGGCGGCCCGCAAGCGCCACTACGACGCCGGCCGGTTCTCGTTCAATGTCGCCAAGGGCCGCTGCGCCACTTGCGAAGGTGAAGGCTTCGTCAGCGTCGAGCTGCTGTTCATGCCCAGCGTCTATGCGCCATGCTCAGCCTGCCATGGCGCCCGCTTCAACGAGGCGACCCTCCAGGTGAAGCTGCGCGACCGCACGGTGGCCGACGTGCTGAGCATGACCGTCAACGAGGCCATGGCCTTCTTTGCCGGCGACAGCGCGGCCGAAAAACCCTTGCGGCTGTTGAGCGAGATCGGCCTGGGCTACCTGCGGCTGGGTCAGCCGGCAACGGAGCTCTCAGGCGGCGAAGCCCAGCGCATCAAGCTGGCCACCGAGTTGCAGCGCGCCCAACGCGGTGACGCCCTGTACGTGCTCGACGAACCCACGACCGGCCTGCACGCCGCCGACGTGGACCGCCTGATGGCGCAACTGAACCGGTTGGTCGATGCGGGCAACACCGTGCTCATCGTCGAGCATGATCTGCGGACCATTGCCGCGAGCGACTGGGTGGTGGACATGGGACCGGGCGGCGGCTCGGCCGGCGGCCGGGTGGTCGCTACCGGCACGCCACGCGATGTCGCGCGAGTGGCGGACAGCCGCACCGGGCAGTACCTGGCCCGGCACCTGCAAGCCCACACCGAAGCCCGCTGAGCGGGATCCGGCAGCGACGAAGGGCCGCAGCGGGAGTCGCTTGCCGTCGCGGCCCGCATCGCCCGGCGTGGCAGGTGAGCGGGCAGTACGAGCCGATGTCCTACGACATCTTCAACGGGCGGCCGACAGCGCGCAGGCGGCGTCTGGTCCACACTGCTGCACCGTCAGCCTGGTGGCTGTCCGGGCGAACCACGACAACAGCGGCACAGCAGAGGGATCACCGTGCAGACCCACCCACCCAATGGGACCGAAGAGCCCAAGCCGACGTCGAGCGCCGTTGATGAACCTCCGCGTGTGCTGCTGCACATGCCGGTGGACGTGCGCAGCGCCTCGACCGCCTTGATCGCCATCCTGTTGTGCATCTTTGCCTTGCACTGGGCGGCAGCGGTCGCCGTTCCATTGATGCTGAGCCTGATGTTCAGCTATGCGCTCTCGCCCGCAGTCGATCGCCTGGAGCGCGCACGCATCCCTCGCGGGCTCGGGGCCGCCGCGATCGTGCTGGCGGTGGTGCTGGCGTTGGGCTCCAGCACCTATGTGCTCGCGGACGACGCGACACGGCTGATCGAGTCGCTCCCCACCGCCGCACAGAAGCTGCGCAGCTCGTTGCGAGCCCGTGTCAGCGCGGCGCCCGGCGCGCTCGACAAGGTGCAGAGGGCCGCTGCCGAACTGGAAAAGGCCGCGGACGAGAACGCGGCGACCCACCCGCCTTCGGCCAAGGGCGTCACGCCAGTGCAGATCGTGCAGCCGAAGTTCAACATCCACGACTACCTGTGGACCGGCACCAGGGGCCTGATCACGGTGGCAGGCCAGGCCGCGGTCGTGTTCCTGCTGACATACTTTCTGCTGGCCTCGGGCAGCACCTTCCGCCGCAAGATGGTCCGCATTGCCGGGCCCACGCTGAGCCAGAAGAAGATCACCGTCCAGGTGCTCGACGAAATCACCGAACAGATCCAGCGGTACCTGTTGATGCAGCTGCTGATCAGCGCGATGGTGGGGGTGGCCACCTGGCTCGCATTCCTGTACGTCGGGCTCGAGAACGCTGCGGTTTGGGGCGTGGCCGCGGCGGTGCTGAACCTGGTCCCCTACGTGGGGTCGCTGGTAATGGCTGGCGGGGCGATGCTGGTGGCGCTGATGCAGTTTGGCACGCTGGACATGGCGCTGGTCGTCACGGCCATCTGCTTCGGCATCCGGCTGGTTTCGGGCTATGTGCTGTCGCCTTGGTTGACCAGCCGAACCAGCCGCCTCAGCCCCGTCGCCGTGTTCCTGTCGGTGCTGGTGTGGGGTTGGTTGTGGGGCGTCTGGGGCATGTTGCTTGGCGTGCCGATCATCATGGTCGTGAAGGCAACGTGCGACCGCGTCGACGGCTTCAAGCCATTGGGCGAACTGCTCGGGCCCTGAGCGTCGTGGCGGCCTGCCGAGCAGCAGACCCGGCGTCGCGCCGTACGTGCCCCGCCGCCGGCGCTCGAGCTACGCGGACGCCGGTTGCCAGCCGTCAGGCATCCACTCGTAGCGTTGGCGGGTGGCCACCGAAAACGCGCGTTCATCGGGTTGCCAGGCCCAGCGTTCGATGTCAATGATGTCGCCGTCGATGCGCAGGCGGTTGAATGAATTGGTCTCGCCGCGGCTGCGGGTCGACGTGGCCGTCCCCGCCTGGACGACCAGCGCGTTGAAGCCGCCCATCGGGTAGCGCCGGGCGGTCTCGCTGACACGGCTGGTGTGCAGATGGCCCGACAGCAGCGTGTCAGCGCCGACGCGCCGGAATATCTCCATCGCCAGCTTCGAACGACCGACGAGCTGGTGCTCATCGAAGCCTTCGGGCAGGTCGAAGGGGTGATGCGTCACGATGATCTTGTTGATCTTGTCGTCCAGCGGTGCCAACCGGTCGTGCAGCCGGCGCAACTGCGCTTCATTGACGCGGCCGTTCTTGAAGGTCAGCGAGCGCGCAGTGTTGATGCCGGCCACTGCCATTTCGTCGTCGGCGTAGAACGGCTCCAGCTGGCTGCTGATGAAGCGCCGGTATTTGGTCAGTGGCTGCAAGAAGCGCTGGAACAGGTTGTACAGCGGGATGTCATGGTTGCCGGGCACGACGATCTGGGGCCTGGGCAGCGCGTCGAGGAACTGCCTGGCCGCGCGAAACTGATCCGGCTTGGCACGCTGCGTCAGGTCGCCCGACACCACCACCAAGTCTGGTGCCAGGTGCTGGATCAGCGGCACGATGGCGGCCAGCACCGTCTCGTCGATGCGGCCGAAGTGAATATCAGACAGATGAACCAGCGTCTTCACGGGCGTCTCCATCGTCGTCGGCGGGCACCATGACAGTCAGCGCCCCCGGTCGAGTGCGGTAGTGCAACGGCGTGCGCATCATCATGACCTCGCCATCGGTTGACACACGCAGGTGCCGGTGTCGCGTGTGCACGGTGAATTCGCGCGCCGCCACCGCGTCGAAATCGCGTGCCTGCTGCAGCCGCTGAAACAGCGCCATGAAGGCCAGCTGCAGCAAGCCGAAGCGGCCCATGCGCTGCGTCAGATACAGCGACAGCTGGCCACCATCCAGAGCATCCCGCTTGCCGATCTCGAACCCTTCCATCGTGTACGCGTTGTTGCCGACGAACACGAAGGGAGTGGACCGGGTCAGGGTCGCGCCGTCCAGCTCGATCCGCACGTCCAGCAACGGGTATCGGCGAGCGGCGTTGATCGAAGCGTCGATCAGTGCGCGCCACTTGCCATGCCCCAGGCGGCCCTGGCGCTTGTTGCGCTCACGCACGATGTCGGGGTAGAGACCCAGGCTGGAGTTGTTGATGAACAGCCGGCCGTTGACTTCACCGGCATCGACTCTGCGTGTGCGGCCGAGCGCGATCGCCCGGATGGCGGCGTCTTCGTCGATCGGAACGCCCAGGTCCTTGGCGAAATGGTTGAGCGTGCCCATCGGCAGCACACCGAGACAAGCGGAGGATCCGACCAGACCGGCGGCCACCGCACTCACCGTGCCGTCACCACCGGCGGCCACCACGGTGCCCACACCAGCCGTGATCGCGCTGCGGACTTCAGTGGCGAGGTGCTCACCACCCTGCACGCATCGCACCCGAGCCTGAACGCCCGCCGCCTCAAACTTCTGCTGAAGGCGGCTGACACCGTCGGCGGCACAGCCGGTGCCCGCTGCTGTGTTGAGGATCACGGTGACGCGACGCGTGTCAGCGCTGTGCATGAAGGCTTTCATCGGGCGAAGAGGCCCCTCGATGTTGGAACCCAGCGGCTTCGGCAATCGATGGTCCCGCAGTGGGAAGCATCGCAGCTTCGCAGCACACATTCGTTCGCCGCCACCCTGGCAGTTAGGCAACGCTTCGCCGTCGAGCGAGGCATTCGCCTACAGATGAACTTCGTTTTGACTGGATGAGATTGGCAGGTCACACAGACAACATGGAAGGCCGATCGCAACTGATCGATCCCACGCGTTTCACCAACCAACCAAGGAGCTTCAACATGAACGAAAGCAACAACAACCGCCTCGTGACCGGCCTCTTCCCCGACCGCGACAGCGCCGAAGCGGCCTACGCCGCAGCCAGCGAGCGCGGCTACACCAAGGACGACGTCAACCTGGTCATGTCCGACGAGACGCGGGCAACGCACTTCGCTCCAGGCGGCGTTGAAACCGAGTTGGGCAACAAGGCGGCCAAGGGTGCCGGCGTCGGCGGCGCCATCGGCGGCACACTGGGCGCGATTGCGGCCGCGGTGGCGGCAGTCGGCACTACTCTGGCGCTACCTGGCCTGGGCCTGGTCATCGCAGGGCCGCTGGCTGCGGCCGTTGCGGGCGCAGGTGCTGGCGCCGCCGGCGGTGGCCTGATCGGTGCGCTGATCGGCTGGAGCATGCCGGAAGAACGGGTCAAGCGTTATGAAGAAGGCATCCGCAATGGTGGCATCCTGATGGGCCTGCACGCTCGCAACGACGACGACGCTGCCCACCTGGAAAACCGTTGGAAATCCGGCAACGGCCAGCACGTCTACCGCTAACTGAACTCAAGCCCCCTGTGACAGGCGACCGCCCCGGGGCGGTCGCCTCTTTTCGTTTCACCAAGGACGCCCCATGCCGCTGATCGACCCCCTGCTGCTGGCCACCGCCCGGCTCTCGACCTTTACCGGCGACACCGGCCTGACCAACGCAAGCGGCTTCTTCTTCCGACGCGAGGAGCGCCTGTTTCTCGTCAGCAGCCGGCATGTCTTCGTCGACAACGACTCAGGGCACCTGCCCGACCGAATCGAGGTGGAACTTCATCTCGATGCCGACAACGTGACGCAAACGATTGGCCTGTCGATCCTGCTCTACAAGGACGGGCTTGCGGTGTGGCGCCAGGGCCGCGACAAGGACAGCGAGATCGACGTCGCCGTGCTGGAGATCGACCGCTCGGCCCTGCCCGAAGGGGTGGCGCTGCGCGCGTTTTCACCCATGCACCTGGTGTCGGACAGCGACGACATGCCGCTCGGCCAGTCGCTGCTCATTCCCGGCTTTCCACTGGGCTTTCACGACGCCGTCCATCACCTGCCGGTGGTGCGGCACGCCATCCTCGCATCGCCGTGGGGATTGCGCTTCCAGAGCCGCGCCTACTTCCTGACCGATGCGCGCACGCACCGCGGCAGCAGCGGCGCACCGGTGGCCTTGCGGTGCGCCGATGAGCACCTGCTGGCCGACGAGCTGCCGTGGAAGTTGCTCGGCATCCATTCGTCGCGCATGGACATGGGCGACCGGCACCCGACACAGGATGAATCGCTGGGACTCAACGTCTCCTGGTATCCCGGCATCCTGCTCACGCTGACCGATCCGCCACCCTCGCCGCCTGCTGCACCGAGCGCCTGACGTTCGCTGGCCGCCCGCGCGTTGGCGTTGGGCGCCCGAAGAGCCTGGACGGCGGCTGCGATTGCGGTTGCCAATGCGCGACCATGCCGCGGATTGGCCCATAGGCGAGCCGCTGTTCAGCGGATAGCTGAAGCCCTGTCGCGTGCAGACTGGCGCGAACTCAGCGGTATCTCGTCATGTCCAGCCGTCCCGTCCTGCGCGCCTACCTTCTGGGGCTGTCTTGCACCCTCCTGGGCGCCTGGGGCACCGAGGCGACGGGCTCGATGCTGCCGCTGGCGCTGGGCGCCGCGGCGACTGTGATGCAAACCGCCTCCACGGTTCGCGCGCTCTGGCGGCGCCGCTAGTGCACTGCACTAGCGTCTACCCCGATCACACCAGCGGCGGGTCCGTCTCACGCTCGAACCGCCTCGGGGCCCCCAGCGCGGTAATGAACGCTTCGATGTGGCCGGTTGTGGAAAGGTCCGCAGCGACGATGAACGCCGGATCGGGCGAGTCCTGCGGCACGGATGCGGCAGCGAGCACCGCCGTGCCGGCGCCCAGCACGAGCAACGGCTTGCAATGGCGGAACGTGTCGCGAACGAAGGCCAGCGCATTGGCATCTGCGGCCATCGCCTGCGCCGCCGAGCCGCCATCGGGCACCACCACGCCATCAAAGAGGAAGCCGGGTTCATTCTCGAACGAGGCGTCCGCGTCAAGGATCTGGCCGTCGTCTGCCGTGACCGGGCCGATATGGGGGCCGACCAGGCGCGCTGCGGCCCCTTGAGCCAGCAAGGCCTTCTGCAGAGCGATCAGCGAGGCAGCGGCCACGCCCGGCGCGACCAGCAACGCGACCTTGCGTCCTTGCACCGAGCCATTGCCTGGCCGGGCCATCAGCGACAGCGCGGGCGACAGCGTCACCTCGGGAGCTTCCGGCGTCTCCAGAGCGCGCGGCAGAGGTTCTGGCAAGGGCATCAAGCCCAGCTTTTCGCCCACGCGCTGGGCCAGTTCTTCTGACGCATTGCGCAAGGACGCCACCATGCGGCGCCGAATGGCCGGCACGGTGACCTTGCTCAGCTCGAAGCGGAAGGCCGCGGCGATGTGCGCCTGCTCGGCGGGCGTCTGGCTTTCGTAGAAGAGCCGCGCCTGGGTGTAGTGATCGGCGAACTTGTGCGGCTTGGCCCGCACCTTGGCCTGCTCGTCCTCGGCACGCATGCGGGCCGGCACCGAGACGAAGCCGTGCATCGCGCCAGCCTGGAACGGGCAACCGCCGCCGAGCGAGTTCGGCTCATAAGACACCCGGCCTCGATGGATGGCGTGTTGGTGCAGACCGTCGCGCTGGTTGTTGTGCACCTGCACGATCGGCGCATTGATGGGCAACTGCTGAAAATTGGGGCCGCCCAGACGGGAGAGCTGGGTGTCCACGTAAGAGTGGATACGCCCGGCAAGCAGCGGGTCATTCGAAAAGTCGATGCCGGGGATGACGTTCGCCGTGCAATAGGCGACCTGTTCCGTCTCGGCAAAGAAGTTGTCGGGGTTTCGGTTCAGCACCAGGCGACCCACCGGGGTCAGCGGCACCAGCTCTTCCGGTACGAGCTTGGTGGGATCCAGGATGTCGAAGCTGAAGCCTTCGGCCTGTTCTTCGGTGAAGACCTGCACGGCCAGTTCCCATTCGGGATAGGCGCCGTTCTCGATCGCCTCCCACAGATCGCGGCGGTGGAAGTCAGGGTCGGCCCCCGAGATCTTGACGGCTTCGTCCCACACGAGAGAGTGGGTGCCGAGTACCGGGTTCCAGTGGAACTTGCAGAACACCGAGTCCCCGCCCTCATTGACCAGGCGGAAGGTGTGCACGCCGAAGCCCTGCATCGTGCGGAAGCTGCGCGGAATCGCGCGGTCGCTCATCACCCACATCAGCATGTGCGTGGACTCGGGCATCAGCGAGACAAAGTCCCAGAAGGTGTCGTGCGCGCTGGCCGCCTGCGGCATGGCGTGGTGCGGCTCGGGCTTGACGGCGTGGACCAGGTCCGGAAACTTCATCGCATCCTGGATGAAGAACACCGGCATGTTGTTGCCCACCAGATCCCAGTTGCCTTCGTCGGTATAGAACTTGACGGCGAAGCCGCGCACATCGCGGGCGGTGTCTTTGGAGCCTCGCTCGCCTGCCACGGTGGAAAAACGCACGAAGACGGGAGTGACCTTGCCCGCCTCCTGGAAAGGCGCAGCCCGGGTGTACTGCGTCAAGGGCGCATCGCAGATGAAGTGGCCGTGAGCGGCGGAACCGCGCGCGTGAACGATTCGCTCGGGGATGCGCTCGTGGTCGAAGTGCGTGATCTTCTCGCGCAGGACGAAGTCTTCGAGCAACACCGGGCCACGGGGGCCGGCCTTGAGCGAGCTCTGGTTGTCCGAGATGCGCACGCCATGGTTGGTGGTCAGCGCCTGGCCAGAGGCATCGGCACGGGCACGTTCGAGCGGGTCGATGGTGGCGTTCAGGCTTTCGATTGCCGGCGCGCCCGTCTTGTCGGAGTCGTTGACTTCTGACAGCGTGCTGGCGCCTGGCCAGCGAGAGGCCGGCTCGGCCGTGGCGCCGCGAGGTGGGCTGATGCCATTCTCGAAACCGTGCTCGGCCGCCTTGTTGGCGTTGTGCGGCATGGCCGACGCCAGGTCTTCAGTCTCTCGCTGCTGTTGGGCGGCAAGCGAATCGTCAGCGCTTGTCGCGGCTGAGCTGGACGGACCACTGTCGGTACGAGCCGTGCTTTTGGTGGGCGGGGACTTGCGAGTGGCCATGGTGCGGAATCCGATCAAAAGGGCGCCGGGGCGGCGTCAGCGCCATCGGCATTTGGTGTGCCTGCGGGCAGCCCCACACACTCAAACGCAAGTCCTTTCAATCGGTTTGCCCCTTCGCACCCGCTGGACGCGCACCCCTGCCGCCGCGGCGGGTTGCCGTCCATCCACTGACTGGCCGCGGGCCTTCAGTTCTTCATCATGCGGAGCCGGCGCGTCGGCGCGCCAGGAAGAAGCGCAGCATCTCTACCGATGCATCAGGCCCGGCGCCATCGGTAAAGGAGCCACTCGCGTGGCCACCCGACCAGGCATGACCGGCGCCGTGCACAGTCCATGATTCGATCTGCGGCTGCCCGTCGGCATCGGCATACAGCGTGCGGCTGTAGCTTCGCCCACCGGCAGACACGCCCTTGTCCGTGCGGGCCTGCAGTTTGTTGGCGCCGGCCGCTCTCTGGTGAGCATCGAGCGCTTGTCGAACGATCTCGGTGCCATTGGTTTGTTGCACCGTGTGGTCCCGATCACCATGGAAGACGATGATGGGGGTGGCTTGAACCGGTGCCTTCTTGCTCGATGCGTCGGTGAAGCTGGGCAGGCCCTTCAGACCCGGAAGGCCACTGCGCCCGCCCTTCATGGCAGCCATCGCCGAGGGAACGTCGTGGGCGCTGCCATAAGGCAATCCGGAATGAGCACCAACGGCTGCAAACAGCTCTGGATAGGTCTCCCCGAGGACGACGGCCATCGCCGCGCCGGCCGACAGCCCTGCGACGAAGACGCGGCGCGGGTCTGCACCGTGACGTGACACCACCTCGCGGGCAATGCCGGCGATCAACGACGGTTCGCCTGCGTCGCGCGCCTGGTCCTGCGTCTTGAACCAGTTCCAGCATTTCGACGGATTCGCTTGCGTGGCCTGCTCGGGATAGGCCACCAGAAAGCCTTGTTCTTCGGCCAGCCGATTCATCTGCGTGCCCGCGGCGAAGTCATCCGCCGATTGCGTGCAGCCATGCAGCATCACGACCAACGGCGGCGGCGTGCTTGGAAGCCTCGCGGGCACATACAGCTTGTAAGACCGGGTACCGGCGTGATTGCTGAAGTCGTGCGTCTCGAAGGTGCCGAATGTCCGCGTGTGGCGCCAGGATGAGCGGCGCTCGAACCCGCGGTCGACGTCCGCTTCGTCCACGCTCACAACGCGTGCCGAGACATCGATGAAGGAATCGCTCGAGGTGGGGGCCGCGGCAGCTGAAGGCCGGCTCGAAGCCAGCGCGCGCCGAATCGTCTCCATCACGCTCTGCATCGGGCCCGAGGCAGTGTCCAGCCCGGCGGACTTGAATGCGCGCTGAATCGTCTCGTCGATGCCCACCGCGTCGAAGGCAGGACCGCGTGCTTTGAAGGGGTTGGTCATGAAGGTCCTTCTGTGAATTGAAGAGGATCAATGGATGCGATCGGACAGCGCCCGCCGCACCGCAGGGCTTGCCTGGAAGGCACCCAGTACCGTCACGGACTCGATGGCGGCGCGCGCCAGATCAGGGGTCACATCGTCTGCAATGCGAGCGAGGCCAACCACCTGGATATGCAGGCGCTGCCCGGCGGCGACCACTCGCTCCAGCTCTTCACGGCTGTAGTGCTGCAGCCCGACCGTGAGCGTTCTGCGGGCCACGGTTTGCTTCACCGCGTCGGCATGCAGTGCGAGCTGATTTCGAAGTGCGGTTCTGATGAGATCCGAGCGGTTGGAATAGAACCCCTCCTGCACCAGAAGGTCGACGTGGCCAAGATCTACCACACCGACATTCACCGTCATCTTCTCGGTCTCCCCCGCCCTTTGCTTCGGTTGAAGTTCACTGCTCTTGGGATCACTCATGCCATCCACCTGGATTCCATTTGGAATCCAATTGGAGCATTTTTCGGCCGCTTGGGTGCGCAAGACCTTACGGTCGGGTCTTCCATGGGCGGGCGCGGGGTCTGTGCAATGTGGCCGGTTGTGGAGGGATCACTGGCTGGCGCACGAGTAGCGTCTTCAGGCTCGACCAGCCGCGCCAATCCATATGCCTCGTCCAATCGCGACGGCACAGTGGCGGCGCTCACCGCTTGGGGCTTGGCTCACTTCGTCGGCGTTGGAGTCGCCGCCGACTTGGTGCTGCTGGTGGTTGGCGTGGGGGCCTTAGGTGGAATGGCGCTCGGAGCGGCCACCCAGCATCGTTTCCGATAGCGCCATGTGATGGGATCAATCTAGCGGCGTGAGAATGGCCGAGCGCGGCGTGGAGTCACCGGGCGCGGTGCCGCGGACGAGGATCTGGCCCGACTTGTTGATGCTGAGGGCGCGATCCAGCGACCAGCCGGCGCCGCTCGCGTCGAGCATCTTCGCGAGATCCTGCGCCCGCGAGTTGGCGGCGTGCATGTCGCGGACGAAGGGGTGCCACTTGCCCTTGCGTGTCTGCGCGGAGCCGACGACGACATCGAGGTTGTTGACCCCCATCGCCTCCGAACGCACGCCGCCAAGCGTCCCCACCTTGCGCAGCTTGCGGCCGTTCCAGAAAAATCCTTCGCGCAAGTCTCGGGCGGCATCCGCTGACGTGCCGACGACATGGCCACGGTCATTCAGGTCGCTGGCATCGCTCTGGGCGTAACCAGCCAGCATGCCCAGATCCGTGAAGGTGCCGTCCGTGTACAGGGAGGCGCGGTGCTTGCCGCTGATCGCCTTGTCGGTGAGCGCGATCTGGTCATTGGCGTTGATGGCGACGCCCACCGCGTAGTAGCCCAGGGCGATCAACTTCGAGAGGTCGCATGCGGGAACGAGGTACGACTGGAAGGTCTCGGCGTCCGCCGCGTTGAGGATGACGCAATTGCCTTTGTCGTTGATGGCCGAGACATAGTCTCCGGCGGCGCCCAGGCCGAGATCCACGAACTCGCCGGCGCTCGTCCAGAGGGCGGAATTCAGACCCGCGCCGCCCACGACCACGCCGGAAGCGTTGATCGAGTACGCATCGCCCACCGTGTAGGGGTTGTCAAGCCGTTTCACCAGGCCGTCCGTCCAAACTGCCGCGAGGCGCTGGCCGGTGCTGATGTCGGTGCCGACCGCCTGGCCACTGGCATTGATGCGTACGGCTTGGCTGCCCGGGCCGAGATCTTGCAGGCGGTATTGCGTGGGCAGGGCCCACAGGGCAGGAGCGCTGATACAAAGGGCAGCGCCTAGCGCAGCAGCACAAATGGACCGAAGCACGTTGATCTCCTCGTCAAGTTTGGAAGCCAGGGCATATGAGCGCGAATGTTGCCATGCAGTTCAACGCCCGTTCGTTGTCCCATGCCGAGCAGCGGGCAACTCTTTATCACGAGCTGGTGCACAGCGCTCTGACGCTGAAGCTGTACGCACTGCGCGGGCTGCGGGTCACCATCTCCCAGAACGGCTACGCCAACGCGCGGTGGATCGTTCTCTTCCAAGAAACAGATCTGGGTCGTTTGGACGAATACGACCCGGCGTGGCGGCAACCGCGTCTTCGAGTTTGATGCGGAGTCAGGTGAGTTGCTGAAGGACTTTGTGCTGCCGAGGTAGCCAGTGCGGCGCAATGGGTGATGCGCCTACCGCGTCTCGGAGTCTTGCAATGAGAGACCTGACCCTCGTTTCGTGCGACACCGGCAACGGCGGCGTCAAGGCGGCGGAGGCTCATAGCCGACGGGGCCCGAGACATAGGGAAGGAAGGTCACACCGGGCGTGCTGATGTCGAACGCCGGGTTGGCGCCCTGCACGCGGTTGCTGTCCACGACGACGCCGGTGTTCATCGCGCTGAAGATGCGAATGCCGGACTGGCCGTTCTGGATGATGTCGTTGCGAACAATCGAGATGTTCGTATTGGCTTCCTGCCCGTCGCTGTACACCATCACCGCGCCGTGTCCGGTAGAGGGGCCACCGCAGTTCTTCAAGGTATTGCGTTGAGCAAGCACATCATGCGCCCCGTATGTCGCCCAGCCGGATTCCTGTGCGATGTACAAGCAGGCCAGGCCGGCGAGATTGTTCTTGAGCTTATTGTTTTCGTAGAGCACGTTGCGCCCGCCGACCACGCTCATATGGCGCCCCCATCGGTTGTTGAGGATGATGTTGTTGCGCGCCGTGATGTGATGGACAAGGTCACCGTCGTTGCGGTAGCTGACCACGGCAATACCGTCATCCCCCGAGTCTTCGATGCGGTTGCCTTCCACCGTGATATAGCTGGCGTTGTCCGTCAGGTGGATCGAATCGGCCAAGGTGCCCTTAATCCGGTTGTTGGTGATCGAGCCATGGTTCGCCGACCACGCTGTCTGAATGCCCCCTCCGGCCGCACCATCGATCATGACCCGGTCGATGATGAAGTTCGTGGCCCCGAACAGCACGATGCGTGTGTTTTCCCAGGGAGCCTGGCGCTCCGTTGCCTTGACCCCCGAGAGCTTGACCTGGCTGACGGTAACGCCATCGCCGAAGATGAAGATGGCTTCGCGGTTGGGATTGAGTGCATACAGCACCGAGGCGTCGCCGCGGCCTTGAAGGCTGACGCCATCCAGCCTGATCACATCGCCATATGCACAGACCCCTGCTGGAATGAACACCGCCAGCTCCCGACTCTTGGCCGAAGCGATCGCGTTGGCGATGGCCGACGAGTTGTCGAAGGCCCCGTCGCACACGGCACCGAAGCTGGTGATGTTGACCACTTCGGGCGGTGCGCTGGCCTTGGAGCGCAGCGCGCCATTCCAGTACAGCGTGCTCAGTCCAGGTATCACATCCTGGCCGTCAAAGGCTTGCGGGCGAGGAGTAGCGGCCACCGCCGGGGCAGAAAGCACGCTCACAAGCAAAGCGCCAGCAATCGTGCTGGTGAAACATCGGTACTTCATCAGGTCTTTCTCCTAAAAATAGCCGATGGAAGGCCGCCGCTGTATTAATGCAGCAGCCGCGCCATTGGGTAATTCAGTATCACTCGTTCGCCAAATGAACGAATGTCTGAACGAAGATAATCTCTCCGTAAACTTATATCGTTCGGGTTTACCCTATTTATGTATGCAAACGTTTACACGAGGCTCTGGCGTCACATTGAAGAGTTGCAGGCATGTACTTCAATATGCCCTGCAAGAAAGTCACACCGCGTAAAAATGACCTGAATCCGTGAGCCGAATTGTTACCTGACGAGTATCTGGGCTCGAAGAGCGCGAATGTGATCAACGCGAGTCTTCGGGCACCGTGCTGCAGCCTGCGAACGATGGTGGTCGAGTTTTCGCGTCACCCGCGGTGCCCAGAGCCTGCGCGCGGCGCACGCGAAGCACGCCGCAACCCGCGCTGAACGCGGCGGGATCCGTGTGGCGGGTTCGCTCGTGCGCCGACGCTGTTCCCGCACTGGCGGGCGGCGATCATGACGATTCAGAGGGTACGAACCATCGACGCCGAAACAGGCAAGCCGCTGGGTGAAGACGTCAGCGTCAGGCCTTCACACGTTCGAACATGTGGATGGTTTTCACCTCGGAAGCAGACATGGGTCGTGTGGACGAATACGACCCAGCGTGGCGGGAACCGCGTTTTCGAGTTTGATGCGGAATCAGGCGAATTGCTGAAGGACTTTGTGCTGCCGAGGTAGCCAGTGCAGCTGCCGTGGGCGATGCGCCTACTGGCCTTGAGCAAAAGCCTCGTCTTGCAGAACCAAGTCTGCGCGGGTAAACGGCGCCGCAACACTCAGAGTGTTGCAATGCGAGACCTGACCCTCATGTCCTGCGAGGCCATCGGCCGGCATCAAAAGCCAGCGACTACTTCGGAACGGTCTGGACTTGCACCCTGATGTTTCCCCAAAGCGGCTTGCCATTGGGCGGCCTCTCGGGCGAGTTGTCCAGGCAAGCGTGGGGAGGCATCGAGAAGTCTTGGACAGGCGTTTCACTGCCATCGGTAATGTCGTAGACCCCGAGCTTGCACTCCCGGACATCGTCGGTGGATGTGACTCTCGCCATGTACTTGCGGCCGACCTGCGGTTTGAACTTGCCCGTGGCCCTGCAGGTGCGCCCCTGGCCCATCCGCTGCTCGTTGTAGACCCCGGTGAAGACGAACTCTTCGTTCGCTGCAATCTTCACCGGCGAACTTTGCGCTGACGAGCTATTGCCGATCTGATTTCCCAAACGCGTGCCGTACTTGCTGGGATCGCAGTTCTCGTTCGCAAAGGCCCAGGCCCATGTGTTCCTCATGAAGGTGCCACTCGAATCGCTTTGACTCGCAACGGAAAACTCGGCAGTGTTCCTCTCACCAGCCACTTGGTACGAGCTTGCACAGCCGAGCATGGAGCCGAGAAACGGCGCAAGTAGGGCAAGTCTGTTCACGAACGTCCTTCGAATGAGGGCAAGACGCCAAGCTGAAGTCTAGCTACCGAAAACGCCGGTTTCATCAGTGACCACGGTGTGACCGTGGACGCCGATCTGCAGACCAACGCGCCCAGCGTCCGCGTCATGTGGATCGCTTCAGAGGGTTCGAATCATCGCGCCGAAACGGACAAGACACTTGGCGAAGACGTCAGCGTCAGGCCTTCGCATGTTCGAACCGGCGGTTGGTTCTCTCCCCGGAAACAGATCTGGGTCGTGTGGACGAATGCGACCCAGCGCGGCGGGAACCGCGTCTTCGAATTTGACGCGGAGTCGGGTGAGCAGCTGAAGGACTTTGTGCTGCCGAGGTAGCCAGTGTGGCGCCACGGGTGATGCGCCTACCGCGCCTCGGAGTCTTGCAATGAGAGACCTGACCCTGGCGCTTCAATGCTGAGGTTGAAGGTCTCGTCGCTCATGCTCGTCGCCGGCGCAGGTATGGATGCGATGCTAGCTCGCCCGACGCCGGCCGCTCATGGGCCGAGTGGCTCAAGGGTTCGCGGCGCGGTATGCCGACCGCTTCGCTCGGTGGGCGGCGACGCGTTCCGCAGCGCCAAGCAGGCCGCGCTTTTCGTCGCGCAAGGCTCGCTTGAGACGATCACGCAGGACGTGCAACCTGGTGCGGTGCTTGTGGGCGGCAATGCAATTGGACATTCGAAGGGCCTTCGATAGTGATGACATCGCAGTTTTTACGCGGCGAGGTCCATGTCGTCTGTGCGCTGCCGTACAGAGGCGAAACAAGCCCCCGCCCTCAACCCGGCCGGCGATAGCCGTTCTCGGCCCAGGCCTCTTCGCTGGCGGCGTTGCGCTTGAAGCCGGCGCCCACGCGAACCTCGGCCAGGCGCTCACCGCCCGCATCTTCAACGGCCAGCAGCGCATGCGGCTCGAACTCGTCCGGTGTGATGCCGCGGGAGCGGGCGATGCGGTGTCGCGAATTGCAGAGTGTTGCAATGAGAGACTTGACCCTTGCGCATCTCGCGCACCTTGGCGTATCCGCCGAAGCACCTCGTTGGCCTGCCAGCCACACTCGCAGAAGCCCACTGCCGATTCGGCGAGCGAGTAGACATGACATGGAGCGTCCCGCCCGCGCCAAGTCATGCGCATATGACGGGTTACCGACGAGACAGAAGAACAGTCGCCTATGGCAGGATGTTCCACGAATTCGGCTCGGAGAGGAACCATGGAATTCACCGAAAAGCGTCAGCGCGTCGAGGCAATTCATGATGAAGTAAAAGAACTACATCCGCTTCTCCAAAACATTATCCCTAAACTACCTAACGTCATTGGCTTTGAGTATACCCACGGGCAATTTGAACGCGGAGCCGACTTCATCGTCGAAGTAGAGAATGCAACAACAAAGCGACGATCACATGTCGGGCTGGTAGTTAAGTGCGGAAAAGTCAGCGGCGCAAAATCCGGAGACGTGGAGGAGCAAGTAAAAGAATGCGCAGAAGAACGGGCTTATAGGGTCATGCAACGTGTTCGTTGCACCGAAGTGTGGGTCTTTTCATCGGGCGGCTATTCTGAGCGAGCGAAGGAGAAACTACTCGAACGCCTACCTGGCAGAAATGTTCAATTCTTCGGTCCAGAAGATATCGCGACTTTCGTAGATAATCACTACAGCTATTTTTGGCACAACCTTCCTAACGATCTCGGCCACTACCTTCAACAACTGGTTAATCGGCTGGATATACTAGATAAGGCTTCCGGACTGCTCGCTACTGATGCCACTGGTAGTTTCTATATCGAACTGGATACGTACGAAAAGATAAAGAAAAGCTACACCAATAGCTCCACCACAAAACCAGAGCTTCGGAACGTAGATTTTCTAAAAGAGGCACTGGACACTCGGCTCGGCTTGCTGGAAGCCGAAATGGGATTCGGGAAATCGAAACTATCCCGCAAGTTGGCGCAATCGCTTTGCAACGCAGATAGCTTTCTAAAGCATCGACTCATCCCCATATTTTCAACGTTTAGATTATTCATCGATCAGCATGAGGCGGACATCGAAAGGCTAGTAAAAAGCCATCTGGGGGCAGCGTATAAATTCCTTCAGGACGGCACAGCTGAAACGCTCGTAATTCTGGACGGCATAGATGAATGCAGTTCAAATACCAGCCCAACGTCGAAGCTTTTTGAGGATTTGACAAACCAACTTTCGCCAACTAAGCCATACAGAGTAATCATTACCAGCAGGCCATTAAGATCCCTGGAAGACAAGGCCGAACTATATCGAGAAACTCGAACTTTCGGAATTCGACCACTTAGTTTGACGAAGATCGTTCGTTATCTTGAGGCGACGTGCACAAAGCAGCATTTACCCGCGCGCCTATTTGAGGATCTCAAGCGTTCACCCCTGTTCAAGCAATTGCCCCACTCTCCTATCGCAGCGGCTCTATTTTCAAACCTGTTAGCCCAGAGTCAGCAAGAGGTTCCACAGAGCCTAACTGAACTCTATTCAAAGAGTATGGAACTTATGCTTGGAAGATGGGAGCAGCGCAAGGAAATGGCGACAGAAAAGCAGTTCAAAACCGCGCAACTAATTGCGGAACAGTTGGCATGTTATTTTGTCGAAAACAAACTTATATATATCGCCAAAGCTGAAGTGAGCGATATAATATCAACCTATCTTTCAAAACGAAATGTTGGGGTTAATAAATCTATAGTAGATTCACTACTCTTCGATCGATCAAATATTTTCTCCGTCGATGAAGAAGCAAGTACAGTCGCTTTCCGCCACAGATCTTTTGCTGAATACTTGTGCGCTCAGAAAAAGGCGCGGGATCGTTCGTTGGCCGTTTCGGTTGCCGCTCTTGATCCGTATTGGACGAACGTTTTTTACTTCTATGTCGGTACGCTGTTGGACTGCTCAGAAGTTCTGAATGAGCTTCGAAACGTAAAAGCGAACAACGAGACGGAAGAATGGATGAAAATTCTGTCCGTTCCAAACTATTTACTTGCAGCATACCAGACCGAATTTGATGAAGTCGAAGCAAACGTTATGGTTGTCTTACTAGAAATGGCTCGACTCTTTCTCAAAGTCCGGCGAGGAGATACCAGGACCAGACTACCAAGTCTTTCCGAAATGAGTCTTTTGTATCTATTCAAGAGTTTGGTAGTTGAGAGCCTAGGGTATCAATTTTTTGAGCGCGGGTTTGAAGCCCTTGCCTTGCGCTTGGACGAAGCTCTGGACGATCCGGAGGCAAAATCGTTGGCACTCTTTTTTTGGCATGCGCCGCCCTAGAATGCGGAAAGGATTTCGGATTTAAATTCCTTGTTGAGACTGTGGGCGCCGGCGCGCTTCCCTTACCAATCTCGCTGGCCATCAGATGCGAACTTGAGTCAGCCACCAATCTCGACACATGCGATCTATTGAAGTATCACAAGGAAAAGCTTAGAAAGCTACTGGCCGCTTCGGGAAAAGCCCCAACCGCGCAAAGGGTCGCAGTGCAGGTTCAGATCGACGAGCTTTTCGAAAAGCCAATATCAGCCCGGAAACGTCTGGCAAGGGCCTCCTAGCACGTTTGGCAATGCCAAACTGCGCTGCTCGCAACGGCATGCATTCTTCTCGGTCTGGTGCTCTCGGCGGCATCCAACCCGACCTGCGTGACCGGCGGTCACGGTGCCTGTGAGGCGCTCTCAACCTAGCGCTAAATGCGGTTCAAGCAAGCCAACACGTGCGAGGTATCAATTTCGACGAATTTGAGTTGATCAGGCCGGCAGCTCCACCGTCATCCCCTCCGTCGGCTGCGCCTTCCTTCCCACCCTGATCACGCCTCTCAGCGGCTTCACATCTGCATATTCCCGCCCCACGCGAGCGTGACGTGGTTGGTGCTGGCGGGACAGCGTTGGTGGGTCGCGCGTGGCCCAGCCTTGGATCGGGCGCCAGACCTGGACCGAAGCGGGTGAGGCGTCGGCGCCGACCAGTTTGGGTTGGTCGGATGCAGCTTCGTGAGCAGGTAGCCGCTGACGTAGCGGTGCCGCCAGGCCGAGGGATCGGCAGGTGCCGATCATCACGTGGGCGAAGTCTCAGCAGACGCCGTGCAGTTCGGCCAGCGCCTCTGGGGGTGACCACACTCGTGGCGTTAGGCTCGTAGGTGAAGCGTTCGTGGATCAGCTGAATCGGCGCTAGCGCGCCGGCAGGCGCAGAAACTTCATGGCCGAGCGCTGTCAGGCCGACTCTGCACTTGCACAGGCACGCCCTTGTGCACGTGCCGGCCTTGCCTGTCATCAACTTGCAAGTTAGTGCGGCGCTGTGCTGATCGCTGCGAGTACATAAGCAAGAGCTTTCTCATGATGTCCCACCTCCTGAGGCGCGGGCGCGCTCACCGTAAGATCGGCGCTTTCTCCAACAATGAACTGAGAGGGAGGGCCATGCCCCAGATCTTCAATGCGCGCACGTTCGCGCGCTCGGTGCGAGTCTCCGCCGTTCTGGCGGTTGTCGCAATCGGCTCGTTGCCGGCCTTGGATGCCCAGGCGGCGAGCAAGCCCGCCAGGCTTCTGCACGAGTTCACCAGCTCGATCGACGGCTACGGTGCCGCCCCTGCCTTGCAGCATGGCGCCGACGATCGCTTTTACGGCGTGAATTCGCTCGAAGGGCCACGGGGCGGCGGGACAGTCTATGCCGTCGACAAAGACGGCAACTTCACCGTGCTGCATGCGTTCAATTCGGCGACGGAAGGTAGCGAGCCCATGCACAGGGTCGCAATCTCGGAAGACGGGCTGATGTACGGCGTGCTCAAGAGCGGCGCGAATGGTTGCGGCGCGATTTTCCGGCTGAGCACCACCGGCGACTCGTTCGCGATCATGTACAAACTCAAGGGGACCACGGACGGATGCTGGTCGTCGAGCGGTTTGGTGCGAGGGGCCGATGGTTCGTACTACGGCACCACCACTTCCGGCGGCAGCAGTGGCTGGGGAACGGTGTTCCGATGGGATCCGCTGAAAGGGTTCAAGACCTTGCACCACTTCACCCGTGCGAACGGCGACGGCGGCTATCCGCTCAACGGGGTCACTTTGTCGGCCGATGGTCAATCCGTGTACGGCGTGACCAACCGTGGCGGCAGCGAAGACGGCGGCGTGCTGTTCAAGGTGCAGACGGACGGGACGGGCTATCAGGTCCTCCACTCGATGGAGGAGTCCTTCGGCAGTTGGGCCTCGAGTGAGTTGACGCTCGCGAAGGACGGGAACTTCTACGGCGCGGCGGAGCGCGGCGGATCCACCAATCATGGGACCCTCTATCGCATGACGCCGTCCGGAGAGACCTCGCTGGTCTATGCGTTCCAGAGCTTCGGCATCGCCGGCTATTCGCCCGCCGGTCCATTGACCGAGGGAAGAGACGGCTTGCTCTATGGAACGACGCAATATGACGGGGCCAACAAGAACGGCACGCTCTTCGCGCTCGGCCGCCACGGCCAGATGACGATCATGCACGCGTTCTCCGACGACGACGCCATCGGCTCCAATGCCAGAGGCGGCCTCGCCAAGTCGGGTGGCTACCTCTACGGCGCCACCGGCAGCCGCCCCGGATCGCTCTTCCGCATCAGGAAGCTGCTGCCCGAGACGCAGCAGTGACTTGATGTGGGCTGATGGTGACATGGTCGGGTGCGAGCCCCCATGTCACCTGTCACCAGGCTCTCTACTTGGGCCGAAAGAGCGCACAAAGCTTGTTCCCATCGGGATCGCGCACGTATGCCAGATACAGTGCCCCGAGCTTGCCTTCGCGAAGCCCCGGAGGCTCTTCGATCGACGTGCCGCCGCTTGCTACGGCGACGCTATGGAATTGATGAACTTGCTCCGGCGAGGAGCACTTGAAGCCGATAGTGGCGCCATTTGCGAAAGTGGCGGACTCTCCATTGATCGGCTGGCTGACACAAAACGATCCGCCGTCATGTCGATAGAAGAGGCGGAGCTGGCCGGTCTTGTTTTCATTTTGAAGCGGCTCTCCGGCACCAAGCACACCGAGAACGGCATCGTAAAAGCGCTTGGAGCGCTCAATGTCATTCGATCCGACCATGACGTGGCTAAACATCTGCTTGTCCTTCGATTAATTTCTGCTTGACTACTGAATTGACGAATGATGGCAAAACCGCTCGTGCAGCTTAACGCCTCTTGACTGAGGGGTTAGGCGTCATGGCGGAGCCCGTGACGCAGGAACATGCACCACAGGGTTGCGTTGCCAAGGCTGCCCCGGCCAGTTTGGGCGAAGCCGGCGCGCTCGTAGAACTGGACATTGGATGGATTTGCCGTCTCAAGGTAGACCCCGCTAGACAACGGATCGGAAGCCGAAAGGTCACAGAACGACTTCAGCAGTCGCGTCCCGATACCGAGGCCATGCACGGTGGGATCAATGCCGATCACTCCGAGATAGTAGTGCGGTACAGACGGCTTGCTCTCCTCAGCGATCTCATCGTAGAGCGCAATGCGATCGGTCAAGCCGGGAATAGCTTTCTCGAACTGGTCCCAGTCTTCCGTGACTGCCCTTGGCCATTCTGGACACGCAGTCGTGTATCCCATCGCAGCTCCCTGAATACCCGCTGCGCCGCGGGCCACAAGGACCGGCATGCTGAGTGCGATGCGCGCTCGCATCAACAATGAAAAGAATTGCGTCACCCGTTCTTGGTAGCCCGTGCCGGTTCGAAGAAGAAATCCCGTGATCGGATCTTCTGTGAACGCTGTGGCCAAGCAGCCCACAGCTTGCTCAAGGTCGGAGGGGGCAGCAGCGGTGATTTGCATGACGCTTAACGCAGGTTGAACCGCAATCGGTTGGCATGGGTGGAAGCCGAGCCTTCGGTGCTGCGATGGGAATGTCCGAACAGGCCGGCCATATTCATCGACGCCAGGCTCACACTGGCTCCACAGTCACCCCCACCATCGGCTGCGCCTTTCCCCCTCCCCTGATCACGCCTCTGAGCGGCGCCACGTCCGCATAGTCGCGCCCCCACGCCAAGGTGACGTGGTCGGTGCCGGCGGGGACGGCGTTGGTGGGGTCGAGGGCGACCCAGCCTTGGGTCGGGCACCAGACCTGGACCCAGGCGTGTGAGGCGTCGGCGCCGACGAGTTTGGGTTGGCCGGGCGCGGGTTGGGTGAGCAGGTAGCCGCTGACGTAGCGTGCGGCCAGGCCGAGGGATCGGCAGGCGCCGATCATCACGTGGGCGAAGTCTTGGCAGACGCCGTGCAGCTCGGCCAGCGCCTCGGGCGCGCGGGTGGCCACACTGGTGGCGTTAGGCTCGTAGGTGAAGCGCTCGTGGATCAGCTGCATCAGCGCCAGCGCGCCGGCCACCACGCTCACGCCGGGCGTGAAGGCCTCGTGGCCCAGGGCGGCCAGGCCGGCGTCGCGTGGGGCGTAGGCGGAAGGCAGGCTGAACTCGACCGCTTCGGATCGCACCGCACCCGCGTGGTAGCGCAGCGCCTGGGCCACCTCTTCCCACGGCGGGCTGTTGGCGGGGTCGGGCTCGGGTTGCGGCAGCAGGCCGGCTTCGAAGGTGCTCTGCACCTGCAAGCGCTCGTGCACGCGGGCATGGCTGAAGGCGACGCGGGCGTTGCCCCAGCTGTCGACACTGCTCTGGCCTTGGGGAACGCCGCTCTCGTCGGTCGGGCGGCCTTGCAGCCATTCGTCGGGCGGCGGGTCGACGATCAGGCGCCAGCCACGCACTTGCTGCAGCGCCGTGTCGCGCGGGGCCAGGTGGGCCATGTGGTGGGCCAGCTCGACAGGGCCGTCGTAGTCGTAGGCGGTTTCGTGGCGCACCTTGAGCCAGATGCGGCCGTCGGCGTCGACTTCTTCTGGGGCCGAAGCGGCCGTGCTGCTGCTGGGCTTCGCCGCGGCAGCGTCTGCAGTGGGCAGCGAGTCGTCGGGCGCGTCGTTGGCGGCGTCTGGGGTGGTCATGGTGTGCGTCGCTGCGCTCGCGCTCACTGCCACACGGCGCGGTCGACCGCGCTGACGTGCGAGAACAGGCGCCGGCCCAGTGCGTCCGACAGGCCTTGCGCCTGCACGCTGCAATCGCGCAGTGCAGATACCAGCGGGCCATGGTTGCCGGCGTCGTCGGGCGCGGCCATCAGTTCCAGCGGCCAGTCTTCGGGGTGCGGCAGCGATTGCGCCAGCTCGTGCGCCCACAGTGGCTCATGGCGGGCCAGCTTGACGAAGCGGTCGCGCATCGTGCGCGCCACCCAGGCGAGCGAGCGCGGGTTGTCGGTGTCGTGCACCAAGAGGTGCAGCAGCGGCGGCACCTCGCGTCGGGCCTGGAACTGGGCGCGGTAGGTGATGGTGGAGTCGAAGATGCCCAGCAGCAGCGCAAAGCCATCGTCGCGCTTGTGCAGGCCGTGCTCGAAGCCGGTGGCCAGCGCATGGCTCAGGAAATCGAGCCGCTCGATCTGGCGGCCGACGCTGAGCAGGCGCCAGCCGTCGTCGCGCGTCATGCGGTCGGTCTGGGCCCCCGTGATGGCGGCCAGGTGCGTGGTCACGCGGGCCAGCACCGCCAGTGCATCGGCCAGCGGCTCGTTGGCGGGGCTTTGCATCACCTGCTCGTAGTGCTCGCGAAACTGGTCACCCACCTCGTGGATCAGCTTCCAGTGCTCTTGCGACAGGCGCTCGCGCAAGGCTTGCGCACAGCCGCGCAGCGCCTGCAGGTTGTAGGCGACGCTCTGGCTGGATTCGGCATCGCCCAGCGCGTAGACCAGCGAGCGCTCGAACACGCGCAGGCTCTGCTCTGGTGACGGCACACCGGCACCCACCAGGCCATGGCGGCGGGCCAGCGTGTCCAGCACCCGCAGCACCGCAGGCGAGGCACCGTAAATGAACGATCCGGTCAGCGCCTCCAGCGTCAGGCGGGCCAGACGCACGGAGTTTTCTGCGCGCTCGGTGTAGCGGCCGAGCCAGAAGAGGTTTTCAGCCGAGCGGCTGGTGACCGTGCGGTGCCAACCGGCCAGGTCGGCCGCGGTCAAGGGCTTGGGCAGCAGGCTGGTGGTGTCGATCTCGCCTTCGGTCTGGACCCAGGTGTCGGCGCTGGCGCTGCCGCGCTGCATGCTCAGCCACGGGTCGTGCGCGCCATCGCGCCGGTGGCTCACGCGAGCCAGGCCGCCGGGCAGCACGCGCCAGCCGCCGGCACCGTCGCTCAATGCGAACACACGCAGCACGGTGGCACGCGGCTCGAGCGCACCTTCGCGCCAGACGGGCGTTTCGCCCGGGCGCACGCGGGCTTGCAGCGTGTGGGCGGCCGGGTCTGCGTCGATACGGGCCTGCAGCGTGGCACGGGCGCCGGGGGCGAGCGCGGCGGTCACCAACGGGGCGAAGCCGCTGGTGGGTGCACCGCTGCCGAAACCATCGGCGGTGGCGTTGTTGCTCGGGAAGGTGGGCGCGACGACGAACTCGGCCAGCTTGGGCGACAGGCGTTTCCACACCGCTTCTTCGCCGCACCACCAGTTGGTGGTGGCGGGCAGCAGCAGCTCTTCGCCCAGCAGCTTCTCGGCCACGCCGGGCCAGAAGGCGGCCAGGCCCGGGCTTTCAAGCCAGCCGGCGCCGGGCGAGTTGGCAACCACGACTTCGCCCGCGCGCATGGCCTGCAACAGGCCGGGCACCCCTAACGCCGAATCAGGGCGCAGCTCCAGTGGGTCCAGATAGTCGTCGTCGACACGGCGCAGCAGCACGTGCACGCGCTCCAGCCCGTGCAGCGTTTTCAGGTACAGGCGGTTGCCGCGCACGGTGAGATCACCGCCCTCCACCAGCGTCAGGCCCAGGTAGCGCGCGAGAAAGACCTGTTCGAAGTAGGTTTCGTTGTGCGGGCCTGGCGTCAGCAGCACCACGCGTGATCGTTCACCCGCGGGGCTCAGGCGCAGCAGGCCTTGCAGCAGCGTCTGGAAGCTGGCCGCCACGCGCTGCACGCGCAGGCCACGAAACGCCTCGGGGAACTGCTGGGCAATGATCAGCCGGTTCTCCAGCAAATAGCCCAGGCCGGATGGCGCCTGCGTGCGCTGGCCCAGCACCCACCAGCCACCGTCGGGGCCGCGCGTCAGCTCGAAGGCGGCGATGTGCAGGTGCACGCCGCCGCGTGGCTTGACGCCGTGCAAGGGACGCAGGTACTGCGGGTGGCCCAGCACCAGCGAAGGCGGCAGCAGGCCCTCGTCCAGCAGGCGACGCTCGCCGTAGACATCGGCCATGGCCGCATTCAGCAGGTGGGCGCGTTGGGCCACGCCGGCTTCGATGCCGGCCCATTCTTCGGCGCCGATCAGCACCGGCAGCAGTTCCAGCGGCCATTGGCGCGTGACGTCTTTCGGGTTCTCGGCAGAGTAGACGTTGTAGGTGGCGCCGTCTTCCTGCACGCGGCGCTGCACGCGCTGGGCGCGGGTGGCCAGGTCTTGCCAGCCGGGCGTGCCGCTGGCGTCGAAGAACTGGCGCCACAGCGGCGCCAGCTGCACGCGGGCAGCGCGCGTGGTGCCGGGCTCGTTCAGCCGGCCGTGCAGCTCGTCGTAATGGCCTTCAGTGCCTTGCTGCGCGGCGGCCGCGGCCAGCACGGCAGGCTCAGGCAGCTCGTCGGGCAGTAGGCTGGACTGGCGGGGCGGCTCGGCGCCGGGGGGCAGGCTCGTGGTGGACATGACAACGCAGTGTGAGCCCGCATCATGCCTGCGCGCCCTGGGGCCGCCTATTCATGGCGCCCCCAGGGGCCGGGGATGCGACGGCGAGCATGGCGACATCACACGCGCCGCAGGTCGAGCGTGAACGGGAACTCCAGGCTGCGTTGCGGGGGCGGCACTTCGCGCTTTCCGGCGGTGTGCCCCATCGGGAAAAAGCGCGACAGGCGGCGGCTTTCGGCCTCGAAGGCGTTGACCGGAAAGGTGGCGTAGTTGCGGCCGCCCGGGTGGGCCACGTGGTACTGGCAGCCCGCCAGCGAGCGGTTCATCCAGGTGTCCACCAGATCGATCGTCAGCGGCACATGCGCGCCGATGGTGGGATGCAGCGCCGAAGGCAACTCCCACGCGCGGTAGCGCACACCCGCCACGAATTCGCCGGTGCGCCCGGTGGGCTGCAGTGGCACCGCAATGCCGTTGACGGCGATGCGGTGGCGCGGGTCGATCAGGCCGCTGACATGCAGCTCGATGCGTTCCAGCGACGAGTCGACATAGCGCACCGTCGTGCCTGCCGCGCCCTCTTCGCCCATCACGTGCCACGGCTCCAGCGCGTTGCGCAGCGTCAGGTGCACGCCGCGCGCCGTCAGCTCGCCGATCTTCGGGAAGCGGAACTCGAAGTGCGGCGCGAACCACGCGGTGTCGAAGGCGTAGCCGGTGGCGGCCATGTCTTCGAGCACGTCGTCGAAATCCATCTTCAGGAAGCTGGGCAGCAGGAAACGGTCGTGCAGCTCGGTACCCCAGCGCACCAGGGTGGCCTTGTACGGCGTCTTCCAGAAACGCGCGACCAGCGAGCGCAACAGCAGTTGCTGCACGATGCTCATGCGGGCATGCGGCGGCATCTCGAAGGCACGCAGCTCCAGCAGGCCCAGGCGGCCGGTGGCCGAATCGGGCGAGTAGAGCTTGTCGATGCAGAACTCGCTGCGATGCGTGTTGCCGGTCACGTCGACCAGCACGTTGCGCAAGGTGCGGTCCACCAGCCACGGCGGCATGCGGTTGCCGTGGATCTGGCCGGCGCGCTCGATTTCACCGAGGGCGATCTCCAGCTCGCGCAGCTGATCATTGCGGGCTTCGTCGACGCGCGGCGCCTGGCTGGTCGGGCCGATGAACAGGCCCGAGAAGAGATAGCTGAGCGACGGGTGGTTGTGCCAATAGGCCAGCAACGAGGCCAGCAGATCGGGCCGGCGCAGGAAGGGCGAATCGGCCGGCGTGGCGCCACCGAGCACGAAGTGGTTGCCGCCGCCGGTGCCGGTGTGGCGGCCATCGAGCATGAACTTCTCGGTCGACAGGCGCGACTGGAACGCGGCGTCGTAGAGAAACTCGGTCTGCTGCACCAGCTGGCGCCAGCTGTGCGCGGGGTGGATGTTGACCTCGATCACACCGGGGTCGGGCGTGACCTGCAGCAGCTTCAGGCGCGGGTCGCGCGGCGGCGGGTAGCCTTCGAGCACGATCTTGACCCGCTGTGCAGCGGCCGTGGCCTCGACGGCGGCCAGCAGCTCCAGGTAGTCTTCCAACGCCTCCAGCGGCGGCATGAAGACGTAGAGCACGCCGGTGGCCTTGCCGGTGTTTTCGGCCTTCGGGCCATTGGCGCGGCGCGGGTCGCGCGCCTCGACGCACAGCGCGGTGCGGGTGATCCAGTGGGCGGATTGTTGACGCGCGGGGAAAGTGGTGTCGACAGCGCCTGGGCCGCCGATGGAGGCTGCACCGGCAGAACCGCCTGCCGCTGTCCCTTGGTTTGCTGCAGCGCCTTCGGCCGCCAAACCGCGCGGCGCTTGCAACCCGGCTGCGCCGCCTTCGCCGTGCGGCGCGTAGCCGCCGCCGAACTGTGCACGCAAGGTGGCCGGGCCCGGCAGCTGGCCGCGTGGCGCGAACGGATCCTGCTCGTGCAGATACGGGTAGTCGCTCTTCGCGACCCAGGGCAGAGAATCGAGCGGCAGCCGGTAGCCCATTGGCGAATCGCCCGGGTGCAGGTACATCCGCTCGTCGCGGAAGAACCAGGGACCGGTGACCCACTTGTTGCCGCTGAGCTGCGGGCCTTCGCTGCGCTTCAAGGGCAGCACATAGCCCACCTCATGTTCCAGGCCCTGGTCGAAGATGCGGCGCAGGCGCGTGCGTTCCAGCTCGTCGTCGAGCTTGGCGTCGAACGGGTCGACGTTGACCGGCAACCGGCGCTCGCGCCACAGGTAGTACCAGGTGTCTTCGTAGGCAGTCTGCAGGTACTGCGAATCCAGCCCCAGGCGATCCGTCAGCCCGACGAGAAAGCGCTTGGCGTCGGCGCTGGTGTAGGCGTGCGGGTCGCGCTCGTCGGCGAACAGGCTCGGGTCGGTCCAGCACGCTTGGCCATCGGCACGCCAGCAGATCGACAAGGCCCAGCGCGGCAGTTGCTCGCCCGGGTACCACTTGCCTTGGCCGAAGTGCAGGAAGCCGCCGTGGCCGTATTCGGCGCGCAGGCGCTGCACCAGGTCTTGCGCAAACATCCGCTTGGTCGGCCCCAGGGCGTCGGTGTTCCATTCGGCGCCGTCGCGGTCATGCACCGAGACAAACGTCGGCTCGCCGCCCATCGTCAGGCGAACATCGCCGGCTTGCAGCTCGTCGTCAACCTGCTCACCGAGCTGAAGCACCTGGGTCCACTGATCCTCGGTGTAAGGCTTGGTGACGCGCGGCGATTCCCAGATGCGGGTGATCGCCATCTCGTGGCCGAAGGTGACCTCGCTCTCGTCCACCGCGCCGCTGACCGGCGCCGCGCTCGACGGCTGCGGCGTGCACGCCAGCGGGATGTGGCCTTCACCGGCCATCAGGCCCGAGGTGGGATCGAAGCCGATCCAGCCGGCACCGGGCAGGTAGACCTCGCACCAGGCGTGCAGGTCGGTGAAGTCGACCTCAGTGCCGCTCGGGCCGTCGAGCGCCTTCACGTCCGACGTCAGCTGGATCAAATAGCCCGAGACGAAGCGCGCGGCCAGGCCGAGGTGGCGCAGCGTCTGCACGAGCAGCCAGCCGGTGTCGCGGCACGAGCCGCTGGCGTTGACCAGCGTTTCTTCCGGCGTCTGCACGCCCGGCTCCATGCGGATCAGGTAGCGGATGCCGTGCTGCAGTCGTTGGTTCAGCCCGACGAGGAAGTCGATCGTGCGGGTTTCGGTGCGGTCGATGCTGTCGACGAACTTGGCGAACTCAGGCGTCAGCGGCTCGGTGACGAGGTACGGCGCCAGCTCTTGCGCCAGCGCTTCGTCGTAGCGGAAGGGAAAGGTCTCGGCGCCCGGCTCGAGAAAAAAGTCGAACGGGTTGTAGACCGACATCTCGGCCACCAGGTCGACCGTGACCTTGAACTCGGTCGTCTTCTCGGGGAAGACCAGCCGCGCCAGGTAGTTGGCGAACGGGTCTTGCTGCCAGTTGATGAAGTGCTCTTCGGGCTCGATCTTCAGCGAGTACGACAGGATCTTCGTGCGGCAATGCGGCGCAGGCCGCAGGCGGACGATCTGCGGCGACAGGCCGACGCGGCGGTCGTACTGGTAATGGGTGACGTGCTTCAGCGCGACGTGGATCGACACGGGTGCTCCTCCCTTGCGGGCATGCTTCTCGGGGCTGCGCTTGGCGGGCGCAGCGTTGTCGGTGAGCCGCTGCCGCGGCGTGTGTCAGTGCACTGCGGCAACGAGGAAGTCGCGGCTGATGCCCGCGCCGAGGTCGCCGACGCGGTCGAGGAACTGCGTCAGGTAGGCGTGCAGCCCGGTGGCGAGGATCTCGTCGATGCGGCCGTAGTCGAGGTCGGCCTGCAGGCGGCCGGCGCGGCGCTGCGTGTCCGCCGATTGCTCATTGGCGACCAGCTTCAGGTTCGTCACCACCTCGTGCATGCAAGCCGCCAGCGAGCGCGGCATGTCGTGCCGCAGGATCAGCAGCTCGGCCACCTTCTCGGGCGTGATCACGTTGCGGTAGACCTTGCGGTAGACCTCGAAGCCCGAGACCGAACGCAGGATCGCGGACCAGTGGTAGAAGTCGTACTCGTTGTCCTTCTCGTTGGCGGCGCCGTAGAAGTCGCTCTGCACGGCGTGGAATTTCACGTCGAGCAGCCGCGCGGTGTTGTCCGAGCGCTCGAGGAACGAGCCGATGCGCAGGAAGTGGAAAGCTTCGTCCTGCAGCATCGTGCCGACGGTGACACCGCGGCTCAGGTGCGAGCGGAACTTGACCCACTCGAACAGGCTCGCCGGGTCACGCGTCAAGCTGCCATCGGTCAGCAGGCGGTTGAATTCGAGCCAGGTCTGGTTCGTCGTCTCCCACACCTCGGTGGTCAACGTGCCGCGCACGGCGCGGGCGTTTTCGCGGGCCGCGCGCAAGCAGCTCAGGATCGACGACGGATTGCGCTCGTCCTTCACCATGAACGACATCACCTGCCGCGGGTTGATGGCACCGTAGCGGGTGGTGTAGTCGTGGGTCAGTTCGCTGATGCTGAGCAAGCCCTGCCAGCCCTGCTCGGCCACGCCGGCAGATTGCGGCAGCAGCGCGGTCTGGTAGTTCACATCGAGCATGCGGGCGGTGTTTTCGGCCCGCTCCATATAACGGGCCATCCAGAACAAATGGTCGGCGGTTCGCGAAAGCATTATTCGTCCTCCCCCATGGCCGAAAACCCCGTGCACGCTGACGCGTGCGGCCGTGTTGTGGCTTCGCCGCAAGCGCTTTGCGCTTGAACGGCCCTCTCCATGTAGCGGGCCATCCAGAACAAGTGGTCGGCGGTTCGCGAAAGCATGACTCGTCCCTCCCTTCGTTAGCTCTGGCTTTGGCTTTGGCGTTGGCCCTGGCTTTGGCTCTGGACCTGGCTCTGCCCAAACGCGTCACCGGGCTCGGCCCGCGCCATGCTCGGGCCGTCTTCCAGGACCCAGGTGTCCTTGGTGCCTCCGCCCTGGCTGCTGTTCACCACCAACGAGCCCTCCTTCAGGGCCACGCGTGTCAAGCCACCCGGCACCGTCTGCACCTGGGTGCCAGAAAGCACAAACGGCCGCAGGTCGATGTGGCGTGGTGCGATGCCGGACTCGACGAAGGTCGGGCAGGTGGACAGGCTCAGCGTCGGCTGGGCGATGTAGTTGCTGGGATTGGCGATGAGGTGCTCGCGGAACTTCGCGATCTCGTCTTTCGTGGCCGCGGGGCCGACGAGCATGCCGTAGCCGCCGGCGCCGTGCACTTCCTTCACCACCAGGTCGGGCAGGTGGTCGAGCACGAACTTCAGGTCGTCCTTTTCGCGGCACAGGTGCGTCGGCACGTTGTTGAGGATCGGTTTCTCGCCGAGGTAGAACTCGATCATCTTCGGCACATACGGGTAGATCGACTTGTCGTCGGCGATGCCCGTGCCGATGCCGTTGCTGAGCGTCACGTTGCCGGCCTTGTAGGCCTCGACCAGGCCAGCGCAGCCCAGCGTGGAATTCGGGCGGAAGACCTTCGGGTCGATGAAGTCGTCATCGATGCGGCGGTAGATCACGTCGACCCGCTTCGGGCCTTGCGTGGTGCGCATGAAGACGAACTTGTCCTTGACGAACAGGTCTTGCCCCTCGACCAGTTCGACGCCCATCTGCTGCGCGAGGAACGCATGCTCGAAGTAGGCCGAGTTGTACATGCCGGGGGTAAGCACCACGACAGTCGGTTCGTTCACGCCCTGCGGCGCCACGCTGCGCAGCGTTTCCAGTAGCAGGTCGGGGTAATGGGCGACGGGCGCGATGCGGTGTTCGCTGAACAGCTCGGGGAACAGCCGCATCATCATCTTGCGGTCTTCGAGCATGTAGCTGACGCCGCTGGGCACGCGCAGGTTGTCTTCCAGCACGTAGTAGCTGCCTGAGCCATCGGGGTTGGCGGCGCGCACGATGTCGATGCCGGCGATGTGCGAGTAGACGTTCTGCGGCACGTCCACGCCCATCATCTCAGGGCGGAACTGCGCGTTCTTCAGGATCTGCTCTTCGGGCACCAGGCCGGCCTTGAGGATCTCCTGGCCGTGGTAGACATCGTGGATGAAGCGGTTCAGCGCAGTGACCCGCTGACGCAGGCCTTTTTCCATCTCGCCCCATTCATGCGCGGGGATCACGCGGGGAATCAGGTCGAAGGGGATCAGGCGTTCGGTGCCCTCGCCGTCGTCCTTGTCGCCATAGACCGCAAAAGTGATGCCGACGCGGCGGAAGATGACCTCGGCTTCCTCGCGCCGGCTTTTCATCATGTCGCGCGGCTGCTGCGCGAGCCACTGGGCGTAGGTCTTGTAGTGCTCGCGAACGGTGTCGCTGCTGGCATTCATCTCGTCGAAGCTGGGTCTCGTCATTCAAGCTCTCCTGGGCTCAAGGACTAGCAACAACCGCACCACCCGCGGGCGACAACGCAGGGGCCTGCCAGTGCCAGTATCGCCTGCGCACGGACCTTGTGCACCATGCACCAGCGTCTTGCTCGAGCCACGCACCGCAATGGTCGCTGCGCACCACGGGGATGCCGGCGGCGGCGTAACGCGCCAGTACCGCCGGGTTCGGGTGGCCGAAGCGGCTGCGGTAGCCGACCTGTATCACCGCCGCTTTCGGCTGCACCGCGGCCAGAAAAGCGGCGGTCGACGAGGTCTGGCTGCCGTGGTGCGGCACGAGCAGGATGTCGCTCTTCAGGGCCGGGCCGAGGCGCTCCACCAGGGCCTGCTCCTGCACGGCTTCGATGTCACCGGTCAGCAGCGCGCTGTGGCCAACGGCGTCTTGCACGCGGACGACGCAGCTCATGGCATTGGGCTTCACGCCGGGGTGCCAGGCGTGGACCACCGGGTGCAGCACGTCGAAGCGCACGCCGTCCCACTGCCAGGTTTGGCCGGCTTCGCAGTCGACATGCGTCACCGGTCCGCCGCCCGGGCCGATGGAATGGCGCAAGGGGTGGTTCGGCTCCAGGCCGGTGCGCAACTCGCCCACCGGCAGGGCGGCCAGGATCGCCGGCGCACCGCCGACGTGGTCGGTGTCGCGGTGGCTGATGACCAGGCTGTCGATGCGCGTTTCGCCGCGGGCACGCAGCAGCGGCAACAGCACGCGCTGGCCGGCGTCGTTGTCCTGGCCGTAGCTGGGGCCGGTGTCGTGCAGCAGCAGGTGGTTGGCCGTGCGGACGAGGATGGCGCTGCCCTGCCCCACGTCGGCCGCCAGCAGCTCGAAATGGCCAGGCGCCGGGCGCTGGATGGCGGGCCACAGCAGTGGCAGCAACAACGGCAGCCCGGCCAGGCGGGCGCGCCACGGCAGCGGCAGCACCAGCAGCGCGCCGCCAAGCAGGCCCAGCGCTGCCGCCCCGATGGGCGCGGCCGGCACCGTCCACACGGCCATCGGCACCTGAGCCAGCCAGCCCAGCACCGCGAGCAACGGCTGCAGGGCCCAGCCGGCCAGCGACCACAACGGCGGCAGCACCAGCCCGGCCAACGCCAGCGGCGTGACCACCAGCGTGACCCAGGGCACCGCCAGCAGATTGGCGATGAAGCCGATCAGCGAGATCTGCTGGAACAGCAGCAGCGTCAGCGGCGCCAGCGCCAGCGTGGCGATCACCTGCTGGCGCAAGGCGCTGCGCAACACGGCGATGGCGCGCTGGCGCCGGCCCAGCGCCTGTTCGGCGGCGGCCTCGGGCGGGTGGCTGGCGATCAGCAGCGCGACTGCGACGAACGACAGCCAGAAGCCCGGCTGCAGCAGGGCCCACGGGTCCAGCGCCGCCACCGCTGCGCCGGCGAGCAGGCAGACCAGCAGCGGCGGCCAGCGCAGGCCCAGCTGCTGCAGGCCCACCGTCAGCGCCAGCATCCACACCGTGCGCTGCGCCGGCACGCCCCAACCCGCGACCAGTGCGTAACCGGTGGCCAGCAGCACACCACCCCAGCGCGCGGCGTAGGGTGTCGGCCATACCAGCATCAGGTGATGGCTCTGGCGCCAAAGGCGGCCCACGAGCCCACCGGCCAGCCAGGCGAACAGCGTGATGTGCAGGCCGCTGATGCTCATCAGGTGCGCTACGCCGGTCTGGCGAAACAGGGCCCAGCCGGGCGAGTCGATGGCCGATTGGTCGCCCACCGTCAACGCCGCCAGCACGCCGGCCACGTTGGGGCCGCCGCCCTGTAGCAGCGCCGCGTCGCGCCAGCGCTGGCGGGCAGCGTCGAGCTGTTCGTCGGGCCGCCACCAGCGTGGGTGGTCCAGCCGCTGGGGGTCGGTCGGCGCTGCGGCGCGCACGCTGCCGACCGCACCGATGCCTTGCTCGAACAACCACAGTTCGGCGTCGAAGCCTTCGGGGTTCATCGCGCCGTGCGGGCGCTTCAGGCGCAGCGGCAGTTGCCAGCGCTCACCCGCCAGCACGCGCTGCGGCGGGCCGGCGCCTTCGCGTGGCCAGGCGAGCCACAGGCGCGGCGGCAATGTGACGGGCTGGTTGTCGGCACCGCGGGCGTCATCAGGCGCGAAGAGAAAGTGCAGGCCCTCGGCATCAACCTGCGGCAGGCGGATGATGCGACCGCTGACGACGAGGTCGCGGCCTTCGAGCGCCGCGGGGAGCGTCTCGGCGACACGAGCGCCGCCACGCAGGCCGGCCTGGGCACAGGCAAGTGACGCGGTCGCCACGCAGGTGGCCAGCAGCAGCGCCACGCCACCGCCTTGTCGGCCAGCCCGCCAGGTCGAGGTGGCCAGCACCAGCACAGCCGCCGTACCCAGTACCAGGTATGCGGCCGGCGCCCACAATTCGGCCTGTTGCAGTTGCAGGGCGCTGCCGGCCAACCAGGCCAGCGCCAGCGCCGCGATCACGCCCCCCTGCATGCCCCAGTGTAGGATGCCCGCCGAATCATTTTCTTACCGGAGAAACCCATGTCTGTTGCCGCACGCCTGGCAGAGCTCGGCATCGAGCTGCCGCCAGTGGCGATTCCCGCCGCTGCCTATGTGCCCTTCGTCCAGACGGGCAACCTCGTGTTCATTTCCGGCCACATTGCCAAGAAAGACGGCAAGCCGCATGTTGGCCAGCTGGGCCTGACGATGGGCACCGACGAAGGCAAGGCCGCCGCCCGCGCGATCGCGATCGAGCTGATGGGCACGCTGAAGGCGGCCTGCGGCGGCGACCTGGAGCGCGTGGCCCGCATCGTCAAGGTGATGAGCCTGGTCAACTCGGCCCCGACCTTCACCGAACAGCACCTGGTGACGAACGGCTGCTCCGAGCTGATCGGCGAAGTGTTCGGCCCGCAGGTCGGCGCCCATGCACGCAGCGCCTTTGGTGTCGCACAGCTCCCGCTCGGCGCCTGCGTCGAGATCGAGCTCATCGCTGAACTGAAATCCTGAGGACGCGACCATGGACGGTTTGCTCGGCCGCCCGGCCACGGTGTTGGCGCTGATCGCGTTGCTGTGCTTCGGCTCGGTGGGCCTGGCGCTGGTGTCGCAGTACCAGTTCGACATGCAGCCCTGCCCATGGTGCACGTTCCAGCGGCTGATCTTCCTGGTGATCGGCAGCTTCGCAGTGCTGGGCTTGCTGATGTGGTCGAGCGGCATTCGCCGCGTGGTCGCACTGGGCGGGCTGATGCTGGCGGTGTGCGGCATGGCCAGCGCGCTGTGGCAATACTTCGTCGCGGCCAAGAGCGACAGCTGCAACCTGACGCTGGCCGACCGCATCATGCAGTCGCTGGGTCTGTACGACCACGCGCCGCAGGTCTTCGCGCCCATGGCCTCTTGTGCCGAGGCGTCGATCACCCTCGTGGGCATTCCCTATGCGTTCTGGAGCTTGTTCGTGTTCCTGCTGGTGGCCCTGGGCTGCGTGCAGGTGATGCGCGTCACGCGCATCTGACCGGCTCTTCGGCCTGACATGAAACGGGGCGGCTTGCGGGCCGCCCCGTTTTCATTCAGCTGTTCGCGCGCGGCTCGCCGTACTGGTTGACTGTCACCGTGCGGCCCGGCGGGCGCTCCATCTGCACGTGGTGCTCGGTGCCGCGGAAGCTGTAGATCACGTCCCAGTAGTCGGGCCGTTCGTTACCCTGCACCGTGGCGCAGCGCTGCACCCGGGTGGTGTTCGGGCGACCGTCATCCACATTGGCGCCGATGACTGCACCAGCAACGGCGCCGCCTGCCGTCGCGACGTCGCGACCACTGCCGGCACCGATCTGGTGGCCGAGGATGCCGCCCAGCACCGCACCGACCACTGCACCGCCGACGTTAGGGCCATCGGGCACGCGCTCGCGTTCGATCCAGCAACGCTGTTCCGGCGGACCGACCACGGCGCGCACGGCCACCACGTTGGCCTCGAAGAGCTTTTCGCCACCGCGGCGGCGGTAGTCGACCACCAGGGCCGGCGGCGGGGCGAAGCGGCGTTCATCCACCCGCACGTTCCAGGCGATCGGCCGGACCGAGCTGACCTGGTTGTTGAGCCCCATCGCTGCCAGCGAGGGGTAACTGCCTGGCCGCAGGATCACGCAGTGGCCGCGAAACGCCGCGTCTTCGCAGACTTCGTAGCGTTGCCGGTCGACGATGACCGATGAGGCGCGGTCGTTCAGGCCATAGCGAGCCAGATTGTTGATCGGGCTGTAGGTCGTGAAGGCACGTCCGCCGAACGACTCTTGCTGGTAGAACGTGACCTCGGCCGCCGCGTGGCCGGCCAGGATGGCGGCAGCCGTGAGCACCACCGCAGTCTTCAGGGAGTTCTTCATCGCCTTCTCCATTGACTTGATCAAAGGGCTGGTCAAAGCCTTGCCCGGTCCCTCCAAGGGCCTGAGCAAGTGCTGTGAACAGCATGGAGACGAGCGAACGCGGCGAATGCCGGACGCATTCGCCGCGCGCTGTAGCCGCTGTCCTACAGGTCAGCGGCAGGCGCGAACCACCTCTGGGGCCTGCGCGTCCCGCGCGGCCCGACGACACCACCCCAAAACGAAGGCGCCCGCCGAAGCGGGCACCCGTGTCTTCAGGGGAAGGCAGGCATGGTGAGGTCGATGCCCTTTCTGTCCGCCTCGGGGTGGCGGTTTTCAAGCATCGCCTGGATTTCTTCGACGCGCGAGTGCGGCACGTCCACCATCAGCAGGATCTTGCCCGCTTCGAGCTCTTCTTCGAAGGGCTTCAGCGCGACGCTGGGCGTGGACACGCCGATCAGCGTCGAAGCCCATGCACCAAGCAGCAGGCCGGCGATGGTGCAGATGATCAGCGTGCCGACATCGAAGTTGTAGCCGTTGCCCAGGTCGGTCATCTTCAGGATGACGCCGAGGGTGGCCCCGCCCACCACACCCAGGCCGGCGCCCAGGAAGAAGGCATGTCGCACATCCGATTTCTGCAGGAAGCTGGCCTCGTGCAGCTCGCCGAGCGACATGTCGCGCCGGCTCAGGAAGTGCATGTGCCGGTCCTCGATACGGGCCAGCAACAGATCGTTGGCGGTCTGGCGTGCACTGGCCACGTCAGGCAACACCACATACAGGCGTCTACGCATTACGGCCTCCTCACCCGCCCGAAGACACAAGAAGGAAGAATGTGGGCGCGGTGGCACAGGTTTACGCCTGATGCGAAAACCTGTCAATCCAGAGTGGTGACCGCCCCTAAACGTTGTGAGAGCCGGCGCGCCGATTCCCGCACGGTCTGGACATGGGCGGGCTTGGCGCGCGTATCGGGCAAGGTCAGCGTCAACGCGCCCAGCAATTCGCCCGCCGCGCCCCACACCGGCGCCGAGATGCCGGTGAGACCGGGCACGCGGTCGCCACTGGTGGCGTAGACGCCGTCGCGGCGGATCTGTTCATAGAGCTTGCCGCGCGCTCCACCGCCGGAACCAAAGGCCAGCAGCACCCGCCCGCCGGCGCCACGGTCCAGCGGCAGCACGTCGCCGGCGCGGATGTGGTCGCGCAGCAGTTGCGGTGAATCGACCCGATACAAACACAGGCGATGTTCACCCTGGCGCACGTGAAACGCTGCGCTCTCCCGGGTCGCCGCGACCAGCGCCTGCAGCGCCGGCAGCACCTGGGCTTCGAGCGAGAACGACGCGGCGTAGATCGACTGAAGCCGCGCGACTTCGGGGCCCAGCGCGTAACGGCCGTCCTGCGCGCGCTGCAGCAGCCGCGCATGCTCGAGCGAGGCCAGCAGCCGAAGCGCGGTGCTTTTGTAAAGCCGCGTGCGCTCGGCCAGCTCGGCCAGAGACAGCGCCGACTCGCCGGCACGGAACGCCGTCAACAGGCTCAGCGCCCGGTCGACTGACGCAGCGCCGCCGGGGGCGGCGTCTTCATCGGCCAGGGCAGGTTGGGCGGCCTTGCGTGGCATGGTCGGCTCGGTTTATGATTTCAATCTATAGAACTCGATTCTATCTTATAGAACGTCCTTCAGACATGTCAACCGCACCCCCTGCCGTCCTGATCAGCGAAGTCGGCCCCCGCGATGGTCTGCAAAGCGTGGCCCGCACCATGCCCACCGCCGCCAAGCTGGCGTGGGTCGACGCGCTCTACGTCGCCGGCCTGCGCGAGATCGAAGTCGGCTCGTTCGTACCGGCCAAGCTGTTGCCGCAGATGGCCGACGTGGCCGAGGTTGTCCGCCATGCCTTGCGCCTGCCTGGGTTGACGGTGATGGCGCTGGTGCCAAACCTGCGCGGCGCCGAGGCGGCGCTGGCAGCGGGGGTGCACAAGCTGACAGTGCCGGTGTCGGCCAGCGCGGCGCACTCGCTGGCCAACGTGCGCAAGACGCCCGAGCAGATGGTCGACGAAGTGCGAGCCATCGTCGCGCTGTGCCGCGAGCGATCGCCCGGAGTCACGGTCGAAGCCGGCATCTCGACCGCGTTCGGCTGCACGTTGCAAGGCCCGGTGCCGGAAGACGAGGTGCTGCGGCTGGCCGAGGCGCTGGTGCGGGCGGGCGTCGACGAGGCCGGCCTGTCCGACACCACCGGCATGGCCAACCCGGCGCAGGTGCGGCGCCTGTTCCAACGCCTGCGCCTGGCCCTTGGCGAGCATGCCGGCGCGGCGCATCTGCACAACACCCGTGGCCTGGGACTGGCCAATTGCTTGGCCGCCTACGACGTGGGCGTGCGCACCTTCGATGCTTCTCAGGGTGGCCTGGGCGGCTGCCCGTATGCGCCGGGCGCGTCGGGCAACGTGGTGACGGAAGACCTGGTGTTCATGTTCGAGGCGATGGGGGTGGACACTGGCGTCGACTTGGAAAGCCTGACCGCCGCCCGCACCGCGCTGGCCCGAGGCCTGCCGGGCGAAGCGCTTTACGGCATGACACCCGAAGCCGGTCTGACCAAGGGCTTTGCCTATGCCGATGGACGCCGCCCCACCAACGAGACCCTGCTGGACCCCACGAGGACGCTGACCGAATGAGCGACAACAACACCCTGCCGCTGGCTGGCACCCGCGTGGTCGAGTTCACCCACATGGTGATGGGCCCGACCTGCGGCCTGATCCTGGGCGACCTGGGCGCCGAGGTGGTGAAGATCGAGCCGCTGGTGGGCGACAACACGCGCCGACTGCTCGGCTCGGGCGCGGGCTTCTTCGGTATGTTCAACCGCAACAAGCAAAGCCTCGCGGTCGACGTGAAAGACGCGCGGGGCCGCGAGATCGTGCTGAAGCTGGCGGCCGGTGCCGACGTGTTCAGCGAAAACTTCAAGAGCGGCACGATGGACAAGCTGGGCTTCGGCTATGCCGCCTTGTCGGCGCTGAACCCGCGCCTGGTCTACGTCTCGCACAAGGGCTTCCTGCCCGGCCCTTACGACCACCGCACCGCGCTGGACGAGGTGGTGCAGATGATGGGCGGGCTGGCCTACATGACCGGCCCCGAAGGCCGGCCACTGCGCGCCGGCAGCAGCGTCAACGACATCATGGGCGGCATGTTCGGCGCGATCGGCGTGCTGGCGGCGTTGCAACAACGCGAGCGCACCGGCACTGGCCAACAGGTGCAAAGCGCGCTGTTCGAAAACAACGTGTTCCTGGTCGCGCAGCACATGCTGCAGTACGCGGTGACGGGCCAGCCCGCCGCGCCGATGCCCAGCCGCATCTCGGCCTGGGGCGTGTACGACGTGTTCACCGTGAGAGACGACGAGCAGATCTTCCTGGCCGCGGTCAGCGACACCCAGTGGGCGCTGATGTGCCGCGAGTTCGGCTTCGACGACCTGCTGGCCGACGAGCGGCTGAAGAGCAACAACGACCGTGTGCGGGCCCGCGAATGGCTGTTGCCCGTGCTGCGCGAGCGCTTCGTCGACTTCGACGCAGCCGACCTGGGCGCCCGCTTCGAGCGCGTCGGCCTGCCCTATGCGCCGATCACCAAGCCGCAAGACCTGTTCGACGACCCCCACCTGCTGGCCACCGGTGGGCTGGCACCGATGACGATCCCGGCCGACGGCAGCGGCGCGGGCCAGGCCATCGAGACCCGCACCGCGTTGCTGCCGCTGACGCTGAGCGGCGAGCGCCTGCCGGTCCGTCAGCCACCACCGGCACTGGGCGAACACACCAGCGTGCTGCTGCGTGGGCTGGGCTATCTCGACGGCGAAATCGCGGCGCTGCGAGAGGCCGGCGTGATCCGCCTGCCCTCGGCGGAGTCGAGCGTGGCATGATCGGCCCATGGACAGCTTTGGCATCGAGGCGCATGGCAAGCACCCGGCGAACTCGCATCGCAAGCCTGCGCGTTATCTGCTGTTGATCGACGCGGGCGGCAGCACGGTGGCACAACTCTTCACCGAGGCCCGCGAGTTCGCGGGCGAGTTCGACGCCGGCTCCGAAGAGGTCGCCGTGATGACTCAGCGGCTGAAGCCCACGGGCGGCGCGGAAGCGCCCGAATGGGACCGCGCCCTTGAAGGCCACAGCAAGGCTGAGCGCACCGCCGCGGTGGTCTACACGCTCGACGTCTGATCTCTCTCACTGACGCTTTTGCCGTGAGCGCGGCATCGCTGCCAAAAACCATTTAAATTGTGTGCAATTGAATTGCGCGCTACAGTTACGGTCATGACGAACAGCAGCAAGCCCCGCAAGCCAGCCAACGCCCCCGCCTCATGGCTGGCGCTGGACATGCAGCTGTGCTTTGCGCTGTATTCGGCCTCGCTGGCGATGACCAAGTTGTACAAGCCGCTGTTGGCGCCGCTCGGCCTGACCTACCCGCAGTACCTGGTGATGCTGGTGCTGTGGGAAGAAGACGGCCAGCCGGTCAGTGCGATCGGCGAAAGGCTGACGCTGGACTCCGGCACGCTGACGCCGCTGCTCAAGCGCCTTGAGTCGGCCGGCCTGGTGCAGCGGCTGCGCGACGCCGCTGACGAGCGCCGCGTGCTGATCCAGCTGACCGCTGAAGGCCGTGCGCTGAAGGCCCGCGCCCAGGCCATCCCGCAACACGTGCTGTGTGCCACCGACTGCCAGCTCGACGAAGTTTCCTCGCTCACGCAGCGTTTGAAGTCGCTGCGCGACAACATCGCCCAGGCCGCGGCCTGAGCACCTGATCCCCCACCCCTGACCCTCAATTCAAAGGACGACATCATGGCTCTCGACAAGGTTCTGTACACCGCCCACGCCACCTCCACCGGCGGCCGCGCCGGCACCTCGAAGTCGGACGACGGCCGGCTCGAACTCAACCTCAGCACGCCGAAGGAACTGGGCGGCGACGGCGGCCGCGGCACCAACCCCGAGCAGCTGTTTGCGGCCGGCTACTCGGCCTGCTTCATCGGCGCAATGAAGGCGGTCGCCGCGGGCCAGAAGATCGCCCTGCCGGCCGATGTGTCGATCACCGCCGACGTGGGCATCGGCCCGATCACCGGCGGCTTCGGCATCCAGGTCGCGATGGCCATCACCGTGCCGGGCATGGAACGCGCCGCTGCTGAAGCGCTGGTCGCTGCCGCGCACAAGGTGTGCCCTTACTCGAACGCCACCCGCGGCAACATCGACGTCACGCTGACGATCGTCTAAAGGCTGACCGAACGCTGTCATCGGCCCGTCACGCACGGGTCATGACGGCGTCACCCGTCGCGATGAAGCTCTTCAGGTTGTAACGACCTGAGGAGCTTTTTTCATGCTGCACAAGAACATCGTTAGCGCTCTGGCGCTTGCCTGCGCTGCTGCCTTTGCACCCGCCCACGCCGCGGTCACGCTGATCGCCAAGGGCAGCCTGCCTGGCGACGGCAGCGATCTGTCGGGCCTGACCCACACGCTGGAAAACGGCGCACCGGCCAACCTGCTGGGTGGCCTCGGATCAGGGCTGGCCTGGGCCAGCGGCGACACCTTCGTCGCCATTCCCGACCGCGGCCCGAACGCGGTGGCCTGGAACGTCAACGTCGACAACACCACCAGCTGGGTGCCGCGCATCCAGACGCTCACGCTGGCCCTGTCGCCGGTGGCCGATGGCACACTGCCTTTCACGCTGACGCCTCAGTTGACCGGCACCACGCTGCTCTACTCGCGTGATGCACTGGTCTACGGCCCGGCCCTGCCGCCGAACAACCACAAGGGTCATCAGTACTTCACCGGCCGTTCAGACAACTTCGACGGCGACACCAGCTCGCTGAGCCCGATGGACGCGCGCCTGGACCCTGAGGCCATCCGCGTCTCGCGCAACGGCAAGCATGTCTACGTGTCGGACGAGTACGGCCCGTACGTCTACGAATTCAACCGCGAGACCGGCAAGCGCACCCGCGTGTTCGCCTTGCCCGAGTCGACCTTCTCGATCGCCGCCAAGTCGGCGCTCGGCGCCACCGAGATCAGCGGCAACACCCGCGGCCGCGTGGCCAACAAGGGCATGGAAGGGCTGGCGATTTCGCCGGATGGCCATACCCTGTTCGGCTTCGTGCAAAGCCCGCTGATCCAGGACGGCGGCGATGGCGGCCGTGCCAACCGCATCGTCAAGATCGACATCGCCACCGGTGCGGTCAGCCAATATGCCTACGACAACTTCATCCCGGCGCTGAACAAGGCCTACAACTCGAGCGAGATCCTGGCGCTGAACAGCCATGAGTTCCTGGTGCTCGAGCGTGACGGCAAGGGCTTGGGCGACAACTCGGTCGCCGTCGTCAAACAGGTCTGGAAAGTGGACCTGGCCGGCGCCGAAGACGTGAGCAGCCTCGAGGGCGCGACCGCGCTGCTGGCCAAGGCGCCGGCGAAGACGCTGTTCGCAGACCTGCGTGCCGCGCTGAACGCGGCCGGCATCGGCGACGCGCAGATCCCCGCCAAGCTCGAAGGCATGGCCTTCGGCGAGGACGTGGTGGTCGACGGTGTCACCAAGCACACGCTGTTCATCGCCAACGACAACGACTTCCTGGCGGTGGCGCCGGGCGGCCTGGCCAACCCGAACCAGTTCTTCGTCTTCGCCTTCGACGACGCGGACCTGGCCGGCTCGGTCTACGAGCCGCAGAAGTTCAAGCTGCCGAACTGACGTGGGTGGGGAGACCCCGAGTGGCCGCCTCTTCACGCCATGCTGGTCAGGCCGGAGGCTGCCCCAGCAGCTGCAGCAGCAACTCGACGCGGGCCTTGGCCGGCGACAGCTCGCCAGCCGAGGGCAATGCGCCGGCCGGCGCGCCGACCACCGCAGCACCGACACAACGGGTGCCGCGCAGCACCAGCAGCCCGGCAGCCTGCGCGCGCTCGACGGCCGCCAGCAGCGCCGCATGCACCGTGCCGTTGCCGGTGCCTTCGATCACCAGCCCGCGAGCGCCGGCGGCCACCAGCGCGTCGACCACTACGCCATCCACCCCGGCATGGCTGACGACGATGTCGACCCGCGGCCAGCTTGATGCTTCGAACGCGATGGCATCCAAGCCCAGCGCCTGACACGCCGGCCACGGCCGCAACGGGCGAACCTGCCCTTCCTGGATCAGCGCCACCGGGCCCGCCTCGCCGGAGCTGAAGGCATCCAGCGCAAAGGGCAGCGCCTTGCGCACATCCACCGGCCCGTGCACACGCCCGTGTAGCACCGCCACCACGCCGCTGGCACCCGGGTGGGCCGCGAGCGTCACCGCGTCCAACAGGTTCTGCGGGCCGTCGGACTGCAGCGAGGTCACCGGCCGCATCGCTGCGGTGAACACCACCGGCTTGGCCGGCGACAGCACCCGGTGCAGGAAGTACGCCGTTTCTTCCAGCGTGTCGGTGCCGTGGGTGACCACGATGCCCGCCACCTCGGGCCGCGCCAGGTGGTGCGCCACCCGCATCGCCAGCGTCTGCCAGATCTCGTGGCCCATGTCCTTGCTGTCGACCTGGGCCACCTGCTCGGATTCGAGCGCGCGTTGGCCCAGCGCCGGCACCGCGGCCACCAGCTCTTTCACCCCCACTTGGCCGGCCACGTAGCCGACATCGTCGCCCGAGCCGGCGATCGTCCCGCCCGTGGCCAGGATGACGATCAAGGGTGCTTGTCCCGATTTGTTTTGCATTTCTTGCATGTCTGGATAAAAATACAGATACTGGATGCAACCTCAGCCGTACCGTTCTCGCGCTAGTCTTCACTGGCGAGGGCGGTTCGGCACCAAGCCGCCATGATCGAAAGCCCCAAGCTCACCGCCCGCCAGCAGCAGATTCTCGACCTGGTGCAAACCACGATCGAGCGCACTGGCGCCCCACCCACCCGTGCCGAGATCGCCGCGGAGCTGGGCTTTCGCTCACCCAACGCAGCCGAAGAGCACTTGCAGGCGCTGGCGCGCAAGGGCGTGATCGAGCTGGTGGGGGGCACCTCGCGCGGCATCCGCTTGCAGTCCGGCACGTTGCGGGCCCTGAACGAGGCCCGCGGCAAGCAATTCTCGCTGCCCTTGCCGAGCCTGGCCCAACTGACGCTGCCGCTGGTCGGCCGGGTGGCCGCCGGCAACCCGATCCTCGCGCAAGAAAACATCGACCAGACCTACGTGCTCGAAGCCAGCCTGTTCCCCCGCCGGCCCGACTACCTGCTGAAGGTCAAGGGCATGAGCATGCGCGACGCCGGCATCATGGACGGCGACCTGCTGGCGGTGCAGAAGACCGCCGAAGCCCGCAATGGCCAGATCGTCGTCGCGCGGCTGGATGACGAGGTCACCGTCAAGCGCCTGCATCGCACGAAGCAGACGATCGAGCTGCTCCCCGAGAACCCCGACTTCGAGCCGATCATCATTGCGCCGGGCGACGTCGAGTTCGCGATCGAGGGCATCGCCGTCGGCCTCGTGCGTCAGCACATGCTTTTCTGAAGCCGGGATCATGGGCCACACCTTGTCACCGGTTCGGCACATCAAGGCGCCGAAGGCTGCATCGGCCGCCGAGTGCCAGACGCTGGAACAGTTGCCCAACGTCGGCCCCGCAATGGCCGGTGATCTGCGCCTGCTGGGTTTGCACCACCCAGCCGACCTGCGTGGCCGAGACGCCTTCGCGCTCTACCGCGATCTGGAGCGCGCCACCGGCCAACGGCAAGATCCCTGTGTGCTCGACACCTTCATGGCGATCGTCGACTTCATGAACGGCGCCGCCCCCAAGCCCTGGTGGGCCTACACCGCTGAGCGCAAGCAACTGCATGGGCAAGTGCACGGACAAGTGCACGGCTGACAGCTTCGGCCCCCGGCCAGCTCATCACCTCGCAGGTCGCGCGGCCGCCCGAAGCCCGCAAGCGGTGGTACCGCTGGGCCATTGCGGTTGATTCGTGCCGGCCCAACGCCCGTATCGACGCCACAGGCCGCCATGCACACCCAACTCGACCTCCCAGGCTTCGGCAAGAGCGCGGAAGTCTTCGTTCCCGACACGATCGACGCGCCCGAGCTGCGCCTGTCCGACTACCTGCTGTTCCTCGCCATCTTTCCCAAGCCGGACGATGCCGAGCGACTGGCCAGCGCGGCAGTGAACATCTGCCACGCGCACGCCCTGCCCGGCACACCGACGCAGGCCGATCGGCTGCACGTCACCTTGCGCATCCTCGGCCGATACGATGACGCCGCGATCCCGCAGATCGATATCGACCGGGCCGTGGCCGCAGCCGCTGGCGTGGTTTGCCCCGAACTGCCCATCGTCTTCGACCGGGTCGGGAGCCTTCAGCGCGGTGGCAACGCCTTCGTCTGGCATTGCGACACCGCCAGCCGCGCCGCCTTCGCGCGGCTCGAACAGGCCCTGCTCGTTCGGCTGGGAAAGCGCCCGTCGAACCGGGAGCCGCACATGACGCTGCTGTACAGCCCGCCTCGCGCCGTCGTCCCACTGCCGATCGAGCCGCTGCGTTGGACCGCCACCCGCTTCGCGCTGATCCTCAGCCACCGCGGGCTTCATCACCATCAGTGGATCGGTGAATGGGCGCTGGGCGGGCCACGCTGACCTGACATCGGAAGGCCAGGCCCAGCGTGCGCCGGGCGTCTTCGCGTTTCCGCACCAGAGGGCTGACCAGCTGGCGGCCCAGCCGCGGCCACGACCACGCGCGGATATCCGTGCATGGTCGCGTTGCGCCAAGGTGCGATCCACGGCGGACGTGGAGCGTTAGGCAAAGCAGGACGTACTATGGCCTTCGCTTTTCCACACTGGACACCCGAAGGGTTTGCCCCACATGACCGCATTTGCAGTGAAACACGTTGTCGGCGACCTTGGCCCTCTTTCGAAGATGATGAAGCAGGTGAGGAAGGGTCCTTACTCATACACGTCCAACGAGCCCGAAGCCACGAATGCCGCGCTCGGAAACTACATCTATGTGATCGAGGTCCGAGCCGAACCCAAGGGCTCGCGCTCGTACTGGCTGGGCTACAAGTTCCGGGCCTTCGAGAAGTACCCGCCCGCAGGCGGCGGCAAGTGGCTCGAGCAGTTCAAGTTCAAGAATGCCGCAAGAGCCTGCGAGCAGGCCGAAGGAAGCTATGTCGACACACCGATCGAAATCGTCGAGGCTCGCCTGACCGCCTGGCTGGGCGAAAAGCGGCCGGGCATGACGGAGATTCCGCCCGAGCTGGTGCCTGAGCTGGACAACCTCCTGGGCGACCCGGCCAACAACGCAAAGGCGTTTACCTGATCCCTGAATCGCTGGCCGGCATCCGATGAAGCACGCCGCTTTCTTTCGCAACCTGAATCTCGGCCGGCCGAAGTGCCCGACGAAGGCACAGTTCGAAGCGGCGTTTGTCGATGCCGGCGCCGCCTCGGCCGCATCCTTCCTGACCAACGGAACGATGGTGTTCGACGCCGAGTCGGCGGCCGCTGCCAAAAAGGTGTTGGCCACCGCATGCGAGGCGATGAAGACCAGCTGCGGGCTGGTGGAGCCGGCGTTCCTGCGTTCGCTGCGGCAACTGGCCAACCTGGCCAAGCAGGAGCCCTTCGCCGAAGTGGACGAGCAGCAGGTCTACGCCTGCTGCATCACCTTCCTGCACCCCAAGGCCAGGCTCGACACCGGCACATTGCCCATCGAATCTGGACGCGGCGATTGCAGCATCTTTGCCCGCACCCGCGGCGAGGCCTTCAGCACCGTGCAGAAGAACGGCAACACCGTCGGCAGCCCGAACGCGATGCTGGAAAAGCTGCTGCGCCTGCCAGCCACGTCGCGCAACTGGAACACCGTGCTGCGCTTGCTCGACAAGCACGGCTGAACCCCCGCTGCGGCCTTCTCCGAGGGCTTCAAACACAGGGTGCGCTGCGCCTATAGTCCGCAACTCTCACCGCTACCAGCTGCTGCCATGACGATCGGACTTTCACTGTTGTCGTTGCCTCGCCGCACCGCGGCGCTGCTGTTGGCCGGGTGCGCCGTCATGCTGCCGGCCCTGGCCGCCGCGGCCACGACGGAAGAAGAGATTCGAGCGGTGGAAGACCAACGCCTCGAGGCCATTCGCATCCAGGACTTCGGCACACTGGGTCGCATCTACGCACCCGGGTTCATGGGGGTGACGGGCGATGGCCACGTGATTGACCGCAGCCAGCTGTACCAGATCTTTGCCAAGGGTGGCTCGGCGCAGAAGTTCAGCACTGACGAAATCCGCGTGCTCGACCTGGGCGAGACGGCAGTGTTCATCGGCCGCCTGATCGCCCGCGCACCGACCGGTGCCGTCACGTACATGATGCGCTTCAGCCACGTATACGTCCGGCGCGACAGCCATTGGCTGTGCGTCTCTGGCCAGTCCACGCCCATCCCCGAACCCTGAAGTTCCACTGACAACGCTTCGCCCGAACCCATGATCCACCTGCCCCGCCGCCACACCCTGCAAACCTTGGCCGCTGCCATGATTGGCGCCCTGACCATGACACTGTCCCAGTCCACCTGGGCTGCCGTGCCGAATGCCGCCGACCTGGCCCAGTTGACCCGCCAGTCGAACGAGTGGGACGCAGCGATCGTGCGCAAGGACCGCGCCGCGATCGAGGCCAATATGGCCGAAGACTTTCGCCAGATCGATGGCGATGCCGACATCGAGACCAAGGCCTCGTTCGTCGACGGCCTGATGTCGCCCAAGCTGAAGATCGACCCGTACACCGTCGAAGACTTCGAGGTGCGGCAGTACGGTGACACGGCCCTGCTCAGCGGCCGCACCAACATGACCGGCAGCTGGGACGGCAAGCCTTGGACGAGCCACTACCGCTACATCGACATCTACGCCAAGCAGAACGGCGCATGGAAGATCGTCAGCGTGCAGATCACGCGCTTGGCCAAGCCCTGAGCGGCTCCGTCCTGGCGGGCTCGACCGCCACCCATGCACCGCCGTTTCAGCGCAGCCCTGCGTTGAGTTTTGCCAAGGTAGCGGCGCCTGGGCACAGATCGGCCTCGGCGAGCGCATTGAGCGGCCGGGCGGAAGTCTTCAACGCCTGGTGCAGATCGCCGGCATCCGGGTCCACATACAGCAGCCCCGAGACGATCTCGCCCTTGGCTTGCTGCGCCATCAGGTACTCCATCGCCCGCGCCCGGTCGGTCGGGTCGTAGCCCGCGTGCAACTTGCGCAGCCGCAGCGTGCTGCCGTCGGGTTGCGGCAGGTCGATCGATTCACCCGGCGCGGGCTCGGCAATCTGCTCGGGCGCCGGGTCGATGAAGTCAATGCGGCTCACCGCCTCGTTGTGCTCGCGCACGTGGTCGTAGCTGCGGGTGCTGCCCAGGTGGTTGTTGAAGGTCACGCAGGGGCTGATGATGTCGATGAAGGCTGCGCCGCCGTGCGCGATCGCGCCTTTGATCAGCGGCACCATCTGCGCCTTGTCGCCCGAGAAGCTGCGGGCCACGTAGGTCGCGCCGAGCTGCAGCGCCATCGCCACCATGTCGACCGGTGCATCGGGGTTGGGCACACCTTTCTTCGAGGTCGAGCCGCGGTCGGCAGTGGCCGAGAACTGGCCCTTGGTCAGGCCGTAGACGCCGTTGTTTTCGACGATGTAGACCATGCGCACGCCGCGCCGCATCGCATGGGCGAACTGGCCCAGGCCGATCGACGCGGAGTCACCGTCGCCCGACACGCCCAAATAGAGCAGTTCGCGGTTGGCGAGGTTGGCGCCGGTCAGCACGCTGGGCATGCGGCCGTGCACGGTGTTGAAACCGTGGCTCGCGCCGAGGAAATAGTCGGGCGTCTTGCTGGAACAACCGATGCCCGACAGCTTGGCGACGCGGTGCGGCGCGATGTCCAGCTCCCACGCCGCTTGCACGATGGCGGCCGAGACCGAGTCGTGCCCACAGCCGGCGCACAGGGTGGAAACCTTGCCTTCGTAGTCGCGCCGGGTGTAGCCAACCGCATTGCGCTCCAGCGACGGGTGGTGGAGCTTCGGCTTGGTGATATAGGTCATTGGTGCACCCTTCGGCCTGCGGCCCGTGCCGCCATGCGGGAATGAGCCCAAGGGCCTTGCGATGGCCCCTTCCGGGACCGTGGCGGCCGTGCGAGGCTCATGCCCGCTCCCCTTGCGTCGTTCCCTTGGGGGACACGGCCAAGGCAAGCACCCGCTCGGTGATCGCCTGTGTGATGAAGCGCGCGGTGATCGGCGTGCCGTCGTAGTGCAGCACCGGTGGCAGTCGTTTGGGGTCGACTTCGAGTTCGTCAACCAGCAGGCGCCGCATCTGCCCGTCGCGGTTCTGCTCGACGACGAAGACCTGCTCGTGCGCGGCGATGAATTCGGCCACGCTTGCCGGAAACGGGAAAGCGCGCAGGCGCATCGCGTCCAGATGAACATGCTGGCTGGCGAGCGTATGCAAAGCCTCGTCCATCGCCGGCGCGGTGGAGCCGAAGTACAGCACGCCCAGCCGCGTCTTCTGCTCTGCGGTTCGCACGACGGGTGCCGGCACCAGCGTCGCCGCGGTGGCAAATTTCTTCAGCAGGCGCTGCACGTTGTAGATGTAGTCGGCGCCGGCTTCCGAGTAGCGCGCATACGCGTCGCGGGTGGTGCCGCGCGTGAAGTACGCGCCTTTCGATGCGTGTGTGCCGGGCAGCGTTCGCCAGGGGATGCCGTCATCGTCCACATCCTTGTAGCGGGCGAACTCCTTGCCCGCTTCCAGCTCTTCGGCCGTCATCACCTTGCCTCGGTCATAGCGGCGCTCGTCGCTCCAGGCCAAGGGCTGGGCGAGGCGCTGGTTCATGCCGATGTCCAGGTCGGTCATCAGGAAGACCGGGGTCTGCATGCGGTCGGCCAAGTCCAGCGACGTTGCGGCGAAGTCGAAGCACTCGGCCGGATCCTGTGGGAACAGCAGTACATGCTTGGTGTCGCCGTGCGATGCGTAAGCGCAGGCCAGCACGTCCGCCTGCTGCGTGCGGGTGGGCATGCCGGTCGAAGGGCCGCCTCGCTGTACGTTGATGATCGTGACCGGGATTTCGGCGAAATACGCGAGGCCGATGAATTCGGTCATCAGCGAGACGCCCGGGCCCGAGGTGGCCGTGAAGGCACGTGCGCCGTTCCACCCCGCACCGGTGACCATGCCGATCGACGCGATCTCGTCCTCGGCCTGGACGATCGCGTAGCGGTGCTCGCCCGTCTCGGGGTTGACGCGAAACTTTTCGCAGTACTTCTGGAAGGCTTCGGCCACCGATGACGACGGTGTGATCGGGTACCAGGCGCAAACCGTGGCGCCGCCGTACACACAGCCCAGCGCCGCCGCGCTGTTGCCATCGACGAAGATGCGGTCCCCCACCGCCTCGGCCCGTCGCACACGCAAACCCAGCCCAGGCCCACGCTGCGGGCTCAGGTGATCACGCGCGAACTCGCGGCCCGCGTGCAGCGCGCGCACGTTCGACTCCAGCAGTTTCTCCTTGCCGCGGTATTGCTCGGAGAACAGCTTTTCGATCACCGACGCGTCGATGTCCATCAACGCCGACAAAGCACCCAGCACCATGATGTTCTTGAACAGCTGGCGCTGGCGCGAATCCTCGTAGGTCGCATTGCAGATCGCGGTGACCGGCATGCCGATCACGGTGATGTCCTTGCGGAAGGCGCTCTCGGGCAGCGGCCGCGTGCTGTCGTAGAAGAGATACCCTCCCGGCTCGACCTCGGCCACGTCCTGCTTCCATGTCTGCGGGTTCATTGCGACCATCAGGTCGACACCGCCGCGGCGGCCTAACCAGCCGGCTTCGCTGACACGCACTTCGTACCAGGTCGGCAGGCCCTGGATGTTGCTCGGGAAGATGTTGCGCGGGCTGACCGGCACACCCATGCGCAGGATCGCTTTCGCGAACAACTCGTTGGCCGAAGCCGAGCCCGAACCGTTGACGTTCGCGAACTTGACGACAAAGTCGTTGACTGCTTCCACGCGTTGAGTCATTTGCTGTGCACCCCCACCTGGCGCCCACCATGGCTGCGGCAGGCTTGCCCCGCCTGCGTCGTCTGCAGCAAGAACTTCTGCATGTCCCACGCCCCGGTTGGACATCGCTCGGCGCACAGCCCGCAGTGCAGGCAGACGTCTTCGTCTTTCACCATCACGCGTGCGGTCTTCAGCGGCCCGCTCACGTACAGGTCCTGCTCGGCATTCGGTGCCGGCGCCTGCAAGCGTCCGCGTAGGTCGGCCTCATCGCCATTGGCGGTGAAGCTGATGCAGTCCATCGGGCAGATGTCGACGCACGAATCACACTCGATGCAGGCCTTCTCGGTGAACACGGTCTGCACGTCGCAGTTCAGGCAGCGCTGCGCCTCCTTGAACGCGGTGGCCGCATCGAAGCCAAGTTCAACCTCGACGCGGATGCTGGCCAGCGCCTTCTCGGCCGCCGTCCACGGCACCTTGTTGCGCAGGTCGTTGGAGACGTCGTTGTCGTAGCTCCACTCGTGGATGCCCATCTTCTGCGACATCAGGTTCACGTGCGGCGGTGGCCGGTCGGTCACCGCCTCGGCATGCAGGAACTTGTCGATCGACACCGCCGCCTCATGGCCATGCGCCACCGCGGTGATGATGTTCTTCGGCCCGAAAGCCGCATCACCGCCGAAGAAGACCTGCGGCAGGCTGGACTGCATCGTCTTCTCGCCCACCACCGGCAGGCCCCACTTGTCGAAGGCGATGCCGCAGTCCGGCTCGATCCACGGAAAGGCGTTCTCCTGCCCGACGGCGATCAGCACTTCGTCGCAGGGCAGCAGCACGTCCGGCTGGCCGGTGGGCACCAGTTCGCGCTTGCCCTTGGCGTCGTAGCGCGCCTCGACGATCTCGAAGCGCATGCCGACGAGCTTGCCGTCCTCGATCTCGAACGACTTGGGCACGTGGTAGTTGAGGATCGGGATGCCTTCGTGCATCGCGTCTTCCTTCTCCCACGGCGAGGCTTTCATTTCCTCGACGCCGCTGCGCACGACGACCTTCACGTCGGAAGAGCCGAGCCTGCGCGCCGAGCGGCAGCAGTCCATGGCGGTGTTGCCGCCGCCCAGCACGATCACGCGCGGCGCCACCTTCGTCACATGGCCGAACGAGACCGACGACAGCCAGTCGATGCCGATGTGGATCTGCTCCTTCGCCTCGTCACGTCCGGGGATGTGCAGGTCGCGGCCACGCGGCGCGCCGGAGCCGACGAAGACAGCATCCCAGCCTTCGGCCAGCAGCGCCTTCATCGAGCCGATGTACTGGCCGCTGCGAAACTCGACGCCCAGGCCGAGGATGTAGCCGCACTCCTCGTCGATCACCGTTTCGGGCAGGCGAAAGCGCGGGACCTGCGTGCGCATGAAACCACCGGGCTTGGCATCGCCGTCGAACACGGTGACTTCGTAGCCTTGCGTCGCGAGGTCGCGCGCCACCGTCAACGAAGCCGGACCGGCGCCGACACAGGCCACACGCTTTCCGTTCTTCGCTTCAGGCCGGGGCATGCGCGCTCGCACCTCGTCGCCCTTGAAGTCGGCGGCCACACGCTTCAAGCGGCAGATGGCGACCGGTTCCGGCTTCTCGGCGTTGCGCTCTTCAACACGGCCGCGCCGGCAGGCGGGCTCGCATGGACGGTCGCACGTTCGACCCAGAATGCCCGGGAAGACATTCGACACCCAGTTGACCATGTAGGCGTCGTCGTAGCGCCCCTGGCCAATCAAGCGGATGTATTCGGGGACGGGGGTGTGGGCGGGGCACGCCCATTGGCAATCGACAACCTTGTGAAAGTAGTCTGGATTCGCCACGTTGGTGGGTTGCACGCGCGCTGTCTCCTTGCCGGAGTAGCCGCCCGCGCCAGGATCACTGCCGCTGTCGCCGCACCCCGATCACCTTGATCGATCCAGTCTACTCCTGCCCGTGCGAACGCCCATGTTCAGTCAAACCCGCGGTTGTGACGCCATGCCGATCGGCGCCGATGGGTCAGGGCGACCCCACGGCTGCCGTCACCGTAATGCGACGAGTTCACGTCGCGCCACGGCAGCTTCCCGCTGGTGGCCGTCCATCGGTTGAGCACGCTGACCGGCGTGCGCTTCATCGAGAACGTTCTGGCGGAGGTGCGCGCTGTGGTGCTGGACGCCGAATTGGCGATGCTGAGCGCCATGCAATGTGACGCGGAGACACAGGCCCGCAGGCGTTGACGCCTACTCGGCGAGGAAAGGGCATCCACCCCGCCTCCTGTTAGCCCCTCACCGGGGCGGATGCCCTTTCATCGCTGCCAATGTCGGTGGCATGGCAACGCGTTCGCACTCAACCACCTAAGCCAACGGCACGCCGCGCCCTGACACCTCGGATGGCAGCGGACGACGGGGATACGCCCGGGTGAACGTCTAACGTGATCCCGGGTGTGTCCCCATCGTCCGCCTCGCGACCCGTTTCCGAAAAATAAATTTCTCTGTTGACAGAAATTACAGAACAGATACCCTCACGACCATGGAACTCAGCGAAACCGGCCGCCGCTTCATCGTCCACTGGGGCGAAATGGGCTCTGCCTGGGGTGTCAACCGTACGGTGGCCCAGATCCACGCGCTGCTGTTCTTCCATGGCAAGCCGCTGAACGCCGAAGACATCAGCGACACCTTGGCCGCCGCGCGTTCCAACGTCAGCACCAGCCTCAAGGAGTTGCAGAACTGGAAGCTGATCCGCGTGACCCATGTGCTGGGCGACAGGCGCGATTATTTTGAGACCTCGCATGACGTGTGGGAGCTGTTTCGCACCATCGTTCGTGAGCGCAAGGAGCGCGAGTTCGACCCGACGTCGCGCCTGCTGCAAGAGTTGGTCTCGCAGCCTTCCTTCCAACAAGAGCCGCCCGACGTGCAAGACCGCCTGCGCGAGACCCAGCGCTTCATGGAAGCGCTCGGCGCGTGGTCCGACGAGATGCTGAGGCTGACGCCAGCGACGCTGGAAAAAGTGATGGGCCTGGGCGCCAAGGTGCAGAAGTTCTTGCGCAGCCCGGAGCCGGGCACCGTCGTTCCCGAGCCGACGAACCTGCCGCCGCCTCTTTTTTGAAGCCTCGATCATCCCCTTTTTTCAACACAAATTTCTGTCTTTGCCGAAATTTCAGAAGGAGAAAACATGACCGCTTCCGTCTACCCGCTGACCCTGTACTACGAGTCGGCCTGCGCGCTGTGCAACGGCGAGATGACCAACCTGATGCTGCGCAACACCGAAGGCAGGCTGCGCTTCGTCGATGTTTCCGCGCCAGGCTTCGACAGCCCACCGCCAGGCACGACGCTGGACGACCTGCTGGAACTCATCCACGCACAGACAGCGGACGGCCGCGTGCTGCGTGGAGTCGAGGTGTTCCTGCACGCCTACCGCGCCGTCGGGCTTGGCTGGATGGTCGAGCCGACGCGCTGGCCGGTGTTGGGTGGCTTGGCCGACAGGCTATACCCGGTCCTCGCGCGCAACCGCCACCGCGTACCGCGTGTCGTGAGCCACCTGCTGTTCGAAACCGCCACGCGGCGTGCCGCGGAGCGCGCAGCGCAACGGCGCTGCACGCCCGGCGACACCTGCACACGCTAACCATCCCAAGGAGTTCTCATGAGCCCTCTCGCCACCTTTGCCCTGTCACTCGCCCTGGCCAGCAGCCTGCCGATCGTCGCCGTGCGCTATCTCGAGCCCATCCTCGTCAAGGTGCTGCGCGGCTTCTGCGATGCCGAGGGCGGCGCCGAATTCTGGGTCCGCTCGGCCTACCTGCTCGCCGTCAGCGGCACGCTGGTGTTGCTGCTGAGCTTCGGCCGCTTCGAAGACGCGGTCGACCCGGTCGATGCGCTGCGCCGCACGCTGTGGCTGGTGCTTGCCGGCGTCTTCGCCACCGTCGCCTTCATCGCCAGCAAGGTCTGGTCGCAGGTCGCCCGGCTCCTGGCCCCGCCAGCCACCGCAGCTGCCCGCCCCGTTGCGGCCAACACCGCCAGGAGTGCGTCATGAAAGTCCTGGTCTGCGGCGCACGAGGCTTCATCGGCCGGCATGTCACCACTGCCTTGCTCGCGGCCGGGCACCAGGTGCTGGGCACCGTCTCGGGCCGACCGGGCCCAGGCGAGATGCAAGTGAACTTCGCCCGCGACACCACGGCGGCCGTGTGGCTGCCGCGGCTGGCGGGTATCGACGCGGTGGTCAACGCCGTCGGCGTGCTGCGTGATTCGCATCGGCGGCCGATGGCGGCCGTGCACCTGCTGACGCCGATGGCGCTGTTCGCCGCCTGTGCCCAAGCGGGCGTCCGGCGGGTGCTTCACGTGTCCGCACTCGGCATCGATGGCGGCACGACAACCTACGCCCATACCAAGCTGGCCGCGGAGCGCCAACTGCTTGAACGCAGCACCCGCGGTGAGCTCGATGGCGTGGTGTTGCGGCCCAGCGTGGTCTACGGGCCCGGCGGCGCCAGCAGCCAGCTGTTCAACGCTTTGTCGCAGCTGCCCATATTGCCGCTGCCGACCGCTGCCGTTGCCACGCGGGTCCAGCCGATTCATGTGCGCGACCTGGCAGAGGGCATCGCACGCCTGGTCGGCGATCCGTCGCCCAGCTGCGGCACGATCGACGTCGCCGGGCCGCGCGCTTTGACGCTGGCTGCGTTCATCGGCGAACTCCGTGCGCAGCGCGGGCGGGCAGCGGCGCGCACCTGGGCCCTGCCCGAGTCTTGGACGCAACTGTCGGTACGCCTGGGCGACGCGTTGCCGATCAC
>Ga0307516_10000174_pt1 | contig 82253 bp, 97 predicted proteins | sample 19_EM_MG_FD_203310 | JGI IMG/M metagenome (GOLD analysis project Ga0307516, IMG submission 203310) | Populus trichocarpa ectomycorrhiza microbial communities from riparian zone in the Pacific Northwest, United States - 19_EM | ecosystem: Host-associated > Plants > Roots > Unclassified | place... | reverse complement strand
CTCCGCACCACCCCATCGTTAAATTCCCCCCCCCCCCCCCCCAAACAGAGCAACAATTTTTTTTCCCCATCTCCACGCAACTCGAATCAATCCTACACAAAGTCTTCGATCAACGATCCGACCCACAAGCAACGACAAACAGCCCCGCCAACCAAAACTCGTCAACTCTTCAAAAGTTGCAAAGCTGTCGGACTTACGGTTCCACGTCTCAAACAAAACTCCCGTCAACGGCTGCCAGGCTTGTTCGTCTAGACATTAGTTCTGGCGAACTATCCAGGCACCGTTCTCCAAAGGCTTACAAAGCTATAACCCTTCCTTTTTCTCGCTCCGAAAGTTCTCAATTCTTATGAGCCGAAGGCAACTGCTCCGATTCCTCAGCCTCCGCAAGAAGTGGGTTCTCCCTCCTCTCTCCCAGCTCCGCAATTGTGACGCGGTGGTGTTCGGCAATGGCGGAATGGTGGTGGTGTCCGGCAATGGTGGCGGGTGGTGGCGGCGTTGGTAGTGGCGGGGGGGGGAGGGGAGGCTACGGAGTGGCCGGCCTTAATTCAATTCGTATTGCGGGGCTGTTCTTTCAGACAATTGATGGGCTAACCATATGCTTCTTGCCTCGCCCTCCCCTCCGCAGGCCCAGATAACACGACTCCCGATAATTAACGTTCCCAAAACTTCCCGATCTTGTCGAACCCACGAAACTCCTCCACGCGATCCTCACCAAGCACACCTCGTCTGCTTGACCGATACTTACAAAGAGGTATCGGTATCTTGTCGACGGGGCGGCAAGTCGCTCCCGCCCATCCTTAAAAAAAATAATTCAAAAGCCACAAGCCGTTCCAAGCCGCCTCCTTCTCCTCGTCGTCCGCATTCCCGATCCATTAGGTCCCGGCCATCTTTCGGACAGATTCAACGTCCGGAAAAGGTCCCCTTTGCATATCACGAAATTCTCGTTTTTTTCTTCCCAGCGTAATGACATCTACCGTTGAAGTTTCGGCCATGCCGGAGGTTACCCAGCCTCTCACCACCTACTCGATCAATCACGAGGCTACCATCGATTTGGACTCCACCAATGCCTTCGAAGGTATGTTCGCCAGCGGCGGTCCGTGGTCGTCCGTGGCCGCTGCGATTGCATGTCGACTGTGCGTGCTGACGGTTTCCCCAAGGACCCGAGAAGCTGCTTGAAGTCTGGTTCACTCCGTCTCCCGAACTCCTGCCGATGTCCGCCCAGCCGGACGGTCTCAAATCGGTCTCGGAAGACACATGGAAGGCCATGCTCGACATCGTTCGCTGCAAGGTTCTCTCGGTCGTGCGTAACGAGCACGTCGACGCATACCTTCTCAGCGAGAGCAGCATGTTCGTGTTCCCCCACAAGCTCATCCTGAAGACATGCGGGACCACGACCCTTCTCAGCGGCCTGCCGGAGCTCCTCCGCATTGCTGCCCAGGAAGCCGGATTCGCCGATGCCGGTGAGGCTGCAGCCACTCCCTACCGGGTGTTCTACTCGCGGAAATCGTTCATGTTTCCCCAGAAGCAGAAGCACCCCCACCAGAGCTGGAAGGATGAGGTCGACTTCCTGGACAGGTGGTTTGGCAACGGCAGCGCCTACATGCTCGGCAGGACCAACGGAGAGCACTGGTACCTGTACATGACCACTCCCGGCTCCGAGCTTTCGCCCCCGCCCACCCCCCAGAGCGAGATGGAGGACATGGAGTTCGAGGCTCACCGGACCGAGACGAAGCTTCTGCAATTCCCCGGGGAAGATGAGGCGGCCATCTTTAAGAACATCGGCGGAGGGCGGGATGGAGGCAGTGGAAACGGAATCTTCGATGAGACGTTGGAGGTGTTGATGACGGACCTGGACCCGGTCAAGGCCAGGCAGTTCTATCTCGAAGACGCGAGTTCGATCGCAGCAGGCCAGTACCTCAAGGGGAACGGCGATGCTTCGGCCGACGAGTCGGACGACGACTGCGGGAAGTCGACCGACAGCGGGGTCGCCGACCTGCCTGAGAACCTCCGGAGCGAGGGCCACGCCCTGGGCGCCATCGTTTCGGATGCGTGTGGGCTCAGCGATGCCTACCCTCGGTCCAAGTACCCAGATGCGTGCGTCGACTCGTACATCTTCTCTCCGTGCGGGTTCTCGGCCAACGGTGTCATTCCGTCCCCGGACCCGAACGTCGCCACCACGCACTACTTCACCGTGCACGTAACCCCCGAGCCCCACTGCTCGTACGCTTCCTTCGAGACCAACGCTCCGGGCCGCCAGTCTGGGCGGGAGACGGTTGAGATCCTGGAGCACGTGGTCGAGATCTTCCGTCCCGGGCGGTTCTCGGTCACGCTCTTCGAGGCTAAGCCGGTGGCCCTCGAGAGCCGCCCGGGCAGGGAGGCATTCCACGACATGACTGCGGCCCGCCGTGCCCACCGCATGGACAAGATCAAGGGCTACAAAAAAGTCGACAAGATCGTGCACGAGCTTGATGGGTACGATCTCGTTTTCCGGTACTACGAGCGTGACGACTGGCGCGGCGGAGCAAGGTCTTGCCGGGGTTCTTAGGCGAACTCCTACCCATGTTACCTTGTTTTCCTACGGGGTGACTACTGGACAGAAAAATTTGCTGTGGTGTGGAATGGTATTTTCATTTTCTCTTGCTTTTCATTTTTTTTTGCTCGCTTCAGCGGAATCGATTCTAGGCACATTGATGTTGAAGGTCGGGTCACTGTTCTTTTTTTTTTGCGATTTTTTTCTTTTTTTTTCTGATAGAAACGGAGAATTTCGAACCTTGGCAAAGGTATTTTACGAGCGTAAAAAACAGCGCGGAGAAGTTCATCCCAACCGTCTGACGTGTAGTTTGGTCTGTTTTTTTCTTTTTTGCTCTCTTGCTTGCTTGCTCCCGCCTTGCTGTCCGTCAGCAATTGGGAGATAAGCGAATGGGAAGGATCTTCAACGGGGCTGGTGTATGTAAACGGAAGGCCACCGGCTTAGTTACATACGAACGTCTTGTCATTCTCACCTGCCCTGCCATTCGTTCGTATCTACATACTTAGTTAGTTACGGACTGTACGTAAACCTAACTGCACGACCACTAGTAATAAAGTGTGAGCCCGCTCGTGATTTGTGTTCCTCTCTCTCCCCATCTCTCGATGGGGGGTGGGTTTTCGACATGTGATTAAGGGTTGGTCAACATTCATCCAATGGGTTCGTTCGTTAGTATCTCCTCAGGTCGCCAGGTTCGAACTAGTTAGTTAGTTCTTCCTACGATATATGTGTATAGTGGTAAATATCTAATAGAGTGTCACTGCGGGGGAGGGGAGGAGAGGACGGGGGGCCTGATAGATAGTGGGGTTTTCAACGTGCAATTGGATCGGAGGGGGTTGTCAGCGTGAAACACTCCACGTCACTCGAACTTGTCTCGACGGAGTTTAGTTGCGGGGTGGTGGTGTGATGTGTGTATGTATGTACTGAATATTATAGCTTGGGGGGGTTTATATTCAAGTGTGTGCTGTTTGGTCCTCGCTGTCATTCGATGAAAGGGCGCATGACCGGGGGTGGGGGGGCATTGCTCACTTTGATAGATGGGGAGGGGAAAGGAAAGATCGCGTACGCTGATTCGAGGGTGCTGGTGAGTGAGCTGTTCAATCGAGTGATCGCACATGATTGGCTGGTTTGTTACCCGGAACTTTCTTTCTTTCTTTCTCTCGCAACTTCTCACCACCTCTCCATGGTGGGGCACACACTACCACACACATCCCACGGCACACGACATAAACATTGAGGGGCAATTGTTTTTCCCGGCTCCCTGATAACCCTTTCCTCCCCTTTCTCTTCTCTCCCTTGCCCGCCCCCCGTTGAGTTGAGTCAGGAAAAAAACCCCTCCAACCCCCCCCCCCCCCCCCTGCTCAACCGAAATCGGAATCATGACGTCCTATAATAACCACCAGAACTATCACCACTACCATTACGCACCTAGTCCGAATCCATTACGACCGTACTACATTCCCGTGGCGCCGACTCCGTTCGAAGCGACCGCTACCGCCACACCGTCGTCGATCCCCGTATCCGTCAGCTCGCTGGCAAAGAATGGCGGTGGCGCGCCGAGCAACTTTGCGATCCTGCAGGATTTCCAGGACTACTCGGCGGACTACCTCGAGAGTCCGTCGTCGGTCGGCGAGGCAATGCGGAGCTTCGTCGAGCACGCGTTGCTCAAGTACACCAGCATCCTGATCAGCCAGCCGTTCGAGGTGGCGAAGACGGTGCTGCAGTGCCAGTACGTCCCCAAGAAGGAGGGGAAGGGGAAGCATCACCACCACCACCATCATCCGCGGGGCACTTCGGCCGCGGCGGAGGAGGAGGGCCGGGAGTCCGATGCTGAGGAGGAGAAGAGTGCCGAGAGCGAGGAGAGCGATAATCCGTGGACTACGTTTGAAGAAGAGGTGTGTGATTGATTGACGATCAGCCGTGTCTTTAGTACTTCCGGGACTGATCGGAATGGGATCGCTCTAGGAAGCGGAGGATTCGGACGACGAGCCAAAGTACTTCGCTTCCACCGATTCCGCCGAAGCGTCGCCGAAATTGGGTCCGTCGAAGGTGCTAGCTACCGGCCCGAAGAAGACGACCGATCGGGCGGGCTACGTCATCGAAGAGAAGGAAACCGCCCCCAGACTGGACTACCAGATCCGGAAGTGCAGCAGCAGCGCTGTCAACGATGCCATCAAAGCTTTGTGGGCCAAGGAGGGCGCTTGGGGTGTCTGGAAAGGTATTTTCTTCACCTCATCTCGTGGTCGTGGTGGTGGGGAGCCGTGCAGAAAGTGACTCCGAGAGAACAGGCACAAATGCCACATTCATCCACTCTGTTCTCGTGTCGACCATGGAGGCGTGGTCGACATCGTTCTTATCGGCCATCTTATCACTACCGGACCCTGGCGTCACCGAGATTGCCGACTCCACCCACCCGTTGGCGTCGCTCGCAGTCGCGATTGCAGCATCCGCGCTCACGGCGCTGCTGCTTGCCCCATTGGATCTTATCCGCACAAAGTGGGATTCGCCTCTCCCCCCACCAAGAAGCAAGAAGCGAATATGTGGGCTAATATTCCCTCCCTCGTCCAGACTGATCCTGACCCCTCGCTCCTCGAAACCGCGAAACCTCCTGCCGTCACTCCGTGCGCTGCCTAGTTGCTTCATCCCGACCAATCTCATCCTGCCGACGACGCTGCACGCCGTCCTGCCATCGTTGATCAACCTCGGCACACCGTACTTCCTCAAAGCGAAGCTCAACCTGGACCCGCTTCTCGCCCCGGCCTCGTACAACATGCTCACCTTCTTCTCCGGCAGCGTCGAGCTCTTCGTCCGCCTCCCTCTCGAGACCGTCCTCCGCCGCGCGCAGATCGCCGAAGCGAAGCCGGAGAAGACGGTCGTGCCCGTCGGCCGCTACGCCGGCGTCGTCGGCACCGCGTGGGTCCTCGTAAAGGAGGAGGAGCGCGGGAAGTGGGGCATCGAGGGCCTCTACCGCGGCTGGCGGGTCGGCGCTTGGAGCAATGCTGGTGTGCTCGGACTGGGATTGCTGGGTGTCCAAGGCGGCGCTAAGCACGAGTTTTGATTTTTTCTCTCTATTCTTTTTTTTCTTCTTCCTTTCTTTGTCCCTTTTCTTTTCTTGTGATTGAGGGGCGGTGGGGGGATTTCTTTTATGTTTTTTTTTAATAAAAAAGGGGGGGAAAGCATTTGCGTGCTGTATTTGTCATGGGAGTTTTTTTTTTGCTTTGCTTTGCTTTGGTTTGCATTAGTTGGCGGAAGAGGAAGAGGAGGAGGAGGAGGAGGAGGAGGAGGAGGAGGAGGAAGAGGAGGAAGAGGAGGAGGAGGAAGAGGAAGAGGAAAGAGGGGTTTGGATGGAAAGTGGGAAACTAACCTTTGCCGCCCCACTTTCTCTCATTCCATTCCAAGAATGCCCAAACAGTAAAGGCTCGGCCGATGATATGATCTCCGCTTTTTCTTTTTCTTTTTCTTTTCCTCTCCTCCCCCTTTTGTTTGGAGTCGTTTTCTGGCATATACACACACAATGGTGGGGGCTCTTGACGGATCGTGATAGATTGGGGGGACGACGGACGGGACGATAGGGGTGGATGGCTGAGGAGTACATATCAATATTCTATTACTTATTCTCTCTCTCTCTTGCACGCACAACAAACACATGGCCATCAAAACCTCTTGCACCGAATGAAGGAGTAAAGAGTCGACAGAGTTGCAATGACGCCGCTATGGACACATACTCAACCCGCCCCAAAAACAAACCCCACCCCCAAATGTAACCAAAAAATCAAAACAAAAACAAGAAACCGTACATATATTATACACTCTTCATTCCTCCTCCTCCTCCTCCTCCCTTAGCTTCTCCCTTAGCTTCTCCTGCTTCAGCTTCTCCTGCCTCTCCTTCACCCTCTTCAACTGCTTCATCCTCTCCCTCCAATCCTTCGCCTTTGCGCGTTTCTTGACGAACATCTTCGGCGCGACAATCACCTTCCTCAGCAGCGGCGGCACTTTCAACTTCTCCTCCTCGAGGTCCCGCCCTTCGTCGTCCCGTATGGTGCCACCGAACTTTAGCACCCGCTGCTGCACGACACTCAGCGCCTTCCACTCCACGAAGCGGAAGCTCGGATCCCGCTCCGACCGGCGGAGCAGCAGCTGCCACCTTTGGCGGAGCGCACGCGTATTTTTAGTACGGGCGTGGGGATAGTGGGGGTGGGGGAGGTAAGGAGGAGGGGGGGGATGAGGGGACAAACCTACTCGCTCAGCGGCGGAAAAATCAACCCCTTCTTTCCCTTGGTCCCGACTCCGTAGGAATTGTCCTTGGCGTAGCCGGCGAAGTCGAAGGTCCTTCGTCCGGGGGAGACGTTGAGTTGGTCGAGAACCGCTTTGGCTTTTTCGGGCATGAACGGCTGGAGGAGGATTCCCGCGACGCGAACGCACTCGGCACTGAGGAAAATCACTTTGTTCTGCTCCAACTTCTGGTGCGGCCGGTGAAGTGACCACGGCGCCGAGTGCTGGATGTACCGATTCGTCTCGTGGACGAGGGACATGATGGTCTTCACTGCCGTGGGTACGTCGAGGGCTGCCATCTGATCAGCGGCATCGAGGGCGGTGGTGGTGGCAAGAGCTTTTATCAACTGGTCGCGGGTGGAAAGAGTCCAGGCATCCGTGAAGGCCTCGGCGCGAGCGAGCTCCAGGTCAAAGTTGACGCCGCAGATACGGTTAGTGAGGTTACCCAGGCCGAACTGGAGCTCATGGCGATATCGCTCAACGATCTGCTCGTTGGAGTAATCACCGTCGTCGTGGATTCCTCCGTCGCGCGCCATGTAGAAGCGTATAGGGTCCGCGCCGTAGCGCTGGATGGCGTAGAAGGGGTTCACAACATTGCCGTCGGATTTTGACATCTTTCTGTGGTTCATGGTCCAATGTGCGTGGGTGAGCACTTGCTTTGGCGGCGGGATGTCGAGGGCGAGGAGAAACGCCGGCCAGTATATCGCATGGAACTTCACGATGTCTTTCCCCACGACGTGGAGATCCGCTGGCCATCCCCCACTCCGCTCCTGGCCGGGAGTCCAAGGGTACCCCGACGCCGTTATGTAGTTCACTAATGCGTCCAGCCAGACATAGATTGTTTGGCTGTTGTCGCTCGGTACGGGAATGCCCCACGTGAGTCTGTCACGCGGTCTGGACACGGAGAGATCCTCGAGTCCATCCTCCACCGCCGCAATGACATCCGCATACCTCGCCGCCGGCACAACAAACTCTGGATTCGCCCTGTAAAACGCCAGCAACCTCTCCTTCACTGCCGACAGTCTGAAATGGTAATTCGTCTCGCTGGTCCACTCCACGATCCTTCCGGTCTCCCTGGCAGCGACAATCTTCCTTCCCGTCGCCGGATCCAGGGTGTGTTCAACCCCGCACTCCGGATAAAACGTCTCATCGCCGACACTGTACCACCCCTCATGCTTCCCTACGTAGATGTAATCCCTCTGTAGCAGCATCTGCCAAAAGTACTGGACGGCATCATAATGCTCCTTATCCGTGGTCCGGATGAAGGTATCCCAGGAGCACTGGCAGGTGTTTGCCAGGGTCTTGAAGCCGTTAGCGCCTGTGTTGCAGAACGCTCGTGGCTCCGTGCCGGCAGCCGCGGCCGCTTGCTGGACCTTCATGCCGTGCTCGTCCGTGCCGGTACACAGTTTGGCTGGACGACCGTGGAGCTGCTGCCAGCGCTTCAGGACGTCGGCGAGGACCATTGTGTAAAGATGGCCGACATGGGGTGCTGCGATGGATCGATCAGTTCCGCCCGCCCTCCTCCAGCCAAAAGCGTAGACATTACTCACCTGCATTGACGTAGAATATTGGCGTGGTGATGTAGTACGGCTTCTCCCCCTCCACCGCCGACACCGCCGGAGGTGTCTGAGCAGCCGCGGCAGTAGAGGTTGCGGTGAAATGGCGATTCACGGAGAGCAGTTTTGGCTGGCATAGCGGCCGGATCTGCAGTTGGCGTATCAGCGGCTGGCGTATCAGCAATGGTGGCCGTATCATTGTGGTTCGTCGTTGTCCAGATAACTTGCTTGACGGAGGGCGGGGGGACGAAGGGTGAGAATCTATCCTATGATACTTACGCATGTAAGTCCGAATTGAGTTGACGCATGGATGGTCCGTGCGGCGACGCTAGCTACTACATACCAGTAGTTAAGCATACTTAGTTGGGGTTCGAGGTGGCACAGCGCCAAAGAAAGATCTGAACTTTCTCACCACCGAAACTCCCACCATCAGTACTCTACACATTATTCTTACTTTAAGTTACATTACTGCCATCATCGCCACCACTAGACTCGAGCTACAGGCCGCACGTCCGGAAGCCCCACAGTGAATACGATGGCACCCAATGCGCGCGCGCAGAAGAAGCGGAAGACCGCACCGTCCGCCTCCGCCGGCGCCGCCGCCGAACACACCCCCGCCAAATCCGTCAGCGCTCCACCACCGCCAACGACAGCGGTGCCAACAAAGGCCTCCCCGGACGGCGGCGACGACTCGGACAAATACGCGTCGGCGGAGTCGTCCTCGGAGGACGAGCTCGGCGGCGACGACGACGAGGACAGCGACGACTCGGTCAGCGCGCTGGTAGCGTCGCAGAACCCGCAGCAGCGGAAGAAGCGCAAGCGGCACGATCCGGCGGCGTTCAGCACGTCGATGGCCAAGATCCTCGGGTCGCACCTGACGACGGCGGCGCGCAAGGACCCCGTCCTTGTGCGCGCGAAGCAGACGGCCGAGCACGTCGACGAGGGCAAGCTCGAGGCCAAGGCGAGACGCGCGCTCAAGGACGAGCTCAGGCGGGAGAAGGAGAAGGGCCGCGTCAGGGACCTTGTGCCTGGCAACGACGACGAGGCCGTCGGCAAGGCCCTCGAGAAGGAGAAGGCGCTCAGGTCCATTGCTCGGAGCGGCGTCGCGAAATTGTACAATGCTGTCAGGGCCGCCCAGATCAAGGCTGACGAGGCTGCCAAGGGTGTCCGGAAGGAGGGCGTCGTCGGGATGGATAATAGGGATGCAAAGGGTAGGGGTTTCTTCCCTTGCTTCCCCTTTCATCGTTTCTCCATGTTGCTTCGAAGTCAATTCCTTCGGGATAACTAACGGACGGGTAACTACAGTCACCGAGATGTCGAAACAAGGCTTCCTGGATCTCATCCAGGCCTCGAAAAATAAAGTTGCAGCGGACGAGTAATGAAATGATTTCCTTTCCTTCTCCTTTTCCATCTCCCTGCACTGTACACTATAAAAGTTTCACCGGCGCTCCCTTTTTGCTGTCTATCAAACCCTCAAATTCGTGTCTCGCGAAAATGAAAAAAAAAGGATCTCCACAAATCGTACAACTGCTCCCAGTGACCACAGCAGTGGAGCTATTTTACATGGTTCGTGTTCTCCATAGGCATCAATCTCTCCCATTGCCACATCAACCAACCAACAGTCCCCTGCGCGGCTTCTACTTCTTCGAGAAATCGCTGCTCTGCAGATTCCTGGTCATGCTCGGCAACCGTACGGTCAACCCATCCAAGTCTTTACTCATGAGCACCTGACATCCGAGTCTCGACCTACACCCTTCCCATTAGCGGTCCACCCCCCACTTTACACGCACACACACTCTCTCTCTCGGGGGTGGATCGGCGGAAAAGACTCACGTCTCCGTCAGACCGAACGCAAGGTCGAGCATATCGTTCTCGTCGTCGCTAGGCTCCGGAATGCGATCGTACATCTCGTCGCTCTCGACGATGACATGGCAAGTCGAGCAAGCCGCCGATCCGCCACAGGCACCTGTCCAAATCGGTCGGGTCAGTATAACATGTTCCCCCCTCCCTACCCCTTGAGGCTCAACTCACCCTCCATCTCCAGATCGTTCGCCTGCGCAATGTCCAGAAGGTTGTCGCCGGCTGCGACCTGAAAGGTGTGGGGTGTCCGGTCTTTGTCGATGAACGTTATATTGAGTCTACCGTTCGTCGTCGTCAGTAGCCCGTACATGTACAGGGAAAGGCGGGGACAACGGACTCCTCGCCGGGAGCTGGCGGGGTGAGCTCGTTGTGTGCGCGCACGGCGGAGACGGCCAAGTTACGCTGTAGTGGTGGAACCTGGACGACGATCGGTGCCGTCCGGGGGGCTGCGGTGGGCCTGGGTAGCGCACGGAGGCGGATGCCGAGGAGGGACCTGCTGAGACGCGCGAACGACATGGTTTTCGCGTGTATGTGGTCCCTCCTTTTTTGTGGTTGCTCGGAAGGTGGTGGGGGGGGGAGATGGCTGGTGGTGGCGGTGTGGCGAGATATGGGATTAAGATTGAATTGGGTGGTGGTGGGACCTTGGGAGACGTGTGGGAATTTATTTCTTTATCAGATCCGGATCTCTGACTTCGGGAAGTTCGGGCTCGGACCGGGGGGAAGGTTTCGTGGAGAAGTTGCACGGTGGGGGATCCCGAGCTCGGCAGCAGCGACGGGACGGGGCGGAACATGGCACAGATAGATAGGGCAGTCCACTAGGGCTTTTCCGTCTGTCTGTCTCTCTTCTACATACAACCCCGGCTCCACCCCGCCTCGCCTCACCTCACCATGCCCCCGCACCACCCTGACGACGACGGAAACAATGGCCAGGGGAGCACTAATCGTGATCGAAGGACTCGACCGGGCCGGGAAGTCGACGCAATGTTCGCTTCTGCAGTCGCGACTTCCCAACAGTCGGCTCATCAAATTCCCCAGTTCCTCCACCCCATATCCTTTACTGCGCTCTCCTTCTGTGCCCGGCTAATGTAACCCCCGCCCCCACTGCCAGACCGCACGACCCCGATCGGCCAGGTTATAAACTCGTACCTGACGTCCTCCTCCAACGCTCCGCTGGAAGACCACGCGATACATCTCCTCTTCTCGGCGAACCGATGGGAGGCGCTGCCCTCGCTCCTGGCCTCGCTCGAGGCCGGCGAGACCCTGATCCTCGACCGGTACATCTACTCGGGGATCGCTTTCAGCGTCGCCAAGGGCACGCTGGGATACGAGTACGCGCGGGCGCCCGACGTGGGGCTGCCGAGGCCCGATGCGGTGGTGTTTCTGGATCTGCCGGTGGACGTTGCCGGTGGGAGGGAAGGGTTCGGCGGCGAGAGATATGAACAGTCCGGGTTGCAGGAGATGGTAAGGGCGTGTTTTGAAGTCGTCAGGAAGAGGGAGGGAGGTGAGAAAGGAGACGGCTGGTGGACCGTCGTGGATGCGGGCCGAGCGATCGAAGAGGTCGCCGAGAGCGTGGCGACGGTGGCGGAGAAGGCGGTGACCTGGGCGAAGCAGAATGAGCTACAGCGGATCGAATAATGTTCATCTGCTCTAGAACGAGATGTTGGCTTAGGATAAAGCATCCATCTGCGTAGTAATAATGTTTCTTGTTCGCATGCTTCGACCGTGGTCGAAGCATTAAACCCACACATACGGCACTCCGTACACCTCCTTCCTCCCTACCATCCCTCCAAGACCAACCAGCCCGCTGCATATCTGAACAAGTAGAAAGAGTAAGCCCTGCCGACGGAACAACAAAGGTAGCTGAGTCCCGAACGGATACCGCAAAAGCACACACGTAGCAAACATGGCCGCCCGCCGCCCATCCCACCAACCCAACCCCCAAAAGCTAAACCTAAGAAGTATCCAAGAAAGAATAGTTTCGCTCAGTGAACCATGCAATCCCCAAAGATCAAACCCAGTAACGCAAGAAATCGGAAAGGCCAGAACAGAAAAAGGAAAAAGGAAGAAAGATGAACCCTAGAACCCAAGCGTTAAAATGATGGCATGGTAAAGAAGGATGGTCTCGTGCCAGAACCAACCCCCGTAGAAAAGCTAGTATACAACACAACATATTCTCAAGTTTTGCAGAACGCGCACACACAAGCTGACGATGGGATACGCAACGAGGGTAGACAGGTTCGGGCAGTGGGCGGAGAGACCAATTCGGTTTCTATTGGGTATGTGGCTGAGTCTGTGGCTGAGTCTTGTTGTTGACAGCCTCGAGGGAAGACGCGTGTGACTTCCAGTCGACACGCGTTCCAGAGGGTAGGTTGAGCTTCTGGATGACCGTCGCCCTGGAAGGAGTACTGTTAGTGCCGATACGCGTCGATATTGATAGTACGAACTTACTTGATCTTCAAGCAGGTAGCTCCCTCCACCCTCGTCCAAACGCTCAGCACATCCTCATTTCCTCTGACACTCAGAACCGCGCCACAGAGATCCTCGCCGGCGTCGCCAAACTGATTTCCGACGATAGCCAGCATCAAATCCTCCCAGTATCTGTTTGCAACACCCTTCTTGAGGCGAATGTTCCACTTGCCACCGTTCCGGTTCTCCTTGTCTTCCCAGACCGGCCTGATACCTTGCTTAAACAGGTGGTAGTCACTTACGTGCGGCAGAGAGCTAGGCCGCCGCAGATGCGAATAGACCGCCCAGAACTCCTCCACTGTTCCAAAGTGCGCGATCTTGTGGGTAGATTTTTCGTAGTCCTGAAACTTGTTTCCTGGCGAGCGGTACCACACAACCCAGGTGTGCTTGAGAGGGTGAACTTCCTGCACCGGAGGTATATTCGTCTTCTTGCCGCCAGCAACCACCTCCGACACGGTCAGCTTTCCGGGCAAGCTGGGGATAGCCGCACCAGCACCGGTACCGGCAACACTCAAGCTGTCACCGCCATTGCTGGTACCAGAAGTTCTGAGTGTTTTAAGCCCAAAGGAACCAAAGGCACCCCCGGCACCTAGATTAAAGGCTGCGGAAGCGGACTTGGTGCCGCTCGCGGTAGTGGGTGAGGGAAGAGCGTTGTTTGTGTTGATGGAATGCAAGTCAAAAGGATTCTTGGCACGATGCGACGAGGCGACGCGTGCCGATGGCGGAGCAGCAAACAATCTCGAGGCGGCCGATTCTCCGGGAGTGGTGGTGGTGGTTGTAGTGGAGGAAGCAGCGATGGCAGTACTTGACATGGAAAGGGAAAGTTTGGTCGAGCTACAAGGGAGAAAAAAAAAGGCGTCAGCGCACAAGATTCAACGTATTAATTCGAAACAACGGCTAGGAAGGCTACTTATTGGAGCGGCGATTCCAGAGCGGGTTCGAAGTATCCATTGGAATGCCAAAGTAAAAACTTGAGGTGTGCTCGAGGGTCACTACTGCGGAAGGATGAACGAGCGACAAGCTGCTGAACGGCTTGGGGTTTTCGGGCAGCGAGGTTCCGAGAATAGGGCTTTGACGGTAGAGCTAAGAAGAGCGAAGGGGAGGAGAGAGGGGAGGGGGCGGGGAAGGAGGAGAGGAGGAGAGGGAAGGAGAGGAGGGAGGAGAGGGAGGGAGAGGAGAGAAGAGAGGGAAGGAGAGAGGAGGGGAGAGAGGAGAGGAGAGGAGGAGAGAGGGGATAGATGGACTAGAAGCAAACGATGAGCGGGTTATTCAGATTGTGAGTGTGTAGAATATGTTTCAAGAGCGATTGACGAAGTGAAGACGTGGGGTCGTAGAGCGTCGAAGACAGTAGGACGGTGGTGTTATTCCAACGGCTGCGGGGTGAGGTGGTATCCAAGCGGTTTTCGATGGGATGGTGAGTTGTGGTGGTGAGTTGTGGTGGTTATAGTGGTGCGGATTGTTGGTGGAGGTTTGTGGTTGTGGGCGCGGCAAAGAATGTTGATTGAGAGGTCGAGAGGGAAGAGTGTTCTGGTTGGTAAGGGTAATAGTGCTAGCGGGATGACGGGGATGGATGGACGGCAGCGGGGTTCGATTTGCAACTTGTCGATGTCAAGTATTTCGAGCAGAAATTGTGAAGAAGGAGTTCTTTCGAAGGGATGAGGGGGACGAGCAAAATAACGGTTTTGCTCTGGATCCGTTATGCTTAGTCGAGTGGGATTATTGGTCCGAGTACTAGTAGAGTTTAGTAGGCGGTGTTCCTGACGGAGTTGGGATGGTATGTAAGGGAGGGTTTCTTTGTTGATTGGACGGAGCGTTGAGCGTGAGTGCGTGTGGTTGTGGTGTCTGCCGACGAAAGTCTTGAGAAGGCTGAAGAAGTGGTGGAAGTCAAGAAAACAAACCGCGTTTCTTCAGGAGAGTTGACTGGCTTGGTGAGGGACAGGAGGGGGTTTTCAGGTATTAGTGGAGTTACTTTCCAACGGCTCTTTAGTTACCGCTGCAGATACAGGAGAAGGAGTGAGGGGACGATGCTATTCGCCAAGGAAGACGAACCTTGCAGGACGGCAATCACCTGTCACCTGGAAAGTCCTGCGGTTAAGAGAAAAGGGTGAGAGACCCTTTTATATACCATGGCCTTTATGTATCTACCATGAATACCATCGACTAGGTACAAGTTTCACCACACAATTCTTCATCACCACTTTTGTTGTGGAGTGCGGGCATAGATTTGGGCGCAAAATCAATTGGCGTCGCCGCCAAAACAAAGAAGAAACTTAGTAAATACACTCGTGCCCCCACTGTAATACAGATAGTAAAGGAGTAAGGAAGAATACATTATCGTCGCAAGAGAAAGTAGAGCGCAATTATAGTGACACCGACAAGAAAGCAAGAGAAATTCACGAGGAACCGAACCGCTGTTATTGATGGCTTCCGCATTCCTCAGTGTATTATGATAGTGGGGAAGGCGAATTGCAGATAGCAGATATCAAGAGACAAGTATTTACAAAAAAATTCCCCTTGGATGTGCATGACTGGGTGCACGTGAAGCATGCTCATTACACATCACTCGGATTTCCGAGTGACAAATGCAGAACCCACCCTTCGAGGCCATAGCTACTGTAGAGTAAGGTGATTTGGGCGTTGGGATCGGTCCCTACGATATCGATATACCTACCTATTCTGCAAGTTTCGGCAGAACACATTCTCATATACCGCAGGTATCTACACCACCCCATACACCTCTTGCCTACAATCCCGATCTATCACTGCTTTCAAACGTGAGTATTTATTCGAAGTTACTGACTATGTAGTCCTTTAAGGTGATGGTCCGTCATTTGAAGGTTTTGACTGCATAGTCAATTTAACCGATTGACTTGCTAGTCATTGGGACTTATTGACAAGTCACTCAATATAATTGACAAGTTACTCGAAACGAATGACTCCTCAGTTTGTTTTGTATGTGTTCGCTTAGAAGTGCACCTTCTTTCTGCATCTACCTCATCCTCCTGCGGTGCCGCGAAACATGGTGCGGCGACCGTAGCTCCCTTTCCTCTAAGCCGTCACCTATTTTTCCAGTGGCGCGCAACATCACATCCTCCTCGCGACGTCGTGACGCCTATCATCGTAGCCCGCGATACTACATCATCTATATTCTACCTGTAAACTCATACCCGCTCTTCGAATTGGGTTTGCGCCCCTAGTAGTTCTGTTTCCGCTCTCTCCCGTTAAATCTATACCCACCCTCCCCATTCATTCTGCGCCAGCTCCCTATTAATACTGTGTCCGCACTCCACAACAAAAGCGGTGATGGAGAACTGTGCGGTGAAACTTGTACCCTGTCGATGGTATTCGTAGTATATTAAACCTTATCCCCTGTCGATGGTATTCGTAGTATAAAAACCTTATCCCCTGTCGTCCATGATATAGAACCTTTTCTCCTTTTCTCTGCAGTTAATGGCCGGCCAGGGAATTAAGACCAAAGGAAAGGGAAAAAAAAAATTCGGGCTCGAAACACGATGAGATTCGCGTTAGAAGAAGCAAGTCAAATTTCTGCTGGTTGCCACAGTGTAGATGACCAAGCAATATTAGGACACATCCGACACTTCATGGGACCGCGGAGACATAAACCAGATCAACTACTCTATGATGAGGTAAGGGTGCAGCGTGAGATCTGGGGTCAGCAGGTGTGAGTATGTGGAGTAGAGCGCGAACACACCTACTATAAACCTTTTACGGTCAATATTGCGGTTCCGCAACAAGTTCATGCAAATCCTGAAGCTCCTCCCTTCCGATCCGTCAAGTCTATTGTCGTAGCCTGTCTAGATAGCACTCCACGCGGCAACACAGACAGGGCAATTATTTGTTCAGATCCTTCACGAGCGAGATCCTATGCCGCAGCCGTCACAGAACATCCCACAAAAGCACCTGAACTCCCACATTATCAATTCTTCATTGAAATCGTACAGTATACAAGTACATGTTTATATGTACAAAGGTCATGTACTCTATATCTATTTGTTATTTGGTGGCGTCGTGAACGTCGAATGTTCTCGCGACCGGAAGAACGTGTGGCATCCAGCCAGCCTCATCGGCATCCTGCAGCCATGCGAGGCACAGGTACGTATCTCGTCTTGGGGGGGTTGACAGCTCGCAATCGCTTCGTGCATGACATTCGCGCGGGTGGTCGGGGGCCTGTGGCATTGCTCCTAAAATCCTAATTCAGAGTCAGAAAGAAAGAAAAACCCTTCACGTAAAGCAGCCCAAGTTTCCAACAACGCACGGCGGAGGAAGGGGACGACGAAAACACGGATGATCCTGCTGGTTCAGACTGTGCCTTTTTAGATGTCATATCCTACCAGTGTCGGAGCCTCGGGGTAGGAGCCTGAGGCTCCGAACGGTTGGTTCTGATTACCAGAGCTCTGTTTGAATCATCTCCACGAGCAGGATCACTATCCGCCGTCCCGAGGCGGGCAGTGTTGGAAAGGGTGGGAGAGGAGGGGGTGTTCGTCTTACATGCAAGAAAGGAGTGAGCTTCCCGGTTCCCCGTTCCGCTCGCTCACACCGGCACAAATGTAGGCAGGCAGAAAGCATGAAATGTTCCTCGCTTTAGGTCGTCACCAGGTCATGGAGCAAGCATCAGTCTGGGCAGAGCCCAAACGAGCGCCTCGTCGCGACGGTTTTTAAGGAGAACTTTGGCCAAAATGCGACCGCAATCTGATTTCGACACACCGATCCGAGCGTTGCCAGCGGAGTTGTGGGGTTCTGCTGGCAGATTATTAGCCAAACAATACGAATATTGGATGGTTGTTGGTGTGTGTGTCATGTTGATGAAAGGAGGAAACGAGGGGCAGGCGAGCTTTTTGTAGTCGTGCGCTCGATGGATTGCTGCGTTTACCCGGAACTCGGCGCGGCAGTTGCCGGCGTGAGCCTCCCACGCACGTGACTATCTAACTCAAGACTTTGGGCGCGGACTCTGCAGCTGCAGTCGACGCGATACCCGATGGGGTCGAGATGAGGCGTCGGAATGCACTCGCTATATCTATATATAGAATGCCTCCGCGAACGCAGATTGGGAGTGCAATTATTGCTTCGTCTATGACGCACAGACTGTTCTACACACGACCGCCGTTGTTTCGTTTTGGCAGGCCGTTCCTTCGGCTAGATCTCCGTCCAGAGCGACCAGTAACCGTCGGAATCGTCTCTCCGGGAGCCCTATGTATTATGTATATGGCTAATAGCGCCTTTGATGTTCGCACGGAGACCCTCACATTGCGTGCTAGGACGGCTAGCCTCATATGATACATTGAGAGAACTTATCATAGGGGTGCGGCAGTTCATCTCCGCACAACAGCAACCGATACAAACCCCCTGTGCAGATCATCGTCGCCACCGATCGCCCAACGCAGCTGTGCGGGCCCACGTGTCGGCCGAGAAGCTGGAGGTGCCGCTTGCAACCTTGGCGCATAACGATGGACGGCAGCTGCGGAAGTGTGAACTCTGAAGACCGCCGACAGTGTGTGGCGCGGCTAAGTACGTCTCGGCGAAGAGAGCGGGCTGGATATATTGATAAAGGCGGCGGCAGACAACGACTGAAAACCCCTAGGATGTAGTTAGGCGTAAGACTTGACTCCGTGAGTGTGATCGCTGGAGACAATGGGATTCGGTGAATGGTCTCTTTGTCTGCGGAGTGGGTTACTGTGCGGCCCGTGGATGTGGCAATGATTCGGCACATACATCTGTCCGGCAGTTGAAGAAAACAGAGTGAATTCCGGATCTCAAGTGCCCAGCATCCGGCCACTCCCCAGATCTGACACTATGTATGCCACATGGCCGCTCCCAAAGGTTAAACATTAGGTTTCGTGGCAACAGTCCACTTCCACTCTGGGCCAACACATTCTGACAGGTCACGCCACTGCGCCAGCGGCCAGCCCATGACTGCTGTGGCTGCATTTCACCTTCAGTCGGTTCCTCTTTTCCGTTCGCGCCCCAAACTTCGACACCTCCCAATCCACTCCTCTCCACGCTCGCGGAAGTAGTGGAATTTCCACACCTTTCGGTCCCGTCAACGCTCTACTCTGATCCGAAGAAAATGAGAGTTTCCAACTGCACATGCGTCCCTGCGCGCGGATCCATGGCGACGGAGTCCAGCGCACAATCTGCACTGCAGAACCTCGAGAGCGTGCAGGACACGCTACGGACCATCCACACCCTCGCTGGGATTCTCAAATACGTGTGGAAGAGATCCCCGGCTATGGCCATGGGTGTGGACGCCGAGGAGAGGAGGATTATGGAGGATATCAAGGCCGCTCTTCTCAAGCTAATGTGCGACTCTCTTTCTCCCTCCTCCCTCCTCCTTCATCTCCTTCGTAGCACCTTCTCGGTCGCTAATACGGAATAGGGAGTATACGCAGCGTGAATGTGGGGATTTGGCCCCACGTTCCTCGGACCCGGAGGATGCCGAGATACCGGAGGAATCCGAAAGTATGGAGGCGTTCGACCTGTTTTGTCCACCACGACTTAAGGCTGACGAATCGCAGCGGGGACGCGGAATGCCGCTACGAACAGGCCGCAGAGCAACCGGCGACTGGACGAGAATAAGACATTTTTATCTGGAGGTGGATTGAACGTGCACTTGCGTTTGTGAAGCTGTTATGGCGATGTGTTGTTGTGTTGTTTTATTGGCCACCTGTTGCGTGGGCTTTCGTTTCAGCGGTGGAATTACACCGGCGGCAGTTACTATGTAGGAGCAGAGGCTTTCTTTGTACGATGCTTGTTTATCGGAGAGTACTATTACAGTACGGGTTCCCGCATCTCCACGAGTCTGTCCTTATGAATGCGTCCTTACATCACCCAAGTTCCCACGCTCCTTTGTCCCGATAAGTCCGTCTCCTCATGTAACTGTGGCCATGGGCCGTCGTCTGCAACCCGAATCCCCCACCGACTGCATGGCTGAACTCGTTCTCTAAAGCACATACAGACAGGCGAACCGATCAGACACGGACAAAGCCCAGACTCCAGCCAAGACCACTGCTCCCACGTTGGCGGTCACCACTCCCATCCGATATCCTTTCCGTCGAAGCACACGTACTCGTTCAGCGCTTTTTGTTGGCTGAAGATCTGGTGATCGTGGAGGGGCTCGCCGACTCTGGGTACATACATACCGTGCACGATTGTATGCAGGCACCCGACATCATAGGTGTTCAGTCTGTCGTCTCAACCGGGAGTTAGTCGTTTCGACCTTACTAACGGGGTATGTGCCATAGCTCGTGCGCCACGTTCCCACTGCCAAGATCACATCGTTGTCATGAGTTGAAGAACGGTCGGCATCGAGCTATCTTCAGTATAACTACCACCAACTCCCCGGTTAAAAGCGGTATGTACATATGCGGGCAGTTACCAGTAGTCGCACCATATCCAGTAAGTCTAGAAGAACTCCCACCGGAGGCTGAGACGTACATATGTAGATATGTGTGTAGAATGGGGTTTTGTGGTGGAGCAAGCGACGTGGTGATCGATGGGCAGATGCGGTCGGCGTCATCGTCGTCATCGCCGTTGCTCCGGAAACTACGCTCACGCCACACTCTAGGGCATCCCATCGGGCATTTACCGTAGCACTGGCCACGGTAGTTATCGGGACCACCAAGTAGTTCGCATAGATACCGTGACTGGCAAACGGCGACATGTGCGGGCTGCATCTCACTGTGCAGAGCGCAATATATTTTATGTGCGCCCAGCGGGGGGAATATGTATGTGCAGGGGCCACGTAAACATGTCGTGCTTCTTGCGCACGCGGGGCATCGTTTTGCGTGGGAAACGAGGGTGTGAAAGTGATCTGCTGCCTGTCAATTGCATAGATAAATCTAGGTACCCCCTCGCTTCCAAGACCATCCGCATCTGCGGGCTTTCGCCGCCCAATGACGCTGGAGCACTGTGGAGTGTGTGCCACCCAGCCCAGCTGGCCACGGCCAACTCAACACAGGCATCCTGTCACCCCCCTGAGGGCGAGCTGAACTCCGCTTTCGAATTCCGCCTCCGAACTCCAGGCCAGTTCGCCTTTTGTTCCTGCACGCTTCCCACCAGACGCCCACCGCCGTCGCCGTCGCCGCCGCGAGACACCGAGTCCACGAAGTACTGGTATGATCCTCTGAAGCAACTATGGTCCTCCCCACGATCGTCGGCCCGACCTCGGGCCCCGGAATGTCGCACCCGCACCCGGATGGCAGTAGTGCGCGCGGGAGCCAGCCCCCGCATGACAACGCCGCAGCAGCATTCTACTACGGGAGCGAGGCGTCGCTAGGCTCGCCGGCACCGATCCCGGCGCCTTCGGATCGAATGCTGCTGGGCGTCCAGAACCCGCTATCGAACCTCTCGCAGCACGTGCTGCACACTCCACTGCCGACCGCCACCGAGTACGTCGACCCGTTCATCGCCGTCAAGGAGATGCTCTGGCTGCTCCCGGGAATCAATGGCATCGTCAGCAGCACGCTCGAGAGGATGGAGAAGGCCTTCGCGTACAATTCCGTCTACCTCCTCAAGATCATCCTGGACCTGCAGTCACAGTATCTGCCACTGCGACCGGTGTCGCCCGAGGCGATGCTCAGTGAGGACGGCATTATCAGGATCGCCTGCGTGCTATCCGGAAGACTGGCCAAGAAGGATGGCGATGCCTCGTCGCTGTCCCGAGAGCTTCAGCTGCGCACGCTCATCTCTGCGCTCTCACTACTGCACCAATTGAACTCCGGGAGCTTGGACAGCGATGCATACACAAAGCTGCTACGGAACCTCACCGAAAGGGATGCACACAACAAAGACAAGCGGGAGAAGGGTGCTCCGGACAGCTTCAGGACTGGCGAGAACGAGTTTCTTACGAGATACGCATGTGACTTGGTCAAGTGCTTGCAAAGCGATCTCCCGATACCAAGGGAGTTGAACCGGGAGGCGATCCACTTCTTGTTCGCGGCGGGGTTCATCGTAAGTGCGAATGAGCATACCGCGTCAGGATATTCATCCGCTCACACGGGTGTTAGAACCAATTGGAGGCCCAGCCGAGCAAGCAGATGATCGCCACGGTCTTTGCTCGGGTATCCGCTCCTCCAACACACTGGCTCGGGGACATGCGGGGCCTTTATGAAAGCACAATCGATTGCATCCTCCTGCATCATCAAGAAAGGTCGAGGAACTTGAGACAGGGCCCTTCACCGCAGGCGGCAATCCGAGCCAGCAAAGTTGCTCGGACGATCGTCGAGAGGTTAGAGCTACAGCTCGCCGCTTTCGATGGGAGCCGGGGCGGCGATGACAAGAATTGGGGGGCTGCGGACGGTAGCTACATCGGGCTATCCAAACTAGACGTGCAAATATTCACATGTGGCCTTTTGGATCTCCTGAGCCAATTGGTAGCAACGTTCCCGAAATCGGAGAAAATCGTTACAGGCGCTAGGTCTCTTGCACTACGACTTATCCGAACTTCGGATGAGACGGCGTTCCGATACAAAGGAGTAGGTGAACTACTATCGGCGGGCATATTGGGATACTTGCTGAGGACGCGCCTTTAGTTTGAAATCGTCATCGGCTCTACGTTGGGTGTCGGCGAGAAGGAGTACTATGACACCATGCGTAATCTGGAGATTGAGATTGAAATGACCTCTGCACCCACCGTGGCCGATGCCCGGTCCATCGAGGAGAAGCTGGAATGGGTGGAGCAGCTCAAGCGGGAGAAACGAGAGGCCATGGACCGCTGTGAGAAGAAGAATGTGCTGTCCACCGGAGCAGCAGAGTCGATCCAGAGACGTCTGCAAGGAAACACGGCGTCTCAAATGCAGGCGTCGCCCGAGGAAATTGCGCAAATCGCGGCTAGGTCAAGAGAGGATGTACGTACCGCGAGCCCAGCCCCGAGCAGTTTACCAAGCCAACTTCCAACACTCTCCAGCACGGGGGGTCGGTCCTGGGAAGTCGTTTCTAGTGACAGTCCTGCATCCACTCCTACGCAAGTGCTCTCGACGACATCACCGAGCACAATCAGAAAGCCCGAATTTCCTTTCGTCCCAGAAATTGATACACACAATATCGCTCTCAATCTTGTATCTCCGACTCCCCCTACTCCCGAGGAATCTCCAGTAATCCAGATGTTTACCCCTGCGACTCCCCGTAGGCTTCCCACAGCTGCCCCAGAGCCTGAGAATACTGACCCATATCTTCACCGCGAACTGAGCCAGCTCTTTTCCTGCAGCATTCCAATCTTCGATGAAGCGGATATTGAAGACCGCATCGCCTCAACACCACCAACCCGTAATGCAACCCCCAGTCCAACTCGGAAGCCAGTCCCAGCTTCCCGCACATCCTATTACTCTGCCCAAGACCTGCCATTTAGGAACAAGCACAACCAATCCTGCGAGACATTGTCTTCCCTCCAAAGCGACTCACTCGCGGAGCAATCCTCGCTCTCTAGCGGGTCCGCACATTCGCTCTCCCGCGCATCATCCACACAAACGAATACCACCACATCTTCCCGAAGGCCGGGAGCTAGACGGGCATGGAGTCTTCAGGTCGATAAGCTATTACCGCCGGTTGCCGATGGCGTGGAGCCCTTAGAAATAGGGAGGGCAGCGGTAGCAGCTAACTCTCCTGAGCCAGCGGAACCACCTACATCCACCCTGGATCGATCCCAAACTACATTAGGAGCATCGGCGACGTCTAGTTACGGTTACCCGTATGGATTCCGGACACCGCTGCAACCACGGTTCGGCGGTGATTGCAGCTCCTCACTGCTCCCACCCGTCGCTAGTGTCGGAATTGGCAACGTTTATGTGACTGAAAGTCCACGCCCCGTTGCGAATTATGATAAGCCTGCGGTCGAGACAACGTACAAATTCCACTCGAAAGATTCATGCTTCAGCACATGCATATCCACGGACGGAAAACATGCAGTATTTCTCTCACCCCATAGCTTCCAGGTCTTTGCTATTCCCACGCCAGAACTGGAAGCGGCCCAACCATTGAAGCCAAAGTTTCACTACCGCCTGGGGGACTGGGAAGGTCTTAGGAAGGGGAAGGTCCGGTGGCAGTACATAGCTGTGGCAGTTTCCGATCGCTACGTTGTTACGATCACCAAAGAACGAGTATGCCCACGCCCCCCCCCCGCGGCGTCGTATCCACTACCTCCATGGCTAACTTTCCCCAAGCTACAAGTCCACGACCTTGCCGCCGACAACCACGTAATCTACAACGATACCATAAAAGGCTGGGAATACAGCGCGGTCTCCATCTCCACCACCATGCTGATCGTCGGACTGTCCAAACCGCTCAAGTCCGAAGCAGTCGGCATGATCCGTCTCTACCGCCAAAACGGACACAGCTACGACGGCCACCGCTACGAGTGCGTGGGAAAAGACATCCATCTCCCGATCCACCCACGGCAACCGCAGGACTCGCCACACATCATCACGCTCTCGAGAGACGGCCGCTATGTCGCTTGTGCCACTCCCAGGTTCGGTTACTACTTCGTCTGGAACATCGCCTGTCCCAGCGAGCCAGTACACCTGGCCACCTCTCGAACCTCGGGGGAGATACTCACTTCTGTCACGCTCCTCCCCGACGCACGGCACCTCCTCGTCAGCACCCTTCCCGCAAACTACAGCAACTCCGCCAAAAAAAAGCAAGTCGGTGATGACTTGGCAGCAGCAGGCGCATTCACGGAGGCCATGTACGCGTCGCCCATCTCGGGGATGGCCAGCCAGCGCCAGATGTTGCTCCTACCTTCCCGCATATTCCACGCAACGGTGAGTCCCTCCGGCGATGCGGCGGCGGTTTTGGGGAGGAACGGGAATATCTGGGTCACCCCGCTGGTGATGTTGGACGGCGACGATAACATGACCGGATTGCCGCCGAACATGAACGACGCCAGACTCTTGGATCCGCACTCGGGGAAGGTCGCATTCACCGGGGACGGGAAACGCATCGCCGCCGTCGATCGCAAGGGGCGGTGCTTGGTCATGTCATTTGTCGAGAGGTTCGGGCTGGGGCCGTCTGAGGAGAGATCTGCAAGCGCGGAGGGGATGTTGGGGAGTTCTCTGTGGTAACATACTTATTGTTTTTTTTCTTCTTCTTTTGGATTTTGGCGTTTATATATGTATATTGGGCTGGGCTGGGCTGGTCATATGTAGCAGTTGTAATTTTGTGCGGCGGCCAGGAGGAGCTTGATTACGTAGAAGATGATTTGGTTCAAATCATGAATTGCGTGCGACCCTCGATTACCACAGAGAAGAGACCCTATTCCCATCCATCACGAGTGACTTGCAACATGTTGTCCTCCAAAAATCAGGGTGGGTATATATCCCCCTCCCCCTCCCCGTTCCCCCGCTATCATACAATTGCCCACCGCCTCTCCACCCCACCTTACAACTCAGCCAACAACTGCCACAGTGCATTTGGCTCAGGGAAAGCGTGATGTATGACATTGACGAGCCAGTACTTTCTCGCAATTCCAGCCAGGAACTGTGCCGTCGGCGATCGAGGTGGGTACACCTTGGTCCACTCGTACCAGATGCTGAAAGCTTCTTCCTTCCAAGCCTTGAAGCTTACCTCCCCGATTATCGTCGATGTGAGCCTTTTCTCTCTTTCGTCAGTGTGTCGATTTTAGGAAAGTGAGAGGGGGGGGGGGGGGGGAAGGGGTGGGTTACACTTTGCTGGTGAAAACGCCCCACGTGACGGCGTTCAGACTCTCCTCGCTGGGGGGCATGTTGGATCTGTACTCGCCGGCGTCGTTGGCGGCGTAGAAACTGACGGCTTCTCCGAGTTGCCGCAATTTCACCTCGAGCCGGAGCAGGTCCTCTGCTGGACAGAAGAATTCCACAAAGGCCTTCTGGAAGACGAAGCCGCCGCTAGGGCCCCAGCCGAACGTCGGATCGTCGCTGCGACAACTGTTCACCGCCGGCTGGGAGGCGACGGTCCACCAGCCCTTCTTGTTGAGCGCCACGAGCTCGGTCTGGATCACCTTCGATTCCTCATTAAGTCCCTCCTCGGACCAGGGGATGGCCGAGAGGTCGCCGGTAATGTGGCGGACGAAGAACGCGCTAATGTCGTCGGGGGCGACGGGGAAGCCCCAGAGTTTCATGGCCTGCGAGTGCGACATGTGCAGCGAGGGGCCGTAGCCATCGATGTCTCCGAAGGCGGGGGAGCGCGCGTCTCCAAAGCGGCCGTTGGGAAAGTCGTCCCAGGTCGCTTCGCGGCCGAGGGTTCCTTCGCCTTCGGAGATCGCAAGGGTCACGTCCGCGCGCTGCTCGGATTGGTTGTAGTTCTGCAGGAATCCGGCGGTTTTGGCCGTCTCGAGGAGCATGCTGTCGCGCCGCCCTTCGATGCCGTCGACCACTAGACGGTTATTCGGCATCGTCAGGGAGGAGGTCCGACGGTCCCGTCGTTGTCCGTGGACGATTATCGTGCCGTCCTCACCGTCGTCAATTATGGCTGCCCCGTCGGGAGGCGGGATCAGGTTGCAGCGCTCGAGGACAAACGAGACAACCTTTTCCAGGTTGAGAGTGTAAAAGTGGAATCCGAGGGGCCGTGCGCGAAGCGTGTTCCGTAGCTTGGTAACGATTTCTTCGAGGATGTCAACGCCGATGGACTTCACCTTCGCATCGTCGCCCTTTACCTTCTCGAGGCGGCCCTGGATACTCTGCGGCAGCGAGGCATTGGAGAGCTTCGTCGTCCGTCGGAGGATCGAGTAGCTCTGGATCGGCATCAGTCCGGGAACGATTACCATGTCCTCAAACACCCCCGACGGATCCTGCCGCAGCATCTTCTCGAACGCGATGTACTTATCCACATCGTAGAACAGCTGCGTCATCAGGAAGTCCGCGCCAGCCTTAACCTTATCGATCAGGTACGGAAGGTCATGTACGGGGTCCTGGTGCTCGGGACAGGTACCCTCCGCGTATCCCTCCGGGTATGCCGCCACGCCTATGCAAAAGTAATCTCCGTACTTCTCGCGGATATACCTGACTAGGTCGATGGCCCAGACAAACTCTCTCCTCTCCTCGCCGCCCCCGTCTTGTATCTCTTCCGCTGCCGGATTGAAGTACTCATCGTTCCTCGGCGGGTCACCCCTGAGCGCCAGGATATTCCGTATCCCGATCTCCTTTGCTGTCTCCAACGCGTCGTCCAACGTCTTCATCGACATGTTGGTGCACGTCAGATGCAAGCACGTGGTGAGGTTGAGACCGCTCTGGCAGATCTCCGCAAGTTGTAGCGACTTGTCCGCCGTCGAGCCGCCGGTGCCCCAGGTTATGGTTACGAAGAGCGGCCGCAGAGCGAGCGCCATGCGTTCAATTCGTGCGGTGAGGTTTTCGAATCCCTAAAAACGGACCACGCAAGTCAGCGAGGACGGGGGACGATCACACCCCCCCAGCGATCCGGCACAAATTTACCATATCGGTCTTTGGCGGAAAGAATTCGAGACTGTGATAAACATCACCGGGCGGCAATGCCGCGATCTTTTCGGTGATTTTCTGCATGTAGTCTGTGGGGCGGTGGATAGTGGTTGTGATGTTGATGCCGGTGAAGATGAATAACCAGATAGAGGTGGGATTAGAAGCGGAGACGTTTTGTGGAGTGCGGGTAGTTAGCGGCGGCGGCGGAGTGGCGAGGAAAGCTTATCGATAGGTGCCGGTTTTAAGGATGCCTGATGACGAACCAGGGAGATAGATATCTAGTCTGGAATTGGAGGACTCCTTCACCTTTTCTATCTATTCGAGAATTATTAACCCGGACAGGCACGGCCGAGAAACTGTCAAGAAAAAGCCGTGTCCCAAGGCCCAGTTCTTTTCCACGCATACATTTTGTCTACCACAAACCCGAGACAGCGTTATTTCAACGCTCAGTTTTCCGGTTTTCGGGGTCTGTATCAGCAATGACCCCTGGGTTTCTTCTGAAATACCGGAATGTACGTGGTAATGAAGCTCTCGCATGAGCGCCGACAATAGCTCTCGTCGTCGGCTGTATGTACCTACCCGGATACCGTCGTGCGATGCCGGCGCAGCCGATGGATGCAGCAGCTTCCTACCAGTTATCCCTTTGTCCGCAAGATGGTGGAAAATGTGCATTAGCGTCTCGCGCTAGACCTGAAGTATATACCTAGTATAAGTAAGTACTTAGTTAGTGTTTCTTGGCAGTGCAGCCTCACCTCAGGAGCCAACCCGGGCATTGCTCGTGAGGTGAGGTTGCATTGCCGGGTAACACTATTCTACTCCCGGTCTGGCGCACGTACACATTTTCCACCAGTTGCTGCCCTTCGGACCAGAAGACACCGCAGCCTGCTGGCATCGGATCGACGCTTCTCTGGTACAACCCTTACACTTGCACCCGACCGAGATACATACATAACCCCAGATAAAGTACAGATCTTGGTGGCCCTGCTCTCCTGCAGAACTGTTTATCTTCTCCACTTACCTGCACTCTATCATCGTTATTGGTGTCGAGAAAGACCAAAACGGGTTATGGTTAAAACTGGCAATGAAAAGAAAAAGAGACGCAATTCCGGATCTATAAACCAGATCGCGGTCCTATCTTGTGTGGAAAGATTCGAGGACGTATGTATACTGCAGTATATACTGGCAAAAAAGGTTCTTTTTTAAACACGTGGTGTCTGTTGAGAAGCCGTCGCACGATAGATAATAAAAATGCCAAGAAAACAGGGAGAAACGTGGGTTTCTCCCCAGACAATATTGTTTGCATTTGTTTCACGACATGTTGACACCATCTAGGAAGAACAGATGAGCTACTTTTCGACTCCCCAAGCCAAAAGGCCCGTATATACTACACACTAGACGCTGTTTTTACGTCGAAAACAAAGGTGTGACTTTTCCACCTGCTTGCGAAATTCTCAACGGTCCCGATGTGGCATTTGCTGCTGCTACCTTTTGCAGTGCGAAATAGTGTCGAATCAATATATATAAAAGACCCCCTATTATATGTACCAGTGATGGAGGCTAGCATGGTCACGGCACGGTTTTCCTCTTTAAACTACGCACCCTCTGCTGGAACCCACTTGGGCAATGATATCGGTCAGTCGCTACGAGTTGCCATTTCGACGTGCTCGTTTGTTCCTGCTCAAAGCTAGACTGAATCTCTCGTCTCTAGCTCGGGAGGTGAGATCATTGATTTCGAGGGATGAGGAGCAACATCTACGGTACTGCCCCCGCCAAGAGATGGAGAGGCACCGTAGCTTCATTGCATTTATGGGAGTCTAGATACACTGAAAAGTTATTATATTCGTGGAACCATCCTTCACCATGTCCAATCTGCTGTGCGGCATCGCCCATGGTTCGCAACACCGAGGACGAGCAGCATTGCAGCATTGCAGCACATCACCCAACTGCCCGCAACTGGCCAGTATCGGGTTGAGATTGTGTCTAGAATCGCGTTTATATGCGTGCGTGTGATCATTCTGAGGATGGATCTCTGCTGATTTTACGGTTCGTGGGCATTGCGTCCGTACCCGAGTCCCTATTCTAGTATCGACCTGTGGCATGGATCAACAAGCACGGCTACAACACCAGCACGCTCGAATACCGGCACGCAGAAAGCAGGAGGCAGCGCACTGAAATGCCATGACCACTCTCGAAACCGGTGCGGTCGCGGGGCAGGGCGAGTTTTGAGATCCCGACGAAAAATATCCTAGATTCCAGTGGATGCGTTAGTATCTCAGTGGACTTACGCAAGCTGAGTGCGACTCGTAGCGGCAGGATCGAAAAGTCGGTGACGCACTGGGGTTCGTTAGCTCTGGACCGGTGATCAGCAATCGGCCGCGATGACGAGAACGAGCACGTGAGACTCGGATCAGGTACATGCCTAGGCCAAAATTGCTTGTTAAATCTCCGAGTCATAACCCTTCCTACTGGCCTGGGCAGTCGGTGGGCTTTCTAAAGCTTGGGATCCTCGGCCGTTTACTCTGATGGTTGGGCAGAGTAAGTCTCAAAACGTCGGCGGTGATTCTTGACGCGTGTCGACCCGTACCTGCTCCCCCAAGACTGGAACGTTTATCCAGCGGCATGATTGTTTCCCGATCACTCGTAGGCAGCGGACCACAGCCGCAGCAGACGCGCGGATGGCAAGGCCTTCTACGTAACCCCCTGCGTAAGCTGCAGCAGATGTGATCACGTGTCAATACTAGGCATTTTTGGCATGGTTTTACTTTGAGATCCAGCGCATACTTACATACTTCCCCCCCCCCAAAGTGAGCCACCTGTCTCGACATACTATCCACAACCCCACTACGCATTCCATCGCTCGCAATAAGATTCGACCAACAAGGACCTGTTGGAGCTTCTGATACCAGGAACTCGTTTGCGCATCTTGCCCTCACCTTCGCCTTCACTTCCACACAAGCCCGCAGGACCAAACCCCCTCCCCTACTATCCAAACTAGTCCCGATGTCACAGCCAACGTACGTCCCGCCTTCTTCGCCTCGAGCCATCGCCGCCGCCGCCGCCGAGGTTGAGGATAGCATCACTAACCAGTGCAGGAGCGTTAACGTAAACGATCCCGGGTTGATTACGCTTGTCAACAAGCTACAAGATGTGTTTGCGACAGTAGGGGTAAGCTATCTATCCCGATGACCTACCCCTGATATCTCTGGCCCATCCCGAGTGCTGACGTTGCGTAACCTCAAAGTCTACAAACCCTATCGATCTACCTCAAATCGTCGTCGTCGGATCTCAGTCCAGTGGAAAGAGTTCGGTATTGGAGAACATCGTCGGAAGGGACTTGTAAAGGCCCATCGGATACACGCGAGATGGATGATGGAGCTGATATTTGTGCAACAGTCTTCCCCGAGGCACGGGTATCGTTACGAGACGACCACTTGTAAGTTGATTTGCGGGAGTTTGTTGGTCGATTGATCGCGCGCGCGCGCTGACAAGTAGCGATGTAGGTCCTTCAACTCATCAACCGTCCCGCGGTACCGCAAACAAATGGCGAAAACAGCGAGATGAAGACCACAGACGTCGCCTCGAATGTTGACGAGTGGGGCGAGTTCCTGCACATTCCAGGGCAGAAATTCCACGACTTCAACAAGATTCGTGAGGAGATCGTCAGGGAAACCGAGGCGAAGGCGGGCAAGAACGTCGGATTATCGCCTAAGCCCATCGGTCTTCGTATATATTCTCCTCGCGTGTTGACGTTAACGTTAGTGGATCTGCCGGGTTTGACGAAGGTACCCGTCGGAGATCAGCCTATGGATATCGAGCGCCAGATCAGGGATATGGTGTTGAAACAGATCCAGAAGACCAACTCGATCATCCTGGCCGTGACAGCAGCAAATACGGATTTGGCGAACTCGGACGGTCTCAAGCTCGCTCGTGAGGTGGATCCGGATGGACAGCGGACGATCGGCGTTCTCACCAAGATCGATTTGATGGACGAGGGTACCGACGTTGTTGATATTCTTGCTGGCCGCATCATTCCTCTACGACTCGGTTATGTTCCGGTTGTCAACCGTGGTCAGCGCGATATTGAAAGTAGGAAGCAAATAGCCGCTGCGCTGGAACACGAGAAGGCATTCTTCGAGAACCACCGAGCTTATAGGAATAAGCATGCCTACTGCGGAACACCTTATCTTGCCCGTAAACTGAACATGGTATATTCGCTTCAGCGAGCCCGGGTTGCGAACATGAACACTGACGAATACACTAGATCCTCATGATGCACATTAAGAATACACTGCCCGAAATTAAGACGCGCATCCAGGGGTCCCTCGTGAAGTACCAAACCGAACTCGCGCAGTTGGGCGACTCCCTTTTGGGCAACAGCGCAAACATCATCCTCAACATCATCACTGAGTTCTGCAACGAGTACCGCACAGTCCTGGAGGGCAACAACCAGGAGCTTTCTAGCGCGGAGCTGTCAGGCGGTGCCCGTATTAGTTTCGTTTTCCACGAATTGTACTCGAACGGTGTAAAGGCTGTGGATCCTTTTGAGGACGTCAAGGACTCGCATATCAGAACCATCCTGTACAATTCTTCCGGATCCTCGCCCGCGCTGTTCGTCGGTACTACGGCTTTCGAGCTCATCGTCAAGCAACAGATTAAGCGCCTGGAGGACCCCAGCCTGAAGTGCGCTAGTCTAGTCTACGACGAGCTGGTTCGGATATTGTCTCAGCTCCTCCAGAAGCAGGTAATGTGTATCCTGCGCCGAGTATTCGTGAGTTAGGTACTAACGCATAGAGCAGTTCTTCAGGCGGTACCCGGGACTGAAGGAGAAGTTCTACCAGGTCGTCATCCAGTTCTTCAAGAAGGCCATGGCGCCAACCAACAAGTTGGTTACCGACCTGGTATCCATGGAATCCTGTTATATCAACACTGGCCACCCCGACTTCATAAATGGCCACAGGGCGATGGCAATCGTGAACGAGCGACACAGTGCGTCGAAGCCTGTCCAGGTTGACCCCAAGACCGGCAAGCCGTTGCCTGGCGGCGGACGAGAGTCGCCGAACCCGCAGAGTTTGATGACTGGCGACAGTGAGAAGGAAGGCTTCTTCTACTCATTCTTTGCCGCAAAGAACAAGAAAAAAATGGCTGCCATGGAGCCCCCTCCAGCGAAGCTCATGGCTTCCGGTACCCTGTCTGAGCGCGAGAACCTCGAGGTTGAAGTCATCAAACTCTTGATCCAGTCGTACTACAATATTGTTAAGCGGACCATGATCGACATGGTGCCCAAAGCCATCATGCTGAACCTTGTCCAGTGAGTCCCAATAACCTTCCTTGGCCGTTCATCCAGCAAACTGACATGCTGGATTAGATTCTCCAAGGAGGAGATGCAACGCGAGCTCCTCGAGAACCTCTACAAGTCTGAAGAACTCGACAGTCTGCTCAAGGAGAGCGACTACACAATTCGCCGACGGAAGGAGTGCCAGCAGATGGTCGAGTCACTCACCAAAGCTCAGGAGATTGTCAGCAGCGTGGGTTAAAAAAACCAGGGGGGCGACTGGCATGGAGATCAAGACATAGATGTAGTGCAAGGTTTTACAAGTGCCCTGGCCGGCTCCTCTATTGCTCCCTGGAGTGTGGGAGGTGGTCTTTCTGTTCTGTCTTTAGTTTCACACCTTAGATTCATGATTTTGATGTATGATGTTATGCGTTCTGAATGCGTGCTTTTTTGCTTCTTTGAGTGACGATGAGTGACGGGGTGCTGGGAAGATGGTGGGTGAGGGCAAGGGCTTTGGTGTAATGTCAGAATACCTTTTCTTCACATATCTTTCTGGTTGCGAGTGCGTACGGAATTAAGCTTGTTTATTGTGTGGTCCACACCACTGCCCCTCCGCGTAGAGTTTTTCTCCCGGTAAGCAAGCCAACCGTTCACACCCGACAAATCAATGATCCAAATAAAAGCTTCTACATTCAACATCTACGGCAGAGTAGCAACCTTATCCTGGAACAGCTTCTCGGCCTCCACCCACACGCGCGCAGTCTTGCGGTCCTTGAGCTGCAGCAGGGACGGCAGCAGGTCCGCCGAGAACGCCTCGCTGCTCTCGCGGGGGAGGAGGGTCGGGAGGTGGTCGATCGAGATCACGCTCAGCTTAGGCTCACCACTGGATTTCTGGTTAGCTTAGTGATAGAGAGAGGAGGGGGGGGGGGGACATACGTGACCTCCACGGGAACGGTGGGCTTATCGAATGTGGTGTTGATGGAGTAGATAGGAATGGGGTTGTGCGGGTTTGTGGTATCGCAGGAGACATCCACCACTACGGAGAGCTTCCTACCCGGGCTGGCGAGGGACTTTTCATCGATGAACGGCGGGATGGGGCTCGAGAGGTAGATACAGTTGACAAAGATATCGCTCTCGACGATCTCGGTGAACGGGCCTCCCTTCGCTGTCTCCGCCATATCCCACTTGAGGATGTTCTCGTCGTCGATGCCGGCCTTGATGCAGAGGTCTACAGCGCCGCGACCACACCTCCCCAGGGCGCCGATGACGAGGACGCGGGGCTGGCGGCCGGCCTTGGCGACGACGGACTTTATGTGCGAGATGAGCGCGTCCTCGTTCGGGTACGGCGAGACGGCGGGGAACTCGGCGTCCGAGACCTGCTGGTGCGCCCAGACCTCGACGCCGAGAGCGGCGCCGGCGAACCCGGCGTGGTACCCGAACGCGGCGACGCGACGGCCCGACTCGTCCTGCAGGAACTCGAGGTCGTACAGCGTCCCCTTGCCCGCCGGGAAACGGGAGAGCACGTCCGCCCACCCGCCTTGGTTCTTGTAGCAGTGCGCGAACTGGACGTGCGTGTGTTGCAATGGGAACGTGTCCTCCGGGAGCTCCTTGAGCCCGAGGATGATGTGGTCGGCCGGCGCCTCTGCTGCTCCGTCAGCCATCTGGTCAATCCCCGCCATCACACGGGGCGTTATACCAGTCCAGGATCCTTCCGGCAGAAGAGGGCAGCCCACGGCGGCGAACTCCGCTTCGTCGAAGATCCGCTGCGTGCTCCGCTCAACGCGGACCTCGTAGCCGGCATTGAGGAGGGCCTTGGCCGTGGTGGGCGTCACTGATTTGCCATCCCATCAGTCACCGAATCCGCTCACTCCACACACACACCCTCGATCGAGAAGGGAAGCACAACTTACAAGCAGAGCGGTGCTCCAGTGGCTTCGCTGCACATCTCAACTCCCATCAGCTTCCTTCTTTCCGCGCAAGCCGGAAGGGTGAGTGGGGGGGGAGACGAACACTCGGCGCGCAGGTGGATGATGGTTTTCTGGTCTGCCATTGTGGTTTTTTTTGGGAATTGACTTTCTTTTTTCCTCGTAGTAAGTTTTTCAGGGTTAGTGGTTGATGATGGTGATGATGGTGATGAGATCGGTGGACAGGAGGCGAATTGAGTTGGAAAAAACCCCGAGTCAGATCAAAGTTGTCGGTTCGAGTCAGAGTTTTGGTCGGTGGCACGGGGCACGGGGCAAGGGGATGGGGGGGGGGGATCTGCGCCATTCATTGAGGATTGATGTATGTAGTGGGGCTGAAAACACGCCGCACTAATGCGGGATCGGGGGCATCCCCACTCACTCGGCTGTGCCATGTCATGGAGATTGTTCACTCGTGAGAACAGCGTGTACATCGCCATGATCTAGATACTAGTTATTGGTCGCACGCGATTAATGACGGAATAGAAGAAAAAAAGGAGGTGACCATGCGACAAACAGTAAGTGCATACCGGCGACAGATAACATATAGGCATCACGTACCGGAGGCACGCGTGTGCTTCTCAGCAGCGAGCCCGGACTCACGCCACCGGCAAACACGGAGGCCCACGGAGCGAGCCTACGGGAGCGTAGAATCTCTGCAAACTCCCTTACCATGGGCATGTGGCGACGCAGTATCCCGGACGGCTTGCCATCTTTCCATGCTTCTGCGGCGAGCCGGGCTTGTATAGTTATAGTTTTTGTCTTGATATGGGGGTTATCAGGGAAGCACTTCCACCCACAATGTAGCAATTTGTGGGAATTATCTATTGCTACCTCTCTAGTAGTTATGCTATGATCGAGCCTCGCATGACCAACCCGTCGTTGCATGCAGCCACGCTCCCGCCGGCTCGCGAAAAAAAAGACTATCAGCAAGCTCTACTAAGTGCAAATTCTCCGAACGGAAAGACAGTAAACAATCAAAGCAGATAGAAGAGAAAAAAAACGGCAATGGTATAGTTTATGCAGTTCGCTGACAATGGCCGGACCATGCGTTTTTACCAACCCCAAGACATTACAACCACACGCCACATTAGCCCCCATAAGCAACCATGCCATCCCCCCCAGGCGATTTAGCGTGAGCGGCCAGCGATTTAGCGTGAGCGGCCAGCGATTTTGTTCAGGAAGCCGGAGAGAACAGCACGTTTAAGACCGTCGGACTCGTCGACCTTCTCAATGAGAGCACCAATCTCCTGGATCGCTTTAGCCTCGTACTCCTTGTAGTGCTTCTCCAACTCGAGGTCGAGATAGAGTTGCTTGATCTTGGCCTCCGCCTGGGCGTTCTTCCGGCCGTAGTGCTCGTCGAGAAGAGCGCGCTGCTCGGGAGTGACCATCTCCAGAGCCTTGTTGATCAGCCATCCGCACTTGTTGTCCTGGATATCAGTGCCGATCTTGCCGATGTGCTCCGGGTCGCCGTAGCAGTCGAGGTAGTCATCCTGAACCTGGAAGTACTCGCCGAGCGGGATGAGGACGTCCTTGGCCTGCTGTAGGTTCTTCTCGGTGGCCACGCCAGCCTGGAACATTGCAAGAGCAACAGGCAAGTAGAAGGAGTAGAACGCCGTCTTGTAGCGAACGATAAAGTAGTATTTTGAGAATCCAAATTCGTTGAGATTGACCTTGTCCTCAGGAGCAGTGATCAGATCAAGAAGCTGGCCGATCTCGGTCTTGAAGGTGACATCGTGGAAAAGTTCAACGATGTCGATGTAGTACGACTCCTGGCGAAAGAACTTCTTGAGAATAATGTAGATTGACGATTCAAGGATGAACGAATCGTTGATGGCGATCATACCAACTCCGTCCTACGGGCTACTGTCAGCAGGAAAGCTTGATCCACCGATTCCAAGTGGACCGAACATACCACTCGGTACCAGCACAGGGAGCCACGTCGCGTGATGGACGAGTCCATGATGTCGTCGGCCACCAAGAACATAGCTTGCAACTAGAGGACTCAGCCCATTGTCGTACTAACCGAAGCAGAGGCGTGGGAACTCACGAGCTCAGTGCACCATCCCAAGATGGAAGACCGGTTGTACTCCTCCTGGGTGAGTTCGTCGACGCCCTTCAGGATGCGGTAGGTGTCGGGGACCGTCATTCCCCGGTTATACTTGCCTCCGATGGTGTTGTGAAGGATGTTCTGCGTCCAGTCAATCAACCAAACCCTCAATCGACGGGAGCGGGAAGGGAAGCTCACCTTCTCGGCCCACGCACAACCGTTCTGGGCGAGGCCGGTCTTGTGAAACTCCTGCATGATCTGGGGGACCATGACATCCCTGAAAACAGTCTCGAAAGTCCGACGAGAGTTAGCCATTGTGATGAGCGATACGGGTGTGGGTTGACGTGGATGGAAGGTAATGAGACGATGCGTTTAAGTGAAGAGAGAAGGATAGGAGGTAGAGTGGGAAAGGAAGGGAACCGATGTCTATCCTATACGTGGACTGCGGGGGTGGGGCTGCAGGGTTCGTTTTCGCAGCATGGGTGTTGAGCTGCCAGCCTCAATTGCGATTAGCAGATTGGTTGCATGGCAGCGTTATCAGATTCGCTGGAGGCTGGTAGAGGCTCAATGCACCTCCCTTTGAAGCCAAATTCTAGTGTCCCTTGGCAGTGCCTGAAGGAGTGCCCTTGCTAGCGCTGAAATCCGCCTGGAGTTGTTGACCGGCCGAAGTACATATGGGGGCTTTGAAGTTCTCCACACATATGTATGAGCACACGGCCTTGCGGCCATCCACATGGTAGCGTTGGTGGCGCCGTTTGCACGTACGGGTACTTCTCAACCACGTGGCTTCGGGCCAGTGCAGTGTGGAGAGTTATGGGGCCGCAAAGACCAGTGGCTATGATGTACTTGCGTAAATACGAGGCTGTCTGTCTACAGCGGTCGAATGGCTGAGCGCCTCTGGGTCCCAGCCCGGCAAACCTCGGCGGCCCTGTCGCGGAGGAAGGCGGCGGAGCGAACTGCTCGCCGAAAGGCTTGGAGTCTCAAGGTCGAAGATGCACTGGAAAGCTTCAACGGAGAGGTACATAGGGACGGACCGTCCCAGAGTGGAGGAAAAGTATCCCAATGCTGATGGGGATGACAACGAAGTCTCGGCCTCTGGTCGAGGTTAACCCTGATGCCAAGCCGCCGACAGGGATCAACTGGGGACGCGCCATAGCTAGTTAACTATCCTCCAACTCGCCAATCGTGCCGTGCACGTACAACCACCACCACCACCAACTCCTCCTCCTCCTCCTCCATACCTTCCCCTCAATCGAGGCAGTATGGCGGACGAGATCCCCGAGCCTCACCAACTGCAAAGTGTGCTGCAAACCGCGGTGCTAAAATGCAATGAGCGGTGTCTCTACCAATCAGCGAAATGGTGGGTTCACTGCACCACCGCCCCTGCCCCCACCGCTCGCAGCGCGATATGGTACTGACTTGTTCCCCAGGGCCGCCGAACTCCTGACCTCGATGGATGTACCCTCTCCCTCCGCCGGCACTTCTGCCGGCGTCCCGCAGCCGTATATCCACACCATGTCCACTGACCCGGCCGAACTCGCGCTCGAGGTCGTCGAATTCAACCAGTACCTACTCGCCAAGTCATACTTCGATGTGCACGAGTACAGCCGCGCGGGGTTCGTGCTCAGGGATTGCAGGTCGGCAAAGGCGCGGTTCTTGCACCTGTACGCGCGCTACCTGGCCGGCGAGAAGCGACGGGACGAGGAGTCGGAGATGGTTCTGGGCCCGCTCGACGGAGCGGAAACGACGAATAAGGAGATTTCGAACATCGTCTCTACCCTGGAGGACATCTTCGCCTCGAAGGATGGCGATGGCACATGGGGTGAGGATGATGGCTGGCTGTTGTATCTGTACGGCATTGCACTGCAGAAACAGAATAACGGCATAGAGGCGAGGGGCGCGTTGCTCAAGAGTGTCAATCTGTATCCGTACAATTGGTCGGCCTGGACAGAGTTGGGTGCTACTATCAGTACTTTGACTGATGTATGTCCCTCCTTTCTGTACAGATCGCAATGTTGATTCACGGCAAACAGCTCAAGCATATCATCGAGTCTCTCCCGGCGAACATCATGACCAATCTCTTCGTCCTATCCAGCAACCAGGAGCTCTACCAGACTGCGGATCCCATCCACTCGCAGCTCTCCGATCTCCTCAACCTCTTCCCCGGCTCATCGTGGCTCAAGACCCAGCGCGCACTGCTCTACTACCACGCACGCGACTTCGAAGAAGCCGAGTCGATCTTTGACGGCCTAGTCCAGACCGACCCGCACCGGATCGACGCTCTCGACCACTACTCGAACATACTCTACGTGATGGAGCGTCGCCCGAAACTCGGCTTCATCGCGCAGCTGGCCACTGCCACCGACAAGTTCCGCCCGGAAACTTGCTGCGTGATCGGCAACTACTACTCTCTTAAATCCGAGCACGAAAAAGCCGTGATGTACTTCCGCCGGGCGCTCACTCTCGACCGGACCTTCCTCTCCGCCTGGACCCTGATGGGACACGAATACGTAGAGATGAAGAACACCCACGCCGCGATTGAGGCCTACCGTCGAGCTGTGGACGTGAACCGCCGCGACTACCGCGCCTGGTACGGCCTGGGCCTTTCCTACGAAGTCCTCGAGATGCACTACTACGCACTGTTCTACTTTCAGCGCGCGGCGGCGCTGCGTCCCTACGACTCGCAGATGTGGCAGGCGATGGGCCAATGCTACGACCGCATGAGCCGGCACGACGATGCCATCAAATCCTTCAAGCGCGCACTCATCTCGATCGACCCCTCTGGCGACGGCCGCGACCCTCAGATCCTGTACATGATCGCGACCATGCACGAAAAGCTCAGGGACAATAAGGAAGCGGCGAAGTGGATGGAAGCGTGCATGAACGAGGAGGAAAATTTGGGAGTCACCACCACCACGGGTCAGGCGAGACTCTGGCTCGCCAGGTGGGCATTCCTCAACGGTGAATGGAACCGCGCTCGTGAACTCGCGGAGGAACTCGCGCAGGATGGACAGGAGGTCGAAGAGGCGAAGGCTCTGATTAGAGATCTGAGAGCTCGCGAGGGGCGGTGAGTGAGTGAGTCGGGGGGGGCGTGCGAGAGATAGCTGGCGTATGTGGCGTTTGGGGTGGGCATGTTTTTTCAGTGCTTTTAAAGCGTAGAATCTTGGATGTGTTTTCTGCTACAATGAGAGAGAATCGGGCTAGAAAATACATAAGTTCTTCCGGCGAATGCATGTGTAGTTTTTACATTTCTCTTTTTGTGCGGTGCATTCATCACTCGAGCTAATGACTGACCCTACATCCAAGACATTCGTACCTAGGTATGATGTATTCAACCCACCAACCTTCACACCCATCACCGAGCCCTTACCGACCAATAACTCACTCGCTCAAACGCTCATAATCCAAACCGAAAAGCAATAAAACCCAGACCCCAAGAGAGAAAAGGAAATGAAGTAGAAAAAATGTATCTAAAACCGCGCTCGATGCAGGCAAAAAAATGCTGTAAACGCCCCCACCCTGTGAAGTAGAAAGTAAGAGTAACAAGAAGCGAGAGAAAGGAGTGGTATGGTAAACGTATTACATAGGAGTAAAAGTGGTAAATGTGCGGTAGGTAGAAGGAAGGGAGGTAAAGCACCTAAGGTAGCCTCAATGTGAAGTGGAGGAAAAGTTCCTATCATGTTGCCACCTCGACTGCAGTCCCTGCAGCCAGCGGGAATACAACACATCGGCCAACTTCTCGCCTTGGGTCTTGATATGCGGCTCCTTGTCAACATCCGAGTAGCCCCCACTGCCGCTGCCACCGCCGCCGCCCGAGCTCGACGTTGCGGTGGTCGCGTTGCTGGAAGTACGTTTGCGGCGAGAGATATCTTTTTTCGGGGTCGGGATAGGTGCGAGCGGGACCGGGTTAAGGAGGGTCTGCCCCGAGAGGTTTAGGCGTGGTTGGAAGCCAACCTTGGCGGGGAGAGAGAGGGGGGGGGTTGGAAGAAAGGGAGGCAGGGGGGCGAGAAGCGATTGCATTTGGGGCTGGTGCTGGAGGCGTTCTAGGAGGTTGCGAACGAGGAGGAAGCCCATTTCCGGGTTGATGGCGTCCAAGTCTTTCCAGGCACCGCCGAGACGGGCGAGGGCATCGCTTTCGGCTGAGGAGATGGTCTGCGGTTGAATCTGTTCGATTGCCGGCTGGACGATGTCTGAGTGCACTTGGCGGCCCAGGAGACCCTCTTCGGTCGATGGGATTATCACCGGCGCACTGTATTCATCCTCGTCCAGCCGCTCATGATCATAGATGGGACTGTAGGTAGGGGGACCGGCAAAAGAATCCGGCACCCTCCTGAAAAGCCTAACTGTTGATCCCATCTTGCCGTAATCCGTTTCCGGCGCACCCATAGGAAGTGCTTCGTCCCGCTCTCGCATCTCCCGGTCGAGCATAAACTGATCGGCCTCCGTGGTCATTCTCATCGTCCGCCTGCGAGCGGTCCCACTGCCTCTGATGGCCCCCCCACCGTTTCTGCCGCGGATCGGCACGTTTTCGCTTCTTGGGGTCGAGTTTAGGGTGAGGTGGTGGAGTGCTGTACTGAGAGCCCCCGGATTTACACCGGATGTTTTTCGGCATGTGCCCTGATTCGTCCTCTCACCCATCCCGAAGGGGATCGATCGGACGGTGTTCATTGTGCTGCGGATGGTATCAAAATCCCACGCTTCGTCGGATCCCGAGCCAGACGAGTCTATCGTTCTCCTGGTATTGTAGTTAGCGACTATTCCACGGCAGGTACGGGAGAGGCAGCGGCGTACATTGATTCCTCGTACATCTTTGGATACGATGAACGTCCCGCTTTCTCCTGTGCTTCCTCCCACTCCTGCCTCCGCTCTATTAATTCCGTCAGCATGTCCACCTGCCCCGCGCCCCGAATGAACTTGTGTCGCAGCAGATCTTTTGCGGTAGCCCGTTTGGACGGGTCTTTATGTAAGCACCGAGCCACAAAGTCTTTGAACTCCTTGCTCCAGCCTCTCCCGGGCAGAGTCGGTGAAGGATCCCTCGGAATCTGGAACAGTACTTTCATCGGGTGTACATCAGCATGTGGTGGGGCGCCGCAGGACAACTCGATAGCGGTAATGCCGAGCGACCAGACATCGGCTTTGTAGTTGTAACCGGTTTGCTGCGATATCACTTCCGGCGCCATCCAGTATGGAGTTCCGACGAAAGTATTCCGCTGCGACTTGAGGCCGGTAAGCTGCGCAGCGACACCGAAATCCGCCAGCTTGACTTTGCCTTGATCCGACAGTAGAACATTCGCAGCTGCGAGCGATGGCATCAGCAGAGGCTCCCCATGCACAGCTCATCGTTCGCACCTTTGATATCCCGATGGATCTTTCCTTCGCTGTGGAGGTAGTTCAATCCAAGCAGGAGCTCCCGCATAATCACTGCGATGTACTCCTCCTCGAAGGGACCAGCTTTCAACTGCGGCGATGGATAGATTAGCTTGATCCTAATTCTTCCCCGTCCTGTGTCTTTCACATACCAGATCATGACACGAACCACCCCCGAGGTATTCCATCACTACCATGGGTTAGCCCTTCATCTTCCTCGTCCACCCTTTCCTTCGCAGACCGCACTTACCGATCCAAAGCTTGAAGCCCTTCACGAAACTGCCGTAGTATTGTGTAACGAACGAGCTCGAGCAAGTCGCCAGGACCTGTATCTCCTGCTGGATCTCATGTATATCATCTTCGCTCGACTCGAGGTCGATCTAGCAGGCGCACACACATTAAAGGCTGATTCGCTCTGTGCGGGCACGGGAGGTAAAGCTGGTAGCCACCTGTTTTATCGCAACGATCGTCCCAGACTCCTTCTCGTAGGCTTTGTAGACTGTTCCGAAGCTACCGCCTAATGATATGCGTCAGTGGCTTTTTTTTTTCTTCCTATTTTCGTTGGTCGATGGGGTTAGCTGGTTAGGCTGGCTGGTTGGTTGACTGACTTCCGAGCAGCTCTAGAACTTGGAACTTTGATGCCAACGACTCCCCCGACATGATGGGGCGGGTGGTGGGCGATATGCGAGTCAAAGTTGAGTTGTCGCAGCGACACGGCAATGCGGGTTTGACGGTCCTCGACAGTGTAGGGTCGGTTGTCGGGCGGGATTGAAGCGCTAGACTGTCTGAGTTATTGCCGATGGAGGGTGGTGACAATAGATGGAGGCAAGCGGGAGACAATGCAACCGGGCGGTATGTAGTAGGTTGTAGGTAGTGTAGATGATGGTAGTTGGGATGTGGAAGTCAAGATAAGTTCGTGGGGGTTGTGGGTGGTTGTAGATTGCTCTTTCGGCTAGCCAACGCTTCCTGCTCGTCTCTTGCTTTCAGAGTTGATGCGCTGTTGTTGATGAGCGAAAAGGGTTTAGCGTTGTCTCAGTAACGCGCCCACGACACGAAACGCGAGTGAGCATCCTGTTGGGGTGAACCGCAAAAGATTGGGTTACTGCTATTGGTCGGCGAGCATTTCGTTATTCGGATATTGACGTCGCAGGGCGAAATGAAGAATCGGAGGATTCGGAAGGTCTGGGAAGCAGGATCGGCTGTACATAGCGGAGCGAATGCTGATGTGCATTGACTTCCAACTGCCGCCCCACATTAGCCAAGTAGCTCGGAATAGCTATCATTTAAAGCGAAGGAGTCTTCCAAGTTCTCCACGGGTAGAAACCCGCGATGAGTAGTTGTGACGAATCATTGAATAAGATGATTGACGATAGATAGCGTGCTTCTATTCACCTCCAGTCTCTGCTATGACTGCCATGTTCCTCCACGCTCTCGTGCCTGACTTCCCCTCGATCACGGGGGTGGTCACATGCTTACGCTTTAGGTTCGCGTTTCTAGTTAGAGCTTCGGGCAACCTTGTCTGTGAAACGGATGCTTTGCAGCCCTTTATCTGCTGGGGGGGTTAACTATCTATGGAACGCTAAACTAATTATAAGACTAAGCCAGCAGCCTGAGAACGGAAAATCTTTGCACAACGATGTGGTCCCTGGTTATAACCGTCAAATCGCCAGGTCTCGAGACATCGGTCGACCCTCAGTAACAACAACTACTACTACAGTAATGCCCGTCCCGTTCCTCCGGGTAGTCGAACTCCTCGAGGCTACCGAAGCGCTCCAGACCGACCCCAGCCTTCCACCGACAAAGGCCAAGACACTCGTCAAGGACCTGATCTACAGATGGTTTTCCTCCAACCGCCGTGATATCGGCGGGGATCCGAAGACCGTCATTGCGATACAATCGACGCTGCAGCCCGCGCTGAGGCCTGACAGGGTGTATCAACTGCGCGAGGATGGACTGGCACGGGCTGTGGTCAAGGCACTGTGCATCACGGGTACGAGGAGGGGGGATGATCTTACCCAGTGGAGGGCGCGCGGTGATCTGGGAGAGGCGGTGAGGAGAGTCATACGTGAGGCGGATTGTCAGGGGAGCAAAGTTACGGTGGAGCAAGTCGACGAGGTGCTGGACAAGCTCGCGGCGAGAAGTCATTTCTCGAATAAAGAGCTGGTCGGGAGGGTCAGGACCGGACAGTTGGCACCGCCGGCAGAACTGTTGGAGCTGTTCAATCGTCTCAGCTCGGTCGAGGGGAAGTGGTTGACTAGGTGCATACTCAAGAGTCTTGCGCCGGTTCAGATGCCTGGTATGTGCGGCCAGCGGCCTTGCTTTTGTGGCATCTATCGGACTGACACTGTGGCCAGAAACTATCACCCTCCAGGCATACCACTTCCTCCTCCCAAAGCTGTACATGGTCCAGGACAACCTGGAGAAGGCATGCCAACAGATCTGCGACGAGAAATTGACCAGAGCGTGTCCTGTAGCCCAACCGGACGAGAAAAAGTACGAGGACTGGCTGGAGAAATCCATCAGCCTCGTCAAGCCGGCAGTGGGCGTCAAAGTGGGTCGCGGTGAGTACGTAAAGGCCACTTCAACTGCACATGCCATCCAACTAGCTGGGAACAGAAAGATGATGATGGAGCGCAAGTATGACGGAGAGTACTGCCAGATCCACATTGACCTTTCAAAGGGTCCGGATAACTGGATCAAGATCTTCTCCAAGAGTGGGAAAGACTCGACAGAGGATAGAGTGGGACTCCATGATGCAATATACAGGGCTCTAAAGATCGACATGGAAGATGAGCGCGAGTTCAAAGAGAAGTGTATCCTGGAAGGGGAAATGGTGGTCTATTGTGACCGCGAGAAGAGCATTATGCCATTCCATTACATCCGGAGCCACGTGCAGCGATCTGGAGTCTACATTGGCAGTGCCAATGATGGGATCAAAAAAACGGCTTATTCCCACGTCATGATACTACTATTCGATATTTTACTAATGGACGATACTTCTCTGCTGAGTCACCCGCTGAGCTCACGACTGGAGCGTCTGACAAGAGTCCTAGTTGACCCACGGGATGGCTACTGCAGGCAGGTCGAGCGCACCGAGATCGACTTCTCGGCGAATAGAGAGGACGCCGGTCAGCGCCTCCGACGTTACTTTGCCCGGGCAATCCTGAACCGCTGGGAGGGATGCGTGCTGAAACCATGCGACGCTCCCTATTTCAACCTTCTGGGCGCCAGGCCCGACAAGTCGTCCCGAGGGTATGGATTCTACGGAACCAAAAACGCCTGGATCAAGCTGAAGAAGGATTACATCGTTGGACTGGGGGACACGGCGGATTTTGCGATCATTGGCGGACTGGCGGACCATAAACGGGCTGCTGCGGTGAAACAGGCTGCTGGAAGTCTGAATTCGTTTCATGCGGCGGTGCTATTGAACAAGCAAGATGTCAAGATGTACGGCGCAAAGCCACGGCTCAAGGTGGTCTTCGAAGTTACTTACAGCATCACCCAAGCCGACCTGGACTGGATCCAGCGGCGTGTCTATTTCGACGCTGTTCCGTATGAGGTAGCCTCCCCTCTTGCCACTTCTCAATAAGGTGAGTGTTGACACACCCGTCTCCCTAGCCTGGTGCACTGCTGGAACAATTTGATATTATCTTCCCCAGCGAGCTCTCGCTTACGAAGCCCACACACATCTTCGGCCACCCACTCGTCTTCGAGATCTGCGGTGGCGGTTTCGAGCGTCAGACCAATTGTGGCTTCTTCACTCCGCGACACCCACGCGTTTCCAAAGTGCACTGGGACCGTGAATTCAGTGAGGCGCTGTCGTTCGACGAGCTACAGCACCTCGCACACGATGCACTGCACGGTGCCCACGTGGGAAGCCAGCAAGAACGCTTATGGATCGCGAAACTGGAACGGGGCGATGTGGGGAAGCAGCTCGAGGAAACCCCGCAGAATTCCGCGCGGAGACGTGAGGTCACTCCGTCCGTAGCCGGATCACTCGCCCCAGGAACGCCCAAGAGGGCGAGACATGTGTTCTCGCTGACACCCGAGGAAGCTGCCAGCAAACGGAAACTCGACTGCCGGGTGGAGGAAAGAATACAAGATGGCTCCCCCTTGAGGAAGAAGCAGCGCTGCCGGCGGGATTCCGTGGGCGTCCGCGGCACTGGTCTCGCGGGCCTCTTCGCGAAGAGCTTCAGCGAGTATTTTGCGGGCGATAGCTCGCAATCACAGCGTTCTTCCGTGCCTGATAGTCAACCGCCAGCAGTAGCGGCGGATGACAGCACTCCTTCCATTGTTATCGCCGAGAGTGCGCCGGCGGCCACCGCACCGCCGAGCCAGCCCCCGTCCCCGCCGAGTCAACCGTCTATTCCCCCCCGGGCCGCTCCACCAGTCCAAACAACCACTATACCCCCAGTACCATCCGCAAGCACACTCCTTCCCCCACCACCGCCGCACAGCACAACCATGGGTTCCGCCGACATTACCCCCGCACCGACCGTCGCCATCAGCGTCTCGACCGCCTCCTTCCCGCACCCACCGTCCGCCAACAAGCCGGCGATGCCGGCGGCCAAGACGGCCTCGCCGTTCCCGTCGTCGACGGTGTACGTCCTGCCGCATCTGATGACGGAGTCCCTGGTCGTCCGTCTGCAGCAGCACGGCGTCTCGGTGATCGACGAGATCCGGCCCGCCAACGCACGCGCCGCAAAGGTCCCCGTGTACGGCGCCATCTTCCTCGCCGACGAGTGGCGTCCGAGATATACCAGCGCCCTCGTCGAGTTCCTGGAGGAGAAGAAGAAGGAGAGACCCGCGGACGAAAAGTGCTGGCAGGTCTGGGAGTGGAGGGCCGCCGAGATCCAGGTGGGCACTGCTGGACGGCAGTGGGACGCGTGGTGGATCTGGGATATCTGATCGCTAACGGCGTTTTGTTTGATGGGAAAAGGGAAGGGGGGGATGTATGTACATGTGCGCGATTGTTGTAAAACTACTTGCCGGCGATGGGTCGTAATCCTCCAATCCCTGTGTTTCCCCATCGCGTATGTCTCCTCCGTGTCCAGCAACCGCGATCTCCGTCCATCAAACACTGGTTGCATTCAGCAATGTCACTACTTACTTTATTTTTTTCCATGTTCAGAGTTGCGCCAGCGAGTGAGTAGATATGAGTATTCAGTGGAAGTTCTAAAACAGGACGGATGTTTCTGCCCCTTTGAATGCGCAGGGGCATACGTCTGTGCACGGTATATTACAAGCCAACTACGTCCTCTCCCCGACACCCAACCGTCCGCGCACTTGCATCTCCCTTCTGCGCCATCCGACCTCGCCGATGTTGATACCAACGACGAGACCCTGGACGTCATTGAGGATCCTCCGTTTCGCGCGCTCCTCGTTCCAGAAGACGAACTCGTAGCCCACGTTCTTCTCCTTCTTCCCCTTCTCGGGGACGACGATGTCGTCGCCGGAGGCTTTGCGCGTGGCCTCGACCTTGCGCCGTTCCTCTTCGCGCTCCCACCACTCGGCCTCAAAGAGGAGGCGGTTGACGGCTTTCCAGTTCTCGAAGCGCAGCTTGTCGATGTCGTAGCCGGTTGACGTCTTTGTGCCTGCCGTCTCCGGGTCGAGGACGGAGGGCGCGGGGGAGAGGGAGAGGTATATTTGGTGCAGCTCCGCTTCTTGCGCGGGGGTCAAAGCCACGCCGGAGGGCGTGGTGTCGCTCGGGAGGAGCGAGAAGAGGTCGTCGTTCGATATGCTGTCGCTGTCGCTGCTGCTTCCGCCGGTGAAGTCGGCGATCCGGCTGGAGGAGAAGATCTCCGTCAGGGTTTTGACGTCAGCGTTGAGCGCTTGCTTGTTGAGCGGCCTGGGTTTCGGTGCTCCGTCGTCTGGCTTTGCTGCTGGGGCGGTAGCGGCTGCGACAATGGCGCGTTGGAGGAAAGCAGAGATGTTGATAACGAAGAGTTGCGTTAGCTCGTGGGAGTGCACGGCCAATTGTCCCTCGAAGAAGTCCACGCGGCCGGTGGCAACGCAGGCACGGACGAGGGCTTTCCAGTCATTGAAATCCCACGGTGCTTCCATCTGCTGGCGGCCTGTCGTGAGCATCGACCAAGTCTCCTCGAGGAGCGATGCATCCTTCATGTCGCCGACGGCATTGAGCAGGGTACGGTATGTTACCATCGTCGGCTTCAAGCCCGCGTCGATCAGTTCTTTCAGGCCGGAGTTGACTAGTTCCTGCATGCGAAGCCTGCCGCCAAGGGAGATGATGGTGTTGAAGGAGCCAGTGGACAGCGGGACGCCCATGCGGTGGAATACCGTGATGAGCGCGCGGACCAGGCCGAGCATATTTTGGTACAGCGGCTCGTACTCGGCGTCTGTCGGCTTGAGGTCCGGCGGGAAGGAGCCGAGGATGCCGCAGATGAGAGAGTTGAGGTGGAGCGCATTCGGCTCTCCGCCGGAGCCGACGAACGTGTATACGAGACGGATCATGGCACGCACATCGCGGGTCTTCATCCAGGTTTCCTTGAGCAGCGGCGTCAGCACCCCCGGCTTCGGAGGGGTGCCCGCGCGGCACGCCATCAGGAAGACGATGTAAGCCTCTCGTACCGGACGCTCGTAGATGAACAGTTCGTAGATGCGCGAGGGCGTCAGGGACGGGTACAGTCGTATGCAGATGTCGAACGCTTCGTATGCAGCCCTCCAGTCGCCGTGGAACAAGCGCGCGGTGACGATCCCCTGCAGTAACATGACCGGAACACCTCTGCCCGTGTTCTTCGCGACGGAGATGACAGTGGTGCCCGAGTACCTCTCCAGCGCCTCGGTCCACATCGCCTCGAGCGTGCTGAGGTTGACGCCCTGATACGCAAAGCACTCTATCGCGGCGCCGTACGTTCTCGCATCGCAAAAGCTCTCGTCCTGGGCGTTCAGCCAGCCCCAGAACTCATTGCTGAGCGCGAACTCCTCCATATCCTTCAGACAGCTAAGCAGGTGCACACTCGCCAGCGGGTGTCCGGGGATGACGCCCTTCTTCAGATCCTCGATGAGAGTGGTGACATGCGGCAGGATATCCTCCTTCGCACGGTCCAAGCGGAAGCGGGCATGCAGCTGGCGCGCCAGGTTCGAGATGTCGTTTTCCGTGAGCACAGCCCGCTCCGAGAGCTGCGCGTACGAGCTCATGGCGGCGGGGATCTGGGTGGCGGTGACATCGCAGCGGAAGACGAACAGCTCCTGGGAGAATATGCTGGCGACCTCGTCCCGCGAGAGCTGTGGGACGATGGTATCCGTCACCGTCTGCGAGCGCGGCCTCCGGCTCGTGGAAGTGGTGGCGGGGCTGGGGCTGGGGCGGTCCCGTGACGACCTTTCGCCAGGGGGGGCGTCCCGAGAGCTGTGCGAATGGCCACCGCTGGAGTGGGGCAGTCTGGAATGCGGCCTGTGGTCTCTGGGCAGCCTGTTGCGCGGCGCGTGTTGGCTCCGAAGCCTCGATGGACTGTGTTCTCTCTCACGGCCCTGCAGCGGTTGTTTCCGCGGGACGAATTCCCGTCCTCCGGCTCCGCCTGCGCCAGCGCGCTCGCGCTCACGCTCTTGGTCCCTCGATGCGAACGAAGGCGGGGTGTGGGCGACGGTTGATGCACATCTCTGCGTCCGCCGCACCGCCAGCAGCAGCTGATGGGATATCCGTGCCGCCGATCGTGAGTGCATAGCTTTCGTGGAGGAGTGGAGGGGTGGCGGGGTTCGCACCTTGAAGGTTTCGCTGTTGTTGTTTTTCTTTCTTTCTTTGGATTGGAGGCTAGCGCGAGTAAGGATGTAGATACTCTATTTTGCAACGCACAGGCGTATATACATACATAGATATCTATGATGTATGTCTGGGGATCGGTTGGTCGACGAGTTAAGCCTATTTACAGCTCGCGTGCCTGTCTGTGTACGGGGCGCGCGTGGACGGGGACCAAAGACCCCGATTTCGCCAATGCAGCAGCCTGCAGAGCGAGAGACTGCGCGATTTCGTCGGCAGATAGGTAATCCAACGGAGGGCAATCCCCATCGTCATCGCCATCCCACCCACACCGCACAGGCGAAGCCGAAACCCCGCGACTGCTGCTGCTACTGCGGTGTGTCGCCTGCCCCCCCCCCCCATGCAAAGGAGCGCGTCCGCTGACGATGGATGATGCCAATTCACAACCTCCCCGTGAACACATGTGCGGAGATACATAGCTGGACGGCAATATATGACAACAGCGGCGACCAGGTGGTGCCAGTATCATCAGCCCCCCCCGCATTTCAATCCAAACCAACTACCGTCCTGCATTATCGATTGACACTCACGACTCGCGTGCGCCTGACCAGCCCGTGCGAAACACGACGGCGAGTGGGGGTGCGGGTGTGGGCTCGCGAGAGCACCAAACGTATCTAGGCGTCAGCGTGGAGGAGCAGTCGAGCCTGAGCCATCGTGTGATTGCGTGGAGCGGAGTGGATAAGCATTTTGCGCAGATACATATGCAGATATGTAGACAGTTCGATACACCGACCTGAGGGATTGGGTCCGCGGAGGTGACTATGTACACGACTGCAGCCACAGACACAGCCGCTGCGGAGTGAAAACGTGGACATTGACTCCGTGGACGTGGACGGGGACGCGGACATGGACATGGGCGATTGAGCAATTACCGTCAACAATTACCGTAGGTATCTACTCCCTCCCAGCGCGTACTGTATCTACATACTCTACCCACACATGCAGAGACAGAATCCATCAGCCGTCGCCGCCGTCCCGGGAACAGGAAGCTACATACCGGTCCCCGCATCGCAGCGACCCATGCCCGGCAGCAGTGCTCGGGAGAGAGGCTGTGCGCGCATGTGCCGTCAACGTGTGGGGAAGCAACCGTGCGATTGGTTCAGTGGTTGGTTGGTTGGTTGGTTGGTTGGCAGGAGGAGAGCGCGCCGGCTGGTGTGGTATGTACATAGGATTCTGCACGGCGAAGAGCGGCGCGTCGATTGATTAGATATCGAATTACCTAGCGCAGACCAGCCGACCGGCACTGGCCTTCCAGGTGCTCGCTGTTGTCTCGACTCGAGATAAGGTGCGCGGTTGAGGGGACAGACTGGCGTGAGCCTTGAGGTTTGTCAGCACATGTGCTCCGAGAGGCGGGTTGCGAGCGATGCAGAAGGTCGCCATTGCATTGTTTTCGGTATCTATGCAAGATATGTAGAATATGTATGTGCATATGTAGTGAGATCGCGCAGCGGTGGAGTGGGATGCATAGATACATATCTACATCACAGATGCTGAGCTACATCACAGATGCTGACGCCCAGAATTGCGCACTGCGACCCGCCCAATCGGCTCTTCCTTCCAACTCCCGCAAAATCGTTACTCCGTGTGTCACCACCCTAAATCGCACCTGCGGCCACTTGCGCTTAGATACATGCATGCATAGATACGCTGCACAGGGCCCGGGTTCCCGCCGCGCCAGACAATTCGGTCCTTGCGTGACCGACCCCATCGGACATGGGGGCGGGGGCGGTCGGCGTCGGAAATCTGAAACTTCGAAGTGCTCTCGGCGAGAGGCGCGGACCAATCGCCGGTCCGATCGATGCCGCTTCCCCAGGACAGAAACATCGCGAATGGGAGCGACAACACACACGTCGATCGACCATTTTGGAAAATAAAACGCAACGTACATAAGCCAGCAAGTCTGGCAACTGAAAATTCTGTGGTTTCGTATGTAAGTATCCACGATTTAACGAATATGTAATGGCATTATCGCCACAAGTAAGAAACGGATGTTTCGATCCATGCTAATCAGTTTAATGTACATATCGATATTTATTTTTTTACTTTTACGAAGATGCATAGAGATTCTTTCTTTCTCTGTCGAATTACTTTTGATGTCAGTTCACCTCACTCCGACCCAATTTTTCTTTCCATATGCCAATGCTCTGTCTTCTGCACATATACCCAGTACCGCTCTCTACTCCTCTCCACATTATGCCAATGTGAGTTGACGAGGGATTTGGAGGGCAGGACCGAGAGCTTGACGGAGAATCCGAGTTCACCATCCAGCAAAGAACCAGATCATCTGCGAATGAGCGAGAACGTCAAGCGACGATGGGAAAGGTGTCAGAATTATCTATCAGGAAGATAAGCTTGTGGTGAACGCGACACGGCAGCAGATGGGGCTAGCGTATAGTTATACCAACTGCGTTAAGCCCGATAGAACTCCAGCTGCATTGAAGAAGCGAATCAATTCCACCACTGTAGTTAAGCTCTGACCCAACGTTGATGTCCGTTGACACGCTTTAAAAAAATGCCAAGAAAACGTTGTAATCAATGGTGATGATGGTGGTGATGATGATGGTGATTCATTGTGTCTACAGCAGGTTAGGATAAATAACAATTAGCTTTTGCTCATGAGCAGAAATACTTCTCGTGTTTTTCACCGCTAGATACGTGAGAATCAAAAACTCGACTAAGCAGTCCCTCGCTTCAGATTTCGAAACGATAAGTTGTTGAAATCAATATTATCGGCTTCTATTTTGACTACATACAAGTTAAAAAAAGAAAGAATGGTCGAATGGCTACATAGGTAGGCAAGTACCTTCCGACTGTTTGTTTTAACCCCCTTTTTCTCACCGGTGCATTAAGTACCGCGGCTCGGCGTTCGCTGCGGCGCTGCAGCCATTCGCGGATTCGTAGAGTACATACCACTCCTGGCTAGCGAGATCTCAGAATTCTCTCGCTTAGCGGCGTGGAACAGCAGGTTCCGGAGCAGCTGTCACAACCTGCCAACTTGGACAGATCTCGTCCTTTGTTTGCCGTGGGGGGGACGCGTGGCGGCAGTTGCCGTTGCAGGCCAGCTCGGGCAGTGGCAGCCGGGTTGTGTGGGTTTCAGGATGAAGGGCGAGTCAAGTCCGTCATCCCAATTCCACGGCACCCGCAGCAAGCAAGCGACGGGCTAGTCTCGGCGCTGCATGCCCCCGCATGAAAAGAGGGAAGGGAGAGACACTGCAAGAGATCCTGGTTCCTCGCACCTCACCACGATTGCCTGCTTGCTCGCATCATCCACCACCACCACCACCACCACCACCACAACTACCACCACCAACCACCACCATTTCCCCCCTCCTCCTCCAATCCGCGGCCTCCGGCTGCGCCAACTCGACCACTGCCGCTAGCTCGATCGCCACGATATCTATCTACATCATGGTTGGTTCCGCTTACCTTCTTTGACATAAGTAGAGTACCGCGTCGCTACCCCCCGTCAACCTCTGCAGCTGTCCCGCGGTCCGCCACCATCAATCGTATCGCTCTTATCGACCGCCCAAGCTACATACTTGAACCCGACACAACCCCTACATAGCCTTGAGACACTGCCTTCCTTCTTCTTGCCCGTCCGCCTCTCATCGCCCTGACGCGTTTCTTTATCGGTTCCCCCAATTGGTCCGTCGTCCGTACCGATAAAGTCCGTCGCCATCCCACTTCTCCACCATCCCCACCCGACCAAGCCCAGCGAAACCCCCGAAACCCAGGTTCAGCGACGTCCACGACTGTCCCCACCGCCATGGAGCCAACGGAGAAAAGCCGTCGGGAACGGTTCAAAGTGCATTTCAACTTCATCACTCTGCACTGTGAGTACTGGACCAACGTTCGTGCTGTTTTCTCTTGCGGACGAAAGTCACTTATCCGTCCTCTAGATTGTTACATAATTGGAATGGTTCTCGTCCTCTCCGTCATTATATTCCTCGGCTCCAATATGCCCTATGTCGATGCCCTCTTCTTCGCCTGCGGTGCATGTACGCAGGCGGGATTGAATACGTGAGTCGAGTCGCCCCGCCATCTTTCCGTGGGGATCGGGCTGACCTTTGTGTGCAGTATAGACGTGAATACCATCAAGACGTACCAACAGAGCTTCACCTATGTGTTCGCCATGCTCACGAATCCGATCTTCATCAACACATGTGTCGTGCGGGTCCGGTTGCACTGGTTCGAGAAACGGTTTGAGAATATTGGTGAGTTTCATCGCTGGGAACTCGACAATCGCGTACCCTCAAGCTCACGGACTCGTGTGCAGTCACAATGTCTCGCATGCCATCAAGAGCACGGTCCGTGACGCAGGGTAGGAAGGAAGCCACAGCGCTCGAGGAAGGGGTTCAGGCCCGCGACATCCGTGTGTTGCACAACGATGCCATGAATAGTGGGAAGTTCGAGGTTGTTGAGGGCCCCGAAGGGATGACGATGAAGCGCACTAGTACCACGAGTACCACGGTAGACCCTAAGGCGGCCGCGAAAGAAGAAGACAAAAGAGAAGATTTGAACCATGGAGGGGCGTCCTCGTCGACGATGGCCGATTCGCCCTCGGTCGATGGGTAGGATATTCGTTCATTCCGGTCTGCTCAAATGAAAGTTTGGTCGCTTACGGAGGTCTGCAGGAACCTGGCTGCAGCCACTGTCAACCGCAACCCTCCGGGAACCGGCAGTAGCAACATCCAGTTCATCGATTTGCCTTCCACACGCACTCGTGATGGCACAGAGGACCACGGCTGGAATTCTCCCAATAACAACCACATCGCCTTTGAGGAGAGCCAGAGTGCTCCTCAGAACGGAAAGGCCCTGCGGATACCCGGCCCGCGAGAGTTTGAGAAAGGTGCCGCCCCCTCCACCCCCACTCTCATCATTGGATATGGTCATCTCATACCTTTCGCAGGCGATCGCGCAACGGAAGTGGATGATGATGATACCTACACGTTGGGCCCCACTAGGACTGGAGAAGACATGCGCGTCGGACACGTACCAGCCAGATCTTACAGCTTTTCGGCTGCTGCAACAAATGCTTCGATACGCCTGCGAAAACTACCCACGGTTGACCGGATCCTTCCCCACGCAACAGCGGCCATGACTTCCGCATTCTCCATGGGCCCCGCAAAGCGCTCCAGAGCGTTCAGTGTGTCCTCGAACACGCCTCGCAAATCCGCGCCGATACCGGACATGCCCTATCTGTCGTACCAACCCACGCTTGGAAGGAACTCGCAGTTTGTGGACTTAACCGACGAGCAGCGAGATGAGCTTGGTGGCATCGAGTATCGGAGTCTGAAGTTGCTGTTCCGCGTTCTGACTGGTAGGTGACACTCGCTCTCCGGCAGAATTCCTCGACTGATGCCGGCTCAATAGCGTACTACCTTTTCTTCCATGTTTTTGGAGTCTTGTGTATCCTTCCCTGGATCCATAACGCACCCCAATACAAGGAGTACGTTGTGTCATTGGGTCTCAACCCTACGTGGTGGTAAGCTGGGATATTCGCATGAATGTTTGCCTGTGCCTGATTGTGTGAACAGGGCCATATACACTTCTCAGACATCTTTTAATGATTTGGGTTTCACTCTGACGCCGGACTCCATGCTATCGTTCCAGAAGTGCACCTGGCTTCTTGCGGTGTCGTCGTTCCTGATCGTCATTGGAAATACCGGATTCCCATGCTTATTGAGATTCGTGATCTGGCTTCTCTTCAAGATAGTACCCGAAGGTTCCGCCATCAGGGAGGCTCTCAACTTTCTCCTCGATCACCCGCGCCGTTGTTTCACTCTCCTGTTCCCCAGTCGAGAAACCTGGGTACTGTTGTGGGTGCTTCTGGGCCTTAACGCTGCTGACGTGATTCTCTTCATCGTGTTGGATATCAATGACCCGGATGTTACTAAAATCGCGGTCGGCCACCGGATCATGGGTGCGATTTTCCAAGCGGTTTCTACGAGAACTGCGGGCCTCTCGGTTGTCGGCATCGCGGATTTGCATCCTGCTGTGCAGGTTAGCTACATGATCATGATGTACATTTCCGTATTTCCAATCGCCATCAGTGTCCGTCGCACCAATGTCTACGAGGAGAAATCCCTTGGCGTTTATGGCGGAGACGATGATATGGAATTGGAAGGGTCCAGCACGTCGTACGTGGGATTTCATTTGAGAAAACAGCTCTCCTTCGATTTGTGGTATATCTTCCTAGGGCTTTTTATCATCTCCATCGCCGAGGGAAAGCATATCGATAACATCAGCGACTATGTGAGTTCATCCCGCACCTAAGCAGTGTCTTGTTTGTACTTACCGGTTTCGCAGGCGTTCACGGTGTTTTCGGTTCTTTTCGAGGTTGTTTCTGCATACGGTACTGTCGGGCTCAGTTTGGGATATCCCGGGTTCAACCCATCCCTCTCCGGCAAGTTCAGCGTCGTGGGCAAGTTGGTCATCATCGCCATGCAGATCCGTGGTCGCCATCGCGGTCTTCCGTATGAGCTTGACCGAGCTGTAAGTTCCAGTCCCTGTGTTTCACGTGCGACCTCAGCTCACATGCCTGCCAGATCCTTCTGCCCAAGGAACAGCGAGATGCCGAGCTGTCGTCGATACGCAGGCGTGGCTCCAACATGAGCACAACGCACCCGTTCCCTACCAGCTTCACCCGTCCTGTACCGTCCCAGGCTATCGAAGACTCGTGAGGGGGTGTTCATGTTCGTTTTTGCTTTATTTTTCCGGAGATTTGCGCAGAAATATTGGCACTACTTCGATGATTTGATTTCGGGATTGCTTTTGGGGGCTTCGCATTTATACCATCAGACTTTTGGCGCTTGGACTGGGTAGAATTTTGATTAATCCTCGCGGGATACATGGGATGTATAGTTCTTACTGTCAATTTGTTGGATATAAAGGGTTAGAATATACACAATGTGAATCGCCATTCATACTTGCTATGTAGAATTGCTATTTCGGGCGATCGTTGTGAATAGCTAGCAGCCTATCAGGTGCATACTAGTGGTGGATGCATGTACATTTGGGGTACAACCGCCGCGGTGCACCAACAAGTAGGGTCCCATACATATTTTATATGGGCTGGGCACTTTCATCCATCTCACACTCTCCCATACATATGGTTGGACACCTGTTGTATCGACACCCAGGCGACATTTGTTTCTGGGGCGACTAAGCAGCGAGTGACGTGATGCCGCCGACTAAGCGGGGAGTGATCACGTAGAATGTATGTAGCGGATGAGGGGCATCGTCAGATTGCAGCGGCTAGCGGACTGCAGTGGTGAGTAGCAGTTCCCAGTGCTCAGTGCTATACCTACTGTACACACCGGGCTACTGGCGCAAACATAAATGATTTTCTGCCGTTTGCCCAGAGCTAGTTTCTGTACCTAAGTACTTACATAGTTATGACGCAGAAACAAAGCTGCCCGGATCCGTGCAGCGATGGCACGATTGCAACGGGCGCGGTCCCATCGATAGTATGTACATATCGGTTCTGCTACAAGAGTACTTTGAGACACACCTCACACATAACTAGCTTGGTTAGTCATTAGCAAAAGTCTAAAAATGCCCTAGTTAGTTACTTTCTGGCCACTCAGTCTAATCTACCCCACCAGTACATGAATTTGGCTTTTTTTTTTTTTTTTTTTTTTTTTTTTTGCAAAGTAGGGTAGATTGACCAAAAAAAAAAAAAAAGTAGGGCATTTTAGACTTTTTTGCCGTTAGAGTATATTTTTTGCTCACATATCGATTACATAGATACCCAAAACGATCTAGCAGCTCTCCAGACATTGCTAGTGTGTCTTCCAGTATGTATGAACGCCGGACGTTACCGCACAAACTGCCCATCTTTGACTGCCACATTCTACACAGTTCTTTTGACGGGCTCGCGATGCTGGGTACCGCTGCCCAATCTTTTAATTAAGATGTGGGTGGAGGCGAAAAGCTGGGGACCTATACACGTTACCCGGCTACTACCACTTACCCGGACACTCTGCTCAGCCAGAGGGAAAAGTCATCTAACTACCGTGAAGCGAGTGTTCACAAAACTTTGCATGACAAAGGATAGTATTGCAAGGGAGCTCTGACCTAGGTGGTGCACGAACAATCCACTGGTATAAGGAACATTGCCAACCCCTCATCAGTGATTCATCACCCACTGCATGCATCGTTCCCACTTGCTGGGTCTCCAGATGCGCACACCCCCTCGAGGAGGTCAGGCAAGTTGTATAGGCCTAGAATTGTGTGTTTTCTCTTAGCCTGGGCACATTTTTTTTGCATTGGAGGGTAGTTACCCTTGATTGACGTAAATGGGGAACATTAAGAGGAATAGGGTTGGTGGGCAAGTTTTCACTGATACCTGGATTGTTGAGGCGCCAGAAACTTCCTTGGGTACCCACCGTTCGTTTTTGTGCCGGTGTGGACTGTGGAGGCTTTCAGTGGCGCTCAAATCACGTACGTATCAAGGGGTTTTCGGTGGTAGCTATCCTGCAAGTCCAGTAGCATCCAGTACATCGCAGCAAGGCCCAGACGGTACCACTTCACTTCGTAGTGTATCCTTCTGGTTCTACGTTGTTGTAGCAGAGATCTTGGACCCCCACTATGCCGCCAACCACTCCAGGTGGCCTGAATTATAAAGTATAGTTTTCGCACAACCATCATAGGAAATGCGGCCTGTTAAAGTCTGAATTTTTGCTTTGTACATATGCTCCAAAACCAAAACATTCTTTCTTAGCCTCGGGAGTTCCACACAAGTACTGCCGCAGAATGACCCTCCACTACCTAGTTTACAAGTTGTCGCCAGTAATACCACCCCAAAAAAGCCTACCCTATCCACACTATAAGTTGCAGAATAGGAACCGTACGTCATCAACCAGTTACAGCATCTAAGTGCAGCCTCTTCATAGCCAGCGGGGCAATCTTGCCAGAGTGATACACACAGCTGGCGCTCCGCCGTGTCCGGGTAACGTGTAGGGTACGTTATCCCCTTTCCATTCCTGTCCACTTCTTCCATTCGCATCCCTTCCCAACCCGACCACCATCGCGTCTCGCGGCGAAAGAAAGAGCTTGAATTAGCTAGCCCTATGAGAGCGCACTAGCGAGGAGCTACCCAGGTTGACCTCATTTCGAGCCCCGAGTTCCGAGCTGATACATACGCAATCACAACACCACATACATAGCACCATCTCTACTCCACCCATACCTTGACCAACGCTCATCCCCCCCCACAACAAACCGCGCTCGCATCTCATCTCTTAAAACATCCTAAAATCCATCTATTCCTTCAGAGGTTGCCGTCCGCTTCAAGACACCATAGCTCTCATGGGGATTCCATGTGCGTAACTACATGGAATCGATGCCCCTCCCCATGTTTTCCTGCGAAAGGGTGCGTGTTACTGCTGCGGTGGACTGACAAACAGCACAGTGTGGGAAAGCCCGTCGTCAAAGGCTGCGGACAAACCGTCTGCCTCCGCTCGCTGCAACACGCTCCCGACCGGAACCTGGTTCGATCCGGTCGAACTCGCGGCGGAATCGCCGTCTGCAGAATCCGGTCAGAGGGTCGTCATCGACCTCACGGGCGAAGAGGCTTCGAACCCGCCACCGCCTGCGGTACTGGCGACGACGGGCGCGACGGGCGCGACAAACACGACGGACGCGACAGACACGACGGGCACGACGGGCACGACGGCGACGTCAAGGAGGAGGGATGGCACTAGTACCATGTTGACCCTCGATGAATTCTTGAGGGAAACGAGCCTGATGACGGCCGCTACCAATGAAGCGGAACGCCGTCTCCAGCTGATGTTGGTACAGCGCCGAGGCGAACGGGAGCGTGAACGTGAACGTGAACGTGAACGTGAACGTGAACGTGACGCATCCTCCTCTATAGCTGAGGCGCATTGGAGAAGGTCTTTCTTCGATCAGATGCCGGCTAGACTGTTGCAATTTGGCGTTACCCCTGGTACTGGCAGTGGTACGGCTACTGCGAACCATACGCCCTTGCCGCCCGCGCCGGGAGTGTCGTCACCGGCGGCTGCTGCAGCTGGACCATCTTCACCCCGCACTGCTGCAGGTACTGTGGCCCCTCCCACGGCTACTGATCGTTCCGGTGCTCCTAGTAGTCTCGACTACTTTGACTCATTGGCCAACCGGATCCAGCGTATCGGCGCACTGCAGGATGCAATGATGGGCAGTGTGCGCAGTACCGACCCGACTTTCGAAGAAATCCTGTCCGGGGCAATGGCGCGCATGCCCGTCCAGGAACCGGCAGCTGAGCCAAATCAAAGCGACCGGGGCCGCAACGTCGAGAGTCTCCGTATTCGCGAGGCGAGACTCCGCACCATGCAAACTAGGGTTGATCTGCTGGCCAACGAGTTCGCGCTGCTGAGGAACACTAGGAGGGAAATGCGTAGGGTGCGCTACTCCCGCTCCCGTCCGTCTGTAGTGTTGATCGGTGACTGACCACATCCCACAACAGGTCATAGATTTGGAAAATGCTCGGCGCGGACTCCGCGAGGTCCGCACTGCTCTCGGTCTGGTTGAGGATGATTTGGGGATGCCACGCAGATCGAACCCGGCGGGGCCGCCAGACCGTAACATCGCGCGTCAGTCTTTTTTACAACGGAACCCAGAGACCAGCTCTGGCAGCGGCGGGGACCAAATTTCCTCCGTCACCGCCGCTGCTATTGCGCGCCTTCGTGCTCAGTCTGGTGTCTCGTCCACCGCTACCGCCGATGTTCAAGAACAGAGCCCCGACACCGAGCAGTCTGCATCTGCCACGACCCCAACGCCTCCGGTCGAATCGATTGATAGGCGTAGTCCGTTGATGACGCAGGAACAGCGAGACCTCCTCCTTAGGGATGAGGTTATGCTGATGCAGATTGAAAGGATGCAGAACGGGTTGTGAGATCCTATACTCAACCTGGTCATGTATTGCCGACACAGGGGGGGGTAGGCAGTGCTTGTAACTTGGGAATCCGCGCGTGTATACACAAACACAAACACTGTCTTTTTTTTCTTCTTCTTTCGTTTCGGACTTTTCGTCTTCTGTTTATTACCTTGCTTGACTTGGGAACATGTCTATCTGTCGCGGTTAACTATTGCTTTGGTTTGCTTATTCGTTTGGTCGGTTTGTTTGCGGTCTAGGTGGCGTTTTTTTTTGTGTTTGATGCATGGAAGGAAGATGGGGAAGAGGGCAAAATTCAATATTTATTTTCTAGTTGTCTGCTGTTTTTGTTGGTGCGTTTATTATGAATGGAACATGTCTGGTTGAATCTCGTTGAGAAATAACGTTGCCCCCACGACTATCTGTAGATAGTGTGCGACGCAATCCAACCCTTTTTTTCTCTTCACCTCCACCACACCCAATCACGATGTCGTCACTACCAGTGACCATAGACATATCCCCATCACCTCCCTCTCCAAAGCCTCCGGAAGGAAAAGAAGGGGATGGTGATTCCTCAGAATACGAAACCGACTCCTCGGGCGACGTGGACGAATTCTACATAACCCTTGACCTGACGGTTCCGACGCCGGTGCAAGCTGGTCCCAGCTCGAATCCGTACACGAACGCGTCCTTTGGGAGAGCGGCGGCACCAACTGCATCCAGCCACCCGCAGAAGTCGACGCACATGCTCGGGGCGTCACGGTACCACGCGCCACGACAGCTTCCGAAGTGGGCGCGGGGCGCGACCGCACGCCGGGACCGACTACAGATCCTCGATCTCTCCGGTGACGAGGTCCTGGTGAACTACCAGAACCGGATCTGGGCGGGCAGCTGGACGTCGACGGTGGGGAGCGAGCTGCACATCCACACGCCGCTGTCAGCGGCGGCGGCGGAGAAGGAGGAGGTCGAGGCGTCGCAGACGCTGCGCAGGGAACCTCCGCGCATCTCCGGCGGCGGCTACTACTACAGCGAGCGCGACTTCTCGGCGGCGGCGGCGTACGTTGGCGGGCGGCGGCGGAAGCCGGCGTCCGCGCCGCGCCCCCCGCCGCCGGAGGAGAACGAGCACTGGCGGAGAGCCATGGAGGACCCGGAGTGCGGAAAGGTCGTCGCTGTCGGGCTGCATAGGCTGCACTGCTCCCCCGCTGCGGTCAAGGCGAAGGAATGGCCCTTCGCGGAACAGCTGCTCGGCAAGAGCGACTTTCTCAGGAGGCTCGAACGCATCCAGATCGAGAAGGGACAGCTGCGAAAGGCTGACGCGGAACATCAGGCCGGGCGCAGGAGGAGGAGGAGGAAGGTCCTCAGGAGGCGGAGACGGGGCGCTGAGCTGATGGACGGCGAGATGCAAGATGGAGAGGCGCAGCGCGGGGACGCGGAAGAGGAGGAGGAGTGGGTTTGGGAGAGTTTCAGTGAGGAGAATACGGATGAGGAGGATGAGGAGGAGGAAGAAGAGGAGGAGGAGGAGAGGGAGGGATACGGGTACTTTGCGAAGGACCGTGGGAAGGGGAAGGGGAAAGAGACTGCGAGGTAGCGGATTGCCCTTCGGTCGGGGATCCGGACAGTAGACTCATGCGTTATCACTCGTCGGCGTATCGAGTAAGGTGTGAAACTACAGTACTTACACGGGAAGCTCGTCTTTATCTCCATGAGCCAGCTAGATAGCACTCGATTAATGATATAAAAAATGTTTACACGGGAAAATACCTTTGCCACGATCGAATGGGCCGCATGCAACCAAACAAAGCGGAAACTGCCGCAGGCAACCTAGCAACAGATTACCGCAGGGTCCCCGCAGAGATTTTGTTAGAAGGGTATTCCGGTGTGTTCATACGGCACAAGCCCCCAAACTTGACGGCCACTGCTACGGTATTGAGTGCAATGCGGGGGCAGTGCCGGGAAGGACGTGCGGGCCGCATCGCCGGATGAGTATAGGGAGTCTTGAATGCTACTTGGTTGGCGATCTCGGGTGCCAACTGACTGTGCTGACGGCTTCTTTCGCTGCCACGACACATCCTCTTACTCAGACACCCCTCAGTGGTCAATCACAACCCCATATCTCGTAACCCAACGACGCCGTCAAAAGTTCGTACATACTCCGGTGGAACGCCTGGTCCGTGAAGCTTTGTGGATGGAGTGCTGGTATCGTCGGGACCTTAGGGGGGGGGGCTTAGAAAGGCCAAAATACCTCCCAGAAGTTATAGTCGGTAGAAGAGCTGGGGTACAACGTCAGATGGCACAGTCAGACACCACGTTGTCTGCATTTGAACGAAGCCAAACCTTCTTGCAAATAGCTACAGAGGTATATAGTGAGAAATCAATTTATTTTGACAAGCATAGCGTCAAGATGGGAAGATGAGACGGCACTATCAATGCATAAAAGGATGGCGTCCATGCGGAGGCAGTCTCGATCCTCCTACGGCACCCGACGAGGAGGTGGCAGTGAAACTGGGCACGGAGGAAGTCGGAGACGAGCATGTATGTATATAGAAATGTCTCTGCCGCCTGGCAGAAGACCATCATCGAATCTACCATCTACCACCTCTACCTATATATTCATGCCGTAACCTTTTGATACATATGTAGGTACATAGTTGAACGAGTGATGATTTGTGGAAAATGCTGCTTTTGGAATCCACCGCCGGCTACCAAACACCAGTGTAGGGTGTGTGGGGTTTCCCCCCCTTCTACTGCGCTTGCAGATGGTGCATTACCTCACAGCGGCTTCGCTATTTTGATTCCTTCTCTGCAGGGCGATGTTTGTGGTGTCAAAGCGCCCGCAGGAGAAAAAAAACAATCACGATATAGTTATGCCACCAATACAGTGGGCGGGGACCGGTAGTGGATATATCACCATGATCTAGATAGGTCGCAAGCGACTAATGATTAAACAAAATAACGGAGCACCAATCGACTGGAGAAAAAAGTGGGTTGTGGGAGGCTTTTCTCTGTGTGGCTCCTCCAGTCGGTGTCTCGGAATCCAATGGACTCACTCTCGCCTTTTCTGGTGATCCGTGCACAGATGGTGGTTACCACCGGACGTTTGTAGAACGGTGACTACACGTTGGCGGTATACAACCGGAGTATGTAGTCAATTCGTTTCGACGATAGGGCCAACCAGTGGAGCCGTGGGCAGTCAGTGTTTCTGGATCAGTGGTTGCTGGCCAATCGCTATCGTCGGTTCGGATAACCTCCAGTGGCCGCACCGATCCTTCACTCTGTTCAGCTGTTTGCGTAGAATCTACTGTTTCGTGACAGGTATTACACAGAGCATAAGTAGTGAGGTCCTAGAAGACAAGCAAAGAACGGGAGTCGTATGTATGTATGTATGTAGATATATGCAGGTTCCACTTTCTACCGCACGGCACATCCTAAATGTGGAGATTGCGCGACCAAAGGGCTCGGTGCCGCACTCGTGGATTTCGGGTTTCTTCAGCCGCACTGCCGCGCTCATGAGCTATCACCCTCTGTGTGCTTCTGCTGGTGTATCGTGTCACATGCAGAAGATTCTGGGGAGGACAGGAAGGGAGTGCGTGGGGCGTTCGCCGTAGTCTGAGCGGGCTGCATGCGAAAGTTCTCTCCCTCGCAGAAGCTTCTGGGTATTGGAGCAGTGTCACTAAAGCTAGGGATATCCCTATGCTCCTACGGTGTTTGGCACTGGATACTTCCAGGGCACATCTCGCTGCACGCTTGTGCGGTTTGGCCACCCCTTTGTTGGTGACTCGCTTTCTCTTTGTCCGCTGGGCGGCATCGCGGAGCACAGAACGTTCGAGGACAGATTGCGAGCCATGGTGGATCCGCCGGAATTTCCATATAAGCCCGGACCGCACGCCTCTTCGCAAACCTGGGGCCTCCTTCTTCCCTCCACTCCGTTACAACCGGCAGCTCTCGTCTCACACCACGCATCCATCCATCCGCCTATCCCTCCATCCCTCCGGCCAGCAAACATGTCACGCACCACAGGCAATCGAGACGATATCCCGGCCAAGGCGATGGAAGATCCCCAGCTTCGCGCGTCCTCGGCGGCGGGGGCCCCTGAAGAAACGATCGCCTCTGGCCTTACCAATACAGACCGCAACAAGGGAGAGCTTGTTGCCTCCGGCTCCGCCACGGTTCTCGCGCATCCCCGTGGCAAGGCTCTCGTGGTGGCGGGCAACTTTGAGGGCGCCCTCACGCTCAAGGTACCTAAAGTCGAAGCGCGGGCCGAGCTGGTGCAAATCGTCATCAGTCCCAACGCCAACACCTGGCGTAAGTGTCTCTCCCTGCCCAGCGAGTGGCACTATCACTTCCTGTCTGTCCACTGTCCACTGACCCAATCCGCGCCGGCCACCGCAGCGATGAGCTACCTATGGGTGCCCATGACGGCGCGCATAGCGAAGATCCTACTCGCCTACATGGTGCAAAATTCGATCTCTTACGGTGCGATCCGCTTCATCTATCCGAATAGGGAACGGGTGCTGCTGACCGAGAAAGCTACCGTGGCTGAGGTGCGTGCGTTCCTTCGACGAATGGCGCGGCAAGATGAGGGACGTAAAGGCTGACAGATGGGGTGGTGGGTGCTTGGGTGGATCGCACACAGATGGTCAAGTTTTCGGAACCTGACTACTCAGAAGACAACGGCACGTACTACCTGATCGAGGCCTATCTGGATTCGGAGGGCGGCGCCGTGTCCGGGAAACATTCCTGCCGAGACTGCTGAGGATTCCGTCCTTCGATCCTGGCGCCGGCGTTCGGTATGTTTTCGGGGGGTTTCAGCTGAGTCTATGGTATCTCTTTTTGGGATTTGCGGGGTTTTGGAGGGTATCTTTACGGACGGACGGCTTGATTAATGAATTGCATGTGGGGGAAGTTGCGCTGTGAAGCTGTGGTACTCAATTTTCAAATTATTTGATGTGGCCGGAGAAAAAAAGCGTATCCTCCAGCAGCCGTAAACCATGGCAAAAGTGAGGCAGTGTGTGCTATCAGCCCCTATCCGCCCGCATCGTCTCCCGCCGTCTCACCCTCATGTCTGCGAGTGAGTGATCGACTATGCTTGTGGACGAGAGAAGTATCCGCAACAGCTAGGTCTGCAAATCTGACACCGATAACGCCGTCTCAACTGGGGCCGATGGGAAGGCATTCAACCAGATGCCAGTCCTTCCCGTGGAAACGTATACTACTTGCTAGATCGTATATCGTAGGAAATGTGATTTCGAGAGAAAGGATATGGCACCCGCTGAACACAGGCCAATCATGGGTCCCGGAAGTTGCACGCGATGCAGCCATGCAAACATTGATAATCGCTCCGCACTTTATTAAAAAAAAAAAAACCTTGCCTCTCTCGGGCACAAGAGCATCCATAGAACTCGCGGGACAACTTTGGGAGAGAAACATACACGGAAACAAAAAAGCAAAGAGGCACGCATAGATGCGAGGGAGAATGCAATCATAACGCCAATCCCATCAATAGCAAAGCTGTAGAAACCCCAGATTGTAGTCTCTCCCGTCTTCCGACCATATTTGGATACGCTTTCCCACCTTGAAAAAAAAAAGAGCAGCTCTACGGCTTCCTGGGCAACGGTGGCGGTAGCATCAACCCTCCCTTCCCTTTGCCTAAATCCTGCTTCTTCGCTGGCGGCAACATGCTCCCAGATCCCACTTGGGTGAACGTTCCTCCACTGAAGTACCTCTCCTCCTCAGCTGCCGCCTTCCTCTTGCGCTCCTCCTGCTTTTTTGGATCGATGAGCTCGATGCCCTGGAAAGGTGTGAACGCTAGCGAAGACGCGGTTCCACTCGCGGATCCACTCGTGCCCGCCACGATACCTCGTCCGCCCAGAGCCGCCAAGCCAGGTGCGTGGTTGGACATCGAGGACCCACGCAGGAGACTCTGAGCGCCGCTAGCCGCATTGCCGACTCCTGCCCAACCAGAGTTGTTCTTTCCAAGTTTGGCACGTGTGCGTTGGTCCACTTGCAATGCTCTGACTCGACCGTTCTGTTGCTGGCCAATCATTCCCATGCCCTTGGTGGAGTCGCCGATACCGTAGCTGGTCTCCTCCTCCTGCCGACCGAATGCCATGCGATTCTGTGCTTTCCGGAGATCCGTCATAGCGGTTGCTTCCTTTGCCTTTCTGGCTCTCCGTCCACCACGTTTCCGTGACGGCTTGTCATCTGGTGCTGGGAGTGCCCGGGTTCCCTTGTTGGGCGGCGGGATTGTGAGCTTCTCCAGTTTCTCGAGAACCTGTTCCTTCAACTCTTCTCCTTGTGAACCGTCGGGGGACGAATGTGAAAAGTCGATCCGACTTGCCAAAACGACCTTGGCAGCGACAATTCGCATGGCCTGCCGCTTCAAGTCGTTTGGGATCTGCCGGATTACCGGGGAGTGGTACAGGTAGCCCTGCTGTCGGATACCGATGTTCGTAGCAAGACCTGCTTGGGTGTTGCGTTTCGAGCCCAACGCAGCAATATTACACGCGGGAGTAGCGGCTAAGCCACGGAGTCCGCCAGCAAAGTTAATGAGCTGTGCGGCAGTTTGGGAGCCAATGATAGCCGAGGTGTTCGGCGCGAAGATGGACATGCGTGACTCAACGTATGCCGTGATGGTTCGTTTTGCGTTATCGAGCGCTAAAGACATATCTGCAGCTCGCATAACTGTCGCGAGCTCTTTTTCTGTCAACGGCCGTCCAGCGTTGGTCGTAGCCTCAACAGTAACGATCATGAGCGTCGGTCCGTCGAGAACCGGTCGCAGCTTTTGTCCATTTTGTTCCTCCAACGCTTTGATGTCGAGATTGTTTCCGATTATCGAAACACATTTGGCGTAATCCAGAGGGTTCTGCACGAGAGTTTCAAGTTCAGGGAAGCGGATCGCGTAATGGTCGCGAATGAACTTGTGCACCAAAATGATTTCGTTATCGATCGATACCGCGTGCGCGTTCGATTCCACTAGTAGCTTGTATTCGGGGTTGTCTTCGACGTTTCCTAGGGATGTTTGTGTTGGAGGCAGCGATTTGTAGTGATTGATTCTCTGCTTCCGAATTAGTGTTCACCTCGCCACAGCTACCGGAAAGGGGGAGTATCACCTCCAAAACAGGTTCGAGAACTTTCATCAGTCCCGCGACGCTCCGGACATCGTCCACGTCAACCAGGTGCATGCTCTCAATCTTCGCCTTTGTCGTCTCATCGTCATCGTCGACCGACAGTTCTCCCTTCCCCTCCGTCTGCCTTAGCCGTTCCATCCCCGCCATTTCTTCGTCTTCATCATCGTCGGAACCTAGGTCGCCATCGAGTTCCATCAAGTCGCGCGATCTGGAGTGACGGCCATTAGGCTGGTCGATAAGGTCGTTGGAAATCTCGGGAGTACCATTCTCGTCAAAATCCTCCTCATCGGAGTCGTTGAAATCGGCAAGCAAGTCGGCAGCTAATGACGATTCGGCCATGGTGCATGTGGTCGGTTGGTGATACTCGTGCGGTCACGAAGTGGAACACGGAGGACTGAAGAACAACTGAATGGCAAGCTAGTTCGCGTGGGAGTCTAGGCTTGGCATAGTTAGTTAGTGCAGGACTGTCGCTGACTAAGTCCAGTGCAACACGAAAACCAACAGAAAATCTCTCTGCCTTCAGACAATAATAGAGCACCTCAACGATATTGATGAGAAGACCCCAAGAAATTCCACCAGGGAAGTCTACCACTATCAGCATTCCGTTTAAGCTTCACTACCAACTATGTGTCATCACTGTTAGACTGCGTTACTGTCTCTGTTTCCCCAATCCATACTCTTTGTTATACATGCACTGGCCAAATGGAGAACGGATACTTTCGTGCCACCGTAGCCCTTCTTCCGCGCTCCATGTCTTCACCCGTTTCATTCAATTCCACCCCTCCAATCGGCCATAGTGATTTTCACGGGTAAGAACACTTTTGGTGGACGGCTTGTGGAAACGTGCATGCAGCACCGGGGAGAAGTGGCAGTATGCAGTGGCTGTTGCGATTATGGGCTGAAAGCAAGCAAAATGACGTATCGCTGTGTGGCGCTCGGAGTCGCGAGTTCGGCTTGCAAGGGCGTATGGATGGTGAGCTCCATTGACGGCTGACCTGCTCTGTCAAGACCAACATCTGCGCGAAGTGGAGGAACGTAAACACAACTTTTCTTTTGTTTATTCATTACTCGGCTGCGACCTTGATAGATCATGGCGAGGAGGAGTAAGTAGATACAGTCCGTTTCCTGTCCGCAGTCCGCCCGCGGCGGCTCGTTGCAAGCACCCCTCTGCCCTCCGCCCAGGCCTGTCCCAAGAACAAAGTTGACGCGCACCAAGGAAAGTCACCAAAAGAGAGAATAAAAGAAAGAACAAAGGGAAGCGCGGCCCGTCCCATTAACCTTCATCCGCCGATGCCATGAAAGACGGGGTGGGTAGGAACAGTGGTCGTCCCTCCCCAGCACTCAGATCCTCCTCGGCACCCGGCTGCTCCGCCCTCCGCTCCTCTTCCCGCTCCCGGCGCTCCCGGAGCTCCCATTCCGACACTTCACTCCCCGCGTCGGCATCCTCTCCCGCGGTCGGCATCAGCCTCCCCATATCCGCAGATGAAGGGAAATCTAGTACTGCCTGGCCACCTATCGGCAAGCAGATTCCGGATCTTCCACCGACTCTTCCACCTCCCGGTCTCCTTCCGCACCTCCGCTCACAGAATCTTCTGCTGACGCTTCCGCTCCGGACACACCTCGAAGAGGTGGTCTCTCGTCTGCTGGGCCCTTGCACAACCAGCACTGAGCGGTAAGGCCGATCTTAGCCCAGTGTAGGTACTGTCCGGTGCGAGCGTGACCTGTCCTTAACTGGTACTAGAACCTTGAGGCGGGCCTCTTGGTGCTTCCAGCAGCCATGCCGTCTGGTGAAAGTAAACACGGCGGGAGTGGGGGGACATTTCACTACACAGCACAGGCCATTTGTCGCTCGCTCACGTGATTCCCACCGTGACTGCCGGCAGCTGTGCGCAGACCAATGAAATGCAATTTATCTGGCGGCCTCGCACTGCCTGTGTTAGGGTGAGGGAGGAAGACTAGCGGGACAGCTACTTGGGAGCGGCGATGCGTGCATTCTAAGCGTAGGATCAAGACCATTTCTAATACCCTCCAGTATCAATTGCGTTCAACGAACTGGTCCCTTCGAAAACGCGAGTTAATTTTCGATATGTGCGATGGAATGAGTTCCGCTCAGGTGAGCAGGGCTTGGAACGACGAAATGTCTTCCCCCGCTTCTAGCGCTGAGACGCTCAGGTGTATGCGATTCCTGCACGTACATATATCCGAACTCCAATTCTGATTTATTCGCTATTTACAATCGCCAACACACGGGCTGCTTACTTCTCGGCTTCTCGGCGGGCGCCATCCGCCCTTTTCTTCCTCCTTCTCCTGCGCTTGGTGGACCGGCTGGTCACGGGCTCCTGAAGGTATTTGTTCCCCATCTCTCCTTCATCGTCCCAAGGTTTTACTTCGGGTGAGGGTCGCAGTGCCGGTGCTTTCCCTTTGCCGTGGACGTCCTACATGTGTTTGGTCAGTGACTGGTCATGGTGGACGGTCAGGGCTGGGATATTACTGTCAGAGAAGCCGTCCTCCCCACGGAGATTGTTGGTCGACTGGGGCCGGGGCTCCGACTACCAGTCTCCGACAGGGCGGGACTATGGCGCTGCCCGGCAAGCTGTTCCGCCTTCTCATGGCGTTCCATGACCCGTTCCGCCGGGGACATAAGGCCCTTGGAACTTGAGGGCTGCGCCCCGAACTCGGCGACCTTGGATTTCATGCGTTCCACGATTGTTTCGGCCACATGGAGACTTGCCTTGACGACCACTCGATTCGACGGCGAGTCGGATCTAGGAAACCGCACCATTCGGGATTGCGCCGACTTATTGGTTGGGCCTCCTGCACCTGAAATGATCTCGGCCAGTGCCACGCCTTGGAAACGATTCAAATCAGCTAGAGTTCTTACGGGTGTATATCGGATGACCCACCGCCTGCCCCAATCAGCCGGGGGTAGTGTTTCTTATCAATAACGACGGATCGAGTAACCACATCAGCATCGGCGGGGGGGTATGCGCTTGGTCCAATCGTGTGCGTTGGCTGCACGGATCCCATGAGTTGGCCCTCAACCGAAGGATGCACGGTGGTCGAGAGAACAGCCCTTTCGCAGTGACCGCATATTTCGTGGCCGCAATGGGGGCAATCCCGTCTGCTCGATGTGGAGACATCTCCGCAGCTGTGGCATCTGCAACCAAGTAAGCGCGATTCTCCGACAGGCGCGGCCTAGAGTGACCGGGGGGAGTTACTGTTGGAATGAAGGCGCTGCTTGTCTAGTGTAAAGATGATGATCAACCTCGCTGTCTATCTTGTGATCGAGAAACAGGTCGTAGTCCTCGGTAAAACTGGCTGTGCTTCTGATTCCTACGATTTCTGGTTCTTCTCCCAACAATGACGCCATATCTAACAAAATGTCTTCTCGCAGAAGGTTGAGACCTTGGCCGCCCGTATCATAGGTTCTCACGAGGGCGAACACCTTCTTCGCCCAATCAGGCCTATCGGCAAGCGTTAGTAACCTAGAATACCTAGCGTGTATACGTTTAAAACACGTTGTCAACGTCCCAGCGACGAGCTCTGCGGTCCTCTTCCGGGCTTCCGGGCTGATGTGGCGGCCGAAATCCCTATCGTCTTCCTCATCCGTGGAGCTCGTGTCGCTTTCTTCCGAGCTTTCCTCCCAATCGAGGTTGTAGTTCTCCGTCGGCACGACTGCAAGCGAGATCTCTTCCATGTGCCTCCCTAGATGCTTGCTTATGTTCCGTTTCGTCTCTGGGATTGTTTCGCGGCACAATGGGCACACAGTTGTCTGTGCTGCGGGTATGAGCTTTCTCCGTACGCACTTCTTCACTATTTCGCTGAGCTCGTTTTCCGGAATTCCGGTGCCGAGATGTGTGTGGAGGTGCTCGCGAAAGATGTTCTGGTCGTCGAACTCCAAGCCGCAGTCGGTTATACACAACCAGCAAGGGAGAGTTCGGTGGATGTCGAACTCGTGGTTCACCCATTCGGCGCGTGAGTTGAAGAGATGGGTCGAGGGTAAAGGACATTGCAGGAATGAGCAACTGTAGGGCTGCAGGTCTTTGAATATGTGTTTTCTATAGACATGGTCAGTATGTTTCAAACATGACCTGGCAGTGCGGTCGCTCCTGCGGAAGGAAATAGGCCTACTTCCATTGGTACTTCGTTTCGATTCCGTGCAATGTCTCGAAGCATAGGTTGCACTCGAAGCTAACACCAGGACCCAATCTGACGGGCGGTGGCGGTATTCTGGTGACACCAACGACTGCCAGGTCCCTACTATTGTACGAACTCATGCTCACCTCGCTCTCAGCATAGTAGCGGTCATCCTGTAGTGTCTGAAGACTGGATGGCACCGATGCAATACTAGAGCCCATCGTGTTTCTGGTTGACGGGGCGTACGAACTGGGCGAATACACCGACCTCCCGCCTGGGCTTGGCGGCTCCGGCGGGGCTTTGTCATGCCTATCCTTCAGTTCCCATAGTCGCCTCTTGCGTCGCCCGTTCAACTCCGCCAAACGGTCTACCAGCCCAATGTTTGCCTCCGCGGAGGGCCATTTGTCGAGGATATTGACATACAACGCCTTGATCTCCGCCGTGCCCGTGGTGATGAGGCTGGGGTGCTGAGCTTCCCCGGCCTCCTCGTATTCGATCGGGATCGATTCGAGGAAGGGTGTGAGCTGATATAGCCCGTCGTTGAGGATCGAGACATCTTCGAGGGTTTCCAGAAGATCAAGGGTTTCCTCACACTCGTCCTCGATGGCCTCGGGAAAGAGATATTCCGCCCTCTCGAGAGTGGATACGAGGTAGCGAAAGAGGTCGGAATCGCGTTCGACATCTGAGAGCATTTCGCGTCAGCTCCTCCGTCCACCGTTATCGGAACAACACCCGACATACATCGACTCAGTTTCCGCGCGATGCCAACGAACTGCACCACGACCGCACCCTGCAGCACCGACCCATCCAACAGCTCGTCGAGCCCGCCATCTTCGACATCGAAGCCGGAGCCCCAGATGCGAAACCGCCCAGCCTCGTTCTGGGCCAGAAACGCTTCCTCGGAGTCACCGTTGCTGACTCTTCCGGATAGGTGGAGGGCGGTGAAGAGGTCACGGACGAGATCGAAAAGTTCCCGACAAAAGCCGGCGGAGTGTTCGGTCTCCTTCGAAGGGCCGCTGGAGCTGTTGTCGTTGCTACGGTGGTAGTCGCGATCGTATGACACCATTGGAGGTGGAGGTTTCAAGTGAAAGTCGTAGCTGTGACGCCCGCTCTGCTCTGCTCTCTCTCGAAATATTCAACTCCACTTCGACTGGACATTCTAGTCGGTTGGTGTGAGTATTTTTGGTAGGCGAAGCACTGCGACTGCAAGGATGGGCAGGCAGCGATCTTGTCGGCAATATATATGTGTGGGCGCAGTCACGAGTGCCCCGCCCCCGCAGCGCGTCACAATGCCTGCAGGAAGGCCAACTACATACATATCAAGCCCTTACTAATCCGCGATCATCGGCGGCGGAGGGTCTGACCTGATTTTACTGTGGCGGAGCTCTGACGAAATACATCGCCGAAAGATTGTTCTGATATAACCCCGCCGCGCCCTCCACCTCCTCCCCCCTCCCCAGTATGGAAGCCTCAGGCCTGATTTTGGGTGCCGTGGGCCTGATAGTCCCCACGTATCAGGCGGTACAGGCACTCACGAACCGGATCGCCGCCACCAAAAACTTCCCCCGAAAACTGCGAACACTCAACGCGCAGATCTCCTTGCAGAAGAAACTCTTCGACAACGAATGCATCCTTCTCTTCTCGTCGGATTTCGACGAGACCCTGATACGCGAGATGTTGGCGGACGAGGGCCATCCGAAGTGGAAAGACGGCGTGTTCCAGGAGAAATTCAAGACACATCTCGGCGACTTCTTCGACGAAAGCGTACTACCCTTTACGATAATACGAGAGACGATTCTGGAGCTGGAGAAGGAGATAACCAAGGTCACGGTCAGCACCGAGAAAGATCAGAAGTTGGTTGGTTTTTTTTTTGTTTTTTTCCGGTTGGACCATTTCCCGAAAGCTGAAACCGCTGACGAGGACAAACTAGTCAAAATCCTTCAGTAACGCGCTCAGAAAATTACATCGGCCATCCGAGACTCCGAATCTCGATGCGCTACTGGCTCAACTACGAGCCCAGCTGGGCGATCTGCTGAACTTGCGTATGTGCCTTCTCTGCCCGTGTCGCCGGTTTCCAGAGGGCTTACGTTGCTCGCGCAGGACGGCAAAGAGAAGCCGCGCAAAAGCGCCGTTACCGCGTCACCGAGCCGAAGGCCGTCTTGGCCTCGAAGGCGCCCGTGCACGCAGACCGCATGCGCCAGGTGTTGGAGGTACAGAAAACTGCAAAGTCGGTGTTCGACGCGATGGCGTCCGTCGCCAACTGCACTTGCCACCGCTTCTACTTCCAGCTGCAATGCGAGCCCGAGAAGGAGAAGGAGAAGGAGAAGGAGGTCGATCTGGAGAAGATGGATGGCGGGAAGCGAAAAGAGTTTGAGAACAGCAGTTTCAAACTCTGCCTGACTCCGTCCGGCGTGGAAGAGAAAGTATCCTGCACCCGTCTTGCCGTGCGGACAGAGGGAGGTCGCACATCCGCCTGCACTCGGGCGCCACCGCCGTACTCTGTCCTCCCTCCGGAGGATGCGGCAACAGTCATGAAACCAAAGAAGAAACTCCAGTTCGTGTACGAGACGGATGGCTCTGCCGCCTCGCTCGACGCAACCCTCACGGACCTCTGCTCCTCCGTCCGCTCCCTCGGCAGCCCGTCATACCTTGGCGCGCTTCAGAGCCCGCACGCCCATCGCCACATCTACACCGAGTTCCAGAAATCTTTCGTCTCGCGGATATCCCTTCCTCGCGTGTTCGAGCGCGCGCCGCTGTCGCGAACGCGGTCCATCCTGCCGCCGACCCGGCGCTACCGACTGGCCTGGGTCCTGTCCGCTTCACTCCTCCGCTTCGGCTTCTACACGGCCAACTGGTTCCGCGAGAACTGGCGGAGCGGCGACATCTATTTCATGCAGGACGACGACTCGGCGGCGGCGCTGGACTTGCCGCACATCTCGGTGCATTTCAACCCGTCCAGCGCGACGCCCGCGGGCAGCACCGGCACCTGCCTGGCGAAGAACGAACAGCTGTACTCGCTCGCGATCGCGCTCATCGAGATCGGCTATGGAGACACCCTGAAGAACCTGTGCATGGAGGGGGAGAAGAAGGTCGCCGCCGAGACGGAGTGGAATCACGCCCGCGAGTACGCCGGCGCCCAGGGACTCGCGAAGACCATCGACCGCGTCATGGGGCGGCGGTACGGCCTCGTCGTCAGGAGGTGCTTCTACTGCGACTTCGCGATCGACGAGGAGGATCTGACGCCGGCAAGGCTGCAGCGCGCGTTCTACGAGAAGGTCGAGTGCGAGCTCAGAGGGTGCATGGTGGAGTTTTCCGGCTGAGGGGCCGGCACCACGCAGGAGCCGGAGGTGTTTGTATAGTATGTTGTACATAGCAATGGATGTAGGCAAGATAGTAGATATAGCAGGTTCCCAGTCAATTCCACGACAGGCGCAAATCGGCAGTGCGAGTGCATGAAGCTTCAAGCTGGGGCAGTCGCACGATCCCCCCCTGATGTACAGAGGATTGCGAATGTTGTTCCCAGCCGATGGGCTCCATTTCCAGTGCAGCCGGACGATCCGAACGCCACAGGAGAGCTATCGATGCCCACTCTCCTTTCGTCTGCCAATCACGCCATCCAGCAGCAACACACCGCCCACGCGGAGGAGGAGGAGGAGGAGGAGGAGGAGGAGGTGGTGGTGGTGGTGGTGGTGGCGGTGGAGATAGTAGGCTAGGTTACTGCCGGTACAGACTGGTAGGTCCGCCGTTTGCACGGAGAGCCTTCTTCTTCTTTGCTGTTCTCGGCCAAGAGTAGCGCCCGTGCATGCATAGACGTAGGAGATCCGGGTGCGGCGGTTGGTTGCACAGAAGTAGATAGAGCAGCCCGATCGAGGCGCTTCCACCAACCGCGGGACGGCAGGTACCCCAGCGCTAGCTAGCGCGGGCAGCAGGCATAGCCGCCTAAGGCGCACGCAAGCAGGGCTCCGTGACTGGTCGACCGAAGCAGCGGGACGCCGAACCGACTGTGTGCGGGCGGCGAGTGTTGCAGCGAAGCGGCGGGATTCGTGTCCCACTGGATTCCCGATCGTAGTAGCCACGGTCACTTTCACATCCGCCCGCCCGCTCCGGACTGGTGGGTCTGTATTTGTCGGACGCAGTTGGCGCCCAACGGACGAAAGCCTCAGTCGGTGTCCTGGGGAGAGGGACGGATCCCGATTGCTTTCTTTTTTTTCCCCCCAACTTTCAATACCTATGCACATACGGGATCCCGGAGCGGTCGTTCGACCCGTCAGGCCCAAGGCAGAGGAAGTGGCGCCCGAAGTGGAGAAGAAAAGTTTGCATTTGGTACTCTAGAGTGAGACGTTGTTCTCTAGTGTCGGCTTGCATGGAGGGTTCTCACTGCGGCGATGGCGTCCGAAGGTCGAGGGGTGCCAATCACAGCTCTCACTCGGGCATCAATCCAAGCGAACCGCTTTCCTCTCCGTCGACCACCTCCTCTCCGCCACACACCACACCGACCACCTCCTCCCCTCAACAAACGCCGGCACAGCCGAAACGATGCGCCTCGCCGTCCTCCTCCTCTCCGTCCCGCTTCGCGCGGTCGTTTCGGCGCCAGCTGGCGGCCGGGCCAGCATCGCCGAGCTCGGCGACTTCGAGATCCTCGAGCTGCCGGCAGACTTCGACACGAGCCACCCAGCGCTGGATATCGGCGCGCAGTTCGCGGCACTGCGACGCGACCCGCGAGCGGCGCTTCCGCAGCTGCCGGCGCACGTGCTGGCGTCCGCGATCCGGATCCGCGGGGGCGCGACGGCGGTGTCGTCGGAGCAGCGTCCAGCCAGCAGCGGCAACAGCAGCAGCAGCAGGCCGAACGGCACGGCGATGGTCCCGATCAAGACGAGCGCGATCCTGGAGCGGCTGACGTTCCACTGCGACCACAACGGCGCCGAGGCCGGCCGGCCGTTCTGGTGGGACGCCGAGGACCTCGGCCGCCAGCTCGAGAACTCCGTCGGCCTCGGACGCCAGTTCTGCTGCCACTTCAACTACAGGGACTTCCGCACCACCATCAAAACCCACAACACCGCCGCCGTCGAGTGGGCCGGCGCCGTTGGCCGGTGCATGAGCTGTAAGGTCATCGGCTACATCGTCCGCGTCCACACGCAGCTGTGTGGCGCTGGCGGGTCGTACCGTGCCGGCGGCATCGTCGTGTGCGTACCCCCGGTGGTTGTCGAGACGGAGCGGGAAGTGCTGATGGGTGTCCGCTAGCTTCCACGGCTGGGCCGAATACAACATCTTCAAGCCCAAGGAGGTGATCTACGAGTGACGGATGTTCGCGTTTGGGGTGCGGTTGCGGGATAGGCATTGAAACGGAGTTGTATCTCGGCCGCACGTGTCGCCGTGACCAGTCCGCGGGGCGTCGAGATGACGAGCCTCAGACATCTACGCCCAGCATCCTGCAGAACACCCAGACACTCCGTCCAGCGCACGCTAGAGCAGTCCGCTACGTAGAAACCGGCCATGCCACTTTAGGCTCTCTCCAGCCCTCGCTCACGTAGGCCACTCTCCTCCGTCCGTCGCGCGCACGCACGCGCGCAGAGACCGGTGGGAGTCCGCTTCTCAAAATATCCCCTCTAATCCCCCGCCGCCCGAGAGAGATAAGCCGCCGTGCTAGGGGGACGTTGATCTCCTCGGAAAAGCAGGCAGGCAAACGGGGGGGGAGGGGAGAACCAAACGAAATCCGACCAACGGGCGCAGAGCTGGAGTATCCAGCACACCTTGCCATGCCAACCACGTCTGAACCGTGGTTAGTCCACTCCACTCCACTCCACTCCACTCCACTCCACTCCACTCCACTCCAGTCCCGTCCAGTCCCACGCCGTCTATCCTCCAGGTTTCAAGGCGGACGGCAGATGGGGGGGAGAGCCACAATTAGCAGCCAATAAGAAAGAAAAAAAATGACGTTTCCGCCCTGCAAGAACGAGTCCATCTTTCTTTTCTTTCCTTTCCTTCCCCCCACCTCTCTCTACGTTTCTAATTGCGGCGCTTCCTCACGCTCTACATGGTAGCTCATCGCTGGCTTGGTGGCGGAGCTCTTGGTCACAGGCCCACTTCCATACTAAGAGGAAGGCTGATTGGGGGCTGGTCACAGGTCAGCACTCGCGGAAGAGTTGCCGCGGTAACGGACGATCTAGATTAATTCCAAGGAAAGAAGTAGAGTGTCTGGCAGACACGCCAGTGGTAGTTATGTATGAGGTGTGTATGTGCTCGCGACGGTGTTGCTATACATACGGTTCCTGTTGGCAGTTTCGCATGCGTCAGGCAAGCCTCTTCAACACCCCGCTAGTTACATAAGTGATGGTGGATAATAGAAATATGATGACGTTTAGGCCCTGTACGGCTTGCACCGTATTTCTAAGCGATGTTAGTGGCGCCCAGACATCTCAAATATATCTATAGATATCCATATTTTACAACCTCTCTCATACGCCACACTGTATTATAGTTACTACTTCCAGCCAAGGTGAAACTATTGGTAAGAGGGCGCGCTGCACCATCAAGAGAACCAATTACATTACATGAATACAGAGACAGGCGACACGACAGAGCTACACCACCATCTTTACTCGATTAGTTTCATGGGTCTGCATCTCTTGCCGGTCAGCTCCTTCTCCTCATTCCAGAGGAGTTGGCTGGCTGGTGTCTGGCTGCTTAACAATTGCAGTGTAGAGCTCTGCCATCGCGTCGAGAACTTTGTTAAAGACGCAGCTGATCGTGTCGCCGCTTTGTTGAAATCGTTCTTGTGCCATACGGTTGGACGCGTTCTCGCCGACGATTTTGAGAAATATCGCACGTGGCTCTTCCACTGACATATACCGCGTCGGTTGGAGGTAGCCGTGATCGATACACCCGTCTCGAAGGGCGAGAAATGTGGCAAGAGGCATGCGATAGACATCGAGAAAGGGAATCTGGTGATGACCGCCGGCATACCCTATTATTATTTTTTTGGTGGTGGTGGTGGCTCAGTGAAATACGCAAGAAATACGATGTGGCTCGGTTCCGCCTTATCGTAGGGTACTCTACTCTGCATATTTCCAAACTGACGTCAGCTCAATTTTGTGTGGTATGTAGCTATTATGAAATACGGTGCTAGCCGAACAGGGCCTTAGTTAGTGGAGAGCTGTTCGTCGTGGAACGACCCCCATCTCGCCCACCTTGCGTGCGAACTACATATGTAGATACAGATACATACTTTCCGCGCACTCAACGCGGCCGAAGAATTCCCCTTCCCCTGCGTCTCCTTCTTGCAGCTTGTTAGGGCTGGCCAATCGGATCCCCCCCCCTTCTTCCCAGGTATCCAGTGGCCATGGCGTCTGGCCTTGCGCTTGGGTCTCAGTCCCGACTTCCCACTTCTCCCCTGCTCCAGACGCGGCAAGGGGCGCACTTACCTGTTTTCAGCCTTCCGCTTAAATCTCCCGACGGTCGCAGCGACACATGACATTGCGTGACGGGTGGAATGTGCGGCTCTTCGTACTCGCGTCTACGCGAGAGAGAGAGAAGGTGGACGCGGTCGGAGATGTCGGTAGTGGGGGAGCCGGCTTGCCGTCTCGACTTCTATCCGTTTGTCTACACACCGAGACGGTTATCTACGTTATAACGTTATTATCACCCATCGCCTCGTCCGAGATCTCAAGGCGGCTATTCTAGTTACAGTGCGGGAAAAGAAAAGAAAAGAAAAAAAAGGAAAAAACACTATGTTTGAGAGCCTCATGTCGTGCGGCTCCGGCTGGCGAGGACCGGCCGGAGCGCGTCCGAGACGGAGAAACTGACGGCACCGGGTACCTCCCCTCGGCGTGGGGATGTAAGCTGGGGGCGGTGACGGTGGTCTGCTCACGGCTGGCCGTGGATGGGGAGCCAGAGCCTCGCCCAGTAGCAGGAGACAGTCGACCGTTGGGCTGGGCTGCATTCATGAATCGTGGCAGCCAGGCAAACAGAGCCAAGAGGCTCTCTCCCTGGAGAGGCCGCAAAGCTCGATGCTATTATCTGGAAGAGACATGAGAGAAGACACCGGTGCACACCCCAAAAATACGCATTCCTGCTGGCACTGCTCCGTCTTCCATCTCTGTTGCTCCGCTCTGCTCTGGTCTATTTGCGGAGACAGTGGCCAGACTGTTGCTCTCTTCCCCTTTGCTGCGTCGTCTGCTGCGGCCGTATCCGGTTGCGTGCTTGCAGGATGTGACGATGAGACGGATGGGGGGTGGTGGGGAGATGCAGACGGAACTCGCCAGCAATACGAACGCCGCGGACTGGGCGTCATCCCTCCAAAAAATAGGTATCACCAATCGGTCGTTCGGGACGACTGGCCTCCCGCTGGTTGGGCAACTGCCTACGTACGTACAAACTGGTTGGCGACTGGCGGTTGGCAGTTGGCAGCAAGACGTGAAGGAAAGCTTCCATATTTACGGGGGAAAAACAACTAATGGCAGTGCGGAATCGAAACCCGGCGAGATCGTTGGGGGACCACCCAGCTCGACGGTGGATGTTGGATGCTGGATGGAATGGTGGTGGTCTTCACGGTGGAGACTCTCGGCTCTGGATTGCTACCGACAGCCCAGTGTTGCACATACGGCCCGGAAACGAGACGGGCTCTCCGTGCGGGAAGGGAGCATCTGTTTGCGTCTGTCGTTTCCTGCGGCCGACTGCTATAGCTGACTCCCTCCATGAAAAAAAAACCAACGCAGGCCTTCGGAGTTAGCTCGGAGTTTCTGCTTCCTGCCCCAAGTACGTACACGCATACGGCTGTAAGCAGTGCGTGCCAAGTTGGTCCAGAGGGCTTCGCACTTGCTTGCTTTGCTTGCTTATCCAACCTTACATGCTGGGTTGCATACATTTAGGATCAATTCGTGGGGGCGGGGGGCTGTCCACCGTGATCGTTTGGTCGTGTATCGCCCTGACCATCAGTCATGTGGCGAGCCCGAACCCGCGCTCTGGTAGATAAACAGCTTGAGCCTCCTCTTCTCACTTTCGAATATCCAGCGTCGATATCATCACCGCATTGCTACGACTGGCCCCCACCCACGTGATCCACTACTTCCGTCCCTAGTGCTTCCTTTTCCACGACTCCGCTCCCCGCACGATGGGCTGGGGATCCTCGGAGCAGCCGTCGGACGGCTGCTGGGCCGGCACGCCGGTCTTCGGCACCGCGCAGCCGTCAGGCCCGTACGCATCGGCGACGTCGCCCTCCGATCCGCATCACGGCGGGCAGCACCACCCGTCGTGGTTCCATCCGTGGATTCTCGAGGGCTCCGACTCGCTGTATCCGCTGGCGGCTGGCGGCAGCGGCGGCAGCCCCCGTGCGGACTACTCGCCCGGACGCAGGGCCCTAAGTCCCATGGGCAGTCCCGGCTTCGCCACGGCGGAGCAGGACGAGCACGGCCGGTTCGTGTGCAGATTCCCCAAGTGCGACGCGAAGCCCGAGGACCGCATCTTCACGCGCAAGAGCGACTGGCGGTACGCATTCCCCGCCCCCCCTTCCCCACTCCCGCCGCGCTTCCTCAGCTGACGGAAGCGGTTACCAGCCGCCACTCCGACAAACACACCCGCCCGTACAGATGCACCTACCCCGCCTGCAAGAACCTCGCCGGCTTCGGCTGGGTAGGCGGCCTGAACCGCCACCTGGAGGAGCTGCACAACAGCAAGGCGCAGCACAAGTGTCCGCACACCAAGTGCAAGCGCCACGCCAACGGCTTCTCGCGCCCGGCGAACCTCAAGAACCACATGCGGAAGGTCCACGGCATCGGCGGCGGCGGCAGCAGCAGACGCGGTAGTGGCGGAGGCGAGCGGAGTTCGGCGGCGCCCTCCGAGGCGGCGGAGACCAGCTGCGGCGAGGTCGACTCGCCGCCGCCTCTGCGCAGGACCAAGAGTGCCCGGCGTACGGGCCGCACGGAGGAGGAGCTCGTGCGCGCCATCGCCAACGCGGAGCGGGCGGTGGCCCGTGCGGACGAGGGCATGCGGGGAGCGAGACAGACGCAGCTGGATTGCCTGGCGCATCTGGAAGCACTGAAGGCCGAGCTCGAGGATGGTCGGTCCAACTCTTCCGCTTCCGTTTCCGACCTCTTCTCCTATCCTCCGTCCCACCACAACGGTGGGGGCGGCGGTGGATACTTCCAGACGTCGCCGCCTTTGCCGCCGGTGGCGCGCTGCAACGGGACGGGCGTCGCCGCTTCGCCGCTCCTCTGCCGGTCGTCCGCATCCCCGCCCACTCCCCCGGCCGAGCCCGTCGTCTTCTACCCCGCCGCATGGCCAAACCACTGATCCGGTGACCCGCGAGGGAACAGTCCACCTCGAGAATCACGCGAAGGCACTTGTCGCCCGGGTCGCTCCTTCCTCCCTCCCTCCTCTCCCTCCTCCTTCCTCATCCACGTAGATTTTTCTTTTTCCTTTCTTCGGTCAACACAACATGGCGGGCGAATGTTCCCCATTTTTCTGATTTTTTTTTAGCTTTCGGCATTTGCCTTTCCTTTCTTCTGTGGTCCGTTCGTTTTGTTTTTATTTTCGGCGGGGGGGGGGGGGGGGGGGGGGGGTTTTTTTTTTTTGGAGGAAATAGGAGGTGGGGGGG